>Ga0182743_1002555_pt1 | contig 15771 bp, 16 predicted proteins | sample eDN3rd30CKraftOP_FD_128522 | JGI IMG/M metagenome (GOLD analysis project Ga0182743, IMG submission 128522) | Enriched Organic Plus compost microbial communities from Emeryville, California, USA - eDNA 3rd pass 30_C Kraft OP (version 2) (version 2) ... | reverse complement strand
CTGGGTGGTCAACGACAAGCGGGTCGAGCGCATCTGGCGGCAAGAGGGGCTGAAGGTTCCAGCCAAACAACCGAAGAAAGGCCGGCTCTGGCTCGCCGACGGATCATGCATCCGCCTGCGCGCTGAGCGGCCCAACCATGTCTGGTCCTACGACTTCGTCGAGGACCGCACTCATGACGGAAGGAAGTACCGCATGCTTAACGTGATCGACGAGTTCACGCATGAGGCGCTGGCGATGACCTGTGTTTCGGTTCGGGTTGCGATGTTGACGATTGCCGGCGTCACGCGTTCCAACACCGGAGCTGCGGTCACCAGCCCTCGTTCATCAAGCTCAAAGGCTGTCTCGCCCTTTGTCGGAAAAGGGCGCAAACAGCGCAATCAAAAGGGCAAAAAGCATGACCAGCCAGCGCGTGCGGGCTGTATGTGACAAAGGCATGGGATTCTCCTGCATGAAAAAAGCCGGTCCCGGAGACCGGGGCCGGCACTGGAAATCAGGCGGTCTGAGGTCCACCCGAACCGCTGGCGGACCAGATCCGCGCACCCGTCCAGGCAACCAGGGCAAGGCCGCCCATGACATGCAGCGCAGCAAGCCAGACGGCATAGCCGGCGGCCGTGGCCCAGGGACTGAGCGCAACCCAGAGCCCAGCCACCAGCAACAGGCGGTCAGCGATGGGATGTCCCGTCAATACCAGCCACAGCGTCAGCGCGACAATCGCTGCGCCCGTGACAATGCTGTTCCAGAAGGCGGCAGGGGGCAGCGAAAGCATCAGCGGCAACGCAGCCATCAGCAGCCCCGCAACGATGGAGGCCCCGGCCGCGATGCGATAACGGATATCACGACGGTCTGAGATCCAGTGTGCAATCATCGTTCAACCTCCTTTCTGTCGATCGTCAATTGGGTTTCGCCAGCCGCATCGGCTGCGACGGCGGCAGGAACGGGCGAAGTTCATCGGGTCCCAAGACACCAAGCGCGATGTCTCGCAGCGCAGTATCTATCGCGTTTTCATCCGCGTCATCCAGCCCTGCACGCGCGTCTTCGCGCAGGCTGCGGGCACGCGCGGACGCTGCCAGAACCAACCCGAAGCGGTCGGGCATGACAGCCTGACATTCAAGCGCGACAAACGGATCCATGGCGCCGCCTCCTCAGGCCGCCCGCTGCCGGTGCTGCGCCCCTTCAAGTGCCCGCAGCGCGGTTTCGACCTCGGCCAGCCGCGACTGGCGGTGATGTTCGGGCATGCCCTCCGATGTCGCATGATCCTGAAGATATTCGTTGAACGCCATGTTCATCAGGATCGAGCGGCGCACATCCAGCGGCAGGCTGGTATCGTGTGCCACCTCCATTGGGGCGGCGCCTTCTCGGGTGCTGTCCGTCGCAGATGCAAGCGCATCGCGATAGGCGTCGCGGTGCTGTCCAAGGCCCAGCCGGTCAAGCGTCTGGTCAGAGAAACGCCGCAGCCGTGCTGCATGGGCATGACGCTGACGCTCGGCCGCCTGTTCCCTGCGGCGGGCCTCGGCTTCGCCCGGCGGCAGGTGGACCTCATAGGCTATGCCCAGACGCTCGGCATGTCGGATCGCCGCGTCAAGACTGGGAAAGGTCAGTTCAACTTGATGCGCCGTGTCCGTGCCCGAGGTCCAGCCCATCAGGGGCTCAAGCTCGGGGCCCGACTGACGCTCGATCCGCAGGCGCCACTGATCGCTACGCGCGCGGCCCGACGTGGTCGCGGACCGGGACGGCTTCCAGATCCGCGCAAGGCTTTGCGTCGGCAGGCTGGAGGCATAGCTGGCCTTGCCTTCCCCTTGCGGCAAAATCGCCGGACCGCCCGTTGCTGCGGGGGAAATACGCTCTGCATTTACAAGTTGCATATCATCCTCCGATGCTTTGGGACTGCGAAGATGCAGGCCGGGACATCCCGGCCCGCGATGTCAGCTTTTCAACGGGATACGTTTGACCTGTGCCTGCGCCGTCTCGGTTCGGGGCAGGGTCACGGTCAGCACACCGTTGCGGAACGAGGCCTCGACGGCCCCTTCGTCAATGCCGGCGGGCAGAGGGATGCGCCGCTCGAACCGCCCATAGACACGCTCGCTGAAGCGGCGTTCGCTATCCTCGGTCGAGGTGGTCTTTTCACCCCGCAAGGTCAGCAGCCCGTCCTCCAGCAGAACCTCCACGTCCTTTTCTTCAAGGCCGGGAAGCTCGGCAGTGACCGAGATCGCCTTGTCCGTCTCGGAGATCTCGACGCTGGGCCAGTTTGCCCCCATCCAGCCATTGCCACCAGAGAAGACCGGCGATGGGGTGCCGAAAGACCGGAAAAAATCGTCAAACAGCCGATCTACCTCGCGGTGGAAGGTTGTGAACGGATCACGAACAGGCTCTGCCGACGGGGTGTCATTACCACGCCACCAAGGCAGATTTCGGGTCCAGTTTTGCGGAATAAGATCTCGTACGCTCATTTTTCTGTCTCCTGTTTTTGCACATGGCCCGCCCAAGGCTGGCATCGGCCAAAGCGATGCCAGCGGGACATGGCCGATATCGGATCGATGTCAGATCAGGCCGCAGCGGGCTCGGGCTGAGGGGCCGCCGCTTTTGCGGATTTCGCGCCCGCTATCTGCGCCTGTTGGGCAGGCTTGGCGTGTTCGCCGCTGCCCCGCGCGATCTCGATGCGCCGCGGCTTTTTCTCTTCGGGGATTTCGCGCATCAGCGACACCGTCAGCAGACCATCGATCAGCGAAGCGCCCTCGACACGGACATCGTCGGCCAATTCAAAGCGCCGCTCGAAGCTGCGCGCCGGAATGCCGCGATGCAGGTATTGCGCGTTGTCGTCCGTCTCTTTGCGACCGGCAACAATCAGCACATTTCCGTCCTGAGTCAGGGTGAGGTCATTATCGCTGAAGCCCGCAAGCGCCATGCTGATGGCATAGCGATCCTCGGCCTCCCGGACGATATCGTAGGGGGGCCAGTTTTCCGCCGTATCGGCGCGGGCCGTGTTTTCCAGCAGGTTCAGAATACGGTCAAAGCCAACGCTTGACCGAAAGAGCGGTGTAAAGTCGAATGTGGTTCTCATAGCCACGTCCTCCATTGAGCAACATGGGTACAAGTTGATGATTTAACCGGAATTTCCGGTTGCAGACCCCTTCCAGCGATCTGCACCATTTCATCTAGAATGCTCTTTATATGTGTCAAGACCCCCTGAAATTTTTTCCGAGGAAAACGATTTTCTGTTTCGATGTTCGTGGGCGCCAGGGGCATAATGCATCGATTGGGAAAGCACATCCTGATTCACGGCTTCGAAAACGGAAGGGGTGGCATGATTGGTCTCGCACTGGCTGAGCGAAGCGCAGATCGTCCCCCTGAGTGACGATTGCCTCTAGGGTTACACGAGAAAGCTGCATGCAAGCGGTCCGTCCCGGTGACGCGGGGCGCCGACAAGGGATATGATGCGGCAGAGTTTGTTGCCGACCTGCGGCACGCCTGTGTCACGCCGCAGATCGTTCAGAAATCGAGGCATTCAGCAACCGACGTGCGCACCACCCGGCACAAGGGCTACGCCATTTCCCCTCAGGTATCGCAAAAGGATCGAAGAGGCTTTCGGCTGGGCCAAAACCGTCGAAGGGGCCGCTCAAACTGCCTTTCGAGGCATCGATCGCGCACGTGCCCATTTCATCATGACCCTGGCCGAAGGACATTCACCAGGTTGCCGAAGCTGCTTGCCGCATGAACAGAAGATGACGCTGCCAGCAGACCAAACCCGCCAGCCAGGCCGGATGAACAAGCAATATCCCATCAGAGCCAAGAACAACCTTCGCAGCGCGGGACTATTTCAGCACCCTGTTAGACGAGATATGGCACCCGATCAGATTTCTGGCCGGGTGTCTTTCTGCGTCTACTTATAGGAGGTGCCGCGCGCCGATAGCCATCGCCTGTTTGTAATCAGGTGCCAGAGGCTGTCAGCTGCTCCATCGGAATCAGCGCGCCCGGATGACGGATGACACGGGCTGCCAGATTCGCGCCGCAGCACAGGGCCCGGTCGATACTTTGGCCCTGCAGGCGCGCGGCCAGATAACCACCGTTGAAGCTGTCGCCCGCACCGGTAGTGTCTAAGGGGGCTACGGATGCGGGGTCGTGTCGGAGCAGAACTGCGCCGGAGGCGGCCAGAATCGGGCCGCCGGCATTCTTGACCACCACCTCTGTCACGCCGAGGTTCAGATAGCGCTTCAGTGTGTCTTCGGGGCTGATATCGTAAAAATGGGCCGATTCGTCGTCAAAGCTGGGCAGCACCAGATCGCTTAACGCGGCGAATGTAGTCAGGGTCTGACGCATCATGTCGGCATCGGACCACAGGCGTGGGCGGATGTTCGGGTCAAAGGTCAGCACCACATGCTTGGGCCGCGCCCGCAACAGATCCAGCAGGTTTTCGCGGCCCTGCTCTGTCAGGATCGCGAGCGTGATGCCGGACAGATAGATCACCCGCGCAGGGCCCAGCGCCTGCGCCAGTCTGTCGTGGTCATCAGCCAGATGGCGGGCCGCCGACTGGCCGCGCCAATAGGTAAAGCCCCGTTCGCCGTTCATCAGCGAGATGGCGTAAAGCCCGCAACCGCGTTGAGGATCGCGCGATATCGCGGAGGTGTCGATGCCCGCGCCAGCGATGAAATCGGCAATCCGGTCGGGAAAGGCATCGCTGCCAAGCCTGGTCAGGTAACCCACTGACCAAGCAGCAGGCAGGGCCGCGCGCAGATACCATGCGGTGTTCAGCGTGTCGCCCGCGACCCCCATCCGCCAGAGGTCGTCACCGCGCGAACTGAGTTCCAGCATCGCCTCGCCCAAAGAAATGACAGGGCCGGGTTGCAGCCCCGTGATCCGGCTCATGCCACGAAATCCAGCCGCGCGCCACTTGCGGCGTCGAACAGATGCAGGTGTTTGCGGTCGAATCTCAGAGGCAGGCGGGCAGGCAGGTCCCGGCTTTCCTCTGCCGGGATGCGCACGGTAAGTTCGCTTCCGTGCAGAAAGCAGATCGCCAGCGTGTCGGAACCAAGCTCCTCCAGCACATCAACATCGACGATGAAATCGGCCTGATCCTCCGGGCAGGGCAGCAGATGTTCAGGGCGTAACCCGATGTCGATACCCGCCCCTGCGGGGGCGATCAGTTGGGTCATGGCAATCGCCCCGCCATCAAATTCCACCGCTGCACCGCGATCCGAAGACACCGCACGCCCTGTCAGGATGTTCATCTGCGGCGAGCCGATGAATTCCGCGACAAAGCGGCAGTTCGGGCGTTCGTACAGCTCCAGCGGCTTGCCGTGCTGGATGATTTCGCCCTTACGCAGCACGACGACGCGGTCAGCCAGCGTCATCGCCTCGACCTGGTCATGGGTGACATAGATGGTCGTGGTGCGCAGCATCCGGTGAAGTCGTTTGATCTGCGTCCGCATCTCGACACGAAGCTTGGCATCGAGGTTGGACAGCGGTTCATCAAACAGAAAGACCTTGGGCTTGCGCACGATGGCCCGCCCCATTGCGACACGCTGGCGTTGTCCGCCCGACAATTGCCCTGGACGGCGGTCCAGCAGATCCTCAAGCTGCAGGATGCGGGCCGCCTCGGCCACCTTTTCTGCGATCATCTGGGGTTGTTCACCCCGCATTTTGAGGCCGAAACCAATATTCTGCGCAACAGTCATATGCGGATAGAGGGCATAATCCTGAAACACCATGGCCACGTCGCGCCCTTTTGGCTCGATATCATTGACCAGCATTCCGCCGATGCTTAGTTGCCCGTCGCTGATTTCCTCCAATCCCGCAATCATGCGCAACATCGTTGATTTTCCGCAGCCTGACGGACCAACGAACGCAACGAATTCTCCATCCCTGATATCCAGATCGACACCGTGGATGGTTTGCACGGCGCCGTAGCGCTTGAAGATCTTGTTAAGGCTGATTTGCGCCATAGTCGTCCCCTCCCGTGACGGCGCCGGTGGTGCGGCGCAAGGCATTATCAATAATCTTGACATTATCAATAATACGGCGATTATCAATAATGCAAGCGCGAATGAAACGCGTCACAGGAGACGGAATGAGCGTGGCTGAAACCTTGGGTGCGAGGCGACAACAAAGCCGTAGCGAGGCAGTTGAACATGCCTTGCGGCGCGATATTGTCCTGGGAACCCTCGCCCCCGGCACTGTGTTGCGCGAACTGGAACTGGCGCAACGTTTTACGTGCGCACAGGGCACGATTCGCGAGGCGCTGATGCGTTTGTCCGAAGATGGTCTTGTGACGCGCCGCGCCCGGCGCGACACCCATGTTGCCTCTGCCAATTCCGACGATGCGCGCGAACTGCTCTGTATCCGTCATGACATCGAGTGTCGTGCGGCAGTCCGTGTCATCGAATCGCAGGATGCAACCCTTCTGTCAGATCTGGATGTATTGATGCAGGCCATGCGGGTGGCCGCCCTCCAAGGGGATGAATACACATTGATGGAATACGACCGAAGCTTCCATCTGCGCCTTTTCGAAGCAGCCTCCACCCCCATAGTCGAGCCAGTGTTGTTTCGATGCCTGCTGCATACCCAACGCTTCAAGATATTGAACAGCGCACCAGAAAGCCGCGACCTGCAAGGTACGGCTGAGCGGCATCTGTCAATTCTCGAGGCGCTAGAGGCGCGCGACGCCGACGCGCTGACACGCGCCTTGTCTCATCACATCGCCACCATCGTCGATTTCGGCCCGGAAGTTTTCGTGGGAAAAAGGGGGACCATACAATGACCAACGCCGGTTCCCTGGCCCCCGAAATGCGCGCCGTCCTAGAACGACTTGCCGTCGAGGACGGGTTGCAACCTGATCCAACGATACTGCCCCCCGCAGAGGGGCGCGCCGTTACGGAAGCTTCAAACCGCCGCTGGAATCTTGACGGCCCCAAGATGGCCCGCGAGTTGATCGTAGAAACCCCCGACGGTCGCCGGGCCTATGTCTTTATCCCTGGACGGGACGATGGCACCCGGGCAATCCTGTACATTCATGGTGGGGGGTGGAGCTTCTGCTCTGCCGCCACCCATGAAGGTGCTGCGCGCCGTCTGGCGCAAGAGACCGGGGTTCCCGTTGTAACCTTCGATTATCGACTTGCGCCAGAGCACCCCTATCCGGCTGGGCTGGAAGACTGCATTTCGTTCTGGGCGGGCCGGGACGCCATTTTGCCCGAACGCAAATGGTCGATTTCCGGCGACAGTGCCGGTGCCAATCTGGCGGTGGCGATGATGCTCCGTCTTGATGGCTGCGATCCGCCACAATCCGGGCTGTTGTTCTATGGTGTCTATGACGCAGATTTCGACAGCCCCAGCTATGTCTCGGTGGCCGATGGTCCCGGGCTGACACGTGACAAGATGCGTCGTTACTGGGATTATTATACCGGCGCGCAGACTGACAGGCTGAGCGATCCCTGCCTTGTGCCGCTTCGCGCCTCGGTTGATGCTTTGGCGAATCTGCCACCGCTTTACCTGAACGCCGCCGAGATTGATCCGCTGAGGTCGGACAGTCAGCGTTTTGCCGAAAAACTGTCTGCGATGGGTCGTCAAGATCTGTTCGAGATCGTGCCCGGCGTGATCCATGGTTTCATGCAAATGAGTATGTGGCTTCCTCAGGCCAGCGAGGCCTATCGCCGCGCGGGCCAGGCCTTTCGCGCAATGACCTGAGGCCACGCCCCGCAATATTCTATCTTGGGAGGAGAAAGAACATGCAACGGACAATCAGCTTTCTGGCCCTTATGGCCGGGCTTGTCCCAACCTTTGCCAGCGCCGACGGCACGGTGCGTTTCTGGTATCACTTTGACAATCCCGAAAATCCCATGGCCGAGTTGGTAGCCAAGTTCGAGGCCGAGAACCCTGGCATCAGGATCGAGGCGATGAATGTGCCGTGGAACAGCTATTACGACAACCTTTACACTTCGATCGTCGGCGGCAATGCCCCCGATGCGGCCATGCTGAAGATGTTCGCGCTGCCACGTTTGCTGGAAATGGAAGCACTGGAGCCACTCGACGACTGGATCGATGCATGGGAGGGTAAAGATGACATCTTGCCAAACCTTTTCGAACTGACCCGGGCAGAAGATGGAAAGCAGTATTACCTGCCCGTTCAGTATGTCGCGTTGTATCTGTACTATCGCGCCGACATGTTTGACGAGCTCGGCCTTACCCCGCCGCAGACATGCGATGAATTTCGTGATGCCGCCATCAAGCTGACCCGCGACACTGATGGCGACGGCAAGATCGACACCTATGGCTTCGGCTTCCGGGGCGGCAAGTCGGGCCATGAACATTGGGGCAGCTTCACCCTCGGTCGCACCGGCGTTGGGCTTGACCAGAGCCTAGTCTCGGACGCGGGGGTCGCGGGCACGCAATTCGTCATCGACCTGTTCCAGGCGGACAAGGTGTTCCCGCCCTCGGCTCCGAATGACGGCTTTCAGGAAATCATCGGTGCCTTCAAGACCGGTGTGACTGCGATGACCATCCATCATGTCGGCTCATCCAACGATCTGGTTGCCGCGCTGGGCGACAAGGTTGCAGCAACCACCGTGCCCGAATGCGGTGGTGGACGCTGGACGACCTTTGGCGATGAATCGACGGCCGTGCTGTCGAATGCCAGCGACAAGGAAGCGGCGTGGAAATGGATTTCCTTTCTGTCCACGGCTGAAAACAACGCCCTGTTCAACACCGCGACCGGGCAGTTGCCGGTGACGCAATCCGACACCGCCACATGGCAAGGCCATGAACCGCGCTTTGTCGAAGTAACGCAGGCGTCCTTGCCATTCGCCCATTTGCTGCCCTCATCGCCGAACACGCCGGAATTCGTCAATACCGTCTGGCCCGCGAACATGCAGCGCGCCCTGCTGGGACAGATCACCGCCCAGCAGATGAACGAGGCGATCGCGGCCTTGTTCACCGACGATTGATCCCTGACGGGCCGGGCGCCACGCCCCGGCCCTTCCCCGCCTTGACCGAAATTGCCTGTCGGATGCGTCCGCGCAGGGCCAAGAGAGTTTTGCCCGATGACAACCACCTCCGTCCCCGAGCAAGAGGGTCCCACCTCTGGAAGACGCGCCGCGCTGTGGCGGCAGGTCATGCCATTGGCCCTGTTGTCACCAGCCGTTCTGGTCACGCTGGCCATCGTGTTCTTTCCGATGATCCAGACCGCGTGGATGAGTTTGCACAACTATGTCCTGTTCCGCCCGAAGAACTTTGACTGGGTCGGATTGCAGAACTACTTCAACATCTTTCAGGACGAAGTCTTTTGGATTTCGTTGCGCCATACAATATTGTGGATCGTCATCACCGTTCCGGCGCAGGCGCTGCTTGGGCTTGCGACCGCTTTGCTGCTGAACCAGAAATTCCCGTGGCGCCCGCTGGCCCGCGCGCTGATCATCATCCCTTGGGCACTGCCCTCGGTCGTGATCGCGCTGATGTGGGCTTGGGTCTACGATTCCAACTATGGGATCCTGAACGACCTGCTGCTGCGCGTGGGGATTCTGGAGACTTCGATCCCGTGGCTGGCGAACCCCGATACCGCACTTTACGCGATCATTCTGACGCTGACATGGCAGGGCTTTCCCTTCTTTGCCGTGATGATTCTGGCCGGTTTGCAATCCATCCCGCAAAGCTATTACGAGGCAGCATCGCTGGATGGCGCGACGCCGTGGCGGCAGTTCTGGCACATCACCCTGCCCGGCATTTCCGGGGTGCTGTTCACAGCGATCCTGCTGCGCACGATCTGGGTGGCAAATTCCATGGACGTGATCTTTGTCATGACCGGCGGCGGTCCCGGTTATTCGACCTATACCCTGCCGCTCTATTCTTTTCTTGAGGCGCGGACGAACCTGGATTTCGGCTATGGCTCGGCCTTGGCCATGACCTTCACCCTGATGCTTCTGGGGATCGTCGTTCTTTATCTGAAACGTTCGGCAAAGGCGGTGCAATAATGGCGCTGGGACGTAAATCGACCTTAAGGCGGGTGCTGACTGTTGATCTGCCGATGCTGGCCATTCTGGCCTTCACGCTTGGCCCGTATCTGTGGATGCTGTTGACCTCTCTGACTGCCGAGAGCGAGTTGTTCACGCGGGGGCCATCTGTATTCGATCTGGTCTGGAGCAATTACGAGCGTCTTTTCGCCAATGTCGGCTTTGCCCGTAATATGCTGGACAGCCTCATTGTCGCGGTGGGCACCGTGGTGGTCGGGCTGACACTGTCGGTTACGGCAGCTTACAGCTTCTCGCGCTTCGACTTTCGCTTCAAGAAAGTGCTGTTGATGCAATTCCTGCTGATCAACATGTTCCCGCTTGTTCTGCTGATCCTGCCATTGTTCGTTCTGATGCGCCAGTTGGGGCTGCTGGACACGCATCTGGCGCTGATCGTTGCGAATTCGACCATCGCCATCCCGTTCTCAGTCTGGATGATGACAAGCTATATCAATGGCATTCCGAAATCGCTGGACGAAGCGGCAATGACCGATGGCTGCTCGCGTTTGCAGGCAATGCGCAAGGTCATTCTTCCGCTATGTGCGCCGGGGATCATTGCGACGGGGATTTATATCTTCATCACCGCCTGGAATGAATACCTTTATGCGCTGACGCTTGGTGGACAAAATGTGCGCCCGATCACTGTCGCCGTGCAGACCATGATCGGGGAATATCAGGTGCAGTGGGGCCTGTTGACCGCAGGCGGCATTGTGGGCGCCCTGCCGGCAACCGTTCTGTTCCTGATCGTTCAGCGTCGTCTGGTCGGAGGCCTGACGCAAGGTGCCGTCAAGGGCTGATCCAATCCTTGCTGCCGCTCAGAGGGCAGCAGCGTAACCTCAAAGGAAATATCGTGAAAAATCCTGTTGGCATCATCTCGATGCAATATACCCGCCCATTTACCAATGCGGCGCTGTCCTATCTGAAAAAAACCCGCGAACTGGGATTTGATTTTATTGAACTGCTGGTACCCGAACCCGAAGATGACCTCGATCCTGCAGAGGTTCGCAGGATCTGCGAAGGTGAAGGCCTGGGCATCGTTCTGGCCGCGCGGGTCAACCTGCAACGCTCGATCGCCAGCGAGGATCCAGCGAACCGTCAGGGAGGTATCGACTATCTGAAATTCTGCGTCGAAGCGGCGGACAGAGTTGGCGCGAAAATTATTGGTGGTCCGCTCTATGGAGAGCCGCTGGTCTTCGCAGGACGTCCGCCTTACCCGTGGACCGCTGACCAAATCGCAGCACGGGCACAGCGCACCATCGAGGGTCTGGCCGAGGTTGCGCCGCTGGCCGCCGCCGCCGGTCGGGTGTTCGGACTGGAACCGCTGAACCGCTTTGAAACCGACATCGTCAACACCACCAGTCAGGCGATCGAAGTCGTAGATGCGGTGGACAACCCCGGTCTGGGCGTCATGCTGGACACCTTCCATATGAACATGGAAGAACGCTCGATCCCCGACGCGATCCGGGCTGCCGGTAATCGCCTTGTGCATTTCCAGGCCAATGAAAACCATCGCGGTTTCCCCGGCACCGGCAATATGGACTGGACCGCGATTTCGCGCGCCCTGCATCAGGTCGGTTATGCCGGCCCGATTTCGCTGGAACCGTTCCGCCGCGAGGACGACCGCATCGCCCTGCCCATCGCGCATTGGCGCGCGCCCCACGAAAATGAAGACGACAAATTGCGCGCGGGTCTGACCCTGATCCGTTCGGCACTTACCTTTGCAGAGGTCAATCACTGATGACGATCAAGATCGGCTGGATCGGCTGCGGCCGCCACGCAACTTGGATGCTGATGCCGCAACTGGCGCGCAGTGGCTTTGAAATCTCGGCGGTCTGTGACCGTGACGAGGCCGCGGCACGGAATGCTGCACGCCAATTTGGTGCCAAAGCGGTCTATTCGGATTATGACGACATGATCGCCAATGCGGATATCGACGCGGTTGGCATGGCAGTGGGCCCGGAAATCCATTTCCGTGCCACCTTGTCGTCGCTGCGCCGGGGGCTGCCCGTTTTCATGGAAAAGCCCCCAGCAGCTACCGCGGCACAAGCGCGAGAACTCCTAGATGCCTCCGAGGCGGCAAAGGTGCCGGTCACCGTCGGCTTCATGAAACGTTATTCTACCGGCAACAAGATTGCCAAAAACATTCTGAATGGCGGTGATTTCGGGCAGGTTCTGGGGATACACGGCAGCTATATGACGGCGCCAACTTACTTCGCCGGCCAGGTCGACTATACAGGGTTCTATCTGCACCACTGTGTTCACTACATGGATCTGATCACATGGTTTGCAGGCTCGGAATTCGCCGATCTGCGGCTGCGCAAGAATGTGCCCGATGCGGGCAAGATGCTGCTGCACATGAATTTCGAATGCGATAACGGCGTGATCGGCAATATCATCATGGGCACCGTCCAGTCGCGCGGCACGCCCATGGAGTATATCCAGATCATGGGCGACCATAACCGGATCGAAGTCGAAAACATCATCAATGTTGCATGGCACCGAAATCCGCCCTTCAAGGCGGAAGATCCCGACGCGGTGCTGGATCCGGCCTGCGACAGTCTTGTCTGGACGCCCAATTTCACTGCAGCAGCGAACGAGGACCACAAGGGTTATCACGCCCTGTTGCTGGACGTAGCGGCAACCATGCGCGGCGAAAGTGATACCGCACCGCAGATCCGGGACGGTTGGCTGGCGATGCGGCGGCTAGAGCAGATGATCGCACTGATCGAAGCCTGATACCCATTGTCCCGCCCAGTCCCAAGGCGGGGTCACCCAGAGGATTCAGCCGCCATGCAGACCCCGATCATCCAGTTCGGCACCAGCCGCTTTCTGCAAGCCCATGCCCTTGCCTATTTCCAGAACGGCGCGCCAATCGGCGCCGCGCCTGCGGTGACGGTGGTGCAATCGACATCCGATCCCGCACGGCGGGGCAGGCTGGATGCGTTAACCGCGCCTGACGGCTATCCGGTGCGGGTACGCGGTATCGAAAACGGCCAGCCGGTGGACCGCGAAGAACGCGTCACCGTCGTTAAGCGCGGCCTTGGCTATGATGGCGATTACGCGGAATTGCAGCGAATTTTTGTGCAGGAGGCGCGTTGGGTCGTCTCGAATACGGCGGATCGCGGCTTTGATCCGCAACCTGCCGATGACCTTCCCCATCCCGATCCGGCGCAGAGCTATCCGGCCAAGCTGTTTCACCTGATGCGCGCCCGCCATCTTGCGGGGGGCGGTCCGCTGATCGTCCTGCCGACCGAATTGGTGCCAGCCAATGGCGACAAGCTGCGCATCCGCGTGCGGCAGATCGCCGTTGCGCAGGGTGAGGATCCGGCGTTTCTGGATGCTCATATCTGGGCAAATTCGCTGGTTGATCGCATCGTATCCGAGGAAATCCGCCCGGCGGGTGCGGTGGCCGAGCCCTACGGGCTTTGGGCCATCGCCGCGCAGCCGGGTCTGGAGCTGCCGGTCGCGCACCCGGCCATCCAGATCGTCCCCGATCTGGAACCCGTCCAACGATTGAAGCTGCATATCCTGAACCTTGGCCACAGTACGCTGATCGAGCTGTGGCAGCGTGCGGGCGGACAGGAAACCTATGTCCGCCAGGCGATGTCCGGCCCTTTGCGAGTAATGCTGATGAATATCATGGAAACCGAGGTTCTGCCCGGTTTCGCGCAACAAGGCATGGGCGATCAGGCGCGCGATTATCTGGCCGTGACTCTTGACCGGTTCGACAATCCGTTTCTGGATCATCGCCTGTCCGATATCGCGCAAAACCACGCGTCCAAGGTTGCCCACCGCATCACCGCCTTTCTGGATTGGGCCGGGTTGTCGCCTGATCAGGCCCCGCAACTTCACGCCATCAGTCAAAGCGTCAAGGATCCCGCGCCATGAGCCAGCCCCCTTCTGCCCTGCTTCTGGGCGATACCGACAGCGTCGGCATCGCGCTGATTCCGCTGAATGCAGGCGATATTCATCTGGGCGTGGCGCTGCTGACGGATATTCCCGCCGGGCATAAATTCGCGCTGCGCGACCACGCCATCGGCGATGCCATCATCAAATACGGGCAGGTCATGGGACAGGCCACCGCGCCGATCCGCGCGGGTGAACATGTCCATACCCAGAACACCGGGATGAGCCCGCACGGCCTTGGCCCGGCACAAAGCCGCGGGCAGCTGCCACCGCCGCCGGAACGCCGCAGTTTTCAAGGGTTCCTGCGCAAGGACGGGCGCATCGGAACGCGTAACTTCATTGGTGTCATCGCCTCGGTCAACTGTTCGTCGACCGTGTGCAACGCGATTGCACGGGCGGCGAATGACCGGCTGCTGCCGCGTTTTCCGAATATCGACGGTTTCGTGCCCATCGTTCACGATCAGGGCTGTGGCATCGCCACGGGTGGCGAGGGGTTCGAACTGCTGGTCCGCGTCCTGAAGGGCTATCGCGATCACGTCAATTTCGGTGGCGTCATGCTGGTTGGTCTGGGCTGCGAGGTTAACCAGCTTACCTTGTATCGGCGCGATGACTGGACTCGCGAACGTCACGCCAGTTTCAATATTCAGGATGTCGGGGGTTCGGCGGCCGCGGTGGCCCGAGCGCTGGAAATTCTGGAAGGCATTGCCGGGGCCGCAAATCGCGACACCCGTCAGACTGTTCCGGTGTCGGGGCTGATCTTGGGGATGCAATGCGGCGGGTCGGACGGGTTTTCTGGCATTACAGCGAATCCGGCGCTTGGGGTTGCTTCGGACCTTCTGGTGGCGGGTGGGGGAACCTCGATCCTGTCAGAAACGCCCGAAATCTATGGGGCCGAACATCTGCTGATCGCGCGGGCCAGCGATGCCGACGGGGACCGGCTGCGGGCGATGATTGCGTGGTGGGAACGCTATACCAGCCAGAACGGCGCCAGTCTGGACAACAATCCCAGCCCCGGCAACAAGCGTGGCGGCATCACCACCATTCTTGAAAAATCGCTCGGCGCCGTGGCCAAGGGCGGGTTGGCGCCAGTCGCGGCTGTCTATGGCTATGGCGAACAGATCCGAACCCGGGGTTTCGTCTATATGGACAGTCCCGGCTATGATCCGGTTGCGGCGACGGGGCAGGTGGCCTCTGGCGCGAATCTGATTGCCTTCACGACAGGGCGTGGGTCGTGCTTTGGTGCCCATCCTACGCCTTCGCTGAAACTCGCGTCGAATTCGGCGCTGTGGCATTCGATGCAGGCCGATATGGATATCAATTGCGGCAAGGTGGTCGAGGGCGCGATATCGCTGTCCGAAATGGGGCAGGAAATCTATCACAAGCTGCTGGACACCGCGTCGGGGGCGCGCACCAAATCCGAGGAATTTGGCTATGGCGACGCCGAGTTTGTGCCGTGGCGCATTGGCGCGGTTCTGTAAGGTCCAGACACATTAATTTCAGCGCGAGAAGATGACAGTTGCGGCGAGTGCTATGGCCGAGAGAAAGACGATGGGCACCTTGTCGTATCTGGTCGGAGCCCGTCGCCAATCTTGGGGCCTGCCGAACATGGTCTCGATGCGGTTGCGGCGTTGGTCGTGGCTGATGGCTTTCTTCCTTCCTTTCCGGCCGGGGATGCATGCTCTTATCCCTTTGTCTTTAAACGCATCTTTGAACTAGTCAGCCGGCTCTGTTGCACAAATCGGCTGATGGCCTGGGTTCCCCTTTCCCCGGACAGACTTATCCCACGGGCTCTGTGACAGGGATGCCGAGCGCGGTGTAGCCGTTCAGAACGGCGATACGGACCTGAAGCTCCGCGACCTGTCGGTCGAAGTCCCG
>Ga0182743_1002552_pt1 | contig 15785 bp, 9 predicted proteins | sample eDN3rd30CKraftOP_FD_128522 | JGI IMG/M metagenome (GOLD analysis project Ga0182743, IMG submission 128522) | Enriched Organic Plus compost microbial communities from Emeryville, California, USA - eDNA 3rd pass 30_C Kraft OP (version 2) (version 2) ... | reverse complement strand
GGCATCTACCTGGTGTCGCCGTCCTCGGCCGTGCGCGACGCGCCCGCGCTGGAGCGCGCCCGCGAGCGCCTGGCCGCCGAGGGCTTCCGCACCGTGCTCGACCGCGGCGCGCTGGCCGTCGAGCAGCGCTTCGCCGGCAGCGACGACAAGCGCCTGGCGGCGCTGGCCCGCGCCGCGCGCCAGAAGCAGGACATCGTCATGATCACCCGCGGCGGCTACGGCATGTCGCGCCTGCTGCCGCAGATCGACTGGCGCGCCATGGCCGACAGCGGCAAGCGCTTCGTCGGCTTCAGCGACTTCACCGCCTTCAACCTGGCCCTGCTGGCCCGGACGGGCACACCCAGCTACAGCGGCGCCACGGCCGTGGCCGATTTCGGCGCGGCCCGGCCCGACGAGCTGACCGTGGCGCTGTTCGGCGAGCTGATGCGCGGCGAGCTGGAAATCCTCAGCTTCGAATCGCAGGACGCCGACCCGGTGGACTGCCGCGGCGTGCTGTGGGGCGGCAACCTGGCCATGGTCGCCTCGCTGGCCGGCACGCCCTACCTGCCGCGCCTGCGCGGCGGCATCCTGTTCCTGGAGGACGTGGGCGAGCACCCCTACCGGGTCGAGCGCATGCTGGCGCAACTGTGGCAGGCCGGCGTGCTGCAGCGCCAGAAGGCCATCCTGCTCGGCCGCTTCACCGGCTATCGCCTGGCCGCGCACGACGGCGGCTACGACATGCCCGACGTGGTGGCCTGGCTGCGCCGCACCGTCAAGGTGCCGGTGCTCACGGGCCTGCCCTACGGCCACGTGCCGCTCAAGGCCACGCTGCCGGTGGGCCGCAAGGTCGGCCTGGCGACCGAGCCCGGCATGGTGCACCTGGTGCTGGACGAGCACGGGCACTGACGCACCGGTCCCGGCGGGGCGGCGCCGGGCGCGATTCCCGGAAACGCCGGCTGGTGCGACCGCGCCCGCGGCTCAGGGCTCGTCCGGCTCCCCGGGCAGCTCCGGCGCCCAGTCCGGGCTGCGCTTCTCCAGGAAGGCGGTAATCCCCTCCCGGCCCGCGGCGCTGGCCTGGCGCGCCGCCAGCCGGCGCGCGCAGTCCTGCGGGTCGATGGCCTGGTAGGCGAACTCCTGCACCATGGCCTTGGTGTCGCGCACGGCGTCGGGGTGGGCCAGCATGAAGCTGCCCAGCATGGCGTTGATGCGCGGGTCCAGCTCGTCGGGCTCGCACAGGTCGTGCACCAGCCCCAGGCGCCAGGCCTCGGCCGCGCCGAAGGTCTCGCCCGTCAGCAGCCAGCGGCGCGCGGCGCGCGGCCCGATGGCGCGCATCACGTAGGGCGCGACCAGCTCCGGGACCAGGCCCAGGCGCGTCTCCGGCTGGCCGAAGACGGCATGGCGCGCGGCCACGGCGATGTCGCAGGCGGCCGCCAGCCCCATGCCGCCGCCCATGCAGGGCCCCTGCACGCGCGCGATCACCGGCTTGGGGCAGCGGTAGACGGTGTCCAGCATGGCGGCCATGGCGCGCGCGCCGGCCTCGTGCTGCGCCGTGTCCGAGCCGCAGTCCTGCATCCATACCAGGTCGGCGCCGACGCAGAAGGCCCTGCCGTAGGCGGCCAGCACGATGGCCTGGACGTCGGCGTTGCCGGCCAGCATGGCGAAGGCCTCGGTCAGTTCCTCTATCATCCGCCCGTCCAGCGCGTTGCGCACGTCGGGGCGGTTCATCCAGACCACTGCGGTCTGGGGCCCGTAGGCCAGTTCCAGCGTCTTCAGCATAGCGATGCTCCGCGGCGCGCCGGCCCGTCGGGGACGGGCCGGCGGCGCCTGTTACCTGCGCCTGTTACCTGTAAAGCACGGTGGGCAGCCACAGCCCGATCTGCGGGAACATATAGAGCATGAAGATGGCCAGCACCTGTATGCCCATGAAGGGCATCATCCCCAGGAAGATCTGGTTCAGCGTCACGTGCGGCGGCGACACGCCTTTCAGGTAGAAGGCCGACATGGCCACCGGCGGCGATAGGAAGGCCGTCTGCAGGTTCAGCGCCACCAGCAGGCCGAAGAACAGCGGGTCGATGCCGAACTGCTTGAGCAGCGGCACGAAGATGGGCATGAAGATCACGATGATCTCGGTCCATTCCAGCGGCCAGCCCAGCAGGAAGATGATGACTTGCGCCAGCAGCATGAACTGCAGCGGCGTGAGCCCCAGCGACAGCACCCACTGCTCGATGATCTGCTGCCCGCCCAGCAGCGCGAAGGCGGCCGAGAAGATCGACGAGCCCACGAACAGCCAGCACACCATGGCGGCGGTCTTGGCCGTCAGGTAGACCGATTCGCGCAGCACCGGATAGGTCAGGCGCCGGTAGGCCAGCGCCAGCAGCGCGCCGCCGAGTGCGCCCAGGGCGGCCGCCTCGCTGGGCGTGGCCAGGCCGAAGCCGATCGAGCCCAGCACCGCCGCGATCATCACCGCCAGCGGGAAGAAGGACCCCAGCAGCAGCTTGAACACCTCCATCCGCGCCCAGTTCAGCGCCAGGTACAGGACGGCCAGCAGCGCCGCGCAGACGGCCAGGAAGATCCAGAAGCCGGAAGGGATGGCCGGGCCCGCATCGCCGTCGGCCTCGGTTCCGGGCGCATCCTGGGCCGTGGACGGGCTGGCGGCTGCATCGGCCGCGCCGCCCGGGCCGGCCGGCGGGGCCGCGCCCGGAGGCTCGGCCAGGGCTGCCCCGGGCGGCTCGGCCAGCCCGCCGCTACCCGGAGGCTCGGCCAGCCCGCCTTCGGACGGCGGCTCGGCCAGCCCCCCGGACGAGGGCGGCTCGGCCAGCCCAGAGCCCCCGCCGCCGTAGCCCGAGCCGCCCAGCTGCAGCTCCGCCGGGATCTCGTAGGTTTCCTCGACGGCGGTCACGCCCAGGTAGACCGAGCCCGTCAGCAGCACGAACACCGCCGCCGGGAGCAGCACCATGGCCAGGTTGGCGGGCAGGTAGCCGCGCGGCAGGGCCGAGCGCACGCGCCCGGAGAAGGTCGCCGCCAGCAGGCCCGTCAGGGCGTGCGTGTGGCCGCGACCGGCCAGCGTCGCCGAGCCCTCGGGCAGCGCGATGCGCCGTTCCTCCTCGGACAGGGGCGGAGCCATGGAGGGCCGGATCTTGGCCACGACCATCACGTACAGAATGTACAGCCCGGCCAGCATCATGCCCGGGAAGAGGGCGCCGGCGTACAGCTGCACCACCGACACGCCGGTGGTCGCGCCGTAGACGATCAGCATGACCGAGGGCGGCAGCAGGATGCCCAGGCAGCCCCCGGCGGTGATCGAGCCCGCCGTCAGGCGCACGCCGTAGCCCGCCTTGAGCATGGCCGGCATGGCCAGCAGCCCCATCAGCGTGACCACCGCGCCGACGATGCCGGTGGCGGTGGCGAAGATGGCGCAGGTGACCAGGGTGGCCACCGCCAGCGAGCCGGGCAGGCGCGCCAGCGCCAGGTGCATGGCGCGGAACAGCTTTTCGATCAGGTTGGCGCGCTCGACCAGGTAGCCCATGAACACGAACAGCGGGATGGAGATCAGCGCGTCGTTGATCATGGTGGAGTAGGTCCGCTGCACCATCAGGTCCAGCGTCTGGCGCACCACGCGCAGCTCCTCGCCGGGCGAGGACTGCATGTAATAGGCCAGGAAGGTGAAGATCACCCCCATGCCCATCAGGGTGAAGGCGGTGGGAAAGCCCAGCATGATGGCGACCACGATCAGCGCCAGCATGATGAGCCCCAGGTGGGCCGAGGTGAGCTGGCCCCACGGGGTCAGCACGGCGATCATCAGGACGACCAGGGCGATGCAGGACACCCCGAACCAGATTGCCTTGGGCAGTTTCATCGGGCCTGCTCCCCTTGCACGTATTTGTCGAGTCTGGCGATGTCCTCGTCCTTGACGTCGACCATCTGCTTGAGCTTGTCCACGTCCACTTCCTCCACGTCGCCCTCGCGGCTCGGCCAGGCGCCCTGGCGCAGGCAGATGACGCAGCGGGCGATCTCGGCCAGGCCCTGCAGCAGCAGGAAGGCGCCGGCGATGGGGATGAAGGCCTTGAACGGGTAGATGGGCGGGCCGTTGGCCATCAGAGAGGAATGCTCGCGGATGGCGATGGAGTAGCCGGCGAAGTACCAGCCGGCCCAGACCATGGCCACCACGCCGGGGATGAAGAAGGCGATGTACAGCACCAGGTCGATGCCGGCCTGCATGCGCGGCGGCAGGAAGCCGTACAGGATGTCGCCGCGCACGTGGCCGTTCTTGGCCAGGGTGTACGCGCCGGCCATCATGAACAGGATGCCGTAGTACATCATTTGCAGGTCGAAGGCCCAGGCGCTCGGGCTGTTGAAGATGTAGCGCGCCAGCACTTCCCAGCAGGTGTGCAGGGTCAGCACGACGATCAGCCAGGCGAAGGCCTGGCCGACCCAGGTGGACAGCCGGTCCACGCCGATCAGCAATTTGTTCATGGATCTACCAGCGGATTCGAAGACGATGAGCCGGCCCCGGCCGGCGCGGCGGCCGGCCGGAGCGAAAGGCGCTGCGGCCGGATCAGGCCGGCTTGTTGTTGGCGAAGTAGCGGTTCCAGGCCATGCGGTAGTTGACCTGGGTGTCGCCGTACCAGCGGCCCACGCGCTGCGCGAAGGCGCGCTGGGATTCCAGCACCTTCTTGAACAGCGGGTTTTCCTCCGACCGCTTGGCGATCATGTCGTCCCACACCTTGAGCTGCTCCTGCAGGATGGAGTCGGGCGTCTTGTAGAACTTCACGCCATGTTCCTGCTGCAGCTTGATGTAGTCCTGCGAGTTGCGGTCGGCCGCCTTCCATGACATGTCGGCGCTGGAGGCCTGGGCGGCGTAGCGCAGGATGTGCTTGAGATGGTCGGGCAGGGCGTCGTAGCGGCCCTTGTTGAGCGTGACCTCGAACTGCTCGGAGCACTGGTGGAAGCTCTGCAGCATGCAGACCTTGGCCACGTCGGCGAAGCCCAGCGACAGGTCGGACGAGGCGTTGTTGAATTCCGCGCCGTCGAGCAGGCCGCGGTCCAGCGCCGGCACGATCTCGCCGGCGGACAGGGCGTTGACCGCCGCGCCCATGGCCGTGTACATGTCGATGGCCAGCCCGACGCTGCGGAACTTCAGGCCCTTGACGTCCTCGACCCGGGTGACCGGCTTCTTGAACCAGCCGAAGGCCTGGGTGGGCATGGGGCCGTACATCAGCGAGGTCACGTTCACGCCCATGGCCTGCTGGATCTCGGCCAGCAGCTCCTTGCCGCCGCCGTATTCGTGCCAGGCCAGCACCAGGTTGGCGTCCATGCCGAAGGCCGGGCCCGACCCCCACAGCGCCACCGCGCTGTTCTTGCCGTACCAGTAGGCCACCACGCCGTGGCCGGCGTCCAGCGTCCCGGCCGACACCGCGTCCAGCAGGTTGAAGGCCGGCACCACCGCGCCGGCCGGCAGCACTTCGATGCGCAGCTGGCCGTTCGCCATGTCGTTGACCTTCTTGGCGAAGTCCACGGCGAACTCGTGGAAGATGTCGTTGGCCGGCCAGGTGCTCTGCATGCGCAGGGTGATGGGGCTGGACTGGGCGCGAGCCACGGCGGGAAAGCCCAGCGCGGTGCCGGCAGTGCCTGCCGCCGCGGCGCCGGCAAGGAATTTACGGCGGGAAGGCGTAACGTCATTCATCGCGAGTCTCCTGAATACATTCGTTATCGCTGCTATCGACCAGCTTATCGACCAGCTTTTTCTATGCTGCAGGACCTGCTTCCAGCTTGTTGCGCTGCGCGATGCCGGGGCCGCTTCGTTCTAATCGTGGGGGCTGTCCGGGAACCGAACGATTAGACCTTGCGTGGCAGTTCGAGACAATTGCCCATGCATCGGGAATAACCCCAGGTAGCGCGGCCCGGGCAGGTATGCATCCGCGGCGCGGCCGGCGCGCCGCGCGTTCGCGCGCTGCCGGGGGGGCGGAAGGCCGCGCCGGCGCGCCCCGCTTGGTACACTGCCCGATTCGGCCGGCCGCCTCGCGGTCCGGCCCGCCGCCCGCGCTACGCGACGGCGGCGCGAACAGCCAGCGCACACCGTCTTTCCGTGATATCCACCGCAAACCTCACCATCCAGTTCGGCCCCAAGCCGCTTTTCGAGAACGTCAGCGTCAAGTTCGGCGAAGGCAACCGCTACGGCCTGATCGGCGCCAACGGCTCGGGCAAGTCCACCTTCATGAAGATCATCGGCGGCGACCTGGAGCCCAGCTCGGGCAATGTCGCGCTCGATCCCGGCGTGCGCCTGGGCAAGCTGCGCCAGGACCAGTTCGCCTTCGAGTCCGAGCGCGTGCTGGACGTGGTCATGATGGGCCACGCCGAAATGTGGCAGGCCATGAGCGAGCGCGACGCCATCTACGCCAACCCCGAGGCCGGCGAGGACGACTACATGCGCGCGGCCGAGCTCGAGGCCAAGTTCGCCGAATACGACGGCTACACGGCCGAGGCGCGCGCCGGCGAATTGCTGCTGGGCCTGGAGATCCCGGTCGAGCAGCACAACCTGCCCATGCAGGAGATCGCCCCGGGCTGGAAGCTGCGCGTGCTGCTCGCCCAGGCGCTCTTTTCCAACCCGGACGTGCTGCTGCTGGACGAGCCCACCAACAACCTGGACATCAACACCATCCGCTGGCTGGAAGGGGTGCTCAACGGCTACCAGAGCACCATGATCATCATCAGCCACGACCGCCACTTCCTGAACGAGGTGTGCACCCACATGGCCGACCTGGACTACCGCGAGCTGCGCATCTACCCGGGCAACTACGACGACTACATGCTGGCCTCGACCCAGGCGCGCGAGCGCATCGCCTCGGCCAACGCCAAGGCCAAGGAGCGCATCAGCGACCTGCAGGACTTCGTGCGCCGCTTCGCCGCCAACAAGTCCAAGTCGCGCCAGGCCACCTCGCGCCTGAAGCAGATCGACCGCATCAAGGCCGAGACCGTCGAGGTCAAGCCGTCCTCGCGCCAGAACCCCTATATCCGCTTCGAGCAGAACAAGGTGCTGCACCGCCAGGCGGTGGCGGTCGAGGGCCTGGCCAAGGCCTACGACCAGCCGGTCATCGCCGGCTTCTCGGCCATGATCGAGGCCGGCGAGAAAATCGCCATCGTCGGCGCCAACGGGGTGGGCAAGACCACGCTGCTGCGCCTGCTGGCCGGCGACCTGGCGCCCGACGCGGGCACGGTGCAGTGGTCCGAGAACGCCGACATCGGCTACATGGCGCAGGACGTCTCCGACCAGTTCCAGTCCGACGTCAACCTGTTCGACTGGATGGAGGACTACCGCCAGGCCGGCGACGACGACCAGGCGGTGCGCTCGGCGCTCGGCCGGTTGCTGTTCTCGGCCAGCGACATCGAAAAACCGGTCAAGGTGCTGTCCGGCGGCGAGAAGAACCGCATGACCTTCGGCCGCCTGATGCTGGGCCGGCACAACGTGCTGCTGCTCGACGAGCCGACCAACCACCTGGACATGGAATCGATCGAGTCGCTGCAGTACGCGCTGGAGAAGTACGCCGGCACGCTGGTCTTCGTCTCGCACGACCGCCAGTTCGTCTCCGGCCTGGCCACCCGCGTGTTCGAGATCCTGCCCGGCGGCAAGGTGGTCGACTACCTGGGCGGCTACGAGGACTACCTGGAGTCGCGCGGGCTGGGCTGAATATTTCCCTGTCCTTGCTGCTGGAGGTGATTGGGATTACATTACTGAGTAAATTTACTCAGTAATGTAAGATGAAATTCGAACGATCTCAATCGCAAATCCTGCGCCAGCGCCTGGAGGAGTTTCCACGGTTCATGATCGTGGTGGCCGGGCCCCGGCAAGTGGGTAAGACGACCCTCGTAAGACAGGTGCTGCAGGGCTATGCGGGTTTTTTCGTGGCGGCGGACCAGCCTTTGGAGCGTTCCAGCTTGCCCAGCGAAGGCCAGGTTTCTCTTGTCGCGTCGATCGGGAATGATGGCAATGCTTCGACGGCGCAATGGCTGATCCAATGCTGGACACGCGCCCGAGCAATGGCAAGGACGTTGCGAGACGGCCAGCGCTTCGTGCTGGCCATAGATGAGATCCAGAAGGTTCCCCGCTGGTCGGAAATAGTTAAAGGGCTATGGGACGCCGATCGCGCTGCCGCCTTGAACCTCCATGTGGTCTTGCTCGGCTCTTCTCCCTGGCTGATGCAGCAGGGCTTGAGCGAAAGCCTGGCCGGGCGTTACGAACTGATTCCCATGGGGCACTGGTCGTACACGGAAGTTCAGACGGCCTTCGATTTCTCGCTGGACGAGTATTTGTACTTCGGCGGATATCCGGGCGGCGCTGCCTTGATCCAGGATGAGTCGCGCTGGCGCAGCTATGTGCGCGGTGCCCTGATTCACCCCAATATCGAGAAGGACATATTGCAGATGGTCAGGGTGGACAAGCCCGCCTTGCTCAAGAATCTGTTCGAATTGGGGTGCAGTTATTCGGGGCAGATTATTTCCTACACCAAGCTGATGGGCCAACTCCAGGACGCGGGCAATACTGTCACGCTGGCGCATTATCTCGACCTGTTGTCTCGTGCGGGCCTGCTGTCAGGCTTGAGCAAGTACGCCGGCAAGCAGCATCGGCAGCGTGCATCCAGCCCCAAGCTCAACGTATTGAATACCGCCCTGATATCGGCCTTGAGCGGCTACGATTTTGCCGCGGCTCGGGCCGACCGTTCCCACTGGGGGCGCCTGGTGGAGAGCGCGGTGGGGGCCCATTTATGCAATACGGCCTATGACAACTGCCGGGTGCAATACTGGCGGGAGAGCCCGGACGAGGTGGATTTCATCGTAAGCGACGGGGATCGCCTCCTGGCGATAGAGGTCAAGAGCGGCGCAACTGCCATGACGCCGCGAGGGCTGGGCGTATTCACGGGCAAATATCGCCACGCGAGGCAGTTGGTCGTTGGCACGGGAGGCATCGCTTTGCCGGAGTTTCTAGCCTACCCCGCCAGGCACTGGTTGGAGTAGCACGATGGTTTTCATCCCGCGCAAGGTGAGAGTGGTTCGAGCCGATGCGGATGGCCCGGGTTGGGCGCCTTCTCCCCAGGCATTGCAGGATTTCCGCGCCGCATCCGCCTGGGTGCTGCTGGGCGAGCCCGGTGCCGGGAAAAGCGCGGCATTGCGCCGCGAGGCCGATCAGACGGGGCAACTTTATCTAAGCGCCGCAGATCTCGCTGCGGCCGAGCCGCCGCCGTCGGCATGGCAGGGCCGAACGCTGTACATCGACGCGCTGGACGAAGCGCGCGCAGAGGGAGCGGCAAGCTTGTCGGCCAGGTTGCGCAACCAGTTGAGGCGCCTGGGCAATCCGCCTTTCCGCCTGGCCTGCCGGGCAGCGGATTGGTACGGCTCAAGCGACAGGGAATTGTTTTCCAGCCATGCGCCGGACGGCCGCTTGCTCGTGCTGCAACTGGTCGAGTTCGACGACGAAGAAATCGTCGATATATTGCGCGACGGCGACTATGGCGTGATGGATCCGCACCGCTTCTTCGACCAAGCGCGGCAGCGCGGTATCGAACATTTGCTGAGGAATCCCCAGACCCTGCGGCTGATTGCCGAGGCCGTGCGCGGGGGCGGCGAGTGGCCGGACGGGCGCGATGCCGTCTACCGGATGGCATGCGAGAAACTCGTTCTGGAGGCCAATGTTCGACACCGCGATATCCGGCGGCAACTGCATGGCGGGGCGAGCCCGCACGTCGGCCTGCAGACGGCAGGCCAGCTGTGCGCGGTTCTGCTGCTGTCGGGGAAACACGGTGTTGCCACGGACCAGGACGCCGCAACGGCGGATTTTCCTTTGGTCGACGGCATCCCTGAACTGGATCCACGACAGGCGAATCAGATACTGAATAGCAGATTGTTCGTGCCGGAGCACGAACGGCGCCTGGTTCCCTGCCATCGCAGCGTTGCCGAATATCTGGCCGCTGACTGGCTAGCCCGGGCACTGGATGATAGGCGCCTTCCCCTGTCGCGGCTGCTGAACCTGTTCCTGGCCACCGACGGCGGTGTCGTTGCCGCGCTGCGTGGGCTGTATGCTTGGCTTACCTTGCGCAGCGGGCATGCCCGCGGGCGGCTGCTGAACATCGATCCCTTGGGCGTGGTGCTGTACGGGGATGCCGGGCTGCTGAGCACAGGCGACAAGCGGCGGCTGCTCGGCGCTTTGCGCAGCCAGGCCGAATCCTTCCCGGGGTTTCGCTGGCATCTTCGCGAAAACCTGCATCCATTCGGCGCGCTCGCCGACGAGGCGCTGATGGAGGATTTCCGCACGGCCTTGCGGGCCCCCGCTCGCAGTGAAGCGGATCAGTCCTATCTGGATTGCGTCGTAGATATCCTGCGATATGGCGACGCGAATTCGCCGCTTGCCGACGAATTGTTGGCAGTGATAAAGCATCCTGGTCTTTGGCCGCGCATCAGGCACGGCGCGCTGGAGGCCTGGCTCAAGCTGTCCGGTCCCGAGGAGGCGCGGAAACTGCTCGACGGCATCGCCCAGGGCGAGGTGGCGGACGATGATGACGAATTGATGGGCCGATTGCTGGCGAAGCTGTATCCGAGATACCTGTCCGTCGACCGCTTGCCGAGGTATTTGCATGCGCCCAAGGAACCCAGTTACCTGGGAAGCTACCAGTTCTTCTGGAATGACGAACTGCCTGAAATAGTGCCCGACGACCATGTTCCCGTCTTGCTGGACTTGTTGCAGGCGAAAGGCGAGGTCTTCGACAACTACCGGGTTTTCGGCGCTTTCCGGCCCTTGGCCATTCATCTTCTTGCCCGTGGGTTGGAGACGGGCGGCGACGCCGCGTCGGACGCAAGCGTGTTCGGCTGGCTGCAGGTTGGGGTTGGCCCGAATGACGGTGTCTTGGAAGAACGAGGCGATCTCCTGAAAATCAGGCAATGGTTGAGTCGCCCGGATCGCTACAAGCGGATATTGGGCCTGTGTATTCAGGCTTCGGCACGAAAGGCCGATGTCGGCAATTGCCTGGCTTGGCTGAATGAAATCCAGGCACCCGACGATATAGGCATCTGGCATTTGCAGCAGGCGGCGGCACATGGCGACCCTGGCGTCGCGGCGATGCACATCGCCTATGCCGTCCAGGCCTTAATCCATCAGCAGGGTATGCAAGGCCTGTCCCTTGAGGGCCTGGAACGCTGGGCGGCACAGCATCCACACAGAGCGCAGGCGGTGGCGCACGAATTGGCCTGCCCATGGGAAGGCTGGCGGCGCGAGCATGGGGCGCGCCAGTCCCTGCACCGACTCAACCGCGAAGCCGAGAGGCGTCGAAGAACCGCGGAACTTTTGCCTTGTATGGGTGATATCCGTGCCGGTACCGCTGCACCGGGAATTTTCGATCACTTGGCCCATGTATGGCTGGGGCGCTTCTCGGATATCCACGGCGCTACCGAGGCCGAGCGGTTCGCCGACTACGTCGATTGCGGTGCGCAACTCCAGCAGGCCGCAGCGGAGGGGTTCCGGAATTTTCTGCTCCAGGCCGATTTGCCCACCGTCGCCGAGATCGTGGAGTCGTATGGGCAGAACCAACGCTACGTGACCGATCTGCCATGCCTGTTGGGCATGGCTCTGATGTGGCAGGCGGCTCCTGACCGAATACGGGAGCTTGCCGACCAGCGCCTGGGCTGCGTGCTGGCTTTCCACCTGACTCATCCGCTGGAACGCGAGCCGGACTGGTTGGTGTGGCTGGCTCAGGATCGTCCGGAGTTAACCGCGCAAGTCATGACAATCTATGCTCAGGGACAGTTGAAGGCCGGCAAGCATGTCGCCGGCTTGTCCATGCTGTTGGACGGCCGCAGGTTCATCGATCTCGTCCGGGTGCTGGCTCCGACGCTGTTGCGGCTTTTTCCGCTGCGGGCCCGCAAGGAACAACTGCGCTATCTGAAGGATATGCTGTACGCCGCACTGCGCTACACGCCGGTGCTGCTGAACGGGCTGATCGAGGACAAACTGGCCCTGCGCAGTATGGATGGCAGCCAGCGCGTCTATTGGTATGCGGCAGCACTGTTGCAGGACCCGGAGCGCTACGAATCCTTACTCTGGCGCCACATCGGTACCTCCGCCGTGCGCGCCGAACTGTTGACGGATTTCCTTGCAGTCGATGGCATGGATTCGCCGTTGCGAGGGGAGGTATTGCCTGCAGACACGCTGGGCAAGCTGATCGAACTGCTTGCGCCTCATGCGGAAATAGCCCGGGCCAGCGGGCGCGTGACGCCAGCCATGCGGCGGGGATATTGCATCGCTGCCATGATCGGACAATTGGGCGGCCTGGGCAGTCTTCAGGCTTTCCAGGAGATCGAGCGCCTGCTCGCCTTGGATACGATGGATGCGTTGCGCTACGCATTGGAGTCAGCCCGGAATGAGGTGCAGGTTAGGTTGCGTGAAGGTGAGTTCCGTTTTCCGGACATCGGAGCAGTGGCCCGCGTGCTCGCCAATGGGCCTCCCGCCAGTGCCGCGGATCTGGCCGCGCTGGCCATGGACATGCTGGACGACATCGGCCACGAGATAGGCCATGCCAATGACGACGGCTTCAAGGCCTTCTGGAACATCGATGGCCAGACCAGAAAGCCGATGGGCCGGCGAGGCGAAAACGAATGCCGGGACGCCTTGCTGACAAGGTGGCGGCCAAGGCTGGAGGCTTTGGGAATCGGCGTCGATCCGGAGGTGGATCACCGTGGCGACAAAAGTGCCGATCTCTGCCTGACTTATCGCAACCTGTATGCGCTGCCCATCGAGATCAAGCGCGACGATCACAAGGCATTGTGGACGGCATTGCGGAAGCAATTGCTCGGGCAATACGCCGATGCCCCCAAGTCGGGGGGGTATGGCATCTACCTGGTACTTTGGTTCAATCAGATCGAGAAAGTGTCGCCTGCCAATGACGGCGGGAAACGACCACGCTCGCCGCAAGAATTGCAGTCCCGGCTGACCTTGCAGTTGACGGACGAGGAACGGCGTCGGATTTTTGTGCGAGTCCTGGACGTCAGTTGGCTCGCAGCGTGAGGGATAGGGTTTCTTTATTTCTTTTGGTTATATAAAAATCATAATAAGATAGTTCGGTTTTATAACTGTTGGTTGTTAAAGTCATATGCCGGCCCCTTCTTCAGGGCCGGTTTTTTCACGTTGATTCCATGAAACTGGTCTTCGAACAGGTCCACAAGCGCTTCGGCGACCTGCCGGTGGTGCAAGGCTTCGACAACGAGATCGCCAGCGGCGAGCTGGTCGCCCTGGTCGGCCCCTCGGGCTGCGGCAAGTCCACGCTGCTGCACCTGGCCGCCGGCCTGGAGCCGGTCAGCGCCGGCCGCGTGCTGGCCGACGGCAAGCCGGTGGACCGGCCCGACCCCAGCCGCACGCTGGTGTTCCAGGAGCACGCCCTCTACCCCTGGCTGACGCTGCGCGACAACGTCGCGCTGGCGCTGGAGTTCCAGGGCCGGCCGCGCGCCCAGGCGCTGGCCGCCGCGGGCGACTGGCTGGCGCGCGTGAGCCTGGCAGGCTTCGAGCACTATTACCCGCACCAGGTCTCGGGCGGCATGCGCCAGCGCGCCGCGCTCGCGCGCGCCTTCGTGGCCAACCCCCAGACCCTGCTGCTGGACGAGCCCTTCGGCGCGTTGGATGCGCTGACCCGCCTGTCCCTGCAGGACGTGCTGCGCCAGCTCATCGTCCAGGAAAAGCCCACCGTGCTGCTGGTCACCCACGACGTGGACGAGGCGCTCTTCCTGGCCGACCGCATCATCGTCTTCAGCCCGCGCCCGGCGCGCGTGCTGCGCGAGTTCGCGCTGTCGGGCCGGCGCAAGAGCCACGACCTGTCCGATCTCGCGGCCGAGAAGCGCGAGATCCTGTCGCTGCTGGGCATCGCGGTCGACGAGCAGGGCGAGCCGGCCTCCGCCCAGCCCGCCTGAGCGCGGGGCCGCCTTTGCCGCCAGCCGCCCGACACCTGTTCCATCGCCCGTCTTCCCACCCGCACCGCGTTTTCCTCCGCCCCGATTCCACACCGTTCCCCGGAGACTCATCATGAAACTCAAGCACTGGCTCGCGCTGCCGCTGATCGCGGCGGTCACGGCGGCCGCCCCCGCGCTGGCCGCCGACAAGTTCCGCGTCGGCTACCTGCGCGTCATGGACGACGCCCAGGCCATCGTCGCCTACGAAGGCAAGTTCTACGAAAAGGCCGGCCTGGACGCCGAGCTGGTCGAATTCAAGTCGGGCACCGACCTGATCAAGGCCATCGTCGGCGGCCAGCTGGACATCGGCGTGCTGGGCTTCACCAACGCCGTGGCCTGGGCCTCCAAGGGCGCCGACCTGAAGGTGATCGGCGGCGCGCAGCAGGGCTACCACTCGCTGGTGGTGCGCGACGACACCGGCATCCAGGACGTCGCCGGCCTGAAGGGCCACGTGCTGGCCTCGCAGTCCGAGGGCAGCACGGCCGACGTGGTGCTCAAGGGCGTGGTGTTCAAGCAGGCCGGCCTGGCCGCCGAGGACGTCAACGTCATGGGCGTGAGCCCAGCCGTGGCCGTGCAGTCGCTGGTGGGCAAGCGCGTGGACGCGGCCTTCCTGTTCGAGCCCTACGACCGCATCGCGCAGCTGGTCGCGCCGGTCAGGCAGATCTACGAGATCGGCCAGGCCTGGCCGTTCCCGTGCATGGTCGTGATCACCTCCGGCGAAACGCTGGACAAGCGCAAGGACGAGGTCTGGAAGGCGCTGGACGCCCAGAAGCAGGCCATCGACCTGCTGCAGCAGCAGCCCTCGCAGGCTGCGAGCCTGATCGCCGGCTACTTCATCGCCGAGCCCACGCTCAAGACGCTGGCGCACGGCGACCTGCCGCGCGAAAAGGTGATCGAGGACGCCATCCGCACCCAGGTGTTCACGCCCGTGCTGAAGGAAAAGGACGTCGCGCGCATGCAGGAAATCGCCGGCATCCTGCAGGAGCAGGGTTCGCTCAAGACCCGCGACGGCTCGCAGTACGACGTGTCCGGCATCGTCGACCTGTCCTGGCAGAAGGCGCGCGAGCTTTGAGCGCATCGACCCGCCTGACCGGCTATCGCAAGCACCTCGCCGGGGTGCTTGCGGTGCTGTTGATCCTCGCCATCTGGCAGCTGGCCGCCTGGGTGCTGCCCGACTTCCTGATGCCGGGCCTGCCGGCGGTGGCCGCGCGGCTGGCCGAGGACGCCGGCAACCCGGCCTTCCACGCCGCGCTGGGCGGCTCGCTGTGGCGCCTGGGTGCGGGCTACGGCCTGGCCCTGGCGGCCGGCGTGGGCTTCGGCCTGCTGGCGGCCGTGCTGTTCTTCTTCCGCGAAGTGCTGCGCAGCGCCATCGTCATCCTGCAGTCCATCCCGTCCATCGCCTGGGTGCCGCTGTTCCTGATCGTGATGGGCTTCGGCAACACGCCCATCATCATCGTCGTGGCGCTGGCGGCCTTCTTCCCGGCCGCGCTCAGCGTCATGAACGCCACCGAATCCGTGCAGCGCGTGCACGTCTCGGCCGCGCGGGTCATGGGCGCCACGCCCTGGGCGCTGGTGCGCCGGGTCTACCTGCCGGCGGTCATGCCGGAGCTGATCACCGGCGCCCAGCTGGCCTTCGGCAACGCCTGGCGCGCGCTGATCTCGGCCGAGATGCTGATCGGCTTCGGCAAGGGCCTGGGCCGCACGCTGGCCTATTCCGGCGAGATCGCCGACATGACCGGCGTGATGGCCTCGATACTGGTGATCGCGGTGCTGGCGGCGCTGATCGACCAGCTCATCCTGGAAAACCTCAAGCACCGCCTGCTGCG
>Ga0182743_1002549_pt1 | contig 15795 bp, 11 predicted proteins | sample eDN3rd30CKraftOP_FD_128522 | JGI IMG/M metagenome (GOLD analysis project Ga0182743, IMG submission 128522) | Enriched Organic Plus compost microbial communities from Emeryville, California, USA - eDNA 3rd pass 30_C Kraft OP (version 2) (version 2) ... | reverse complement strand
CGAACTTGCGAGACAGAACGGTCGTGATCGCTGCTGTCAGCGTTGTCTTGCCGTGGTCAACGTGACCAATCGTACCCACGTTCACGTGTGGTTTGGTACGCTCAAACTTCTCTTTTGCCATGATAATCCTCTCAGATCTCTGTATTGCTATCGTTTACTTGCTTCTGGCTGCAATGATTTCGTCAGCCACGTTCTTAGGTGCTTCTGCGTAGTGCTTGAATTCCATGGTGTACGTAGCACGACCTTGGGTCAGCGAACGCAAGTTTGTTGCATAACCGAACATCTCAGCCAGCGGAACTTCAGCACGAATGACTTTGCCACCTCCGGGCATATCATCCATACCTTGGACCATACCGCGACGTGATGACAAGTCGCCCATGACCGTACCGGCATACTCTTCTGGCGTTTCTACTTCAACAGCCATCATTGGCTCAAGCAGCACAGGAGATGCCTTGCGCATACCTTCTTTGAATGCCATTGAAGCTGCCATACGGAAGGCGTTTTCGTTCGAGTCAACATCGTGGTACGAACCGAAGAACAGCGTAACTTTCACGTCAACAACTGGGTAGCCTGCCAGAACACCTGACGACAGGGTTTCTTGAATTCCCTTGTCAACGGCAGGAATGTATTCACGTGGAACCACACCGCCTTTGATGGCGTCAACGAACTCATAGCCGCCACCCGGCTCAAGGGGCTCGAGCTTGAGCACAACGTGACCATATTGACCACGTCCGCCAGACTGCTTGACGAATTTACCTTCAACTTCTTCGCATGTTTTGCGAATGGTTTCACGGTAAGCCACTTGAGGTTTGCCAACGTTGGCTTCAACGTTGAATTCGCGACGCATACGATCGACAATAATTTCCAAGTGCAATTCACCCATGCCGGAAATAATTGTCTGACCCGATTCTTCGTCTGTATAAACACGGAAAGATGGATCTTCTTGTGCCAGACGGCTCAGTGCAATACCCATCCTTTCCTGGTCAGCCTTGGTCTTGGGCTCAACAGCTTGTGAAATCACAGGCTCTGGGAAAGTCATGCGCTCAAGCGTGATGTGTGAATCAACATCACACAGGGTGTCGCCTGTCGTCACCTCTTTCAGACCAACGACTGCTGCGATGTCACCTGCCACAACCTCTTTAATTTCTTCACGGTTGTTAGCGTGCATCTGCAGAATACGTCCGATGCGCTCTTTCTTGCCTTTTACAGGGTTGTAGACGGTGTCACCCGACTTTAGAACGCCAGAATAAACGCGAACAAATGTCAACTGGCCAACATACGGGTCCGTCATCAGCTTGAATGCCAGCGCTGAGAACTTCTCGTTATCATCAGCCTTGCGATGACCAACCTCACCATCATCAAGGACACCCTCAACTGGTGGAATATCGATTGGGGATGGCAGGAATTCGATCACTGCGTCCAGCATTCGCTGAACACCTTTGTTCTTGAATGCGCTACCACACATCATCGGCTGAATTTCGCCAGCAATCGTACGGGCACGCAAAGCCTTGACGATTTCTTGCTCGGTCAGCTCGCCTGATTCGAGGTACTTGTTCATCAGTTCCTCAGACGACTCTGCTGCGCATTCAACCAACTTTTCACGCCATTCCTGAGCGGTGTCAACCAAATCTGCAGGAATGTCAACGTAGTCGAACTTGGTGCCTTGGCTAGCTTCGTCCCAGATGATCCCTTTCATCTTGATGAGGTCGACAACTCCTTTGAAGTTGTCTTCTGCACCGATTGGGATAACGATAGGAACTGGATTGGCTTTCAGACGGGTCTTGAGTTGATCATAGACCTTGAAAAAATTAGCACCAGTGCGGTCCATCTTGTTGACAAAGCACAAGCGTGGAACACCATACTTGTTAGCTTGGCGCCAAACCGTTTCGGACTGAGGCTGAACACCACCCACAGCGCAATACACCATGCACGCGCCATCAAGCACACGCATGGAACGTTCAACTTCAATGGTGAAGTCAACGTGGCCCGGGGTGTCAATCACGTTGATCCGGTGCTCTGGGTAGTTGTTACCCATGCCACGCCAGAAGGCTGTCGTTGCCGCTGACGTAATGGTGATGCCACGCTCTTGTTCCTGCTCCATCCAGTCCATGGTAGCAGCACCGTCGTGCACTTCGCCCAGTTTATGGTTGACACCGGTGTAAAACAGAATCCGTTCTGTCGTCGTTGTTTTACCAGCATCAATGTGAGCAGAAATCCCGATATTTCGGTAGCGCTCAATAGGTGTTTTACGGGCCATGATAATGACTTCCTAAATTTACCAACGGAAATGGCTGAAGGCCTTGTTAGCCTCTGCCATCTTATGTGTGTCGTCACGTTTCTTGATCGCTGCGCCACGGCCTTCAGATGCATCGATCAGCTCGCCAGCAAGGCGGAGATCCATTGATTTCTCACCACGCTTCTTGGCAGCTTCACGCACCCAACGCATTGCCAGCGCGAGGCGACGAACAGGACGAACTTCAACTGGAACCTGGTAGTTTGCACCGCCTACACGGCGGCTCTTCACTTCTACCAATGGTTTGACGTTGTTAATTGCAGTTTGGAAAACTTCGATTGGATCCTTGCCAGTTTTGGCCTGGATTTGCTCGAGTGCTCCATACACGATACGCTCAGCAACGGCTTTTTTGCCTGAGAGCATAACGACGTTCATGAATTTGGCAAGCTCTACGCTGCCAAATTTGGGATCAGGGAGAATTTCTCTTTTTGGGACTTCGCGACGACGCGGCATTTCTTTTTCCTTTTAAGTGACATTCAGTTGGGCGACGCACTGTCTGCATCAAGCCCTCGATTCACGATCAACATGAATCACTTACTTCCCTGGAAAGTGTCCAGTTGCACTTTGATGCTTAGGCTATTCACCTAGCGTCAAAACATGACTTGAACTTAAGTCACTAAACCTAATGATTATTTCTTCGGACGCTTGGCACCATACTTCGAACGTGCCTGCTTACGATCCTTGACGCCTTGCAAGTCAAGAGCACCACGGACGATGTGATAGCGCACACCTGGCAAGTCTTTAACACGACCGCCACGCACCAGAACCACCGAGTGCTCCTGGAGGTTGTGACCTTCACCACCGATGTACGAAATGACTTCGTAACCGTTGGTCAAACGCACTTTTGCGACTTTACGCAAAGCAGAGTTTGGTTTTTTTGGAGTTGTTGTGTAAACGCGGGTGCAAACTCCACGGCGTTGCGGGCAATTTTCAAGAGCCGGGCTCTTGCTTTTTGCTGGAGCAACCGAGCGTGGCTTGCGCACGAGTTGGTTGATTGTCGGCATATCTATTCCCTTTAAAGCTGGACAGTTTGTACCTGCCAGATCCTTTTCCTGATCCTGATTGTTGGGCATTTGATGCACGCCCACACCTCACGGATATCCGAAAAAGAGCGGGAATGCATAACTGAATCAGACAAGCCCAGAGAATGATTCAGTAAATCTAAAACCTAAAACTGGATGTATCCAGCTGAGCCGGCAAGCATAGCCTGCAAGACTAAATTTTGTCAAGAAGAAAATTACTAATTGAGGCTGCTGTCAAGTCGGGGCAGCCCTTATCAAGAAAGAACAGGGGACCATCATCCCCTGTTCTTTTCCCTGTTTGTCAAACTTTCCAACAGGGCCTACTGCTGCTGAGAGCTTTCACCCTCAGTGTTTTCTGCTGCTGAAGAAGTATCCTCAAAAGGGTTGGCCAATGCTCTTGCTGCTTCCCTTTCACGAGCCTCCATCGCCTCTTTCGCTCTACGAGCCTCGTGATAAGCCATGCCGGTACCAGCAGGAATCAGTCGTCCAACAATGACGTTTTCCTTCAAACCGCGCAGCTCATCTCTCTTGCCCATGATTGCGGCTTCAGTCAGCACCCGTGTCGTTTCCTGGAAGGATGCTGCAGAGATGAAGGAATCTGTCGACAGTGAAGCCTTGGTGATACCAAGCAACACGTTTTCATATGTTGCAGGAATCTTTCCTTCAGCAATCACCCGATCATTCTCGTTGAGAAGTTCTGAGCGCTCGACCTGTTCACCAGGAATAAACGATGTATCACCCGGGTCAACAATCAGCACACGCCTGAGCATCTGCCTGACAATGACTTCAATGTGCTTGTCATTGATTTTCACACCTTGAAGTCGATAAACGTCCTGCACTTCGTCAACGATATAAGCTGCCAGTTTCTCGATACCTTGCAGACGCAGGATATCGTGTGGATCTGGAGGACCGTCAACAATAATTTCACCCTTGTTGACAACTTGACCATCGTGAACCAGAACCTGTTTCTCTTTCGGAATCAGGAATTCATGGGACACACCGTCCAGATCTGTAATGACCAGACGCTGCTTACCCTTGGTGTCCTTACCAAAAGATACTGTTCCGGTGACTTCTGCCAGCAGACCTGCATCTTTCGGAGAACGTGCTTCAAAGAGCTCAGCAACCCGTGGCAGACCACCGGTAATATCCCGTGTCTTCTGCGATTCTTGAGGAATACGAGCCAGCACCTCACCAATACGAACGTCTTGGGCGTCACGCACAGTGATAAGCGCGCCAACTGGGAAGGAGATGTTGACCGAATGATCGGTTCCAGCGATCTTGACCTCTTCGCCATTTTCCCCAATGAGTTTGATCTGCGGCCTTTGCGTTGCCTTACCACCACGCGTCTTAGGTGTAATGACAACCAACGTTGACAGACCTGTAACCTCGTCAACCTGACGGGCAACAGTCACACCTTCTTCGATGTTCTCGAAGCGTACCTTTCCTGCATATTCGGAAATGATAGGCCTGGTCAGCGGATCCCAGGTCGCAAGACGGGCGCCAGCTTTTACAGCGTCACCATCATTAACCTGCAACGTCGCACCGTAAGGTACCTTGTGACGTTCACGTTCACGGTCATTGTCACCATAGATGACAACTTCACCGGAACGAGAAATGACAATGCGTTCACCTTTCGGATTGGTCACATAACGCATTGAGCTCGCGAACCGAACCACACCAGCTGATTTTGTTTCAACGCTGTTCGCCATGGCAGCACGCGATGCTGCACCACCGATGTGGAAGGTACGCATGGTCAGCTGTGTACCTGGTTCACCAATGGATTGAGCAGCAATCACGCCAACTGCCTCACCAACGTTGACCAGCGTACCTCTGCCGAGGTCGCGACCATAACAGCGTGCACACAGACCATAACGGGTTTCGCAAGTCAACGGGGTCCTGATTCGAACCTCGTCGATTCCGAGTCGGTCGATGTATTCGACCAAGTCTTCATCCAGCAGTGTCCCGGCTGCAATCGCTGTTTCCTGGGTATCTGGGTTGATAATGTCTACTGCTGCCACACGACCAAGAATCCGCTCACGCAAAGGCTCAATGACCTCTCCACCCTCAACCAGCGCCTTCATGGCATAACCTTGGGTGGTACCGCAATCTTCTTCGGTAATTACCAGATCTTGTGTCACATCAACAAGACGACGCGTCAGGTAACCTGAGTTAGCCGTTTTCAATGCGGTGTCAGCAAGACCTTTACGAGCACCGTGGGTTGAAATGAAGTACTGCAGAACATTCAATCCCTCACGGAAGTTTGCCGTAATCGGTGTTTCGATAATCGAGCCGTCCGGTTTGGCCATCAGCCCGCGCATACCTGCCAACTGGCGAATCTGGGCTGCAGAACCCCGAGCACCGGAGTCAGCCATCATGTAGATGGAGTTGAAAGATTCCTGACGAACAACTTTCCCGTGGCGATCCACAACCTCTTCGGTTGCCAATTGCTCCATCATGGCTTTGCCGACACGGTCTCCAGCCTTACCCCAGATATCAACAACGTTGTTGTAACGCTCCTGCGCTGTGACCAGACCCGAAGAGTACTGTTTGTCGATCTCTTTGACTTCAGCACTGGCCTGAGCGAGGATCTCAGACTTGACATTGGGAATAAGCATGTCCTCCATGGCGATAGAAATACCGCCACGTGTAGCCAGACTGAAACCAGACTGCATGAGTTTGTCAGCAAATATTACGGTTTCCCTCAATCCGCACTTGCGGAACGACTGGTTGATCAACCTGGAAATCTCTTTTTTCTTGAGCGCTTTATTCAGGTTTTCAAAAGCCAATCCACGGGGCAGAATCTCTGACAGCAAAGCACGGCCAACCGTTGTTTCAAAGCGCTTGAGCTTCCAGGTCCATTCTCCGTCAGCATTGCGCGACCACTCTTTCAGCCGCACTGTTATGCGGCTTTGCAATTCAACGACACGGTTATCGTAAGCACGCTGGACTTCAGCAACATCGGCAAAGAACATGCCCTCGCCCTTGCCATTGATGCGTTCACGGGTCGCATAGTACAAACCGAGAACGATGTCTTGCGAGGGCACGATCGACGGTTCGCCGTTGGCAGGGAACAGCACGTTGTTTGATGCCAGCATCAATGTGCGGGCTTCAAGTTGTGCTTCCAGTGACAACGGTACGTGAACAGCCATCTGGTCGCCGTCAAAGTCGGCGTTAAACGCAGCACAAACCAACGGGTGAAGCTGGATGGCTTTACCTTCAATCAGTACTGGCTCAAAAGCCTGAATACCCAACCTGTGCAGCGTCGGTGCGCGGTTCAATAGCACAGGATGCTCGCGGATTACCTCTTCAAGGATGTCCCAGACGACCGGCTCTTGGCTTTCCACAAGCTTTTTGGCTGCCTTGATGGTTGAGGCCAGCCCCATCATCTCAAGCTTGTTGAAGATGAACGGCTTGAACAGTTCCAGCGCCATCAGCTTTGGCAGACCGCACTGGTGCAATTTCAGGGTCGGACCCACCACAATGACCGAACGGCCTGAATAGTCGACACGTTTACCCAGCAGGTTTTGACGGAAGCGACCACTCTTGCCCTTGATCATGTCTGCAAGAGACTTCAACTGACGCTTGTTCGCACCAGTCATTGCCTTGCCACGGCGACCATTGTCGAGCAGTGAATCAACAGCTTCCTGCAGCATGCGTTTTTCATTGCGCAGGATGATTTCCGGTGCCTTCAGTTCCAACAGTCGCTTCAAGCGATTGTTACGGTTGATGACACGGCGATACAGATCGTTCAGGTCGGATGTCGCAAAACGACCGCCATCCAGCGGAACCAAAGGACGCAGATCCGGAGGAAGAACCGGCAACACCTCCATGATCATCCACTCTGGCTTGAGACCCGACTTCTGGAAGCCTTCCAGCACTTTCAAACGCTTGGAAATCTTTTTGATCTTGGCTTCCGAGTTGGTCGCTTTCAGTTCACCCCTGAGGTTTTCAACTTCGCGATCAATGTTGATCGTGCGAAGCAGTTCACGGATGGCTTCTGCACCCATGAGTGCTGTGAACTCATCACCATACTCTTCCGTCTTGGCCAGATAGTCATCGTCTGACATGATCTGCCCGCGCTTAAGAGGAGTCATGCCTGGCTCAATAACACACCATGCTTCGAAATACAGGACACGCTCAATGTCACGCAGCGTCATGTCCAGAACCATGCCCAGACGTGAAGGCAGGCTCTTCAGAAACCAGATGTGCGCAACTGGGCTGGCAAGCTCAATATGGCCCATGCGCTCACGGCGCACCTTGGCAACTGTCACTTCGACACCGCACTTCTCACAAATGACGCCGCGGTGTTTCAGTCGTTTGTACTTGCCGCAAAGGCATTCATAGTCTTTGATCGGACCAAAAATTTTGGAGCAGAAAAGACCATCGCGTTCCGGCTTGAACGTCCGATAGTTGATCGTCTCCGGCTTCCTAACTTCTCCGTAAGACCATGAGCGAATTTTCTCAGGCGAGGCGATGCCGATCCTGATGGCATCAAACTGCTCGTCTTGAGCTACCTGTTTAAAAAGGTCGAGTAGCGCTCTCATTATTTACGCTCCAAATCCATGTCCAGTGCCAGGGAACGAATTTCCTTGACAAGCACGTTGAACGACTCGGGCATACCTGCCTCAATAGTATGGTCGCCTTTAACGATGTTTTCATACACCTTGGTACGTCCACTGATGTCGTCAGACTTGACAGTGAGCATTTCCTGCAAAGTGTAAGAAGCACCGTATGCTTCGAGCGCCCAAACTTCCATCTCACCGAAACGCTGACCACCAAACTGTGCCTTACCGCCAAGAGGCTGCTGCGTTACCAATGAGTATGGTCCTGTCGAACGAGCATGCATCTTGTCATCCACAAGGTGGTGCAACTTCAGATAGTGCATGTAGCCGATAGTGACCGGGCGTTCAAATGGTTCACCTGTACGACCATCAATCAGCCAGGCCTGTGTCCTGCTTTCGGTCAAGCCAAGCTCTTTTGCAACTTCATCGGGATAAGCCAGTTTGAGCATCTTGGAAATTTCTTCTTCAGATGCACCATCAAATACCGGAGTTGCAAACGGAACACCATCACGCAGGTTATTAGCGAGTTCGATGATCTCGTCGTCGGTCAGCTCATTCAGGCGAGCTTTGGTACCGGTCTCGTTGTAAACCTTGTTCAAGAACTCACGAATGCGAGCAACTTCAACCTTGCGCTGATCCCTCAACATCTCATCAATGCGATGTCCAAGACCTTTGGCTGCCCAGCCCAGGTGAACTTCAAGAACCTGTCCGACGTTCATCCGTGATGGCACGCCTAGCGGGTTCAACACGATGTCCACTGGCGTTCCGTCAGCCATGTGAGGCATGTCTTCCACAGGGGTAATACGTGATACAACACCCTTGTTACCGTGGCGACCTGCCATTTTGTCACCAGGCTGCAAGCGGCGCTTGACAGCAAGGTAGACCTTGACCATTTTCAGCACACCAGGTGGCAGCTCATCGCCCTGTGTCAACTTCTTGCGTTTCTCTTCGAATGCAAGATCAAACTGATGACGCATGGCTTCAAGCGATTCTTTCGCATGTTCCAGAACCTGGGCATGTTCTTCATCGCTCAACCTGATATCAAACCACTGCCAACGATCCAGATCATTCAGATACTCCTTGGTAAGGACAGCACCCTTGGCAAGCTTGCGTGGCCCACCGTTGACTGTTTTACCAATCAGCATCTTCTCGATACGCGAGAATGTGTCGTTCTCGACGATCCGCAGCTGGTCGTTCAAGTCCTGGCGATAGCGACGCAGTTCTTCATCAATGATAGACTGAGCACGCTTGTCGCGCTGAATACCTTCGCGGGTAAAGACCTGTACATCAATTACCGTACCCACCATTCCAGAAGGGACCCTCAGTGATGTGTCTTTAACATCAGAGGCTTTCTCACCAAAGATCGCCCTGAGGAGTTTTTCTTCTGGTGTCAGCTGCGTTTCACCTTTTGGTGTCACCTTACCTACCAGGACGTCATCGGCACGTACCTCTGCACCAATATGGACAATACCTGATTCATCCAGACGGTTCAGCTGAACTTCTGGCAGGTTGCTGATATCCCTCGTGATTTCTTCTGGTCCAAGCTTGGTGTCACGGGCTACAACAGTCAATTCTTCAATGTGAATTGAGGTATAGCGATCGTCAGATACCACTTTTTCCGAAATAAGGATCGAGTCCTCGAAGTTGTATCCGTTCCAAGGCATGAACGCGATCAACATGTTCTGACCAAGTGCAAGCTCACCCAAGTCTGTAGATGCGCCATCAGCCAGAACATCACCACGGGCAACAACGTCACCCTTCTTAACAATTGGCCGTTGGTTAATGTTCGTGTTTTGGTTTGAACGTGTGTATTTCGTCAGGTTGTAAATATCAACACCGACTTCACCCGCAATAGTTTCCTCGTCATTGACGCGAATCACCACACGCTCAGCATCGACATAGTCAACTACACCACCACGCTTGGCCTGAACCGTGGTACCCGAGTCGACGGCAACCGTCCTTTCCAGACCAGTACCTACAAGTGGCTTCTGAGGCCTGAGACACGGCACAGCCTGACGTTGCATGTTGGCACCCATCAGTGCACGGTTTGCGTCGTCATGCTCAAGGAACGGAATCAGCGATGCAGCAACAGACACAATCTGTGACGGCGCAACGTCCATGTAGTTGACGTTTTCTGGCGCGGTCAACAGAGTTTCACCTGCCTGACGGCACGCAACCAGATCATCAACAAATTCACCCTGCTCATTGAGTTCGGCGTTAGCCTGAGCAATGATGAAGTTACCTTCTTCGATTGCTGAAAGATAGACGATCTCGTTCGATACTTTTCCGTTCTCAACTTTTCTATATGGCGTCTCAAGGAAACCATATTCATTTAGACGCGCATACAAAGCCATCGAGTTGATCAGACCGATGTTCGGACCTTCCGGTGTCTCGATTGGACAAACCCGACCGTAGTGGGTGGGATGAACGTCACGAACTTCAAAGCCGGCACGCTCTCGTGTCAGACCGCCGGGGCCCAGTGCGGAAACACGACGTTTGTGCGTGATTTCCGACAACGGGTTGGTCTGGTCCATAAACTGCGACAACTGGCTTGAGCCAAAGAACTCCTTGATCGCTGCCGAAATTGGCTTCGAATTGATCAAGTCGTGTGGCATCAGGTTTTCTGTTTCTGCCTGACCCAAACGTTCTTTAACGGCACGCTCAACTCGCACCAAGCCTGCACGGAACTGGTTCTCTGCCAATTCGCCAACACAGCGGACACGACGGTTACCCAAGTGATCGATATCGTCAATCTGACCACGACCGTTGCGTAGCTCAACCAAGACCTTAATCGTGTCCAGAATGTCTTGATCCGTCAATGTCAGAGGATCATTCTCGCTATCTGGATGGCCAAGACGACTATTGACTTTCATACGACCTACACGTGACAGGTCATATGTCTCGTCACTGTAGAACAACCGCTGGAAGAGCGCTTCAACTGCTTCCTCTGTTGGTGGTTCACCAGGACGCATCATTCTGTAGATAGCTACGCGAGCAGCCATCTGATCAGCTGTTTCATCAATTCTCAGTGTCTGAGAAATGTAGGGACCACGATCCAGATCGTTGATAAACAAGGTCTGGATGGTCTTGATGCCAGCAGTGCGAATGTTAGCCAGAATGGTTTCAGTGATTTCGTCATTGGCTACCGCAATCAACTCGCCAGTTTCAGGATCGACAACTTTTGTTGCCAGGATCCTGCCAATCAGGAAATCATCAGGTACAGAAATCCGCTTGATACCAGCCTTTTCGATGTCGCGAATGTGCTTGGCATTGATTCGTTTGTCTTTTTCGACAAGAAGTTTTCCTTCCTTGTCCCTGACATCAAAACGAGCAACCTCACCTTTCCAGCGCTCTGGAACAAAGTCGATCAACGCGCCATCCGCCTTCATTTCGAAGGTATCAAACTCGAAGAAATGTTCCAGAATTGATTCTGGAGTCATGCCAATGGCTTTCAACAGAATTGTCACTGGCATCTTGCGACGACGGTCGATCCTGAAATACAGGATGTCTTTCGGATCAAACTCAAAGTCAAGCCAGGATCCACGGTAAGGGATGATCCTTGCCGAAAATAGCAGCTTGCCCGAGCTGTGTGTCTTGCCACGGTCATGTTCAAAAAACACGCCTGGAGACCTGTGTAACTGGGAAACGATTACCCGTTCAGTTCCGTTAATGACAAAAGAACCGGTGTCTGTCATCAAGGGAATTTCTCCCATGTAGACTTCCTGTTCTTTGATTTCTTTTACGGTGGGTTTGCTGACTTCCCGATCCATCAATACCAAGCGAACTTTCGCTCGCAATGATGATGCAAAGGTAAGTCCGCGCAGTTGACATTCTTTTACGTCGAATGCCGGGTCAGAAAGTGCATAACTGACAAATTCCAAACGAGCCATGCCGTTGTGGCTGACAATCGGGAAAATGGATGTAAATGCTGCCTGTAAACCTTCTGACTTGCGCTTTGATGGCGGAACATCAGCTTGAAGGAAGGTTTTGTAGGAATCTAGTTGCGTGGCCAGAAGATATGGGACGGATAGCACGTCCTCCCGCTTGGCAAAGCTTTTACGGATGCGCTTTTTTTCGGTGAACGAGTAAGGCATGAGCACTCCGACTCGAGGTTACTGGAATCGCTGAATACGATTCGAGGAGGGTACGACTTCAGGAATTGTGGCTAAAAAACAACTATTTAACACCAATTCCTGAAGGCGCAAAACCCGGAGAGCAGAAGAAGCCTCCCCGGGTCATGTGAAGCAGGAAATTACTTGAGCTCGACCTTAGCGCCAGCTTCTTCAAGTTTCTTCTTAGCAGCTTCAGCTTCAGCTTTCTCAATGCCTTCCTTGACTGGTTTTGGAGCACCGTCAACCAGGTCTTTCGCTTCTTTCAGGCCAAGACCTGTCAGTTCACGAACGGCCTTGATGACGCTAACTTTGTTAGCACCAGCTTCGGTCAGGATAACGGAGAACTCGGTTTGCTCTTCAGCAGCAGCGGCAGCGCCACCAGCAGCAGGAGCAGCAGCAACTGCAACAGCGGTAGCAGCAGCTGAAACACCGAATTTTTCTTCCATTTCTTTGATAAGCTCTGACAGCTCAAGCACGGTCATGCCGGCAATTGCGTCGAGGATTTCTGCTTTAGTCATTTTGAACTCCAATTAATTTATTAACCAGGTACTGGATATCGATTGCCTTCCCAACAAAAAAGCAACGCCTGTCTTAGGCTGCCTGCTTCTGATCCCTGACCGCTGCCAGACCTCTGACAAACTTGGTTGGGATTTCGTTGAGAGTACGAACAAATTGCGCGATCGGTGCTTGCATTGTTCCGAGCAGCTTGGCGAGCAACTCTTCACGTGAGGGCATGGTAGCCAAAGCTTTGATGCCATTGGCATCCAGAACGCTGTTTGGCAGCGAACCTGCTTTGATAATCAAGCTCTCATTTGTTTTGCTGAAATCAGCAATAACTTTTGCAGCAGCAACAGGATCCTCACCAATTGCATAAATGAGGGGACCTGTCAGCTGGCTGGACAAACCTTCAAAAGGTGTGCCAGCCAAAGCACGGCGTGCCAGCGTGTTTTTCAAAACACGCAGGTAAACACCTGCCTCGCGCGCATTTTTGCGCAGTACGGTGACGGCAGCGACGTCCAGACCACGATACTCAGCGACGATGATCGATTGTGCTTTTGCTACTTGAGCAGAAACTTCCTCGATTACGACCGCTTTTTCTGTACGGTTGAGACTCACGGTATGAACACTCCATCAATGAATGCAAGGAACATTTCCTTGCACCTTCCGAACGCGGCGAACCTGGCAGAGCTCTTTTCAAGAAATCTTCCATGGACGCCGTCTACGCTGGATACGAGAATTCTCGTGATTAAGCCAGTCATATTGTTGAAACATACGCCTGACTCCAGCGGTCTTTGACAGCAGCACCTAGCCATACAAGCACCAGGTGCAGCCCAAAGTACTAAATGACCAGAAGCCTTTAGGCTTGACCAGTCGAAAGCGACGCGATATCAACGCGAGCACCACCACCCATTGTGGATGAAACAGCAAGCTTGCGCAGATAAACACCTTTAGCCGAAGCAGGACGAGCCTTGTTCAAGGCATCGACCAGTGCTGCAAGGTTAGCCTGCAGTTGATCAACCTCAAAGGATGCTCGACCAATGGTTGCATGAATAATACCGGCCTTGTCTGTACGGTACTGAACTTGACCTGCCTTAGCGTTTTTCACTGCTGTTGCAACGTCAGGAGTTACAGTGCCAACTTTCGGGTTCGGCATGAGACCACGGGGTCCAAGAATCTGACCCAACGCACCCACAACGCGCATAGCATCTGGCGAAGCAATCACAACGTCAAAGTTGATGTTTCCGCCCTTGATCTGCTCAGCAAGATCTTCCATGCCAACAATGTCAGCACCAGCTTCTTTTGCCTGGGCGGCTTTATCGCCTTGTGCAAAAACTGCGACACGGACGGTCTTACCTGTTCCTGCTGGCAAAACTACAGCGCCACGAACCAACTGGTCGGATTTCTTCGGATCAATACCCAGTTGCACAGCAACGTCAATCGACTCATTGAATTTTGCGTTAGCGCATTCCTTGATGAGTGCGAGGGCTTCTTGAACTGGATACAACTTGCTGCGATCAATTTTTTGAGCGATCGCAGCCATACGCTTGGACAATTTTGCCATTCTTAGACTCCCTCAACCGTAATGCCCATGCTACGAGCGCTACCAGCAATAGTTCTCACTGCTGCATCGAGATCGCTTGCAGTCAAGTCGGGTGATTTAGTCTTGGCAATTTCCTCTGCCTGAGCACGTGTCAGCTTACCTACCTTGTCGGTATGTGGACGTGCCGAACCTTTTTGGATCCCAGCAGCCTTCTTGATCAAGACTGTTGCCGGAGGCGTCTTCATCACGAAGGTAAAGCTCTTGTCCGCATAGGCAGTGATGATCACTGGAATCGGCAGACCAGGTTCCATACCCTGTGTCTTGGCATTGAATGCCTTGCAGAATTCCATGATGTTCAGACCGCGCTGACCGAGTGCGGGACCAATTGGAGGGGAAGGATTGGCCTTACCAGCTGGCACTTGCAGCTTGATGTAGCCTACAATTTTTTTAGCCATAATGACTCCTAGTGGGTTCTATCGTCTGTCACGCCGTGACAGACTCCCCGATTACACATTTCAGGTCTTTTCAACCTGACTAAAGTCCAGCTCTACAGGAGTAGAGCGGCCGAAAATTGCTACAGTCACGCGGACTTTGCTCTTTTCGTAGTTCACTTCTTCAACGTTACCGTTAAAGTCAGCAAATGGACCCTCTTTGACACGAACCATTTCGCCGACTTCAAACAGAATCTTGGGCCTTGGCTTCTCGACGCCTTCCTCAATCTGGGAAAGGATCTTCTCAACTTCCTTTTCGGAAATTGGAGTAGGTCTGTTTCCTGAACCACCAAGAAAGCCAGTGACACGAGGCGTACTTTTCACCAAGTGCCATGTCTCATCTGTCAATTCCATCTCGACAAGGACATAACCCGGGAAAATTTTCCTCTCAGTAATTGAACGCTGCCCGCCCTTGACTTCGATTACTTCTTCTGATGGAACCAAGATTCTTCCAAAAGATGTCTGAAGCCCCGCACGTTCGATTCTCTCGTTCAACGCCTTCTGTACGTTTTTTTCCATGCCAGAGTAGACATGGACGACATACCATTTTTTGCTCATCTGTTGCCTCTGTTATCGCCAGCCAAGCAACACACTGTAGAGAACCCACTCAAGACTCTTGTCCAGTATCCAAAGAAAAATTCCCATGACAGCGACAAACGCGAACACGATGCCGGTCATCTGGAATGTTTCCTTGCGCGTAGGCCAAACAACCTTGCGAACTTCGTTATAAGACTCCTGCCCAAAGGCAATAAGTCTTTTTCCTGGTTCACTGATTGCTACTATCCCAGCTGCAATGATAAGGCTGAGGATAAAAATCGCAGCACGAATCGGTGCACCGAGTTTAGGCTCGAGCACTGAAAAGGCGACTATTCCTGCTATGACAACAATAACAGCAAGGACCAGTTTTACCCGGTCTGCTGTACTTGTAACTGTTTGTACGCTTGTGTTGGACATCAACGACTCATTGAGCGTGGGCAGGATGTTGGCTACATCAAGCCGTTTTCAGGTGGCAGGGGCAGAGGGTCTCGAACCCCCAACCTTCGGTTTTGGAGACCGACGCTCTGCCAATTGAGCTATGCCCCTTTACCTTAACTCTTCACTTAATTACCGAGGAAAACAATCATACTTGTTTTCCTCGATGTTTACTGTATCAAATTAGTTGATGATCTTGGCAACCACGCCGGCACCGACGGTACGGCCACCTTCGCGGATAGCAAAGCGCAGACCTTCTTCCATAGCGATCGGTGCGATCAGCTTAACGGTCATGCTCACGT
>Ga0182743_1002545_pt1 | contig 15806 bp, 20 predicted proteins | sample eDN3rd30CKraftOP_FD_128522 | JGI IMG/M metagenome (GOLD analysis project Ga0182743, IMG submission 128522) | Enriched Organic Plus compost microbial communities from Emeryville, California, USA - eDNA 3rd pass 30_C Kraft OP (version 2) (version 2) ... | reverse complement strand
GCGACAACGTGACGATGACGGTCAAGCTGCTGGCGCCGATCGCGATGGAAGAAGGCCTGCGCTTCGCCATCCGTGAAGGTGGCCGCACCGTCGGCGCCGGCGTCGTCGCCAAGATCATCGCCTAAGCCGTCCAGGCCGCTGGCGAAACCAACCAGCGGGGGCGGACCGCCGCCCTCGCTTCTCGTTCTTTAGGAAATTCGATGAAAAACCAGAAGATCCGTATCCGCTTGAAAGCCTTCGATTACAAGCTGATCGATCAATCCGCCGCCGAGATCGTCGACACCGCCAAGCGCACCGGCGCCGTGGTCCGTGGTCCCGTGCCGCTGCCCACGCGCATCCGCCGCTACGACGTGCTGCGTTCGCCCCACGTGAACAAGTCGTCGCGCGACCAGTTCGAGATCCGCACGCACCAGCGCCTGATGGACATCGTCGATCCCACCGACAAGACGGTCGATGCGCTGATGCGCCTGGACCTGCCGGCCGGCGTCGACGTCGAGATCGCGCTGCAGTAAACCTGCCTGCGTGCGATCCCCCGCGCGGATCGCATGACACCCTGCGGCGGCTGTCATGAACATGGCAGCCGCCGTTTGTCTTTCCGGGCTCTCGCCGGTCTGGAACACCCCTCCCTCATTGCATTGTTCTGCCAGCTCTGGCTGCTGTGTCGCGGCGCGCGCCGTTGCGCGCCGTCGCCCGGCATGTCGATCGCGCGACAAGCCGCACGATCGACATGCCGGGCGGCCATGGCAGGGACGGGATCGCATCAGTCTGATGCGGCGTCAAGGCCATCTCTTCATCAGGACCACAGCTATGAAACTCACCGGCAATATCATCCTTGTCACCGGCGCCAGCAGTGGACGCAGGCGCGCGTTGGCGGAGGCGCTGCACGACGGAGGCAACCGGATCATCGTCACCGCACGCCGTCAGGCATTGCTTGCAAGCGCAGGGTGGCCGTTACGGTCTTCGCGCCCATTCCTTTCCGCCCATCGATACACGCCGCCTACGGGGCCTGGAAGAGGCGTTGTGCGTGCGCAACGAGGCGGCGCGTAATCAGGGGTGGAGTTCCGAGGGCCTACTTGCGGCGCCGACCCACACCGTCAACGACTCACGCGACCCGCCGTTGGCGCGGCGCATCGACTTTCGGTTTAGATCCGCCGGGCCAGCCGGGTCGGGTTATACGAAGAAAAGGCCGGCCGTCAGCTTGCTACCCCCGCTTGCCCATGCTAATATGCGAGGCTTGCCATTTGTGGCAAGGTCTGCCATGCCTGCGTGCATCGGCGGAACCCGGTGGAATCTTATGAGCCCCGGGGAGCAACCCTTTGTAGGGCATTGCCTTTACCAGTGCCCGATTAGCCCCGACCAATCGCAGTCGGGAATGGAGAAAACAATGTCGAATACGACATCCACGCCCGCCGCGTTCCGGCTGGGTCTGGTGGGTCGCAAGGTCGGCATGACCCGCATTTTCACGGAAGATGGCGAATCCATCCCCGTGACCGTGCTGGACGTGTCCAACAACCGCGTGGCCCAGGTCAAGTCGCCTGAAGTCGACGGCTATGCCGCCGTGCAGATCGCCTACGGCACCCGCCGTGCGTCGCGCGTCGCCAAGGCCCAGACGGGCCACTACGCCAAGGCCGGCATCGAAGCCGGCAGCATTCTCAAGGAATTCCGCCTGGATCCCGCCCGCGCCGCCGAATTCACGGCCGGCTCGGTGGTTGCCGTGGAATCGGTGTTCGAGGCCGGCCAGCAGGTCGACGTCACGGGCACCACCATCGGTAAGGGTTTCGCCGGCACCATCAAGCGCCACCACTTCGGTTCGCAGCGCGCGTCGCACGGTAACTCCCGTTCGCACCGCGTGCCCGGCTCGATCGGCCAGGCGCAGGATCCCGGCCGCATCTTCCCCGGCAAGCGCATGTCCGGTCACCTCGGTGACGTCACCCGCACCGTCCAGAACCTGGACGTGGTGCGCGTCGACGCCGAGCGCGGTCTGCTGCTCGTCAAGGGCGCCGTCCCCGGCCACGCCGGCGGCGATGTCATCGTGCGTCCGGCCATCAAGGCGCCGGCCAAGAAGGGGGCGTAAGCAACATGGATCTCAAGCTCCTGAACGAACAAGGTCAGGCCGCGACGTTCGCCGCCCCTGACACCGTGTTCGGCCGCGACTACAACGAAGCGCTGGTTCACCAGATCGTGGTGGCCTACCAGGCCAATGCCCGCAGCGGCAACCGCGCCCAGAAGGACCGCGCCGAAGTCAAGCACACCACCAAGAAGCCCTGGCGCCAGAAGGGTACCGGCCGCGCGCGCGCTGGTATGACCTCGTCGCCGCTGTGGCGTGGGGGCGGCCGGATTTTCCCGAATTCGCCCGAAGAAAACTTCAGCCAGAAGGTCAACAAGAAGATGTACCGCGCCGGGATCCGCTCGATCCTGTCGCAACTGGCCCGCGAAGACCGCATCGCCGTCGTCGACACGTTCGCCCTGGAATCCCCCAAGACCAAGCTGGCTGCCGCCAAGCTGAAGACCCTGGGCCTGGATTCGGTGCTGATCATCACCGACGCCGTCGATGAAAATGTTTACCTCGCCACCCGCAACTTGCCGCACGTTGCCGTGGTCGAGCCCCGCTATGCCGATCCGTTGTCGCTGATCCACTACAAGAAAGTGCTGATCACCAAGCCGGCCATCGCTCAACTCGAGGAGATGCTGGGATGAATGCCGAACGCTTGATGCAAGTCATTCTGGCGCCCGTCGTGACCGAAAAGGCCACGTTCGTCGCCGAAAAGAATCAGCAAATCGCTTTCCGTGTCGTGGCTGACGCTACCAAGCCGGAAATCAAGGCTGCCGTCGAACTGCTGTTCAAGGTGCAGGTCGAGTCCGTGCAGGTGCTCAACCGTAAGGGCAAAGTCAAGCGCTTCGGCCGTTTCGTCGGCCGCCGCCGCAACGAGCGCAAGGCCTACGTCTCGCTCGTGGACGGCCAGGAAATCGACTTTGCGGAGGTGAAGTAAATGGCCCTCGTTAAAGTGAAACCGACTTCGGCCGGCCGTCGCGGCATGGTCAAGGTCGTCAATGCGTCGCTGCACAAGGGTGCCCCGCACGCTGCGCTGACCGAGAAGCAGACCCGTGGTTCGGGCCGTAACAACAACGGCCACATCACGGTCCGCCACAAGGGCGGCGGTCACAAGCAGCACTACCGTATCGTCGATTTCCGTCGCAACAAGGACGGCATCCCGGCGAAGGTCGAGCGCCTGGAGTACGACCCCAACCGTACCGCGCACATCGCGCTGCTGTGCTACGCCGACGGCGAGCGCCGCTACATCATCGCTCCGCGCGGCCTGGAAGTGGGCGCCACGCTGATCTCGGGTATCGAAGCCCCGATCCGCGCCGGCAACACGCTGCCGATCCGCAACATCCCGGTCGGTACCACGATCCACTGCATCGAGATGATTCCTGGCAAGGGTGCCCAGATGGCCCGCTCGGCCGGCGCTTCCGCCGTCCTGCTGGCCCGCGAAGGCACGTACGCCCAGGTCCGCCTGCGTTCCGGCGAAGTGCGCCGCGTGCACATCGAGTGCCGCGCCACCATCGGCGAAGTGGGCAATGAAGAACACAGCCTGCGCCAGATCGGCAAGGCCGGTGCGATGCGTTGGCGCGGTGTCCGCCCGACGGTTCGCGGCGTGGCCATGAACCCGATCGACCACCCGCACGGTGGTGGTGAGGGCCGCACCGGCGAAGCTCGCGAGCCGGTCAGCCCGTGGGGCACTCCGGCGAAGGGTTTCAAGACCCGTCGCAACAAGCGGACGAACAACATGATCGTCCAACGGCGCAAGCGCAAGTAAGAGGCGAACACTATGTCACGTTCGATCAAGAAAGGCCCGTTCGTCGATGCCCACCTCATCAAGAAGGTGGACACGGCCGTGGCCGGCAAAGACAAGAAGCCGATCAAGACCTGGTCGCGCCGTTCGACGATCCTGCCCGAGTTCATCGGTCTCACGATCGCCGTCCACAACGGCAAGCAGCATGTTCCCGTGTATATCAACGAGAACATGGTCGGCCACAAGCTCGGCGAATTCGCGCTGACCCGCACGTTCAAGGGTCACGCTGCCGACAAGAAGGCGAAGAGGTAAGCGATGGAAACTACTGCCATTATCCGTGGGGTGCACATCTCCGCGCAGAAGACGCGCCTGGTCGCGGATCTGATCCGCGGCAAGTCGGTCGCCCAGGCGCTGAACATCCTCACCTTCTCGCCGAAGAAGGCTGCCGGCATCCTGAAGAAGGCGGTCGAGTCCGCCATCGCCAATGCCGAACACAACGATGGCGCCGACATCGACGAGCTGAAGATCACCACCATCTACGTGGACAAGGCTCAATCGATGAAGCGCTTCTCGGCTCGCGCCAAGGGCCGCGGCAATCGCATCGAGAAGCAGACCTGCCACATCACGGTCAAGGTCGGAGCCTAAGGAGTCACGATGGGTCAGAAAATCCACCCCACTGGGTTCCGTCTCGCGGTCACCCGTAACTGGTCCTCGCGCTGGTACGCCGATGACAAGACCTTCGGCGGCATGCTCGCCGAAGACATCCGCGTGCGCGAATACCTGAAGAAGAAGCTCAAGAGCGCTTCGGTCGGTCGCGTCGTCATCGAGCGTCCCGCCAAGAACGCCCGCATCACCGTCTACTCGGCTCGTCCGGGCGTGGTGATCGGCAAGCGCGGCGAGGACATCGAAAACCTGAAGGCCGATCTGCAGCGTCTGATGGGCGTGCCCGTGCACGTCAACATCGAGGAAATCCGCAAGCCGGAAACCGACGCCCAGCTGATCGCCGACTCGATCTCCCAGCAGCTCGAAAAGCGCATCATGTTCCGCCGCGCCATGAAGCGCGCCATGCAGAACGCGATGCGCCTGGGCGCCCAGGGCATCAAGATCATGAGCTCGGGCCGCCTGAACGGCATCGAAATCGCACGCACCGAGTGGTATCGCGAAGGCCGTGTGCCGCTGCACACGCTGAAGGCGAACATCGACTACGGCACCTCCGAAGCCCACACCACCTATGGTGTGATCGGCATCAAGGTCTGGGTCTACAAGGGCGACATGCTGGCCAATGGCGAGCTGCCCCCTGAAACCGCCGCCCCGCGTGAAGAAGAGCGTCGTCCGCGTCGCGCCCCCCGTGGCGATCGTCCGGACGGCGGCCGCCCGGGCCGTCCCGGTGGCGGTCGTGGCCGTGGTCCCCGCAAGGCGGACGCGGCTCCGGCGCCTGAAGGAGAATAACCATGCTGCAACCCTCCCGCAGAAAATACCGCAAAGAGCAGAAGGGCCGTAACACCGGTCTGGCGACGCGCGGCGCTGCCGTGTCCTTCGGCGAGTTCGGCCTGAAGGCCACCGGCCGTGGCCGTCTGACCGCCCGCCAGATCGAAGCTGCCCGTCGTGCGATCAACCGTCACATCAAGCGTGGCGGCCGCATCTGGATCCGCATCTTCCCGGACAAGCCCATCTCGCAGAAGCCCGCCGAAGTCCGTATGGGTAACGGTAAGGGCAACCCCGAGTACTGGGTCGCCGAGATCCAGCCGGGCAAGGTCCTGTACGAAATGGAAGGCGTCAGCGAAGAGCTGGCTCGCGAGGCGTTCCGCCTGGCCGCCGCCAAGCTGCCGATCTCGACGACGTTCGTCGCGCGTCACATCGGAGCCTAAGGAGCCAGACATGAAAGCCAGCGAACTCCGCACCAAAGACGCCACCGAGCTCGGCAAAGAGCTCGAGAGCCTGCTGAAGGCGCAATTCGGTCTGCGCATGCAGAAGGCCACGCAGCAGCTTGCCAACACCAGCCAGCTTCGCAACGTGCGGCGCGACATCGCGCGCGTGCGTACCTTGCTGACCGAGAAGGCAGGGAAATAAACCATGAGCGAAACCCAAAACACCGTGGCCAAGCGCCAGCGCACGCTGGTCGGCAAGGTCGTCAGCAACAAGATGGACAAGACCGTGGTCGTTCTCGTCGAACGCCGGGTCAAGCACCCCATCTACGGCAAGATCGTCATGCGTTCGGCCAAGTACAAGGCGCACGACGAAGCCAACCAGTACAACGAAGGCGATACGGTCGAAATCGCCGAAGGCCGCCCCATCTCGCGCTCCAAGGCGTGGTCGGTGGTGCGCCTGGTGGAAGCCGCCCGCATCATCTGATGCGGCGGGCGCGGTTTATCCGCGCCTTTCCATTCTCGCAACAAAAAGCCGGAGGCGCATGCTTCCGGCTTTTTGCTTTGGGCCGCCGTCGGGCCGCGGTGTCCAGCCACCGCGTGGTGACAGCGCGGTGGTATCGACGGGCTGCGCCCTTCAGTCCTTTCCGGCGGGAATCACCACCGCGTCCAGTGCCAGCACGCCCTGGCCCTCGGGCAGAGCCAGCAGCGGATTGATCTCCACCGAGCGCAGCGCCCCGCGTCGCGCATGGGCCAGGCGCGACAGCGCCACCAGCGCGTCGGCCAGAGCATCGACGTCGCATGGCGCCGCGCCGCGTGCGCCCTGCAGGATCGCGTATCCCTTGATCTCGCGGATCATCGACAGCGCCTCGCTCTGTCCGAACGGCGCAAGCCGGAAGCTGACATCCTTCATCACTTCGACGAACACGCCGCCCAGGCCGAACATGACCACGGGGCCGAATACCGGATCGTCGTGTACCCCCGCGATGCATTCCACGCCGCGCGGCGCCATGGGCGCGACCAGCACGCCATCGATGCGCGCCTGCGGAAGATGCCGGCCCACGGACGCCAGGATGTCAGCGTATGCGCGCCGCACCGCATCTTCGCCGGACAAGCCGAGTTTCACGCCGCCTACGTCGCTCTTGTGCAGGATGTCGCTCGACACGACCTTCAGCACCACCGGCCCGCCCAGTTGCGCGGCCGCCCGCGCCGCAGCGTCGGCATCGGTGGCCAATACACAGGGGGACGCGGGCAGGCCGGCACTGCGTAGCAGCGCCATGGCTTGCACCTCGTTGTAGTGGGAGCGCAGGGGTTGCGTAGGGGCAGCATCGGCAGCCTCCGTGCCGGCACTCGACGCGGCCGCGCCCGCATCGGTGTCCGCAAGCCGGGCGACCGCGGCGATGGTGCGTACCGCCGCGCTGGGATCGGCGAAGACCAGGCAGCCCAGGCGCTCCAGCTCACGGCGCCGCGCGGGCGGGAAGAGGGCGCACAAGGCTAATGGCACGTCCGGATGCCGCGTCTGCAGCTGGCGGGCGAAGGCTTCGAACGTGGGCCACAGGGCCTCGGACGATCCGGCCGCGGCCAGGAACACGGCCAGGGCGTCGTAGCGGCCATCGGCCAGCATGTCCTCGGCCGTGGCCAGCAGCAGTCCGGGCTCGGATACGGCCTGTCCCGTGACGTCGATAGGATTTCGGGCGCTGGCGAAAGGCACGCGTTCCAGCAGGCGGGCCTGCGCCGCCTGGGCAGGTGCGGGCAGCGCCAGCCCCGTGTCGGCGGCTTCGTCCGCCATCAGCGCTCCCACCCCTCCCGAGATGGTGAACACCCCCAGCCGCCGACCCCCCGGACGCCGTTTCCAGGTATCGAACGCGTAGCCCACGTTGAAGAACTCTTCGATGGTGCGGACACGCAACGCGCCGTACTGGCGAAACAGCGCATCGTAGACCGCGTCGTCACCGGCCAGCGCCGCGGTGTGTGAGGCGGCCGCCTGCGCGCCGGCCTGGGTGCGGCCGATCTTGGTGACGACTACGGGTTTGTCCGCCGCGCGAGCCGCGGCCAATGCCTGCCGCAGCTTGTCGCCGTCGCGGCAGCCTTCCATGTACGCCATGATCACGCGCGTATCCGGGTCCTGAACCAGCCAACCGATGCAGTCCGCCACGTCGATGTCGGCTTCGTTGCCGGTGCTGATCCAATGGGACAGGCCCAGGCCGCGCTCGCGCGCCATGCTGTAGGCATACGCACCGAAGGCGCCACTTTGCGACACCATGCCGATGCCGCCTGCGGCGACTGCGCCATTGGCCGGGGCGGGCGAGAATGTGGCATACACCTGCCGCCGCACGTTCATGAAGCCCAGGCAGTTCGGTCCCAGCAGGCGGATGCCACGCTCGCGCGCCGCGGCCGAGAGGGCCGCCTGTTGCGCGCGCCCCGTCTCGCCGGTTTCCGAGAATCCCGACGTGAACACCACCGCGCCGCCGACCTGGCCCACGCGTGCCTGGGCCAGCGCCTGTACGGCCTGCGCTGCCGGCACGGCCAGGATGGCCAGGTCGACCTTGTCGTCCAGTGCCGCCAGGCCGGGCCAGGCGGGCAACCCCTGGATGGCGTCGGCGCGCGGGTTGATAGGGAGAATGCGGCCGTCATAGCCGTACTGGCGCAGCAGGCTCACCGGCATCGCGCCAATCTTGCCGGGCGTGGCCGAGGCGCCCACGATGGCGATGCTGCTTGGGTTGAACAGGCGGGAAAGGGAAGCGTGGGATGGCGTCGTCATGGCGGCGGCGAGGGAAAGGGGGATCAGGAAAAGCGCACCACGGTGCGCCCGATGCTGCCGCGCGTGAGCATGCTGGCCAGCGACTGCGGCAGGTCTTGCGGGACGATGACGTGCGCGGCCAAGTCCAGCCGCGCAGGACGGTAGGCCGAGCCCAGCAGCCGCCATATCTCGCGGCGCAACGGCAGGGGGCTGTTGGCGTTGATGCCCAGCAGCTTCACGCCGCGCAGGATGAAGGGGATGACCGATCCGGGCAGCGTGGAACCGCCCGCGTTGCCGAAGGCGGCGGCTACGCCTTCGGGCTGCAGGCCGGCCAGGATGTGCGCCAGCAGCGGGCCGCCCACCGAGTCGACCACGCCCGCCCAGCGGGCGCTGGCCAGTGGCTTGACGCCGGCCGACAGGTCGGGCGGCGGCTCGACCCGCGCGGCACCCAGCGCGTGCAGGTAGGCTATCGCATGCGCCTTGCCGGACATGGCGCACACGGTGTAGCCCCGCTGGTTGAGGATGTCGATCGCGATGCTGGCCACACCCCCCGTGGCGCCGGTGACCAGGACCTCGCCCTGGCCGGGTGCGAGCCCGCAGCGTTCCATCCAGTACAGCGACAAGGCGGCCGTATAGCCGGCCGCGCCGAGCACCGCGGCATCGCGCAGGCCGATCCCGGCCGGCAGCGGCAGCACCCATTCGTGCTGCACGCGTGCGTACTCGGCATAACCCCCATCGCGGTCCACGCCCAGGCCAAAGCCATGCACCACGACTTCTTGTCCGGGCGTCAGCGCGGGATCGGTGGAGCGGACCACGGTGCCGCTGAGGTCGATGCCGCCGATGCGGGGATAGTCACGGATGATGCGGCCCTGGCCGGCCTGCGCCAGGGCGTCCTTGTAGTTCAGGCCGGCGTATGCCACTTTGATCAGCGTGTCGCCCGGCGACAGCGCGTGTTCGGACAGGGTCTCGAAACGCCCCTGCGGCGGCGCGCCGTCGGGCCCGGCATGCAGCCGGTAAGCCAGGAAGTCCGGTATCGCCATGCAGGCCTCCAATGGCACCACGCGTCAGGCCAGAAAGCGCCGCGCCAGCGTGGCGCGATGCAGCTCGTTGGCCCCGTCGTAGATGCGAAAGGGCCGCAGTTCCTGCCAGACCATGCCTACGGGCGTGTCCTCGGACAGGCCCGATGCGCCCATCATCTGCACGGCCCGGTCGGCCACCCGGTTCACCGCCTCGGATACGAACACCTTGGCCATGGCGCTGTGCTGCTTGACCACGGCGTTGGCATCCATGCGTGCCGCGCAATCCAATGTCATCAGGCGGCTGGCATGCAGGTCGATGTGCGAGTCCGCCACCATGGCTTGCACCTGCTGGAGGTCCGCCAACCGGGCGCCGAACGATTCGCGCTGTTTGACATAGTCCTGGGCCGTTTCCAGCGCGCGGCGCGCCCGCCCGATGTAGCGCATGCAATGCAGCAGGCGCGCCGGCTCCAGGCGCAGCTGCGCGTGCTGCAGGCCGCGGCCGGCCTCGCCGAGCACCGCGTCGCCGGGAACCTCGCAATCTTCCAGCAGGATCTCGGCGTGGCCACCGATCTGGTAGGCCGTGACCATGCCGATGTCGCGCACCACACGGTATCCCGGCGTATCCGCCGGCACCAGGAACAGCGTGGCGCCGCTCTCGGTGCGTGCCAGCACCAGTGCGAAATCCGCTCCTACGCCACCGCTGATGAACTTTTTGTGCCCGTTCAGCACCCATCCCGCGCCATGCCTGCGCGCTTCGGTGCGCAGCATGCCGGGGTCCGAGCCGGTGCCGGGCGCCGGTTCCGTCATGGCGAAGCACGCGCGCTGCCGCCCTTCGGCCAGCGGCCACAGAAAGCGCTGTTGCTGGGCGGGGCTGCCCAGCAACAGCAGGGTCAGCATGTTCGGTTGGTCGGGCGCCGCACAATGCAGCGCGGCGGGGCCGAGAAAGCCGCGGCCCGCTTCCTCCAGCACGCGCGCTAGCGCCTGCCAGCCCAACCCCAGGCCGCCCCATTCCGAAGGCAGCTGCGGCGCGTAGAGACCGGCCTCGCGGGCCTGCTCGCGCAACCGCGCGACGCAACGGTCCAGCGCCGCCACGTCACGGGCGATGGCGGGCGACTCCGCGGGGATGGCGATCTCGTCGACGAAGCGGCGCACGCGCTCGCACAGCTTCTGTACCTGGGCGTCGTCGTGCGGCAGAGAACGGAAGGTCATGGCAAATCCTATTCCTCGATCTTCACGCCGGCCTGCTTCACGACCTCGCCCCACCGGCGGGTCTCCTCGTCGATGTGCCGGCCGAAGTCGTCCGGCGTGCCGCCGGTGGCCCGCATGCCCAGCCCGACGAAGTAGCGGCGCACCTCGGGGTCGGCCAGCACGGTATTGATGTGCCGGTTCAGCAGCGCAATCACGTTCTTTGGCGTGCCGGCGGGCGCCATCACGCCCCACCATGACGACGCCGACAGTGGCACGCCGAGCTCGGCCAGCGTGGGTACGTCGGGCAGGTCCGGATTGCGGGCCTGCGCCGCGATGGCGATGGGTCGAAGCCGGCCGGCCTGGACCTGGGCATGGACGGGCGCCAGGTTGTCAAAGCTCAGCGCGACCTGGCCGCCGACCAGCGCGGTTGCCGCCTCGCTGCTGCCCTTGTACGGGATGTGGCGTAGTGCGATGCCGGTCTGGTGCGAGAACTGCTCGCCGGCCAGGTGCGGAATGCTGCCGGTGCCCGCCGTGGCGAAGGCCAGGCCCTGTTGCCGGGCGGCCGCACGCTTCAGCCCCTCGAGGTCGTGCACGGGGCTGGCCGTGGGCACCAGCAGGTACACCGGTACGTCGGTGGCCCACGCGACCGGCGCCAGGTCCTCACCTACGTCGTAGGGCAACTTGGCATACAGCACGCTGTTGGTAGCCAGGTTAGCCGTGCCCATCAGTAGGGTATAGCCGTCGGGAGCGGCGCTCGCCACGTGGGCCGTGCCGATCTGTGTGGCCGCGCCGGGTTTGTTCTCGACCACCACTGCCTGGCCCAGCAAAGGGGCCAGCTTGCGGGCGATCATGCGAGCGGCGGTGTCGGTACCGCCGCCCGCCGCGTAGGGAACGATCAGGCGCACCGGCTTGTCGGGATAGGCCGCGGCAGCCGGCAGGGCGATGGTCAGCAGCGCCGCGGCGCATGCGGCGCGCAACTTGCGGGCAAGGGTAGGCATGGCGGTCTCCCGAATGGCGCGGCTACTGGATGCGGGTGCCGGTGGACTTCACCAGCTTGCTCCACCACGCGGTCTCTTCCTTGATTTGCTGCGCAAATTCCGCCGGCGTGCTGACCAGCGGCTCGGCACCCAGTTCCTGGAACCGCGTGCGCAGCTGCGGGTTCTTCAGCGCTTCGGCTACCGCGTCGTGCACGCGCGCAATGATCTGCGGATCGGTGCCGGCGGGCGCCATCAGGCCCTTCCACGCCATCACGACGAACCCCTTCAGGCCTTGCTCGTCGAACGTGGGGATCTCCGGCGCGGCGGTGGCGCGCTTGTCGCTGGGCACCGCCAGTGCACGCAGATTGCCGGCCTGGACCTGCGGCAACAGGGCCGGCATGTTGTCGATCATGAAATCGATGTGGCCCGCCACCAGGTCAGTGACCGCGGGGCCGCTGCCCTTGTACGGCACGTGTTCCATCTGCAGGCCGGCCTGCTGCTTCAACAGCTCCCCCGCCAAGTGCGCCGGCGAGCCGTTGCCGGGCGACCCGAACGACAGCTTGCCGGGATGGCTGCGCGCGTAGTCGAGGAACTCCTGCAGCGTCTTCGCCGGCAGGGATTTCGTCACCACCATCAGGTTGTGTTCGCGCTCCAGGCAGGTGATGGGTGCCAAGTCCTTGGCCGGATCGAACGGCATGTTGCTGTACAGGCTGGGGTTGACCACGGTGGGGCCGGCCGCAGCCAGCAGCAGCGTGTAGCCGTCCGGCGCCGCGCGCGCCACGAAGTCTCCGCCGATATTGCCGCCCGCGCCGGGCTTGTTCTCGATGATGACCGGCTGGCCCAGGATGGGATGCAGGGCCTCGGCCAGCAGGCGCCCCAGTGTGTCGGTGGAGCCGCCCGGCGCGAACGGCACGATCAGGCGCACCGGCTTGTCGGGATAGGCGGCCGTGGCCGGGGCGGGTAGCGCGATGCAGGCGGCGATCGCAGCCGTTGTGGCGGCGAGCCATTTCATGGAACGGATGGGCAGCATGGTTTCTCCTTTTGGGGTTAGGGCCGCGGCTTCGTTTGATGGCCGCGGTCCCGACGGCGCCCGGCTAGCGGCCGGGCGAGTATCCGGCCTGCGCCAGCGTGTGGCGCGCGATGGTCAGTTGATGGATCTGGCTGGTGCCTTCGTACAGGCGGAACAGCCGCACGTCGCGATAGAAACGCTCGATGCCGTGGTCGGCGATGTAGCCGTACCCGCCGTGCATCTGCACGCAGCGGTCGGCCACGCGCCCGCACATCTCCGAGGCGAAGTACTTGCAGATCGACGCGTTCAACGTCACGTCCTGGCCGGCGTCGCGCTCGCGCGCGGTCTGCAGCACCAGCGCGCGCGCGGCCTGGATCTCGGTCTGGCAGTCGGCCAGCATGGCCTGGATCAGCTGGAAGTCCATCAGCGGCTTGCCGAACTGCCGGCGCCCCGCCACGAAGCGCATGGTGTCGTCCAGCATGCGGATGGCCGGGCCGATGCACAGGGCAGCCAGGTGGATGCGCTGCTTGTTCAAGACCTTCATGGCCGTCTTGAAGCCCATGCCTTCCTGGCCGCCGATGACGTTGGCGGCCGGCACGCGGCAATCCTGCAGGCGCACGGCCGATACGGGCGAGCCCGCCTGGCCCATCTTCTCGTAGGGGGAATCCGTGGACAGGCCCGGCGTGCCGCGCTCGACGATGAACGCCGTGATGCCCTTGGCACCGGGTGCCTGCGGATCGGTGCGCGCCATCACGGTGAACAGGCCCGCCAGCGGCGCATTGGTGATGAAGCACTTTTCGCCGTTGATGACGTAGCTGTCACCGTCGCGCACCGCTGTCGTGCGCAGGGCGGTGGCATCCGAGCCCGCCTCGGGCTCGGTCAGGGCGAAACAGCCGGTCAGTTCTCCCGATGCCAGCCGCGGCAGGTAGCGGGCTTTCTGTTCGGCGGTGCCGTCGGCCACCAGCGCCTCGGAGCCGATGCCCGTGTTGGTGCCCACCCGGGCACGAAACGCCACCGAGCACTGCGACAGCTCCATTGCTGCCAGGATCAGCTCTTCGGTCGTCATGCCCGCGCCGCCGTATTCCTCGGGGATGGAATAGCCGAACAGGCCTTGCGCCGCCATCGCGGCCACCAGGTCTTGCGGCACTTCGTCGCGGCGCGCCACCTCGGCCTCGCGCGGCACCAGCTGCTGGCGCACGAAGCGGCGCAGCGAATCGAGAAAGGCGGAAAAGCCGTCGGGGTCCCGGATCACGTCGTTGTCTCCATACGGGGCGGGCTGGGCGGACGGCATCCGCGGGCCCGGCTGTGTGAAATCAGGCTATCAAATGGTTGCCGCCGCCGAGACAATTGTTTCGATATCTTGAACGGTGCGCGCACCGTCGTCCCGGCGGCTGATCTATCATCGTGACAGGCCGCCCGCTTCCGCCGGCGGTAGCGCTTCTGGAAGGCGACCATGACCACGCGTTCGGGCCACCGCCACGCCGACCCTTCGTTCGCAACGACGCTGGCGCACGGCCTGTCCGTGCTGCAGACGTTCCGGCACGGAGAGCCCGCCCTCAGCAATCGCGAGCTGTCCGATCGCACCGGCCTGTCCAAGGCCACCATCTCGCGGCTTACCTACACGCTGATGCAGCGCGGCCTGCTGCGCTACGACAGCGGCATGCGGCGTTATCTGCTGGGCCCTGCCGTGCTGTCGCTGAGCTACCCGCTGCTAGCCAGCATCAAAGTGCGCCAGCTGGCTCGGCCGCTGATGAAACGCCTGGCCGATGCTGCTGGCGGCTCGGCATCGCTGGGCATGCACCATGGTTTGCACATGGTGTACCTGGAGACCTGCCGGGGACACGACGCCGTCGCGTTCCGGCCCGACATCGGGGCCCTGTTGCCGCTGCTGCAGTCCGCCATGGGTCGCGCCTGGCTGGCGCAGGCGCCGTCCGCGCAGTCCGGACCGGTGCTCGATGAACTACGGCGCCGGGACGCTGCGGCGTGGCGCCGGTATGCGCCGGCCCGGGAAGCGGCGCAGCGCGACTTCGCAGCTCACGGCTATTGCGTGGGTGAGGGAGACTGGCACACCGACGTGCATGCCGTGGCCGTGCCCATGCGGCGCCCCGTCGACGGCCAGGTCTTCGTTTTCAACTGCGGCGTGCCGGCGCGCCGCCTGCGTCCCGGCGAACTGCGCCAGCGCATCGCGCCGCGCCTGCTGGCCCTGGTTGCCCGGGTCGACAAACTGATGGCGCGCCAGGTCCCGCCATGACGCGCGCACAAGACCCCGACTTTGCCACCACGCTGGCGCATGGCATCGACATCCTGGCCTGCTTTCGCGCCGATCGGCCCGAACTGGCCAACAAGGACTTCGCGCAGCAGACCGGCCTGTCGCGCAGCGCCGTGGCGCGGCTTACCCATACGCTGGTCGAACTGGGCTTCCTGCAGCGCGAGGGAGCGCCGGCCCGCTACCGGCTGGGGGCGTCCGTGCTGGCGCTCAGCTATCCGCTGCTGGCCAGCATGCAGATCCGCCAGCTGGCGCGTCCGCTGATGAAACAGCTGGCCGATCACGCGCGAGGCGCGGTGTCGCTGGTGGTGCGCGACCGTCTGCAGATGGTGTACGTGGAAACCGCGCGCTCGAACGAGGCCCTGCAGACGCGGCCGGATATCGGCGCATCCCTGCCGCTGCTCTCCAGCGCCGCCGGCAAGGCGTGGCTGGCGCGCGCCCCCGAGGACGAGCGCACCGCCGTGCTGAACCAGCTGCGCGTGGCCGACCCCGTGCATTATGCACAGCATCTCCCCTCGCTGGCCGCAGCGCGGCGCGACCTGGAGCGTAAGGGCTATTGCGGCAACAACCTGCAATGGCGGCCCGACGCATACGGGTTCGCCGCGCCGCTGTGCAGGCCCTATCAATCCCTGCTGTACGTCTTCAATTGCGGCGTGCCGTCCAGCGACGGACCGTACCGGGAGAGAGCGGGCGACATCGGGCCCCGGTTGGTGGAGCTTGCACGTGAGACGGAGCGGTTGCTGGGGATGATGTAGGTGTTGGGGCGTCTCTAAGAGCGCAATCCCCCGGGACAGTTTCCTGCCCCAGGGGTACCGTCATAAACGATCAGACGTGCGTGATGAACTTCGTCACCAGGTAGCCATCGAACGTTTCCTGGCCACCTTCGCTGCCGATGCCGCTGTCCTTGATGCCGCCGAACGGCGTCTCGGCCAGCGCGCTGCCGAAGTG
>Ga0182743_1002543_pt1 | contig 15812 bp, 19 predicted proteins | sample eDN3rd30CKraftOP_FD_128522 | JGI IMG/M metagenome (GOLD analysis project Ga0182743, IMG submission 128522) | Enriched Organic Plus compost microbial communities from Emeryville, California, USA - eDNA 3rd pass 30_C Kraft OP (version 2) (version 2) ... | reverse complement strand
ATACATGACGAAGGCGAAGACGAACGCGACCAAAGCGAACAAGAACCTCGCCCTGGCGAAGGCCGCGGCGAAGAAGAAGTCGTGGACGAAAGCAGGCTCGTACGCGAAGACCGCGGCGAAGGCCGCGTCGACCGCGAAGGCCGCAGCGTCGAAGGCGACGAAGGCCGCGGCCAAGGCCGGGAAGGCGAAGGCGCGCACGTACGCGGCGAAAGCCCGCTCATACGCGACCAAGGCCGCAGGCTACGCGAGCACGGCGAAGAAGGCGGCCACCAAGCCGAAGCCCCCAGCGCCGTACGTTCCCCCGAAGATTCCGGCGAAGTTCGAGATCGGGGCGAACTACATCCCGTTCGACCAGTGCAAAGCGAAGTGGTACGCGACGCATCAGGTCGGGTGGGGCGGCACCTCACTGGACGCTCGCTCTATGGACTTGCTCGGTCCCAAATGGTCCGCAGTCGTCAACGGAGACAGCGTCCTCTACTACCTGTGCCGCTGACCAGGGGCAGCACCCCATGATCTAGACCGTTCAGCGGTCACGCCCCGCCGCGCATGTGGTGGACATGAGCGCGATCATCGACACCCACGGGAACCACCACCACCCCGCCGGCACCACCGGCGCCGGACAGTTCGCGCCCCGCACACGCCCCGCGCCCGCCGCCCCGCTCCAAGACCCCGCCGACGACTATTTCGACGAGCGCGAGTGGCAGCAGCGGATGGAGTCGATCATCGACGACGGTGAACCCACGCCCGTCGACCCGGCGCTCGAGGACCCGGACGCCTGGGACACTCCCCCGTTCTGACAGCCCACCCGCGCAGTCACGCCGCACTCGTGTGGGCATGAGCATGACGATCGACCAGGCCGGGAACCGTCACCGCGGCGCGGGTGCACCCGACGGTGGACAGTTCGCCGGCAAGCAGAACGCCGCCCCCACAGGCACCCTCGAGGCACCCGCCCACGAGAACCCCCTCGCCCGCAGGTTCGGCACCGTCGAAGAGAAGGTCAAGGCGATGCAGGAAGAGCTCGCCGCCGCCGTCGACGGGCTCGCTGACGACGAGAACTGGAACCGTTGGCTAGACACCATGAGCCGGTTCCACCACTACAGCTTCCAGAACCAGCTGCTCATCTCCCTGCAACGTCCCGGCGCCACCCGTGTCGCCGGGTTCAAGACGTGGCTGAACGTCGGCCGCGCGGTCCGCAAAGGCGAGAAGGGCATTTCGATACTCGCGCCCCGCATGATCAACGCGCGCGACACCAACGGGGACCCGATCGTAGACGACAACGGCAAGCCCATGAAGAAGGTCATCGGGTTCACCTCCGCGACCGTGTTCGACGTATCCCAGACCGACGGTGAAGACCTCCCCACCATCTACGACGACCTCAGCGAAGAACCCCCAGACGGGTACATCGAGGACCTGACCGCCGCGATCGAGAAGCAGGGGTACACCGTCTCCTACGAGGACATCGCCGGCAGCGCGAAAGGGTACACGACCGCCGAGGGAGGCAAGCGGGTCGTCATCGACGCCACCCTGTCACCCGGCAGCAAAGCCACCACCCTCGCGCACGAGCTTGGACACATCATGTGCGGACACATGGACCCCTCCCGGTCCGGCGACTACCACACCGGCCACGGCGGCAAACGGGGAGAGATGGAGGTCGAAGCGGAATCGTTCGCGTACACGATCTCCCGCATCAACGGCATGCAAACCCACCAGCGAAACGCCAGCGAATACGTCGCGTCGTGGCAGCGGATCGAGCCGGACGCGGTCCGGAAGATCGGTGAGACCCTCTCCCGCGCGGTGAAGGCCACGATGACGTCGTCGAAATGGCGCAATTCGGGAGAGTGACCCGCCCACCTGCCGCAGGGGTGGTGGGTATGACCGACAGCGCCTGGGGCCACGACGTGCCTGCTGGAGAGACGTCGCAGCACGCGACACCACCACCGGACCTGATCGCTGTCATCCGCGGCGCCCGCACCACCCCCGGCGGGTGGCGGACCCCCGCCGCACGGCAGGTGCTCGCTGAAGCCCGCCGGCGACTGCAGTGGACGGCGAAGGAGTGCGGGACAACCCCGGATGACGCTGTCTCCCACGCGTTCGAAGTGTGGATGAACGCGAGCCTGGAACTCCTGGAACAGCCGGGCCTGAACATGTGGGCCTACACGCAGAAAGCGGTCCGCAACGCGCTGCAACGGGAGCAGGAAGCGGCCCGCAAGCACGTGTCGGCCACATCCGTGCGCCACAAGTCTGTCCGGGAAGCGTGCAGTGTCGCCCCCATCGACGACCAGAACCTCATCGTCACCGTCGACCATGACGAGCCGCGCCCGCCCACCCTTGTCATCCCCGCCGAGCAGCGGCACGCCATCACCACCCTGAACCAGGTGCTCATCATGGCCGGGTTCAACGCCGACCAGCGTGCCCTGTTCATCGACGCACTCGCGACGATCGTCGACGAGTCCACCTCGCTGCGAACAGCCGCAGCACGCCTAACCACCTCCGACATCCGTCACGACTACCCGCTGACCGCCTCCCAGTGGCGGGCACTGGTCGCTGTGATGCTCGGCACCCAGCGTGGCAAGCCGGGGATGGTGGAACTGCTCGGGCAGGGGCACCCCGCCCCCGCGCTCGCGCCCCACATCTCCGCCGCCATGGTCGAAATGCTCACCGGTGAGGTGGTCGCCGCTTGACACCCGCACCCGTGCAGGTCGCCGTGCGCACACGGGCGCAAGCGACATACCGAGCCGACCAGATCCGTGTCACCGACCGGGTCCGTGGGGTCGTCGACACCACCATCGACACCCTCATCACCTCCATCCAGGAGATCGGGCTGCTGTACCCCATCCTGATCACCAGGGACGGTGTACTCGTCGACGGTCTGCAGCGCCTGACCGCGATGCGCCGACTCGGGATCGAGGACATCCCCGTCCAGTTCGACGACAGCGACGACAGCGACCACGCCGCGCTCATCCGCCGCGAGCTCGCCGCGAACGGCGTCCGCACCCAGTGGACCCCGGTGCAAGCCGCAGCCGCCCGCAGACGTCTCCGGGAACTGACCGACCGTGCACCGCAACGCCGGGACGGGACCGCGCTGAAGGACCGCCGGAAGGGGTGGGCGGCCGAGCTCGCCACCGCGGAGACCGGCGTGTCCCGCACCACCATGGACCGAGTCGACCAGATCACTCGGATAGCGGAGGACGAAACCGCGCCCACGGACGTGCGGTTGCTTGCCGCGGAAGGGCTCGAAGCTGTCGACCGTGGGGATGCGCGTGTGGGCAGCGTGCTCGCCAACGTGCAGACCGCGAAGGACGCCGCCGACTGTGTCGCTCGGTACCCGGAGCTTGCCGCCCTCCCGAACCACACTGCGATCATCCGAATGGCTCGGGTCCTCGACGAAGCGACCGACACCGAACGGGACCAGCAGCTCGCCACACTCCGCGCCGCCTGGTCAGACGCATCCCACCTGGTCAGCCACCACGTGTTCGCGGAAGACGAAGCCCGCAATGTGAGCAACGCGATCTCCGGCACCAGCGCGCGCCGGGTCGTGGACGTCCTGTCCGCCCTTACCGCTGAAGGCAAGATCACCCCCTCCCTCAGGGACACCTGGACCGCGCATGCGGAGAGTATGGCCCGCTACGCGGACGCGATCCGGGCTGCCCTGAACACCGACCCGACGGAGCAGCGATGACCGACATCGACATCGCCTTCACGGACAGTCTCCGACTGTGCGTGGAAGCACTCACCGACGACCGGAACCTCACCGGCGGGATCCCCGCGGACCTCACCCAGGCGGTCGGGTTCCTCAGCCAGGTGACAGGACTGGACCGGCAGGGCCTGTTCGAGACGATCCTGCACGCAACCGCGACCCTCGTCGACGTGTCCGACCACCCCGTCACCATCACAGGTGAGACTCCGGGCGCGTTGCGCTGCACGGCCTGCGGCACCCCGCTGAACGTGCACAGCGGCGCCGCAGAAGTGGTTGCACGCATCTACGACATGCGTGCCGTGGAAACCCTGATCAACACGCGCCCCGGCAACAAGCCCGCCCCAGCATCCGTCACCCCGGGAAGCATCCCGTGGCTCTCGTGAGCCGCCGGCGCGCCGAAGAGGACGATTCGGAGAGCACACCCGTGGAATGGCTGGACGAACTCTTCACCCGCGCGGTCACAGAGGGGTATACAGACCTGCAGTTCCGCCTGCAGCGGGACGAGTCCCTGCTGACTGTGCGTGCCCGCATCAACCGGACCATGCAGACGATCGCAACCGCTGAAGGACGCCGCGCGGTCGAGGTGATCACCCGTGTGAAAGCGAACGCGGGTGTGTCCACCGCACCCGCCCAGTCGATCAGCGACGGCCTGTACCAGTTCAACGACGGCACCACGAAGCACGACTTCCGGGTCGCGGTGTTTCCCACCCACGCTGGGGAGACAATCGCGATCCGACTCCCCTCCCAGAAGACCACCCCGTCCCTGGACCGGATCGGCCTGTCCGACCACAACCGTGCCCGCGTGGACAGGCTCCTCGGTATGGCGAACGGGCTCGTGCTGATGGCCGGTCCGATGGGTGCCGGTAAGACCACGACCATGTACTCGCTGATGCAGACCCTCGCCGGCCCGGACCGGTCCGTGTTTTCCGTCGAGGACCCCGTCGAACGTCACCTGGACGCGGTCGAGCAGATCCAGATCAACGAGGAAGCAGGCAACGGGTGGCCTGCCGTGCTCCGCGGACTGCGACGCTCCGACTGCGAAGTGCTCATGATCGGTGAGATCCGTGACGGGCAGCAGGCTTCCGCGGCGCTCGAGATCGGTAACGCGGGCGCGAAGGTCATCTCATCCATCCACTCGAACGACTCGGTCGGTGCGGTGCACATGCTCCTTGAACTGTCCGACACGCCCCCGCGGACCCTCGGGAATCAGCTGCGGGGCGTCATCTCCCAGCGTCTGATCCGCACCGTTTGCCGTGACCACACTGGCCCGAACTGTGAGAACTGTCTCGGGTCCGGGTACGCGGGTGTGCACCCCATCCATGAGGTGCTCATCGTTGACGACGCCCTCGTGGACGCGCTCGTGGAGGGACGGTCCGCGACCGACCTGCGCGACGTCGCCCGTTCGAACGGGATGACAAGCCTGCGTGAGAACGCGAACGAGCTGATCATGCGCGGGATGACCACTGCTGACGAAGTGAGAAGGGTGCTCGGCCTTGAGTGACATCACGAAGCTGGAAGGTATCGTCCGCCGGGCGATGCACGAATACCCGGACTGCTCCGACATCCAGTTCGTCGGCGGCGGGGAGGTGTGGGTGCACGAGAACGCGGCTGACAAGCGCACCGACTGGGCCATCGCCGACGGCGACGTGCTCGGGTGGGCGGAGCAGATCGCTCACGACAAGGGCGGCGCCGCCGAGCTCACCTCGAACGCGCGCGGGTCCCTGGAGAAGGCGTTCGACATCGCCGGGGTTCGTCTCCGGATGACGTGGCGGCGCCAGTTCGGCGGGGTGGGCCTGAACGTCCGTATCCTGCCGCAGAACCCGCCGGCGTTGGAGTCACCCCGGTTCGCGAAGAACCCGATCCCGCAGGTGCTCGTCGACATGGTCCTGAACAACACGGACGGGATCATCCTGTTCGAGGGGCCTACCGGGTCGGGGAAGACGACCATGCAGGCCGCGCTCGTCAACGAGGTGAACCGCAGACAGCAGCGACACATCTACACGTTGGAGGACCCCATCGAGGTCGTCCACACCAGCCAGCAATCTCTCATCACCCAGCGGGAGGTCGGCACCGACGTCGACTCGTTCCCGCAAGGTCTGATGACCGCGAAGCGTTCCAAGCCGGGCATCATCCTGCTCGGTGAGCTCCGCGACCGGGTCACCATGCGGGCCGCGCTCGAATCCGCCGGTGAGGGGCACCTGGTGCTTGCCACCTCCCATGCGTCCGCGGTCCCCGAAGCGGTGTCGACGTTCATCGGCGCGTTCCCGTCCGATGAGCAGAACGAGGTCGCGCAGCGGATGAGCGTCACCCTCAGGGGCGTGATCGTGCAGAAACTGATCCCGTCCACGGACGGGAAGGTGGTGCCGGTGCGGGAGATGCTCCGTGTCACCGACAACATCGCGTCGAAGATCGCCGGTGACACGGTCGGCCCCGACCTGCGGGCCGCTCTCCTGTCTACGGGGAACCGTGACGATGAGGGCATCTTCTCCCGTGACGATGACCTGCTGCGCATGGTCGTTGAGGGTCACGTTCACCCGGACGTGGCCGTGAAGCACGCGTTCAAGGGGCCAGAGCTGCTCGCGAAGATCAACTCCAGGAGGGCGCTGTCATGACCGACACCATCGACGAGTCCGCGGCACCTGCTGCGACCCGCAGGGAGGCCCGTGAGGCCGCGCTGGCGGCGAAAGCGGCCGCCGAGGAGAAGCGGCGGGCTGCGGCGGAAGCGCACGCCGCGGCCGCGCAGGTGTCCACCGCCGCGAAGGAGCACAAGAAGTCCGCGAAGGAAGCGGACCGGGACGCGGCGCGCGCGAGCCGGGAAGCTGCCGCGAAGGCAGCCCGGGCCCGTCGTGAAGCGGCTGCGGAGGCTCGTGAGCTGGCACGTACGAACGCGAAGGCGGAGAAGGTCCGGGCGCGTGCGGAGTCCGCACAGGCGAAGGCTCATGCCCGGGAGGAGCGTGCTGCGGCGAAGCAGGCCGCGAAGGTTCGGAAACGGACTGAGCGGGTCGAGCTGCGTGAAGCGGCCGCGACCGCGAAACGGGAACGGAAGGAGTCGATCGACGTTCCCGCGAAGGGCAAGAAGCCCGCTAAGAGCGGCGGGAAGGTCCGGTACGGGTCCGGCGCCACGGGCACCGCCCGTGAGGTGGAGGAGCGCCGGCACCGGGACCGGCTGGAGAAGAAGAAGGCTCGGGTCAAGGGGAAGAAGTCGAAGGGTTCGAAGCCGAAGCCGATCGACATCACAAACGCGATCCGTTCCCTCGCGACCGTCCTGGACGCGTCCTCCGGTGAGCTGGAGCCGGTCAGAGCGATCGCGGAGGAGTTCGAGGGCACCCAGATCGGTGACGCATTCTGGCGGATCTACGACCGGATGCTGGACGAGTCCGCCACCCTGGTGGAGGCGTTCACCCCGGAGACCGTGTTCCCGCCCGTGGTGCTGAACATGCTGAAGGTCGGCGAGAAGACCATCTCGCCCGGCAACTCGTTGCGTACCGCGGTGTCGCTGATGGACACCAACGACGACACGAAGCGGAAGCTGAAGAACGAGCTGATGGAGCCGATCAGCGTCGGCTTGTTGTCGTTGGCGTCCCTGGTCGGTACGGCCTGGTTCGTGATGCCGTCGTTCACGCAGATGTACGAGGCGTTGGAGATGCCGATCCCGGCGGTGTCTCAGGCGGTCCTGACCATGTCGGAATGGGTCGTGTACATCGTCGCGTTCTTCGGTGTCGCCGCGTTCGCTGGCGGCCTGTACTGGACGGTGGCGGGCCGGAAGGACGACCGGCTGCGGACGTGGATCGACGCGTTCAAGCTGCGGATGCCGCTGATGGGGAAGGCGAACCAGGCGCAGCAGACGTACCAGACCCTCAACATCCTCACCTCGTATCTGAGCGTGGGGGCGTCGGAGACGGAAGCGCTCATCGACACTGCTGCGGCGTCCGAGAACCGGGCGATCCGCAAGCACCTGGAGGACACCGCGGAAGCACTCCTGCAGGGCACGCGGACGTTCGCTGAGGTGCTCGATTCACCGCTGTTTCCGTCGCTGGCACGCCGGATCCTCACGACCGGTCAACGGTCGGGGCAGACGAAGGAGGCTCTCAAGGACCTCACCGGCATCTACAAGCGGGAGGCGGACGTGGAGATCACGCAGGGTGTCGCGAAGGTCGTGAACTCCGTGACGGGTGTGTCCACCCTGGTGTTCGTGACGGTGGTGACGATGGTGACCATCCCGCCGCTGGAGATGTTCACCGCCACCCTGAACTACAACGGCTGACGGGCCGTCTTGGTGCTCCCGCCGCGCATGTGCACGGCGGGAGCGCTTCTGTGTGGGGTTCCCGGATGATCGGAGTTCACATGCGCACGCCCTGGACCGTGGACCCCCGTGCTCGAGCTGTGACGCTGCCGGATGTCCCGTACCTGGCGCTGGTGGTCGTGATCACGCTCGGTGCCGCGGGCGTGTCCGGTGGGGTGTCTGTGGGTGTGCTGCTGGCAACGGCCACCATTGGTGTAGCGGCGGTTCAGGACGCCCGTGAGGGCCGGATCTCGAATGGCACGTCCCTGGTGGCTCTGGTGGCGTCTGTGACGGCGTGGCTGTCCGCGGGGCTTCCGGTGTGGTCGGCGGCGATCGCGGCCGCGTACGGGCTGCTGCTGGTCGCCGCGTGGACGTTCGGGGTCGTGGGTGGTGGGGATGTGAAGTTGCTGCCGTCGGCGGCACTCACTGTCGGTGTGGTTGGGGGCCCGTTGCTCCTGGTGCCGGTGATGGTGATGATCGGCTTGGTCACCGCGGTCTGGATGGTGGCGTCTCGTGAGCAGACTGCACCGTTCGCTCCCGGCATGTTCTCTGGGGTGATCGTTGGGATCCTTGCGGCGCCGCTTCTCCCCTGAGGGAGGTCACCCCCGGTAGGAGCGGAGGCTGGACTGCGCGGTCCAGTCCAGGTGCGACTCCCCGAGCATCTGCATGGCGGTGCCGGTGAGGGTCACGAAACCCGGTTTCGGGTACGCCCACTGCTCATCGAACAGCCCGGACGGGCGGGGGTCGGTGGACACGGGCTCGCCCTGCTCGACCCCGCCGGTGAAGTGCAGGTCCCGCCCGTACGGGTTCCCGTAGGTGAAGGTGGTGTCCGCCTTCACCCCGGTGAGCCGGAGGATCGTCTTCTCCGAGGTGATCGGGGAGTCACAGTCCGCGGTCTCGTGACGCACCATCGTGTGCGTGATCGTGCCCTGGTCTCCGTCCCGGACGATCTTCCACACGTCCTCGACGCACATGCTCGGTGCCCCGCCGCCGGGCGGTAGGTAGAACGCGGGCCGCGCGTTGGGGTCGTCGACGGCCACGAACTCGGTGTCGTCGATGACGCGGATGTCGGCGGCGTTCGCGACGTTCGCGGTGAACTGGTGCGTCATCGTGGAGACGATCGAGGACCGGTTGAACATGTCGACCAATCCCCCGCCGATGCGCGCCATCCCGAGCACGGACGCGACGATCAGCCCGAGCAGGATCGGGGTGACGATCACCCCGACGATGATCAGGAACGCAGCACCCCGCTCGTCGTGCTGCAGCGCGCGCAGACTAGCTCGCACCTGTCACTCCCCTACTTTCACGCTTGTCGCCGTCCACAGCGCCAGCATCGGCCCACCCTCGTCGCCGTAGTCCCAGGCGGTGCCGCCCTCGTGTGGGGTGACACTGTCGAGGCCGGTGACACCCGCGAGCTCGAGTACCGCTGTTGCTTCCCGGGTCCACTTGATCGTTCCGGTGGACGTGACCCGCAGATGGATGGTGAACGGGCCACCGTCGTACTCGTACCCGACGACGGTGGTGGTGCCCTGCACGTTGTTGTCGCCCGCGAACGGGATCGGGGACCAGCCAGCGGGGCCGGCGGCGGTGATGTTGCTCTTCACGACCGTGGGACCGTACCGGTTCAGCTGTCCGGTGACGGCGTTCACTGTGGAGCGGACGGACGCGGTAGACGACCGGGTGATCTGTGCGCTCATTGAGGACACGGACGACTGGAGGATCCCGGCGCTGATCATCCCGAGGATCGCGGTGGCGAGGGTGATGAACACCAGCACCATGAGCGCGCCGCCTCGCACGTCTGACCGCAGCTCACCCGCCTGGGAGCGAGCTGCAGTCAGCGTGCGAGCGAATCTGTCCCGCATCAGCCTGCAAGGGCCACGTAGTAGACGGACAGGCTGGTGGTGCCGGTCCCTTCAGTCTTCACGGCGAAGAATGATCCGGAGCAGGTCGGCAGGCCCACGTTGGAGAGGTTCGCGTACGCGTACCCGTCGGTGGTGACGCCGGTGGGCTCCTCGAAGGTCAGCCAGGTCTTCGTGCTGGTGCAGTAGACACCGAACCCGGCGACGTCGGTCTCCCCCTTCGCACCGATCTGGAGGTGCTGGTTCGGGGCCATGGCGGATGCCGCATTCCAGAGCGTGTCGGAGATGATCGACCAGGACTCGTTGAGCACCTTCGCCGCGGTGAGCATCTGCCCGCCGGGCACACCGGTGCCGAGCTGATAGTTGCCGTTCGTGCCCCACGCCCAAAGGGCGCCGTCCTCGTCGAGCCCGACCACCCCGGTCGCGACCGGGTGGGTGGAGATCGCGATCAGGCCCGCGCCGTCGATGGCCTTCGTCCAGGTCTTCCCGGCGCCGTTGGGCGCCTGGGCGTTGGTGCGCCCGTCACCGTACCGGCCTTCCCTCCAGTCACCGACCGCCCACACGCGTCCGTCTGTGTCCCGCGCGTAGCTGGTGGTGTTTCCCACCACGATCTGGGCGACGTCGATGCCGTCGGCGACCTTCTTCGGGCTGTAGCTGCTGCCGCAGTTCAGTCCGAGCGGGCATCCCCAGGTCGCGGCGGTGGAGTCGGTGCCTGCGGCCCACAGTTGGCCGTCGTCGTCGAGGAAGAACGTGCCTCGAAACGCACCGATGACGTTGGAGTCCTGCGCGGCGACGTCGACGATCTTCACCCCGGCGGGGAAGGTCAGCTTTGTGGGTGTGGTGACGTTCGGGTTCGAGCCAGGGTTCCTCGTTCCGATCCCGACCTGGCCTGCCGTGTTGTCGCCCCACCCGTAGATGTCTCCGGCCGCGTCCCACGCGTATGCGTGCTGCGCATACCCGCCGTTCTTCGCGTCCACGAACTGCTGCCCGCTGAACAGGACGGTCAGAGTGGTTGTGTACGGGCTGGTGCTGGGCAGGGAGCCGAGCAAACCCTTGTTGTTCCCGGCGCCCCAAAGACGACCGGTGGTGTCCATCACGACCATGCTGTACTCGTCCATGGCCGCGATCTTCTTGAACTTCACGCCCGGAACGGTGACCTTCTGCGGGGTGCGCTGGACGGTGCCGGTCGCAGTGGTGCCGTTGCCGAACTGGCCGTAGTTGTTCATGCCCCACACCCACAGGTCGCCGTCGGGGTCGATACCTGCGGTGGTGTTGCCGCCCTTCATGACGTGGACGTAGCCGTCCAGGCCCGTCATCTCGGCCGGGTTCACGACCTGCAGGTTGGTGGACGGGTTGAGGGCACTGTAGATGTTGTAACCCCAGCCGTACGTCTTCCCGTCCCGCCCCTTCGCGACCACGGAGCTGTTCGACAGCTCGATGCTGTCGAACGGGGGAAGCGTCGACTCCCGGAAGGTCCCGGACTGGGTGCCGAGCTTCACGGTCGGACCCACGTCAGCGAGGGTCGGCGCGGCCGTATTGGTCGCCGATACGCAGGATGCCCCGCCTGCACAGTTGGTCGAGTCGGTGAACTGCCCGTCCATGAACTTGCCGGCGGTGACGGTCACGGACACGGCGGATGCGGTCGGCTGCGTGATGCGCTGTACCGCCTCGACGCTCTGACCGGCGACGTCGAGCTCGACCACGTCTTCCGCGGGCAGCGCGAGCACGGCCTTGTAGCCGGTCGCTGCGACCTTCGCGGAGTGGTCGGACACGGCCTGCGCGAGAGCGTTGTTCAGCTTCGCCGCGGCGCCGGACATCATGGACGACGAGATCGCGGACCCGATGCCGGCGGCGACGAGCCCGAAGGCGACAATGCTGACGATGGCGATCACGGCAACGTTGCCGCGGTCGTCACCTCGCAGGTTTCGGTGTCGGAACATCATGCTTCCTCCTGGTGATGGGGCACCTACATGAGTGCGGCGGCGTCTCGAGGTCAGGTCGGGGTGGGTGCGGTGAGTCCTGCGGGCAGACCGCCGGCGGCGGCGATTGCGGCGGAGAGGGTGGGGCCTTCGCCGATGAGTCCGCCGTTCACACGCGCGAAGTGTCGGCCGGACGCGGACTGGACGACGACGACGTAGTCGTTCCCGTTGACGCTGATGCCGATGCGGGTGCCGTTGGACCGTCTGATGATCGTTCCCGTCTCTGCGTTGTTGAGCGCCGTGACCGACGTCTCGTACTGGCCGCTGGTCGTGCGGGCGGCGGCCTGAGCGATGGTGACCTGTTCGATGTCGTTCATCGCGGATGCGTCGTGTCCGCGTGCGATCCAGCCGGGCACCTGGAGGACTCCGACGGTCGCGGTGATCACACCGACAGCGACGCCTCCCATCACGAGGAACGGGTTCGCCATGTGCTGCTCCTCTATTCGGGGTCGCGGTCCTGTGTTTTATAGGTCAGACGCGCGTGCGCACCCCGCGTGGGGTGCGTTAGGGGAAAAGCCGGAGGGCCCGCGGGAGCTGTTGTCCCACGGGCCCTGACGTTGGTCGACCTCAGTCGAAGGTCGGGAGGGTGCCGCTGAAGGTCTCACCCGTGTCCGCGACAGCGTCCGCGACCGAGTCGCCCGAGCCGATCTTGCCGCCGTCGATGCGGGCGAAGAACTTGCCCGACGCCGACTTCGTGACGACGATGTAGCTGTCACCGTCGACCGCGATCTCGACCTCGACGCCGTTCGACTGCGTCACCTTCGTGCCGGTGCCGGCAGCGTTCAGGTCCGCGATCGACGCCTCGTACTCGCCGTTGACGGTCATGGCCGCGGCCTCCGCGATCGTGACCTGCTCGATGTCGTTCTTCGCCGACGCGTCCTGAGCGGACGCGATCCAGCCGGGCACCTGCAGGACGCCGACGCCAGCGGTGATGACTCCGACGGCGACGCCACCGAGAACCAGGAACGGGTTTGCCATGATGGCCTCCAAAGTTCGAGGAAGTCAGCCTCCCTGACCTCCACAAGCAGAAGGGCATCCACACGAACGCTCCTCTTTGGGGTGCGTTAGGTCGCCGCGGGCGCCGCGCATGTGGTGAGCATGAGCATCCCCACCGACCGTCCCAGCAACGCCATCACCGTGCTCGTCCTCGCCGGGACCGCCGCGCTGCTGCTCGCCGCCACCGTTCTCACCGTCGGAGGAGCATTCGGGCCTGTGCTGTGAGCTTCCAGCTCGCCGCACTCGTGTGGTCATGAGCACGATCGACTCCGCAGGCAACATCCACAAGGGCGCGGGCGCCCCCGGCGGCGGCCAGTTCGCCGGGCGCGTGAACACGGCCCCCACCGGCACGCTCACTGACGACGAGTCGACATTGTGCGCACGCTGCGACAACCCCGCCACGTACGAGGACGGGCTGTGCGATCAGCACACCCTCCAGTGGGGGTACGTCGATGTGCACATGGGGTCTCGGACGCCATGGGGTGGCGCGCAGCACGTCACCCCCATCGCCCCGGGTTGGTGTCCGTCAGCACCGCCGGCCACGGCGGCGTGAAACTGTCCCGCGAACGGAACAGCCTCATCCCCACCGCCCTCCGCAACAGCAATGGGTGGTACGAGGAGGACTGCGAGATCAACATCCCGCTCCACTACTTCCCCGAAGCGTGGGCGCGACTCCCCCACGTCACCGCCAGCGTCGACGAGCTCACCACGAGCACAGACCAGGCGATCAAGGACTGGTTCCCCGACAAGTGGGAAGCCGCGAACGGGCGCGAGCTCGAGCCCGGTGAGTCACAGCAGAAGGACCGGCTCCTGTGGACCACCGCGCACGAGAACCACTTCGTGGTCACATCGGCACGGGCCGCGGAGACCGACCCGGAGGTGGTGCGGGTCACCAGCCGACGGAAGTCCGACGGTGCCGTCGCGGAGTTCCTCGTCCCCCGGGCCGAGTACGACACCCGCCGAGACGGTGACCGTGGCCGGGATGGAAGGTTCGCGGTCGACCCGGCTCGGCACCCGATGCTTCCGCCGGCACCGGACATCCCGAAGCCTGCGCCCGTGCTTCACAAACCGCGGATCCCGACCGCCATCGAACGGCAGGCGGACCCGACGCTGACCCCAACGGCCCGGAACCGGATCGCCAAGGACCTCAACAAGCGGTGGCGGCAGGAGGATGGCAGTGTGCTGACCCTGCGGGAGATCATCGAGCAGCAGGGCGTCAGCGGGAAGTCCGCGTACGCGCAGGGAGCCTCGATCAAGTACGCGCTCACTCAGCCGACCCCGAACGGGATCGGTCACTACTCGCTCGCGATCTCCAAGGCCACATTCGACTACCTGCAGAGCGTGCCCGACGACCGGACCCCTGCACAGCGGGCGCAGCAGGCCGCGTTCGCGTACCGGGCCCGCATCGACTCGAAGCCCGGCGGTCCGACTCCTCAAGAACAGGAGCGGGAACGCGCCATGTACCTGGAATATCGTGCACTCGCTGATGCGGAGCAAGCGGACCGGGTCGCCCGGGAGGGCACCCATGAGCAGAAGAAGGCCGCTGAGGCGCGTGAGCTCGCGGACCGTGAGCGGGCGGCGACGATCAGCGTCTGAGTGAATGTCAGCGGGGCAGCCGGGGTGTCGGGTCAGGCTGCCCCGCTGGCGTCTGTTCAGGCGGCGGTGACCATCTCGAACGGGATCTTCCATCCGGGTCCGGCGCCCTCGATCTCCGCGTCGTACCGGGACCGGTTCACCTTCTCGATGGTGACGGTGCGGCCCGCGAAGCGACCGTTGACGATGCGACCTTTCTGCCCGGCGTGGAGGATCTGCGTCATGGGGATGCTCGGCTTCTCGACGGGTGCGGCGGTCGGGTCCAGTCGGAGCATCGCGAACGGAATGTACATGCCGCCCACACCCTCGACGTCGGCCGTGTACCGGGTGCTGTTCACCCGACGGACGGTCGCTCGCTTGCCTGCGTGCGCCCCTGTGAGGAGGATCCCCGTCTGGCCGGGCTGCAGGCGGGGCAACATGGTGCCGACGTTGACGAGGCTGGGGACACCGGGACGACGGCGGGTCTGACGGGCGGGGGCCTTGTACGGGTTAGCGGCGGTGACTCCGCGGTGTACCCGATTGATGCGGCCTTCGCCTTCCACACGGGCCCGTGCGCGGCGGCGTGGCCGACGAGCGCGTGCGCGATCTCGTGCAGGAGCGTCTGGTGGACGGTGTGCCGGTCCGCGGCGACGGTCATGTAGTGGCTGATGGTGATCTGCTTGCGGTTGTACTTGCAGGCACCGAGTCGGCGCTGTGCACGGTCGAATGCGAAGGTCCAGCCTTCGGCGGTGAGCCCGTGCCGGGTGAGGAGTTCGGTGGCGAGTGTCTGTGCGGCGATGAGTTCCATGGTCCTCACATGCGCGGCATGCTGACATTCCGTCAGATCGTGAGATCCCATTCCCGGTGGCGGTCCCGAACGAGGTTCGGATGTTGCCGCCACGTCACCCGTGCACGGAAGCCGACGATCGGTGGGATCAGCAGGTCCCCACCTGTGTCCGTCACAGGGTCGTACTTCCCCGTAGTCCTACCGGGCACCAACGCCGACACGCGCACGTGCTGTTTCGGCCCTACGATCGCCCCGTCAGGCTGCTCCACATCGACCCACGTGCCGTCCTCATGGCGGACCTGGACGCGAACGTCGTGCGCGGCCCCGTCTCCTCTGTTCTCAATGTGCCAAGTCGCGTGAAGCACCCCCGGCTCATCGCCCCTGGGTTCGTACTCCTTGGCGCCGACGAACCTGGGCTCAACCCAGAACGGCCGTGGTGTGTACCGCCAACGTTGCCACACCGCCCACCCGGTGAACACTGCTGTGACCGCCGTTGCGGCAAGGACTCCGATGTCGAGAATGCTGGCCTGTTCCATTCCTCTCACGGTAAGTCACCCTCGCGACACCGGAGCGCGGTCCCAGGACCCGTCGATCGACGCTACGGGGCACTCGATCGAACGGGCTCCAGGCCGACGAACTT
>Ga0182743_1002538_pt1 | contig 15830 bp, 10 predicted proteins | sample eDN3rd30CKraftOP_FD_128522 | JGI IMG/M metagenome (GOLD analysis project Ga0182743, IMG submission 128522) | Enriched Organic Plus compost microbial communities from Emeryville, California, USA - eDNA 3rd pass 30_C Kraft OP (version 2) (version 2) ... | reverse complement strand
CGCCCGGCCGCCGCAAGGTGGTGCTCGCCACCTCCATTGCCGAAACCTCGCTCACCATCGAGGGCGTGCGCATCGTCATCGACAGCGGCTATGCCCGCAAGCCCGCCTATGACCCGGGCACCGGCCTCACGAATCTCGTGACCCTCCGCGTCTCCCGCGCCGCCGCCGATCAGCGCCGCGGTCGCGCCGGCCGCATGGAGCCGGGCATCTGCTATCGCCTGTGGAACGAGCGCCAGACCCAGGCACTTGACGCCTTCGACACGCCGGAAATTCTCGCAACCGACCTCTCCCGCCTAGCGCTCGACCTTGCCTCATGGGGCGTGACCGACCCGGCCCAGATGCAGTTCCTCGATCCGCCGCCGCCCGCCGCCTGGCGCGAGGCCACAGCCCTGCTCCGCCGCCTGCACGCGCTCGATGACAATGGCCATATCACCGAAGCCGGCCGGGCGCTTGCCCGCTTGCCCCTCCATCCGCGCCTTGCCCATATGGTCTGCCGCGGCGCAGGCGATGGCGATGGCGAGACGGCGGCCGAGCTTGCCGTGCTGCTCACCGAACAGGGCCTTGGCGGCAATGCCGCCGATCTGGCCGAGCGTCTGCGCCGTTTTCGCAACGACCGCGGGCGCCGCGCCGAAGATGCCCGCAACCTCGCCCGCCGCTGGGCGAGGCTTGCCACCGAAGCCGTTGCCGGACGCGGCAAGGGCGGCGAGCCGCTGGCTGCCGGTCTCCACCTTGCCCGCGCCTATCCTGACCGCATTGCCCAGGCCACGGGCCAAATCGGCGATCTCGTCCGATACCGCCTCGCCAATGGCCGCAGCGCCGACCTCGATGCCCTCGATGGCCTGGCGCGCGAACCCTTTCTGGTCATCACCGACGTGACCGGCTCCGCCGCCCGCGGCCGCATCCGCGCCGCCGCCGCGATCGACCGCGTTACGATCGAGGGGGAGTTTGCGGAAGATATTGTCGAAGAAACTGTTCTCGAATTCGATGCCTCCGCCCGTGCGGTAAAGGCCCGCCAGCGCCGCATGCTGGGCGCCCTCCGCCTCGCTGACCGGCCTGTCCCGGTGAAGGACCACGAAGCCGCTGCCCGGATTCTTGCCGAGGCTGTTGCAGGTCTCGGCATCGACAGCCTGCCCTGGACCAGAACCCAGAAGGCCCTTCGCGCCCGCTCGACCTATCTCGCCCGCGCGATTGGTGGCGACTGGCCTGACCTTTCCGATGAGGCGCTCGCGGCGACAGCCGCGGACTGGCTTGCCCCGTACGTTGTCGGCCGCACCGCCTTGTCTGACATCACGCCCGATGATCTGGAAGGCGCCCTCGCAAGCCTGTTGCCCTGGTCGCTGCGCAGCGAGATGGACCGCCTGCTGCCAACCCATTTCCTGGCCCCCAGCGGCTCGAACGTGCCCATCGATTACGAGGCCGAGAATGGCCCAGCCCTCGAGATCAGGGTGCAGGAACTGTTCGGCCTCGACACCCATCCCGCCATTGCCGGAGGCCGTATCCCGCTGCTGCTCGTCCTGCTGTCGCCGGCCCATCGCCCCATCCAGACTACCCGCGACCTGCCCGGCTTCTGGCGCGGCTCCTGGCGCGATGTCGCCAAGGATCTGAAGGGCCGTTATCCCAAGCATCCCTGGCCAGATGATCCGCTCAGCGCCCAGCCCACCAGCCGGGCAAAGCCTCGCGGCACCTGAAGCTTCGCAAGGACAGGATGCTCACAGCAAAACGGGGCGGGTCATTTGCGGAAAACTTGCCCCTGACCTGTCGCGGATGCATAAGCATTGCATACCTTTTGCGAGGATGTTTGCGATGACGATTATCGATCTCAACTGTGACATGGGTGAAGGCTTCGGCGCCTATTCCATCGGCGACGACGCAGCGATGCTGAAGGTGGTCACCTCCGCCAACATCGCCTGCGGCTTCCATGCCGGCGATCCGAATGTCATCGACACCACCTTGCGGCTTGCGGCGGAGAACAAGGTTTCCCCCGGCGCCCATCCCGGCTTCATGGATCTCTACGGTTTCGGCCGCCGCGCCATCCGTGGCGAGCGCCCCGAGGACATCGAGCGCCAGACCATCTATCAGATCGGCGCGATCTCGGCGCTGGCCGAGGCAGCCGGCTGGTCGATCCAGCATGTGAAGCCCCACGGCGCGCTGAACAACATCGCCTGCGTGGATGAGGATCTCGCCATGGCCCTGGCCCGTGCCGTTGCCACCGTCGATCGCAACCTGATCTTCGTCGCCATGCCTGGCACTGCCATGGAGCGCGCCGGCGAGCGCATGGGCCTGCCGGTTGCCCGTGAGATCTTTGCCGACCGCGCCTATGACGACAATGCCATGCTGGTTTCCCGCAGCCAGCCCGGCTCGGTGCTTCACGACCAGGAATTTGCTGCCCAGCGCGTGCTGGAGATGGTCGAGACCCAGACGATCACCTCCGTCAATGGGGTCAAGCACAAGGTTCGCATCGACACCGTCTGCGTCCACGGCGACCATCCCGGCGCCGTCGAGATGGCCCGCGCCGTCCGCGCCAAGCTCGAACAGGCGGGCGTAACGCTTGCCTCCATGCGCGAGGTTCTCAAGCACCGCTGATCGCCAGCGCCGGGGAAGTGGACCGATCCATGCGCCCAGCGCATCGGTGCCTCCCCGGCTGGCACATGCCCCCGCCCTTCCCTGGCCGGCTAACCATCCTATAATTCAGGGCAGATTTTCAGCGCCGGCATCGCCGGAACTGCGGCCCGCGCATTTTGGACCCGCCTCATGTATCCTGACGTTCTCCTGCACATCAATGGCGCCTGGCGGCGAGGTGCCGGCGAGGCCCGCGGCACCGTTCTCAACCCGGCAACTGGCAAGCCGATTGGCACCGTTGCCCATGCCGCCCTGTCCGACCTGGACGAGGCGCTGGAGGCCGTCTCCCGCGGCTTCGCCACCTGGAGCAGGATCTCGGCCTTCGACCGCTACCGGATCATGCGTCGGGCGGCCGATTTTCTGCGTGACCGTCAGAATGACATCGCCCGGCTGATGACCCTCGAGCAGGGAAAGCCGCTTGCCGACTCCCTCGCCGAAGTGATCCGCGGCGCCGATACGATCGACTGGTTCGCCGAGGAAGGTCGCCGCGCCTATGGCAAGATCGTGCCTTCGCGGGCGCTGGCCGTGCAGCAATATGTGGTGAAGGAGCCGGTCGGGCCGGTTGCCGCCTTCACGCCGTGGAATTTCCCGATCAATCAGGCGGTGCGCAAGGTCGGCGCCGCCCTGGCCTGCGGCTGTTCGGTCATCCTCAAGGGACCGGAGGAAACCCCGGCAAGTGTCGCCGCGCTGGTCCAGGCCTTTGTCGATGCCGGCCTGCCGGAAGGCGTGCTCAATCTGGTCTTCGGCCAGCCGGCGATGATCTCGGAATATCTCATTCCCCATCCGGTGATCCGCAAGATCTCCTTCACCGGCTCGACCGCCGTCGGCAAGCATCTCGCCAGCCTTGCCGGCCAGCACATGAAGCGGGTCACCATGGAGCTCGGCGGCCACGCCCCCTGCCTGGTGTTCGACGACGCGGATATCCCCTCTGCCATCCAGATCCTGGTGAGCCGCAAGTTCCGCAATACCGGCCAGACCTGCACCTCCCCCTCTCGCCTGCTAGTCCAGTCCGGCATCTATGTGGAATTCGTCGAGCGTTTCGTTGAGGCAGCCCGCGCGGTGAAGGTCGGCAACGGGCTGGATGAGGGCGTGGAGATGGGCCCGCTCGCCAATATCCGTCGGCTCGAGGCCATGGAGGCCTATGTGGCTGACGCCGTTGATCGCGGCGCCACCCTGCGCACCGGAGGCCACCGCATCGGCAATGAGGGCTATTTTTATGCGCCGACCGTGCTGACCGAGGTGCCGCGGGAAGCCCGCATGATGAATGAGGAGCCCTTCGGCCCGATCCTGCCGATTAACTCGTTCGCAACCTACGAGGAAGCCGTGCGTGAGGCCAATCGCCTGAATTTTGGCCTGAGTGCCTATGCCTATACCCGCTCGGCGCGTCTCGCCGCCGACCTTGCTCGCGACATCGAGACCGGCATGATCTCCATCAACCATCAGGGCCTCGGCATGATCGAGGTGCCCTTCGGCGGCGTGAAGGATTCAGGCTATGGCTCGGAAGGCGGCAGCGAGGCCATGGAGGACTACCTCAACAACAAGGTGGTCACCCTCAACATACTCTGAGGCTGGCTGCCCGCAGTCGGAAGCGGTGCCATTGCGCAACAGCCCGGGCGCGACATTCTGCGCGGGGCTGTTTTTCGGCGGGGGCACTGTGGGGGTACACGCCCTTACGTTGAGTTAAGCCGACAAATGATCAACCGCAATGGCCATGGACGCCGCAGAAATATTTCTTCTCCAACAAAACAACTCTCCCTATCCTCCATAATATCGTGACTTTTCTCGTGCGAAATTAATTGTCTTTTCTATGATCATCGCAAAACCCATCAATTATTGCTTCTATCTCGATTCTTATGCTTTAATTCTTGCAACGCAATGCCAATTAATGATCAATAACAACTTTAACACCGCCACTTTAGAACGATTTTTAGTTATCTGCGTCGCAAATTTCCCATTGACCACCCCGGTATCCGCTCCTAATAGAAATCTTGACTTTATTTGTGGGGAATAGCCGTTCGCGGCGAATGCGTATGAGGGTCGGATGATTATCGGGGGTTCCAAGGACGGTATACGGTCCTTCTCGTGGAACGACGCTGCCTCGGGCGTCAAGGGGGTCGCGGGGACTCCCCTGGGGCACGGGGCGGCATGGATGGCAGGTCTGATGCTGACGGGCCCTGCCCTTGCGCAGGATGCCGGGCCGAACGCCATCACGCTGGACACGATCGATGTTGTCGGCACCGCCTCCGAGGGACAGCCGGCCAATACGCTGGAAGCCGAGAGTTCTGTTAGCCGCCTGCCCGGCACCATCCAGGACACGCCGCAGGTTGTGAATGTGATCAACGAGCAGATCATGCTCGAGCAGAACACCACCACCCTCGACCAGGTCCTCCGCAATGTCCCGGGCGTCACCATCTCCTCCGGTGAAGGCAATGGTGGCATGAATGGCGACCAGTTCCGCATCCGCGGCTTCGACGCCAAGAACGACATTTATTACGACGGCCTGCGCGACATCGGCGTCTATACCCACGACAGCTTCGCCTACGAGCAGGTTCAGGTCTTCATGGGCCCGTCCTCGGAAAGCTTCGGCTATGGCACGACTGGCGGTGCCATCAACATCCAGACCAAGGCGGCGCATCTCGGCGACAAGAACTCGGCTGACGCGACCCTCGGCATGGGACCGCTCTTCCGCGCCACCGCCGACGTCAACAAGCAGATCAACGACACCACCGCCTTCCGCATCGTGGCCATGGGCCAGAAGCAGGACATCGTCGACCGCGACCATCTATTTGCCGACCGCTGGGGCGTACTGAGCGACTTCGGCTTCGGTCTCGGCACCGATCACGAGTGGCACCTGAGCTATCTGCACCAGCACAACAAGAACAAGCCCGACCAGGGCGTTCCCACGGTGTTCAAGCCTAGCAAGAACTACCGCATGCCGGTTACCGAGTTCGGCGTCGACCGGGACACCTATTACGGCCAGCGCCCTGACATCGACCGTGCCGATGTTGACATGCTGACCTCCCGTTACAAGGGCAAGATCAACGACTGGCTGCGGGTCACCAATGATACCCGCCTCGAATTCTTCAACCGTCAGTACATCCCGACGACGGTTTCCTGCAGCAACGACTGCTCCAATGAGTTCTGGGCAACCGGGGATGCCACCTACGGCTTCACCGCGGGCGGCGGTTCGGCTTACAAGCAGAACAGCTGGGGCATCCAGAACATCACCACCGCGATCGCTGAGTTCAACACGTCCTTCCTGAAGCATCAGCTGGTTGCCGGCGTGGACGTGAACTATGTGGACGAGCACCGGATCTCCTACGGCCGGACGGAAGCGAAGCTTCCCGGCGCGATCCGTCATCCGCGCTATGAGCCGAACTACGATCTGTATCTCAACCGCGGCAACCAGAAGAAGGCCTGGGCCACCGATATCGGACTGTTCGCCAGCGACCGCATCTGGTTCAACGACCAGTGGTCGGTCATCGGCGGCATCCGCTGGGATAGCTATGACGTGAAGTATCGCACGTCGTCCAACTACGTCTGGACCAGCTATCACGACAAGCCCGACTGGTTCTCGCCCAAGGCAAGCCTGGTCTGGGAACCCACCAAGGACCAGACCTACTACTTCAGTTATGCCACCTCGGCGAACCCTCCCGGCACCAACCCGGCCAACGCGTCGAATCCCCTCGCCCGTGACAAGACCAGCGTCGAGGAGAACGAGACCTTCGAGCTTGGCGCCAAGATCAGCCTGCTCGAGGGCCGACTTGGCCTGACCGGCGCCATCTTCCGCATCAACAAGAACAATGCCCATTACGAGGATGCGAATGGCGACACCATCTTCACCGGCCAGAAGCAGCGGGTGGATGGCATCCAGATCGGCGTCTCGGGCAACATCACCGAGGAATGGGAAGTTCTCGCCTCCTACGCCTATCTCGACAGCAAGATCACGGCTGATCCCGCCAATCCTGCCAACAAGGGCAATCCGGTGCCGAACGTTGCGCCGAACAACTTCAGCATCTGGTCGACCTATGACATTGCCACCCTTGTGGGGGTCGATGGCAAGCTGAAGATCGGCGGCGGGATCATCTACGCCGATCCCATGTGGCTCCGGGCTGACAAGGGGGTGAAGGTTCCGGAATATTTCAGCCTGGACGCCATGGTCTCCTACGAGATCAATGGCTACCGCTTCGCCATCAACGGCTACAACCTGACCGACGAGCTGAACTACACCGCAGGCTTCGGCGGTTCCGAGGGGGCCTCGTCCCGTGCCGTGGTCGCCCCCGGCCGGACCATCATGGCCACCGTCGGCGTCGACTTCTGATCATCGCAAGAATGAGGGCGTTGCCACCGCAGCGCCCTTCCTCCTTTGGACAAGACCCATGCTTATTCAGATCCCGGAGCTCCTCACCCGCGAGGAAGTCGCCCACATCCGCACCATACTCGAGCGCTCGCAATGGGTAGACGGCCGGGAAACGGCGGGGTCGCAGGCCGCCAAGGCCAAGAACAATCTGCAGATCCGCGAGAATTCGCCCGAGGCCCGCGAGGCCGGCGACATCATTCTCAAGGCCCTCGGTCGCAACCCGACCTTCAATTCGGCGAGCCTTGCCGTCCGGGTGTTGCCGCCAATGTTCAACCGCTATGATGTCGGCATGACCTTCGGCGCCCATGTTGACGGCGCGATCCGCATGATCCCTGGCACGACCATCCGGATGCGTGCGGATGTGTCCTCGACCCTGTTCCTGAGCGATCCGGACGAATATGACGGCGGCGAGCTGGTCGTCATGGATACCTATGGTGCCCATTCGGTGAAGCTGCCGGCCGGCCATCTGGTCCTCTATCCCGCCAGCAGCCTGCACCAGGTCATGCCCATCACCCGCGGCAGCCGCTGGGCCTCATTCTTCTGGTCCCAGTCCATGGTCCGCGATGATGCCCGCCGCTCCATGCTCTATGAGCTGGATGTGGCGATCCAGCAGATCCGCACCCGCCTGCCGGACATGGACCCGGCGGTCCTGGCGCTCACCAACCACTACCACAACCTCCTGAGAAGCTGGGCCGAGCTTTGATCCGCCTGCCGCGCTGGCGGCGCCGCCGGAAGGCGCCGGTCACCATCTGGACGCTGATCCGCTATCGCGGCGACCACCTTACAGCGAAGCTCGCCGAAAGTCCCCGTGAGGCCTTCCGCTGGCTCTCTGCGGCAGCCCGCCTAGGCATTCCCTCGGCCCAGGTCAATCTCGGCCAGATGTATGTCGATGCCATTGGCACTCGGCGAGATCTGGCCAAGGCCCTGTTCTGGTTCCGCAAGGCGGCCGATAGCGGCTCCCTGGACGGCATCAACATGGTGGGCCGCGCCCATGAGCTGGGCTGGAGCGTCCCGATTGACTTCGCCGAGGCGGCCAGCTGGTACGAGAAGGCTGCACTTCAGGGCCATGCCTGGGCCCAGTTCAATTTCGCCGAGATGCTGAGGCAGGGCGCCCGCGGCGGCGACGGGCTGGCCCTTGCCTTGCCGTGGTATGTCCGCGCCGCCCGCCAGGGAAATCCGAAGGCGATGAACATGCTCGGCCAGTATCGCGAGGGCGGCGTGGTCATAAGGCGCAAGCCATATGCCGCGTTTCGCTGGTACGCACGCGCGGCCGACCGGGGCTGCTTCCGCGGGCACTACAACCTCGCGCGGCTCCTCGCCGCGTCAGGCAAGATCGACCTTGCCGCCCGACACGTCGAGCAGTCGATTGCGCTCGCACCAGCTGATTTCTGCGCCGCCATCGCCGAGCAGCTCGCGCATCATCCGGCGCCCCCTCTGCGCAAGGCCGCCTCGCTTGCCGGCAGCAAGGCGTGCGGTCGCTGACCTTTCCGACATCCATCCTTACCGACATCGCAGACATCGTAGAGTCCCACACGACCTCCCTTCCCTTGCCTTGCGCCCTGCCATCGGGCATGGCTTAGCTCAGGAGGAGTCATGCAGGGGCTGACGGTTTGATGCCGATGGATGATCTCGCGCTGTTTCAGCGTATCGGACTGGCCGTTGCCATTGGCGCTGCCATCGGCGTCGAGCGTCACTGGCGCGAGCGCGAAGGCTCCTCCGGCAGCCGCACCGCCGGCATCCGCACCTATACGCTCATCGGCATGCTCGGCGGCATTGCTGCCCTGCTTGAGCATCAGCTTGCGCCTGCCGACGTGATGAGCGGCATAACCCTGGTCGGTTTCTTCATCACCTTCACGGTGACCTTCGCTCTCTTCCAGCTGCGCGAGGAGATTGCCGAGAAGAGCTTCAGCGCCACCTCGGTCGTGGTGGCAATGCTAACCTTTGCCCTGGGCGCCCTGGCTGTGCTCGGGGATCTGACGGTTGCCTGTGCGGCGGCGGTTGTAACGATAGCGGTGCTCGCCAGCCGCGACTTCCTCCACGAGCTGATCCGCAAGCTCCGCTGGGAGGAACTGCGCTCGGCGGTGATCCTGCTCGCCATGGCCTTCGTCATCCTGCCGCTTGTGCCCACCGAGCGCTTCGGCCCCTTCGGTGGCATTTCGCCGTCGGAAGTCTTTGTGATGGCGATCGTCCTCGCCGGCATCTCCTACTGCGGCTATGTGGCGGTGCGCCTTCTTGGCAACCGCAAGGGCGAGCTGGTGGCCGGCGCCATTGCCGGGCTGATTTCATCGACTGCCGCCACCATCACCAATGCCCGCAAGTCGCACGCCGGTGCCACCGCAGCGCCGCTGGCCGCCGGAGCCATCGCCGCGAGCGGCGTGTCGCTGCTGCGCACCGCCGTCCTGGTGACAGCGCTCGCGCCGGCCCTGGTCTGGGATCTGGTGCTGCCGCTCATCGTCGGCATGCTCGTGAGCCTGTCCTGTGCCGGCATCCTGTCCCTGCGCGATGCGCCCGAACATGAGCAGCTTCCTCTGCGCAACCCTTTCGAGCTTGCTTCCATCTTCAAGCTCGCCCTGCTGCTGGTGGGCGTCGGTTTCATTGCCCGGGCGGCGACGACGATCTGGGGCGATCGCGGTCTCCTTGTTGTCTCGGCCCTGTCGGGGCTTGCGGATGTCGATGCGGCAACCGTCACCGTCGCCGGCATGTTGGGAAGCCTCGCGCCTGCCGTGGCAAGCCTCGCCATAGCGATTGCCGTCATCGCCAACCTGTTCGCCAAGGCCTTCTATGCCCTGCTGCTGGGCTCCCGCGCCTTTGCCCTACAGATCTGGGGTGCAACCGTTCTCGCCGTGCTCGGCGGCGCGCTCTGCCATTTCCTGCAGCACTCGCTCACCCCCGCCTGAACGGCACGCCGCCCCGCGCCGGCACTTGCGCTAGCCCTTGTGCGCCCGATGCAGCGGCCAGATCACCATCATGGCAAGAAGCATGAACGCGCCGAAGATCAGCGCTCCTGCGGCGATGTAGAGCGACCAGGCAAAGCCAGTCGACTGGTCCCCTTCCGCAAGCGACAGCATCGCCAGCGTGACCGGCGGGCCGATGATCTGACCCAGCGCATAGATGCCCGTAAGCAGCCCCATGAACCGCGCCGCATTGTGCGGCTGCAGGCGGCGCGCATCCTGCATGGCGAAGAAGCCGATCACCGTGAATGGCAGCCCCACCAGAAGGCTCGAAATGAGGAAGCCCGCCACATTTGGCATCACATCGGCCGCCAGCACCCCGACCGCCTGGGCGAGGTAGGAACCGATCAGCACCAGCCGCGCATCTGTTCCGGCCGGAATTCTTGTGGCCAGCACGCAGCCCGTGACCACCGCCAGGCCGAGGATCGGCCAGAACAGGCCGAGCCATGCCGAGCCGGGCATGGCAATGCGGGCCATGACGGGAAGGAAGGTTGCGGTGATGATGTATCCGAAACCCGAAAGCCCATACGCGACCGTGAAGATCGACAGTTCCGCAAGAGACGCCCGCCTGGGTGCCTTGCCGACAGCTGCGCCATCATTCGATGCGGCAGGCCGTGCCGGATCGGCCCCCCTGATGACCATGGCCACGAGGACCGTGAGCCCGAGTGCCAGAAGCCCCATGGCCGCCCAGCCGGATGCTGCCGTCCAGCCGGCCGAGACCATCGCCATGGCGGCAAGGCCCGAAAAAGTGATGCCGACGCCGGGACCGGTGAAGGCAAGCGCGCCTAGGGGAGCAGCCCCCAGCGACACCAGCCGGCCGAGGCACCATTCCGCGGTGAAGACGAAGACGAAGCCCGAGGCAACGCCTGAAAGGAAGCGGAGGAGCAGCCACCATTCGCCCAGCGGCAGCGCCATCCCGAACGTGAGCAGGATCGTCGCCGCAAGCCCCGCCCGGATGATGGTCGAGCCAGCCCATTTCCGCGGCACCACCATGCAGGCGAGCGCCCCCGTCACATAGCCCGCGTAATTGGCCGTCGCCAGCCAGCCACCGAGCTCGAGGCTCACCACCCCGTCATGCAGCATCATCGGCAGTAGGGGGGTGAAGGCAAAGCGCCCGATCCCCATGGCGATGGCAAGACAGATGCAGCAGGCACCCGTGATGAGATAGGCCTGATTGCGAGCCGAACGGTGCGGCATCAGGCTGGCGTCGGGACTTTGCACGGTCATGATCGGCTTGAGCGACAGTCTAACTTTGGCAGGCGTCGCTATGGTGTACCCGATTGCCGGGCAAGGCTATCCGTTTCTTGCCCCGCAGCCTGTTTCCGCCTGCGCTCTGTCAGCACTCCCCGAGGATCTTCTCGACGGCGGGCACCGTCCCCTCGACCTCGTCGCACAATTGGCCGTGGGTGAGCACGCATCTCCGCTGCGTCCAGGCAGTCCCACCCCGCTCCTTCGCTTTGCCCCCTCCACCGCGACATGTGGCGCGCCCAGGGCGGCTAAACGGCCGACGACCAGGTAATGGGGCGTTCGCCCACCTGCTTGCTGGTCGAGGGCTGCCTTATCGCCGGCCTCGATTTTCGGCAGCTCCGCTCCGGACTAGGGCATCTGGAGCGGCCCTCCCCCTGGCCGGCGGAAGATCCCGAAACTCGGGCGTGACGCCTTGATGCAACGGATATGGGTATCGCCGCCTCCAGCCTTTTCCGGAGTCCCTGCCGTCTGCGCCAGAATGCCCGACGGCTGCCGCGCCCGCCACTACAGCTGCCGCAGGCAGGGCGCCCGCGCAAACCTGTCCCATCCTGTCCGCCTGATGGCCCGTGATCTGGCGCCACATAACAAAAAACCCCGGCGCGGACGCCGGGGTTTCCTTGAGAAAAGCCGAGCTCAGTTCTTCGACTTGTCGACCAGGGCCTTTTCCTTGATCCAGGGCATCATGGCGCGCAGCTTCTCGCCGACTTCCTCGATCTGGTGGGCATTGTTGCGGGCGCGGGTCGCCTTGAACGAGGCCTGGTTGACCTTGTTCTCGAGCATCCAGTCGCGGGTGAACTTGCCCGACTGGATGTCGTGGAGCACACGCTTCATCTCGGCCTTGGTCTCGGCGGTGATGATGCGCGGGCCGGTGACATACTCGCCATATTCAGCCGTATTGGAGATCGAGTAGTTCATGTTGGCGATGCCGCCCTCATAGATGAGGTCGACGATCAGCTTGAGCTCGTGCAGGCACTCGAAATAGGCCATCTCGGGGGCATAGCCTGCCTCAACCAGCGTCTCGAAGCCGGCGCGGATGAGCTCGACGGTGCCGCCGCACAGGACGGCCTGCTCGCCGAACAGGTCGGTTTCGCATTCTTCCTTGAAGGTGGTCTCGATGATGCCGGCGCGGCCGCCGCCATTGGCGGAAGCGTAGGACAGGCCGATCTCATGGGCGTTGCCGGTGGCGTCCTGGTGCACGGCGATCAGGGTGGGCACGCCGCCCCCACGCAGATACTCGGAACGGACGGTGTGGCCGGGGCCCTTCGGGGCGACCATCAGCACGTCGAGATCCTTGCGCGGCTCGATGAGATTGAAATGGACGTTGAGGCCATGCGCGAACATGAGGGCAGCGCCCTCCTTCATGTTCTCATGCAGGCTGCTGTAGTAGATGTCGGCCTGGAGCTCGTCCGGGGTCAGCATCATGACCACGTCCGCCCACTTCGCGGCCTCGGCCGGGGTCATGACCTGGAAGCCGGCAGCTTCCGCCTTCTTGGCCGAAGCCGAACCGGGACGCAGCGCAATGGCGACTTCCTTGACACCGCTGTCGCGCAGGTTCAAAGCGTGGGCATGGCCCTGGCTGCCATAGCCGACGATGGCAACCTTCTTGCTCTTGATCAGATTAACATCTGCGTCACGGTCATAATAAACGCGCATGGCCTTCCTCTCCTGACCCTCGATGTGGGCGAATGCCCCCGAAACTCAAAATTCGCCTGGACAATAACGGCACTTGCCGTGGAGGCAAGCACGGATGCAGCACATCCGTGCCTGATTGTGACTCAAACCTTCATGCCCTCGGCGCCGCGGGCGATCGCCGCGATACCGGTGCGGCACACCTCAACCAGACCGAGCGGCTGCATGAGCGCGATGAACTGGTCGATCTTGGCGGGCTTGCCGGTCAGCTCGAAGATGAAGGACTCGATCGAGGCATCGACGATCTTGGCGCGGAAGGCATCAGCCAGGCGCAGCGCCTCGACCCGCTTCTCGCCCTTGCCGGCGACCTTGATCAGCGACAGCTCGCGCTCGACCGCGCTGCCCTCGACGGTGAGATCCGCAACCGAATGCACCGGGATGAGCCGGTCGAGCTGCGCCTTGATCTGCTCGATCACCATGGGCGTGCCGGTGGTCACCACCGTGATCCGGGAAAGATGCGCCGACTGCTCGGTCTCGGACACCGTGAGGCTGTCGATATTGTAACCCCGTCCCGAGAACAGGCCTATGACGCGGGCGAGCACGCCGGGCTCGTTGTCCACCAGCACCGAGATCGTATGCCGCTCGATTTGATCGTTACGCTTCAGCATTGTGCAATCCTCTGATCTCGAACGGTTCAGACCAGCATCCGGCCTTCGTCGGACACTTCGACCTCGCCAAGCGAATCATCCACGTCCTGGCCGAGCAGCATCTCGTTATGGGCCTTGCCCGACGGGATCATCGGGAAGCAGTTGGCAAGGCTCGCCACCCGGCAGTCGAAGATCACAGGCTTCTTCACCGAGATCATCTCGCGGATTGCGTCATCGAGCTCTGCCGGCTTGGTCACCCTTATGCCGTGGCAGCCATAGGCGTCCGCCAGCTTGACGAAGTCGGGCAGCGAGTCCGTGTAGCTATGCGACAGGCGGTTGCCATGGAGCAGTTCCTGCCACTGGCGCACCATGCCCATGTACTGGTTGTTGAGGATGAAGATCTTGACCGGCAGGTTGTACTGCACCGCCGTTGACAGTTCCTGGATGTTCATCAGCGCCGAGGCGTCGCCGGCGATGTCGATGACCAGCGAGTCGCGATGGGCCATCTGCACGCCGACCGCGGCCGGCAGGCCATAGCCCATGGTGCCGAGGCCGCCCGAGGTCATCCACCGGTTCGGCTCCTCGAAGCCGTAGAACTGCGCCGCCCACATCTGGTGCTGGCCGACTTCCGTGGTGATGTAGGTATCGAGATCCTTGGTAAGCTCATACAGCCGCTGGATGGCATACTGCGGCATGATGATCTCGTCGCTCTGCTTGTACTTCAGGCAGTCGCGGGCGCGCCACTGGTTGATCTGGTCCCACCAGGCCTTCGCCGCATCCTTGTCGATGCTGGCGGCCTTCGACTTCCAGATCCGCACCATGTCCTCGAGCACATGGGCGCAATCGCCCACGATGCCGATCTGCACCGGCACCACCTTGTTGATGGAGGATGGGTCGATGTCGACATGGATCTTGAAGCTGTTGGGCGAGAAGGCATCGAGCCTTCCGGTGATGCGGTCATCAAACCGGGCGCCGAGGCACAGCATGACGTCGCAGTCATGCATGGCCATGTTGGCCTCGAAGGTGCCGTGCATGCCCAGCATGCCGAGCCACTGCGGATTGGAGGCCGGGAAGGCGCCAAGGCCCATGAGGGTCGAGGTGACCGGAACGCCGGTCATCTTGGCGAATTCGCGCAGAAGTCGGCTTGCCGCCGGACCCGAATTGATGATGCCGCCGCCGGAATAGATGATCGGCTTCTTGGCCGCCGCCAGGGCGTCCACCGCCTCGCGGATCTTGGCGAGATCACCCTTGACCCGCGGCCTATAGGTCTTGTGCGCCACATTGGACGGGCCGGAATAGCGCCCTTTGGCGAACTGGACATCCTTCGGGATGTCGATCACCACCGGGCCCGGACGGCCGGAGCGGGCGACATAGAAGGCCTCGTGGATGATGCGGGCGAGATCATTGACGTCGCGCACCAGCCAGTTGTGCTTGGTGCAGGGCCGGGTGATGCCGACCGTGTCGCATTCCTGGAAGGCGTCCGATCCGATGAGGCCGGTGGGCACCTGGCCGGTGATCACCACCATCGGGATCGAGTCCATCAGCGCGTCGGTGAGGCCGGTCACCGTATTGGTGGCGCCCGGTCCCGAGGTGACCAGGACGCAGCCGACCTTGCCCGTGGAGCGTGCATATCCTTCGGCGGCGTGAGCCGCGCCCTGCTCGTGGCGCACGAGAATGTGCTGGATCTTGTCCTGCTGGAAGATCTCGTCATAGATCGGCAAGACCGCCCCGCCGGGATAGCCGAAAATATGTTCGACTCCCTGATCAGTCAGCGCCTTGATGACGATCTCCGCTCCCGTCATCTCCTGGGTCATCATCTGCTCCACTTCACTCGCTGGCGGTCCAATGAAAAAGGGCCCTCTAGGGGCCCTGTTGCGCACGCTCCGTGGTTCGGATCAGCCTATCGCTGACCGGGGCGTGCGCCTACCTACTACAAGAATGACCGAATTCATCAACCGCGGCTTTCCAGCCAGGATTGGCTGCCAGTTGGTTTAATTTCGGCGCGACGATAGCGAGGGCTTAGGCCACGGTCAAGCGACGATGAAGGGCGCCGATCAGATTCATCGGGCGGTCGTGAATCTTTTTCACCGGATTTCTACTATTTGGTGTAGGAATAAAAGACAATCTACTGTAAATTGCAGACATACCGACCGGGCCGCCACGATTCGCGTGAAGAAATCTCGCCCGGCGGGCGTCTGGCGTGAGTTCCCGTAAAAGTAGCATTCACCCCGTTTTCGAGCGATGTGATCATGCGAGGAGTTTACCAGATGAAGTCCAAGTTGAGCCCTCCGCCCCATCCCGGCGCCGTCTTCCGCGACCGGATGCTTCCTGAAATCGGCATGACCAAGAGCGCGGTTGCCCGCAGGCTGGAGATTT
>Ga0182743_1002536_pt1 | contig 15845 bp, 13 predicted proteins | sample eDN3rd30CKraftOP_FD_128522 | JGI IMG/M metagenome (GOLD analysis project Ga0182743, IMG submission 128522) | Enriched Organic Plus compost microbial communities from Emeryville, California, USA - eDNA 3rd pass 30_C Kraft OP (version 2) (version 2) ... | reverse complement strand
CTCGATCCGTGGCGGCAAACTCCCGGCGCTGGTGGAGCAATAGCGGCCACGCCTTGAATGCCGCCTTGCCCGTAGCCCACTTCGATAGACTAGGCGTTCCGAGGCTCTCTTAACCTCAACTTCCCGAACCGCCCGGTGCGGACCCGCATGCCGGGTGGTGTGGCAGGGGCGCAGTTCATCAGAACTGCCCCCTATGCCGATATCTGGGTGCCGTAAAACCTTGGTTCAGGGTGGGATGACTTGACATCCTCCTCAGCCTGAAGGTTAGAGATTCCTACGACGCTCAGGCGCGGCGGTGCACCAATCTCCATTGTGCGCAAGTACATCGGGTAGCAGCAGACACCACACTCCAAGCCTCAGGACGGTTACGCCGTGTGCGCTATCCTTGCATGCCTTCAAACGGCGGGGCTTGTCGCGCATTTGGGCAATGGCATCCGTCCTCAAGCCCGGATTGGATGCACGCATTGTGAGGTTGCTGGAAGTGCTGCGGACATAAAAAATGCCAGGTGGCTGGCACCTGGCATTGAGAGTCGATGCGTGCTGTTGGGAAATTATTGTGGTGTGATGCCAGCGCGCTTGGCAACTGTTGCCCACTTGTCGACTTCTTTTTCAACAAACTCGTTGCATTCAGCGGCGGTGCCACCAACTGGGTCAAAGCCTGCTTTCTTGACGACTTCGCGGAATTCAGGATCGGCAAACATCTGTTGCAGGGCTGAGCTCAGCTTGTCAATGATGGGCTTGGGTGTCTTAGACGGAACGTACATGGCGTTAAAGAGCGTGGCCTGGAATTCCGGTACGCCTTGTTCGGCAATGGTTGGGATGTCAGGCAGCGACTCGGAACGCTTGTTGTCGCCAAGACCCAGAGATTTGACCTTGTTGTCCTTGATGAAGGGGCCGAAGGTGGCCAAAGCACCAAAGCTGGCCTGGATGCGACCGCTCAGCAGGTCGGTCACAACGGGCGACGAGCCTTTGTAGGGTACGTTGACCATGTTGGTGTCGGTCAATGCCAGGAACAGTTCCATGGGCAGGGCTGTTGCTTGCGAAGATGATCCGAAGCTCAGTTTGCCTGGGTTTTCCTTGAGGTAGGCCACGAATTCCTGGATGTTGTTAGCAGGAACAGAAGGATGCACCACCAGGATGATGTGTTGGGTTGCAGTCTGGCCGATACATGTCAGGTCTTTCAGGGTGTCATAGCCCAGGCTCTTGTACAGAGACGGGTTGATAGCATGTCCGCTGGACGCAAAGAGAATGGTGTAGCCATCGGGTTCGCTGGTGGAAACGATACGGGTTCCCAGCATGCCGGCACCACCTGGCTTGTTCTCAATAATGACAGGTTGACCAAGGGCTTCGCTCAGGCGGGTGCTGACGATACGGGCAATGGTGTCGGTACCACCGCCGGGTGCGAACGGCACCACAACTTTAACGGGCTTGTCCGGGTACTCAGCCTTGGCGGGGGCTCCGGCAAGCATTGCCAAGCCGACAAGGCTCGAGAATATATAGCGGGTGAATTTCATGATTTTTGCTCTCCTCTTGTGTAAACGCAGCCCACTTTCCTTGAAAAAAACGGAAGTTGGGTCAGATCTGTCGGTTGGATTTGGTGGAGACAGTCGTTGTTATAATTGTGTACGTTTGTATTCTACAGTATTTGATGAGATGTTGGTCCGGCATTTTTGGTCGTTTGCAAGTTGGGGCGAAAATTTTGCCGATTGACTTGAATCAATGCTGTTTTAGCGGCTGGTTAGAATGGTTGTAAAGGTGGCGGTAATCGTGTTTGGCCAGCCGTCTCCAGTCAAAATAGTTCACAGCGAGAGTCAGGGGGGGGTATGCAAAGAGCGATCAGAGCGATGTACATGAGGGGCGGCACCAGCAAGGGAGTTTTCTTCCTGAAAGAAGATCTGCCGTCAGATCCGCAAAAGCGTGACGCATTGCTGATGCGTGTGATCGGAAGTCCCGATCCTTACGGCCAGCAAATCGATGGCATGGGGGCCGCAACCAGCAGCACCAGCAAGGTCGTCATCATTTCTCCCAGCAGCAGGCCGGACTGCGATGTTGACTACCTGTTTGGCCAAGTGGCCATCGACAGGCCGGTGATAGACTGGAGCGGTAACTGTGGCAACCTCACGGCAGCTGTCGGACCGTTTTCTATTCACCGCGGCCTGGTCAAGGTTCCGGAAAACGGCACCGTGACTGTCAGGATCTGGCAGGCCAACATCCAGAAAAAGATTCTTGCCCATATCCCGGTTGAGAACGGTCAGGTCAAGGAGACGGGTGACTTCACACTGGATGGAGTGGCATTTCCCGCAGCAGAGATCGTGATCGAGTTCCTGGATCCCGGTGAGGATGATGGTGGGATCTTCCCGACAGGCAACCCGATCGATATCCTGGACATCCCAGGCCTGGGGAGTATCGAGGCCACAATGATCAATGCGGGCAACCCCGCTGTGTTTGTCACGGCAGAGTCCGTCGGACTGACTGGCAAGGAATTACAAAAGAACGTCAACCAGGATGCTGCACTTCTTGCGCGTCTGGAAAGCGTCAGGGCCCACGCGGCAGTCAAGATGGGGATTGGTACGAGTGTTGAAGACGTTTCACAGAACCGCCTTCATACACCCAAGATTGCATTTTTTGCCAAACCAGAGGACTATGTGGCTTCAGATGGCAAGCAGGTCAAGGCAGATCAGATCGATATGCTGGCCAGGATCGTGTCGATGGGCAAGTTGCATCATGCCATGACAGGCACGGGTGCTGTTGGAATTGCCGCTGCCGCTGCCATTCCAGGAACACTGATCAGTTCGCGTATCTTGTCGAACCCGAAAAACGACATCACTTTCGGGCACCCTTCGGGATTGCTGCGCATTGGTGCCAAGGTTCAGGGCAGCGGGGAGCAGACCAAGGTTGAGGCTGTTGTTGTCAGCAGGAGTGCACGGCGACTGATGGAAGGCGTGGTCTACGTGCCTGAATCGCAGATCTGATCTGACGCAGAGCAGGCGCTGTTGCCAGGCCCCACCCTGCGTGAGACCAGGATTTGGAGTAATGCAAGGCAAAGCATGTGTGCTTTGCCTGCTCACCGAATCTTATTGGTCAGGAGAAAAGAACTTCTTGAGTCTGACCTTCTGCGCAGCATGAATGTGCTTGCGCAAGGCTTGCTCTGCACGGTCAGGGTCGCGATCCTTGATCGCCTGGACAACGGCCTTGTGCTCTTCCATTGTTTCCTTGACACGGACGGGATCCTTGAGCGTGGATGTGCCGACCAGCATCAGTGTGTCATGCAGCGTCATGAGGATCTTGATCAGGTAACGGTTATGGCTGCACTGATACAGTGTGTCATGGAACTGCCGGTTGCGTAGTGCCAGCATCTTTTGGTCGTTCCCAGCCTGTGCATACTGTTCACAAAGGTCTTCAAGCACTGAAATCTCAACTGGCGACGCATGCTGTGCGGCCAGTCTAGCGGCAGTACCTTCCAGGACTTCCCGCATGAAATACAGTTCGGTAATCATGCTGTAGTCGAGCTCTGCCACCATGATCCCTTTCATTGAGTCGTGGACAACCAGACCTTCTGATTCCAGGCGGGCCAAGGCTTCCCGAATAGGTGTCCGGCTCAACCCAATGGTTGCAGCAAGCTCAACCTCGCGCAGGCGCTCTCCAGGAAGAAAAGTCTGCTGCTGGATGCCTTCCCTGATAAAACGGTAGGCACGTTCGCCCAATGGCAAATCTTCGCTTTCTGTGACAAGCTCAGGAGCTTTTGTTGCGGTCTTGCTCGCCTTTGCGGCTTTTTTGCTAACGGTCTTGGTGGACGTTTTTTTCATGATCAAGGATTAGATTTGTTTGAACTCCAGGTCCTGGTGACTTAGGTTGTCTTGTCGTGCTTAGCCGATGACACCGTGGCAGGCGCAAGCTTTAGCCAGACGCGGCTGGAATGTAAAAATTTCTTTTGGTGCCCTGCCTTTTAATACCGAGATTAAACCAGAACCGCTTTCAGAATGCGAAAGCTCGCATCAGAATATGCGAAAGTGCGGATTCAAACAACAAGACAGGGGGCCCCGCAGGGCCCCCTGGAGACGGGCTGTCCAAGCCGTTGTCAGACGGTCAGTGCGCTGATCAGTGGCTTGATATCGTTGATTTCGTCAAGCTTCTCAAGCAGCTCAAACGATGTCTTGGCTTTACCGGCGTCCAGGACCGCTTGGGCGCAGTCGCTGTACTTGTCCCAGAGCTCTTCACGGGTCATGGGGTAGGTGATGCCACGGCCGACCAGGTTGCTGATCTTGCGGCTCAGTACTGTGCCGTTCTTGAGGGTGACACGGACTTCGGCACCGAACTGCTCTGGCGAGTCATCGGCCATGTCCGGGTGTGGCCTTGCTTCGGTGATTGCCATCATCTTGCGCACTGTCGGATCATTGAAGGCATCGCCTTCAAAGTCATTGATACGCACCGCTTGGCTGACCAGTGCACGGCAGACCGCGTATTGGACCGAGAACTTGGCACCCAGAGGGCTTGTCGGGTTCGGGTTGTCTGTGTGTGGCAGGCGGCGCTTGTGAACGAGGATTTCGATGCCTTTGATGTCATCAAGGCCGAATGTCTCTTCCTTGCGCAGCTTGAGCATCATGGTGATGGCTGGGTGGGTGCTGCCGCAACAGGGGAATTGTTTCAGCCCGAGCTGGTCGCTCAGGATCTCGAGCGGGTCGCACCAGTTTTCGAAGATCTTGTCAGCGTCATAGAGGCCTGGGCCGTTGAACACCTTGAAGAAACCTTGCTTGTGTTCAAAGGCTGACAGGTTGGCGTCATAGCCAGCTTTGGCAAGCAGTACAGCAAACAGGCCATTGCGTGAGCATGTGCCAACGTGCAATGGCTTGACCATGGTACCGAAGTTGGCCTTGATGCCGCTTGCCAGAGAAGTGGCGATGGCCAAAGCAGTTGCCATCTGTTTCTTATCCAAGCCAAGAAGGTATCCGGCACTCGCAACGGTGCCGAAGATGCCAACGGTTGCAGTTGGGTGCCAGCCTTTGTCGTAGTGGTGGAAGTTGACTGAGCGGGCGACACGGATTTCCGTTTCGATGCCCACGATATAGGCATCAATGATGTCGCGCCCCGTCTTGTTGTGGGCCTCAGCAACGGCAAACAAAGCAGATACCAAGGGTACTGACTGGTGACCGCCAAGCGGTTGGCTGAAGTCATCGTAGTCCAGGGCATGCGAACCAGCGCCATTGACCAGTGCAGCATCAAGAGCGCTGGTTTTGATGGAAGTGCCAAATACAGATGAAGGTCCCGGGGTATTGGTGATTTCGATGGCCTTCATCAGGTTTTGTACAGCGGGTTCGTTCACCGCAGCCAGTGTGACACCGATCGTGTCAAGGATCGCGGTCTTGGCAGTCGCAATGGCTTGGGCGTTGATCTTGCTTTTATCGAAGTCAACGATTCGATCGGCAAGTTCCTGGGCGACTGACGTTGTTAATTGAGTTGAGACTGTATTCATGATGGCTTGGTAAACAGATGGTTAAAGTCAAAAAAGTTAGCCGTGGTCATTCTGTAGCAGTAATGCCACGCTCCTTGATGATCTTTCCCCAGGTTTCATATTCGGAGTCGATGCTCTTGGCAAGCTCCTCAGGTGAAGACGGGGAAGGTTCGAGGCCTGCAGCCAGCAAGCGCTTCTTGACGTTGTCAGAGTTAAGCGCCTGGACAATGTTTTCCTGCCACCAGTCAAGGACTTGCTTGGGCGTGCCTTTGGGCGCCATGAAGGCATACCAGTTGGTGGCATTAAATCCCGGGTAGAACTCACTGATGGCAGGGATATCGGGGAATTGGGAGGACCTGCTCAAGCCGGAAGTGGCCAGCGCCACGAGCTTGCCAGAATCAAGATGCGGACGTGACGATGACGGTGTTGCAAAGTAAGAGTCCACCCGTCCTGCAATCACATCGGTCAAAGCCGGCGCGCCACCTTTGTACGGGACGTGAACCATCTGCACACCAGCCATGTCGCTCAGCAGTTCGCCGGCCATGTGGGAAGCCGAACCAATGCCGGATGAAGCAAAGTTCACTTTGCCCGGGTTTTGGCGGGCATAGTCGACAAATTCTTCAAATGTCTTGATGTTCAGAGATGAAGGTACGACCAGGACATTGGGAAAGTTCACTGCCATCGAGATGGGAATGAAGTCTTTCTTCGGGTCATAGTTCAACTTCGTCAAATGTGGTGACACGGTCAAGGCGCCCACTGAGCTCAGGATGATGGTAGAGCCATCAAAGGGGCCTGATGCTGCAAGGTTCTGGTGAGCCACGTTGCCACCGGCGCCAGGGCGGTTGACAACAACAACCGGTATGCCTGTCTGGGACGAGATTGCATCAGCCACGATCCGGCCCGTTGTGTCAATGGCACCGCCGGGCGCAAAGCCAATGATCATTGTGGACTGGTTGAACGGCGGCTTTGCCGGTGCCTGACTTTTTGCATCTTGAGCGTGTGCGATTGCAACAGGAACAAGGGCAAAAAGGCTGCTTGATATTAGGGTTTTAACCCACTTATTTAAGAAAAGTTTCACTTTTGTCTCCCCGGCAGTTGAAATATTCGAAACTTTGGTGTTTTAATGTGTACAAATGTATAGTTAAACATATTGCTGGATATGTCAACGCATTATCCATGCAGCGAACAGAAGAATTCGAATAAAGACAAGCCTTCTTTGACAAAAAAGGGGAGCTCATGAGGGGAGACGAGGCGAATGCCCTGATTCAGGGCGTTTGGTCAACGATCAGAGATCGAATCAAACAACAAGGGCCGACAAGAACTGTTCTGGCTGCAGTGGCCAAGGAACTGGACGGGCTTGCCAGCCAGGTCAAGCCTTGGCTTGAGCAAGCCTATCCGCCTCCTGGGGATGGCGAAAAGCAGGTTCGTTACCTGCTTGCCCAGGATGACCAGCAAGACTATGCCCTTTATCTCAATGCCATGAACCCTGGCAAGAAAAGTCATCCACACGATCATGAAAGCTGGGTTTGCATCGCTTCAGTCCAGGGCAATGAAAGGAACTACCTGTATGACCGTCTTGATGACGGTCAACAGGAGGGCTATGCCGATATCCGGTTGCGGGAAACGATTGATGTAGTACCCGGTTGGCCAGTGTTCCTTGAGGCTGGAGAGATCCATGCCATTGAGGTGACTGGGGATGAGCCAGTATGGCAGTTGCATTTCTACGGCATGGCCGTGGAGAAGCAATCAAGGAGGCTGGCTTTTGATATGGCAGCGAAGAAATGCTTTTTGAAGGGCGTCGGGGTGGCAACTGTCACCAAGGCATCCTGATGAAAGAAGGGGCCTGTCGGGATGGCTGTACAGCCTCTCCCGGGGTTGTGTCCATGGCAGGCAAATAGTTGAAATAAAAGTTGGAGACGACAATGAAAATTCTGGGACACACCAAGAAGGTGCTGGCTGCGGCAACCTTGTCCGCACTGGCTAGCGCGGCTTTTGCGCAGGATGATATTCCTAAGCAGAACTGGCGCTGGGCGCATTTTGCTCCTCCGGCATGGGGATCGGCGCAGGCTGAGCAGCTCTATGCGAAAGTGATCGAAGAGAAGACCAATGGCAAGATCCGCGTCAAGTTCTTCTGGCAAGGCAGCCTCTTTAGCTATGGTGAGATTTTCTCGGCTACCAAGAGCAATGCCATCGAAGTAGGTAGCATTGTTCCGACATATCACCCATCGGACTGGCCCATGATGGGGCTGGCCAACAGCTTGCCACTGGTGTGGGAAGACCCGATCGTGGCCATGAAAACCCAGGCTTACCTGATCGAGCACAACCAGGCCATCAAGGATGAGCTGAAAAAGAACAACATGGTGCCCATTCTTCTGCATGGCTTGCCACCCTACAGACTGCAATGCACCTCACCGGTCAGGACACTGGCCGATCTCAAAGGCAAACGTATCCGTACATTCGGCGACTGGCCTCCCTATGTCATGGAGCAACTCGGCGCAGTTCCGGTCAACATTCCTTTGACCCAGATCTACGAGTCCATGCAGAAGGGCACGCTTGATTGCGCCTACAACCCGATCGAAAACGCAGGCTTCCTGAAGTTGTCCGAGGTGGCCAAGTACTGGAGTGATGTCAACTTCGGTGCCATTGCAGCCTATAGCACTTTCATGAATGCCCAGCGCTATGCGGCTTTGCCTGAAAGCCTGAAGAAAATCATGAAGGAAGCTGAGGATATTGCGACCAAGTTCGAGATGGAGAACTTTGAAAAGCTCGAACAAAAAGGTATCGAAGAAGCCAAGGCTGCAGGCGTGACTTTCGTGAAGTTTGAAGATCAGGAGAAGCTCAACGCTGCTTTCCCCAACATGCTTGAAATCTGGGAAAAGACCATGTGTGAGAAAAACCTGTGCGAACAGGCCAAGAGCGTCGTAGCCGATGTCAAGAAAGTGATGGCTGAATTGAAGGCCAAGAAGTAATTCAGGAAAAACAATAAAAAAGCCCGTGAAGCACAACAACAAGAGCAATTAACGGGCCAATTTTGGAGATCAGCCGTGAATCAGGAAACAGCAACTCACGGATTAGTCGGTGTTTCAAAAAAGATATGCGATGCCTTGGTTGATACCTCGATGATATTGGCCAGCATCTGCGTAGCCTTGATCATTCTGGTCAATACGTTGGATACGCTCGGCCGCGCTTTTCTTTCCAAGGCCATGGTAGGCAACCTTGAACTGACCGAGGTTTTTCTGGCGATCGTCGTGATTCTGTCGATCCCCTATGCACAAAGGGCATTGCTGCATATCGAGATTGACATTCTCAGCCAGTTCTTTCCCAAAAAACTGAAGATGCTCACGACTGGCATTTCTTTGTTGTTGTCGGCAGCTGTGTTTTTGCTGCTGGCAGTCCAGTCATATGGCATGGCTGTAGAGGCAGTCGAGGTCATGGAGGTGTCAGGCGGCTACCTTCCTGTTCCAGTCTGGATCGGCAAGGTGTTTACGGCAGTCGGGTTTGCTGTGGCCTTCTTGCAGGTGATTGTGCAGATCATGGAGTTTGTCACCACCGGAAAAGTGACAAAAGCTGGCCAGGATGCGGTGAGGTGTGAATAAAAATGATTGACCAATTCTATATTGCATTGTTGAGCCTGCTTGGAATGTTGTTCATGCTGGGCCTGGGGGTCCCGGTGGCAGTCTCCATGCTTTCCGCTTCTTTTGTCGGTTTATGGTGGAGTGCCGGGCTGCATTTTTCATTGACGAACTTTGCAACGCTTCCCTATTCGGCAGCAAGCTCATTTAACTTTGCCGCGATACCGACTTTTGTTGCCATGGGCATCATTTTCGGTAAATCAGGGCTGGCAGGGCAGCTATTCAAGGCAGCAGATGTCTGGATGGCCAATATCCGGGGTGGCTTATACATGGCTGTGGTGATTGCATCAGCTGCATTTGGTGCCATCAACGGCTCGACCATTGTCGGTTCGGCACTCTTTACCAAGATTGCATTGCCGGAAATGGTTCGCCTGGGGTACTCCAAGTCCGCATCTGCAGGCTGTATTGTGGGTGCCGGTACGTTCTCGGCCATGATTCCGCCATCGATCACGATGGTGCTTTACGGGCTGCTTACCAACGAGTCCATTGGTCGGATCCTGATTGCCGGTATCTTCCCCGGTCTGATGACAGCTCTGGTTTATCTGTGCGGTATTTTTGTCATGGTTCGTGTGCGACCTGAATGGGCTCCGGTCACCAAGCGTTCATTTACCCTTCAGGAGAAAGTTTCGAGCCTGAAGACACTCGGGCCGATCGGCATTGTGTTCACTGTGATCGTGGGTGGCATTTACGCCGGACTGGTAGCCCCGGCTTCGGCCGGTGCGATTGGTGCATCTCTGGCCTTGTTGATCGCTGTCCTGATGAAGAAATTCAACTTCAAGGACTTCACATCGTCGATGCGCGAGACGGCCACGACAACAGCAGTGCTGTTTTTCATCGTGATTGGTGGTTTGGCTTTCTCAAGACTCCTGCTGGTGACCGGTGTGGTGGATGAACTGATCGACATGATCAATGAATCCAACATCCAGCCCTGGATCATCATGGTCTTCATCATTCTTGGATACATCGTCCTGGGCTGTGTGATGGACTCGATTTCCATGATGGTCATGACCGTACCTATCGTGCACCCCATTGTCGTGGGTCTGGGATATGACCCGATCTGGTTTGCCATCATCATGGTCAAGCTCATTGAACTGTCGGTCATTACCCCGCCAGTAGGTCTGAACCTGTACGCCGTGCAGTCGTCATCGGATGGGCTGGTGAGCACGGGTGAAGTATTCAGGGGGGTGATTCCATTCATTGCGATGGAAATTGTGGTGCTGACACTGCTGTTTCTCTATCCCAACCTGGTGACGTTCATGCCCGACATGATGATCAAGTAATTGCGCATACCCCTGGACACGTGTCCTGTCTGCAGTTTTCTAGCTGGCCACCAGCAAGCTTGGAAACAGCAGAACAAGTCTGAAGTGACGTCAAGAGCGCTGGTTGCCGGGACAGTTGGTCGGATCGGTCTTATGGTTCTGGCATACAAGTTTAAACAAATCAAGAACATACAGTGGTTTAGGAGAGTTTCATGAAGTACAAGCTTTACATCAATGGTGAGTGGGTTGCTGACAACAATCAAGAATATTTCCCGGCAATCAACCCCTTTACCCAACAAGAGTGGGCACAGATTCCTGCGGCCAGCGATGAACAGGTCGCCGCTGCTATTGCCAGCGCCAGGGCTGCTTTCGAGAACCACTGGTCCAAGACTTCAGGTGTGGAACGTGCCAAGCTCATGAACAAGCTGGCGGACCTGATTGAGGCTGATGCCGACAGGATGGGTCTGCTCGAGAGTACGGACAATGGCAAGGTGATCCGTGAAACCAGCAGCCAGATGAAGTTTGCTGCACGTCAGTACCGCTTCTTTGCGGGATGTGCTGACAAGATCTGGGGCAAGGTGATTCCTCTGGACCAGGCCAACGTCATGGACTACGCCACCCGTGAGCCTTTGGGCGTGGCCGTATTGATTACTGCCTGGAACTCGCCCATGGGGCTGCTTTCGAACAAGCTGGCCCCAGCTCTGGCTGCTGGCTGCTGCGTCGTAATCAAACCATCGGAACACGCATCGGCAACCACGCTTGAGTTTGCCAAGTTTGTCGAGCAGGCTGGTTTCCCCAAAGGTGTGATCAACGTCGTGACTGGCGATGCACGTGTTGGCAAAGCGCTGTTGAACTCTGGCCGTGTCGATCGCGTCAGCTTCACCGGTAGCCCGGCTGTCGGTCGTGAAATCGCCGCCCAGGCAGGACGTCTGCTGGTTCCAGTCACGCTGGAACTCGGTGGCAAATCGCCCAACATGATTTTTGAAGATGCCGATCTCGAAAAAGCGGTGGTCGGTGCTTTCGCAGGTATCTTTGCGGCCACTGGGCAGACCTGCATCGCGGGTTCACGTCTGCTGGTTCAGCGCTCGGTCTATGAGAAAGTGATCGAAATGCTGATTCCACGGGCCCAGAAAATTGTTCTGGGTGATCCTACCGATCACAAGACCGAAATGGGAACGCTGGCCAACGAGCCACAATTCAACCGTGTCATGGAGCGTATCCAGAAGGGTCTGGAAGAAGGTGCCAAGCTGGTCACAGGTGGCAAGCGCGCAACAGGATCGAACCTCGGCCAGGGCCTGTTTGTCGAGCCGACCATTTTCCGTGATGTGGACAACTCGTCCACATTGGCTCAGGAAGAAATCTTCGGTCCGGTGCTCTCGGTCATCCCGTTCGATACCGAAGAAGATGCAATCCGCATCGGCAATGACACACGCTATGGCCTGGCTGCTGGTATCTGGACTACCAACCTGAACCGTGCAATGCGTGTCTCTAAAGCCATCCGTGCAGGTAGCGTCTGGGTCAACACTTATCGCGCTGTTGCTGTCCAGGCGCCGTTCGGTGGCTTCAAGGAAAGCGGCTTTGGCCGTGAGCGCAGCGTCTGGGCAATGGATGAGTTCCTGGCTCCCAAGAACGTCATGATCGATTACTCCGATATGGCAAGGGATCCCTTTGCAATCAAAGTGTGAGGCTCCCATGAGCAACAACTACGATCTGGTAGTGGTTGGGTGCGGAATCGCCGGGTTGTCAACGGCGGTTTCCGCTGCTGAGCAAGGTCTGAAAGTCGCCATTCTTGAGCGCGCGCCCAAGCAAGAGCGCGGTGGAAACACGCGCTGGACCGAAGCATTCATGCGCATGAAGAATGAAAACGAGGTGTCTGACGACTTCGAAGACCACTTCATGGCCAACAGTGGTTACAACCTTGATCCCGTGATTGTGGGCGAATCGATCTACCCCATAGAGGATCGCTCAAGCATTGCCAAGAGCCTGGGGTTCTCTGATCCGGAGATCATTTCGACCCTGGCTGAGAATGCACCCAAGGCGTTGGCCTGGCTCAAAGGATTTGGCATCAAGTTTACCGACATGCCAACCTACCTGATCACGCAATCGACCACCCGCATCATGCCCGTCGGTGGCGGCTGGCAACTGGTCGAGACATTGGCGGAACAGGCCGAGAAGCACGGGGTCGAGTTTTTCTATGAGACCACGGCAAGAATGCTTCTGCAGGATGACAATGGTACGGTCATCGGGGTGGTGGCGGTCGACAACAGTTCACGGTCCGTGAAGTTCCTGGGCAAGGTCATGCTGGCCAGTGGCGGCTTTGAAGGCAACCCCGAAATGCTTGCCATGTACATGGGGGCTCGAGGACGGTACATCCGCCCAATTGCGCGTGGCGGCTACTACAACAAGGGAGAAGGCATTCGCATGGGGCTTGATGTTGGTGCTGCACCGTGTGGCGACTTCTCGGAATACCACGCAGAGCCAATTGACCCGAGGTCCGGGCAGTCCGAGCCCATTGTCTTCGTGTTTCCATATGGCATTTTGGTCAACAAGTCTGGCGAGCGTTTCATTGATGAGGCCTCAAACACAGTTGATGCCATCTATGAAAACATTTCCCGTGTGATCAACACACTGCCCGGTGGTATAGCGTATGCCATCCTGGATGCCAAGCTCGACGATGTCCCGAACTGGCAGCGCACGGTGCGCAGTGGTGAACCACCATTTGTGGCCAACACGCTTGAGGAACTTGCCGAGCAAATCGGTGTGCCTGCTGGCAAGCTCCTGAAGACTGTTCAGGAGTACAACCAGGCAACCCGTCCCGGCGAGTACAAACCGTTGGAGAAGGATAGTCTCTCTACAGAGGGACTCGATCCACCCAAGAGCAACTGGGCATTGCCAATTGACAAGCCGCCATTTCGCTGCTGGCCTGTGAGTTCGGCCAACTGCTTTACCTTTGGCGGTTTGCGTTGCAATACCCATGCACAGGTGCTGGACAACGATGGCCGGGTCATCCCCGGGCTATATGCAGCAGGCGAAGTCATGGGCATTTACTACGGCAAGTACACCGGGGCGACTTCTGTGTTGCGCGGCCTTGTCTTTGGGCGCCAGGCAGGTCTGCATGCCGCTGCCACTGTGAAAGCAAAACATTGAATTAAACCTTCAGGGCCAGCGGTGTCAGCTGGCCTTGTCATTTGAGTCAAGCAAAGGATGAACCATCATGGAAAGAAGATTCGGAGACTATTTTGTCGGCAAGACCATCATCATTACCGGTGCTGGTAGCGGTATTGGCCGGTGCACGGCCATTTTGATGGCCAAGCAAGGCGCCAATGTTGTCGTTTCGGACTACAACGATGAGTTGGGTCGCCAGACTGCTGAGCAGGTTGTCGCCAACGGTGGCAAGAGTCACTATGTGCATTGCGATGTGACCAAGCGTGAAGACATCAAGAACCTGGTCAAGGAAGCGGTTGAAAAGTTCGGTGGTGTCCAGTTCCTGTTGAACTCGGCAGGCTCGGCCTTGAAGCGCTGCAAGTTCCTGGAAATCGATGACAAGTTGCTTGACTACACGTTCGACCTGAACTTCAAAGGTACTTTCCACGCCATTCAGGAAGTGCTGCCACACATGCTGGCCAACAAGAAAGGCGTGATCGTCAACATCGCCAGCATGTCTGTCAAGCGCGGTGGTCCTGGTACATCGGTTCACTACGCTGCAGCCAAGGGTGCTGTGCATACACTGACCCTGGGCGTTGCACGTGAGTTTGCGTCCCAGGGCATCCGCTGCCTGTCGGTTTCTCCTGGCCCAATCGACACGGCATTCCAGGCGGCATCTGGCACAAGCCAGGAGTTGGCTCAGAAATGGCTGGCAGACATCCCGATGGGCAGGATGGGACGTCCGGAAGAAATCGCTGAATTGATCCTCTTCATGTGCTCTAACGCTTGCGAATTCATGACCGCCGATACCGTGTATGTCAGCGGTGGTGGTGGATATCGCTGATCAAAGGCAGGAATCCAGGGCATTGGATGCCCTGGTTCATGGTCGGAATGCGGGAATACTACACCTGCGTTCCAGAAACTGAATTCAGGTGATGGGTCTAGTGATGAGACTGGCGATTCTGGACGACTATCAAGGCATTGCCCACAAGATAGTCAATTGGCACGAAATTCCGGGCCTGGATGTGGTTGCATTCAGGGACCACGTTTATACCGAGCGGGATCTTGTAAACCGTTTGCAAGGTTTTGATGCGGTGATGAGGATTCGGGAAAGAACCGCCTTCCCGAGAAGTGTGTTGGAGAAGTTACCGCAGTTAAAGCTCATCCTGGCTACTGGCATGAGAAATGCCCGGTCTATCGATCTGAAGGCCACCGATGAGCTTGGTATCACGGTATGTACAACGCAGGCTTATCACCAGACTACGGTTGAAGTCACCATGGCATTGATCCTGGGGCTCTTCAGGAGAATTCCGCAGGAGACCCAGTCGCTCAGGGCTGGCGGTTGGCAACTGGGTGTTGGTGTTGGGCTTGCAGGCAAGACCCTCGGCATCATCGGTCTTGGCAACATGGGTATTCCGGTGGCAGCCATAGGCAAGATCCTGGGGATGCGTGTGGTTGCATGGAGCCCGAACCTGACGCAACAACGGTGCGACCCCTATGGCGTTACCTGCGTGGACAAGGCAACACTGTTTGCCGAGTCGGATGTCATCACACTGCATTTGCCGGCAGCCGATTCAACGCTGGGGATTGTCAGCAGGAAGGATATTTGGTCGATGAAGAAGACGGCATACTTCATCAATACCGCACGGCCAGAACTCGTGGACGAAGAGGCTCTGATTGAGGCGTTGCGTGATGGCGTCATCGGTGGGGCAGGCCTGGATGTGTATTCGGTCGAGCCATTGCCTGAAGACCATCCTTTCAGGACGCTGCCTAACGTAATCGCGACACCGCACATCGGCTTTGTCACACAGGAAAACATGGAAGAGTTCTACAAGGTCTCGCACCAGAACCTGAAGGCTTACCTTGCTGGCAAGCCGACAAACATCATCAACAGTCAGAATCCTTTCCTGAAGGATTCACAGGTTGCCTTGCAGGGCAGGGGCTAGAGCGTCCTTTCAGCTGGCTTTTTGTCTTTGCCTGGAAGTTTCAGGACTGCCAGGCGCATTTCTTGATTTTTATTTAGTCTCCTTAGTAAGTTGTGTTGTTCCCCTGGTCTCGGTTCACGAGCCAGGGGTTTTTTATGTGCAGACAGAACTGTGCCGGCCGGGAGATTGGCTGTTCAGGATTGATCGACTCACAGGGTGGCACAAGAGAAATGCGACCTGAATGCACTATGTTCGGCATGAGTCGTTAGACATGTATATACATTTTTATACTTTTGTGTACAATGATGATCATTGCAGAAGAAGGTGCAACCAACCAACGGAGAGGAAAGGACTATGTCGGACTATGAGTACGACGTGATTGTCGTAGGGCAAGGTAACGCTGCGTTGTGTGCAGCGCTGTCAGCACATGAGAACG
>Ga0182743_1002531_pt1 | contig 15861 bp, 16 predicted proteins | sample eDN3rd30CKraftOP_FD_128522 | JGI IMG/M metagenome (GOLD analysis project Ga0182743, IMG submission 128522) | Enriched Organic Plus compost microbial communities from Emeryville, California, USA - eDNA 3rd pass 30_C Kraft OP (version 2) (version 2) ... | reverse complement strand
GGCCTCGCTGCAGATGGCCTGGCAGGTGACCACGCTCGACACCACGGACCCGGCCAACTGCCTGCGCCGTTTCCGGTCGAACCGCGATGTCGGTCTAGTGATATTCTTCGGCCTCGTCGCCGATCTCGTCATATCGCGCATGGCGGGCCTCAGTTGAGGCTGCGCAGAGCGTTAATCGGGAATGTCCGTTAAACAATTTCGGCCTGGGCCCGTGCCGGGGTCCAAGCCGAAACTGAGGAGCCTCGCCGTTGTCTTCAGAGCAGCCGTCTAAGCGCGACCATGCAGGCAGAATGACACATCCGGCTTCCTACCGGCTTAAAATATAGCGTAAATTCGCCGTAACCGGGCGGTCCGTTCCGACCGCCGCTGGCGACCACCAATCCTGTTTCGAGGGGACCTGTCTCGATGAGCGACAAGATGACAACGCCGAAGCAACTTCTCCATCTCGTCTTCGGCGGCGAGCTTACATCGCTCGACGGCGTGGAATTCCGGGACCTCAAGGATCTCGATATCGTCGGTATCTATCCCAATTACGCAGAGGCACACGCCGCCTGGAAGGCCGCGGCCCAGCGCACCGTCGACAACGCCATGATGCGTTACTTCGTCGTCCACATGCACCGGCTGCTCGAGCCGGAAAACAAGAACGCGAAGGCCCCATCGTGACGGTTGCCACATCCGCGCCGGCCAAGCCGGCTGCCGGCGCCATCGCACTCAGCGAGCACCAGCGCGGCCTGCTGGTGCGCTTTTTGCGCGAATGGATCTATCCGCGCTGGCGCGAGCTGATCGTTGCCTTCATCCTTACCAGCCTTCTGGCCGCCATCACCGGCGCCTACCCGATGATCATCAAGGCGTCGTTCGATACCTTGATGAACGATCAGACGGGCATGCTGGTCTACGTGCTCATCGCCATCGTCGGCGCGACGATGCTGCGCAGCATCCTGCTCTACATGCAGAACGTGCAGACCAATCGCATCGTCATGCGCATGACGACCGATATGCAGCGCGTCGGCTTCGCCCATCTGATGACGTCGGACTTCGGCCGCCTTTCGCGCGAGACGCCGGGCCGACTCGTCTCGAAGCTCACCAACGATATCGGCTTCGTGCAGACTGCGGTTCAGGCGGCGATCAACACCGCCGTGCGCGATGCACTCACGATCATCGCGCTCGTTGCGTCGATGATCTACCTCGACTGGATCATGTCGCTCATCGTGCTGTGCGTCTATCCGCTCGCGGCGCTGCCGGTGGCAAGCCTCTCACAGAAGCTGCGGCGCGTCGCCAAGCAGACCCAGAACGAGCTCGGCGATATGACCTCGCTGCTCACCGAGAAACTATCCTCGGCGCGGCTGATCAAGTCGTACCGGCTCGAGGACTACGCTTCGGAGCGTCTCAACAAAAGCTTCGAGCACGTCTACAGGCTGCGCATGAAGGCGGTTAAAAACCGCGCGCGCATCGATCCGCTGCTGGAGGCGCTCGGCGGCATTGCCATCGCTGGCGTCATCGCCCTCGCCTACTGGCGGATCGCCAGCGGCATATCGACCGTCGGCGACTTCATGGGCTTCATCACGGCGCTGCTGATGGCATCCCAACCGATCCGCGCGCTCGGCACGCTCTCGGGCCGCATCAACGAGGGCCTTGCCGCGGTCGAAAGCTTCTACGGTCTCATCGATGAGAAGCCGCTCATCGTCGATAGGGCGGACGCCAAGCCGCTCGCGGTCGGTAAGGCCGCCATACGCTTCGACCGTGTCGGCTTCTCCTACGACGGCGGCGGCGCGCAGGCCGTCACCGACTTCTCGCTTCTCGTGCCGGGCGGCTCCACTGTCGCGCTGGTCGGCCGCTCGGGCGCCGGCAAATCCACCGTGCTCAACCTCGTGCCGCGCCTGTTCGACGTGGAAACCGGCGGCATTGCCATCGATGGCCACGACATCCGCGACGTCACGCTCGCTTCGCTGCGCGATGCCATTTCCATCGTCTCGCAGGACGTGACGCTGTTCGATGATACGATCGCCGCGAATATCGCCCTCGGACGGCTGGGGGCGCCGCAGGCGGATATCATCGAGGCGGCGAAGGCGGCCGCGGCGCACGCGTTCATCCTCGCCCAGCCGGATGGCTATAATACCGAAATCGGCGACCGCGGCTTGAGATTGTCCGGCGGACAGCGCCAACGCCTTGCACTCGCCCGCGCCATCCTGAAGGATGCGCCCATCCTGCTGCTCGACGAGGCAACGAGCGCGCTCGATACCGAATCGGAACGGCTCGTGCAGGAGGCTCTGGCGCGCTTCACCCGCAACCGGACGACGCTCGTCATCGCTCACCGTTTATCGACGGTGCAGAACGCCGATCTCATCTGCGTCATGGATGACGGCCGGATCGTCGAGACGGGCACACACATGGAATTGCTGGCGGTGGACGGCCATTACGCGCGGCTGGTGCGCTCACAGGCTCTTGTTGCCGCGCCGGCCTGAGCGAGCAGCCAGTTCCAATCCGACTGCACAATCGTTGCGTCGACCCAGCGCAGGCCCCGGTTATTCGCGGCGCAAAATGCCGTCCACGATGCGGTTGGCCCAGCCGTGGGATTGGAACGTGCGCTTCAGCTCGTCCGGGTCGTAAACCGTATCGACCCACTCGAAGAACTCCATGGGGCGCTTTTCGTTGTCGGCGAGGTAGCGCTCGAAGAAATAGTCGAGAATGCCGGTGTGGGCCTGGCGGAAGTGCCCGTATTTGAACGACAGCTCCTTCTTCGCCTCCTCGAGCGGCACGCCTTCGTGCAGGAAACGGTAAAGCACGCTCATCAGGCCTGCGCGGTCGGCGCCGGACTTGCAGTGCATGAGGGCCGGATATTCGATTTCCTCAAATAGCCGTGCAGCGCCCCTCAACTCCTCCCGCGTCGGCGCCGCACGCGAGCGCACCTGATAGTTGACGAGCTTGATGCCCAGCTGCTTGCAGGTGCGGCGCTCGAGCCAGTAGCTGCCGCAATCCCGCTCGCCGCGCAGATTGACGATGGTGCGCACGCCAGCGTTCGCAAAGCGGCGGATCTGGTGCGGCGCCGGCTGTGCGGACCGCCAGACCTTATCGGAAAGCCTGTGGCTGTTCAGGTAGACGAGGCGGAAGACGCCGTGGTCGACGAGAAGCATGCCGATATACGATGCGGGCGCGGACACCATCCGGCGCGCGCCGGGTGGAAGGGCATCCGCCACCCGTTGGCGCAGGCTACGTCCAGCGCGCCGCCACGAGCGTTTGGCCCGCTTCACCAATCCTGCCATCAAAGTCCGCTGATTTGAGGGTTGGGGGGCGCGGGGCGCATCCGGACAGGCACCGAAAAATCACGGCGTCTGCCCCACGTCCCGGTTTGCCATCGCTAAATATTCGCTATAGGAACCACCTGCAAGTGGTTCGCACAGAACCATTGCCCGCTGGGGGCGATCTGGCGCCGAGGCACCTATTATGATGATCGAGATATTCGCCATCATGGGAGGCACGGTGGCGAGCACATTTCTCGATCCGAATCACACGGACAAGCATAAGGCCCTAGTGTTCCTCATGCTTTCGAAGCCCGCTCCTGACTTTAGCCGCGAACCCTGCCGAGCATCGGAAGCGGAACACTAGCGGATGGCTCGTTCGCCTGAAACCAAGCGCAAGCTCAACCGTCTCGCCGGCAGCGCGCTCGCCGGCATGATTTCCCTGGTCAGGGGCACCTCGCGGATCAGCTACGATCCGCCCGATGCGCTCGACCGGCTGGCCGCAGACCACCCGCTCATCGTCGCCGTCTGGCACGGCCAATTCATGCTGACCTCGGGTTTCCGCCCTTCGCCGGAGACGAAAGTCGCCGCGATGGTGGCGCGGCATGGGGATGCCGAGTTGATCGGCTCGGCCATGGCGCGGTTCGGGGTGGAGCTGATCCGCGGCGCGGGCGCGGGTACGCGGCGCAAGGACCGGGGCGGGGCTTATGCTCTCCGGCAGTGCGTGCGCGCGCTCAAGGACGGCTACTCCATCGTGATGACGGCCGACGTGCCGCCGGGGCCGGCCCGCAAGGCGGGGATCGGCATCGTGATGATGGCGCGCCTTTCCGGACGGCCGGTTGTGCCATGCGCGGTGGCCTCATCGCGTTTCCTCGCGCTCAACACGTGGAGCCGGATGACGATCAACCTGCCGGCCTCCAAGATCGTCTACGTGATGGGCGATCCGGTCTGGGTTCCGGCGGATGCCGGCGAAGCCGAACTCGAATACGCGCGCCAGCAGGTGGAGCGCAGGCTCAACGACGCCACCGCGCGCGCCTATCAGCTGGCCGGCGCCGACCTGTCGCGCGCTTCCCCGCCCAGCACCGATCCTTCCGCCCCCCCGGCTCCGCCGGATATGCGCCTGAAAGCGTACCGCACGGCCATGAGCCTTATGCGGCCGTTCGCGCCCGTTCTGCTCAAGGTGCGCGAGCGCGGCGGCAAGGAGGATGCGCGGCGGCGCGGCGAGCGGCTCGGCTATGCCTCTCAGGCGCGTCCTACGGACGTTGTGTGCTGGGTGCACGCGGCGAGCGTCGGGGAGACGAACGCGGTATTGCCTCTGATCGAGGCTCTGGGAGCTGCACGGCCCGATCTCAACTTCGTGCTCACGACGGGAACGGTAACATCGGCGGGCCTCGCCGACCGGCGTCTCGGCCCTAACGCGGTGCACCAGTACGTGCCGCTCGATGCGCCGGAATATGCCGCGCGCTTCCTGGAGCACTGGAAGCCCGATCTCGCGGTCTTCACGGAATCGGAGATCTGGCCCTCGCTGATCCTCGAGACGTCGGCGCGAAACATTCCGATGGCGCTCGTCAACGGACGCCTGTCGCAGCGCAGCCGTCGCCGCTGGCAGCGAAACAAGGCGATGGCGCTGCCGCTGTTCAGCCGCTTCACCGTCATCCTGGCGCAGAACGATCGCATGGCGACCGGCTTCTCGGCCCTCGGCGCGCGCAACGTCATCTCGGTGGGCAATCTCAAAATCGATGCGCCGCCCCCGCCTATCGATCTCGCGGAGCTGGAGCGCCTTAAGGAAGCGCTCGGCGACCGGCCCGTGTTTGCCGCGGCGAGCACGCACGAGGGCGAAGAGGAAACCATTGCGGTTGCGCATCGCACGCTGACGCGGCGGTTCGAAAATCTCTGCACGATCATAGCGCCCCGCCATCCGGAGCGCGGAACACCGCTTGCAGAAACGCTGAAGAATCTCGGTTTCACGGTGGCCCAACGTTCGCTCGGTGCATTGCCGGGGCCGCGCACCGACATCTACATCGCCGATACCATCGGCGAACTCGGCACTCTCTATGCGCTAGCACCCGTCGCATTCATCGGCGGCTCGCTCATCGATCGCGGGGGACAGAACCCCATCGAAGCCGTGCGGCACGGCGCAGCGGTTCTCACCGGCCCTCACTGGCAGAATTTCCGCGATGCCTACCGCACGCTTTTGCATCATGCAGGCGCCATCGAAGTGAACGATGCGGCCGATATCGCCGCCGCGGTCACCAACCTTCTCGACAATCCTGCCGAGCTGCAGCGCATGCATACAGGTGCAGACCAAGCGCTCGCCACGCTTTCGGGTGCCCTCGAAAAGACCGTCGAGACGCTGTTGCACTATCTCCCCGACGGGAGATTGAAGCGTGCGTCTTGACGAACCCACCTGGTGGTATGGCGACGGCGATGATGTTCGCCGGCGCATCCTTGGCCCCCTGGGCCGTCTCTACGGCTGGGCCGCCGAACGCCGCTACTACCGCCGCCAGCCGTACCGCTCGCGTCTTCCGGTGATCTGCGTCGGAAACTTCACGGCGGGGGGGACCGGCAAGACGCCGCTTTCCATTGCCATTGCCCGCATGCTGATCGATCGCGGCGAGCGGCCCGTATTCCTGACCCGCGGCTACGGCGGGCGAACGCGCGGGCCAGCTTGGGTGGAGGATGGGCCGGGTGCGGCAAAGGTCTATGGCGATGAGCCGCTGCTGCTCGCGGCGCTAGCGCCGACGCTCGTTGCCCGCGACCGGCGGGCGGGTGTCATCACCATCGAGGCGGACCGGCGCCCGCACACTGTCGTCATCATGGACGATGGGTTGCAGAACCCCGCCATAGCCAAGGACCTTTCGATCGCGCTGGTCGACGGCAAGCGCGGCATCGGCAACGGCGAGGTCATACCTGCGGGGCCGCTGCGCGCGCCGTTCGAATTCCAGATCGGACTGGCCGACGCCATCGTGGTGCGCGATCCGCCCGCGGACGAGGACCCCGAGAGCGTCTATGCGGTGCTGCGGCGCGGCTTCCTGGGGCCGGTCATGATCGCACGTGTCGAGGCGAGCGGGGATACCTCATGGGTCACGCAGCGACCGTTGCTCGCCTTCGCGGGCATCGCCAATCCGCGCCGCTTTTATCGCCTGCTCGAAAAGCTCGGTGGCAAGCTCGCCGACACCATCTCCTTTCCCGATCACCACCCGTTCACGCCTGGCGACGCGGCGAAGCTGCTAGGTGCCGCGCAGACGGTTGGCGCTCAGCTCGTCACGACGGAGAAGGATTTTGCGCGCCTGAAGAGCGATGCGGGGCTCGCGGAGCTGGCGGCGGCGACACGCACCCTCGCCATCGAGATGCGCATTGCCGAGAGCGATGCTGTGCGTATCGCCTCGCTCATCGACGCAGCGGTGAAAGGAACGTCGCGCCGGCAGCGGCCGCCGGATCCGTAGTCCGTAGAGGATCGCGCCGAAATCAGGGGTGATCGCCCGGAGGCGTTTTGCGCATCTGCAAAAAGCGCTGCATCGAAGCTTCAGGCGTCGAATAGGCTTCCTGAAGCTCGACGCTCCAGTAGCGCAGATCGGGCAGCATGATCGGCTCGCCGGTGACGGCGCAACGGACGAAGTCACCCGGCGAAAGGACCTGAAACTCCCCGTTAAGGAACTTCACCTTCGCTTCGCCTCTGAGGCCGAAGAATCTGTCGATCCGGTTCATACGCTTCTCTTGCCGATGTCAGCCGCTCACAATGCCAATCGCGCGGGGCTCGTCAAGCACCCCGGGGAATCGGACAATTAAAACAACGACCCCTGATCGCTGCTGCCGCGGTTCCGCGGACGGCGGACGCCGGGGTTTGCCGGTGCTGCGGGGGCGGCAGGCCGCGCGGGGGGTGACGCCTTGCCTTCTGCGGCTTCAAGGTGAACTGCCTGCGCCTCCGCGTCGATGCGCCCATCATGCAGCTCGACTTCGAGCCTGTCTCCAGATGCAACGGCCGAGGCCGAGCGAACGGCGCGGCCTTCCGCGTCGCGCACGAGGGCAAACCCGCGCTGCAAGACGCTCTGGTAACTCAGCGAGGCGAGCAGCTTGTCGTAGCCATCGAGCTGGCGTCGTCGCGCCATAATTCCATTGCGCAGCGCCTGGGCCGCGCGTCCGTGATGCGTACCGACACGCTCCCCGCACACGAGGATGCGGTGGCGGATCGGGCTCGCGTTGAGGCGCGCCGATATGCGCGCAAATTGCGTATGGTGCGCGCGCGTGTTGGCGAGCAGCGCGCGCCCGAGCCGCTTCTCGCAGGCATCGAAACGCTGGCGCGGCATCGCCAGAACATCCTGAAGACGTGGCAAGCCACGCGACGCAGCCCTCAAATGCGCGCGCGAATGCTCCAGCATGCGTCGCGCCGCGGTGGTGAGCCGCAACCCGCTTTTCTGCGTTGCGTCCGCGAGCTCGGTGAACTTCGGCACCGCCCATTCGGCGGCCTTCGTGGGCGTCGGCGCCCGTGCATCGGCGACGAGATCGATCAGCGTCCAATCGGTTTCATGGCCGACCGCAGAGATCACGGGGATGGCGCTTGCCGCCACTGCGCGCACGACGATCTCCTCGTTGAAGCCCCACAGATCTTCGAGGCTGCCGCCGCCGCGGGCAACGATGAGAACGTCGGGGCGTGCAATCGGCCCCCCGATGGCGAGCGCGTTGAACCCCGCGATCGCGGCGGCGACCTCGGCGGCACACGTATCGCCCTGCACGCGCACCGGCCACACGATTACGCGCGTGGGAAAGCGCTCATTGAAGCCATGCAGCATGTCGCGGATGACGGCGCCCGTTGGCGATGTCACGATGCCGACGATGCCGGGCAGGAACGGCCGCGGCCGCTTGCGCTCCTCGGCGAACAGCCCTTCAGCGGTGAAGCGGCGCTTGCGCTCCTCCAGCAGCGCCATCAGGGCGCCGAGCCCCGCGGGCTCCAGGCTCTCGATGACGATCTGATATTTCGACGAGCCGGGATAGCTCGTCACGCGACCCTGAACGATGACCTCCATGCCTTCCTCGGGCTTAACCTTGAGGCGGGCGTAGGTCATCTTCCAGATGACCGCTTCGATCTTGGCGCGGTCGTCCTTCAGCGCGAAATAGCAATGGCCCGAAGCGTGCCGGCCGCGGAATCCCGATATTTCTCCGCGCAGGCGCACGTAGCCGAAGCCTTCCTCCAGGGCGCGCTTTATGGCGCCGGAAAGCTCGGAGACGGTGAACTCGGCGGCGTTGCCGCCGGCCTCATGCTGCTGCGCTGGTTGGCTCACGCTGGGTGCTCGTTTGTGGCGTTCCGATTCGATGATACATCAGTCGCCCGGGTAACGCCCGGACGGCGAACAAGGTGGCGGAAGTCCCCCTAATTTCGAGAGATCAAGCGACGATGAACGTTCTCCTCATCGGCTCCGGCGGCCGCGAGCACGCCCTTGCGTGGAAGCTCAGCGCCAGTCCGCTGCTGGCGAAGCTCTATTGTGCCCCGGGGAACGGCGGAATTGCGGAGGTGGCCGAGTGTATCCCGCTCGCCGTTGCTGACCACACCGCCGTGATCCGCTTTTGCACCGATAACGCAATCGATCTGGTGATCGTGGGACCCGAGGCGCCGCTCGTTGCAGGTCTTGTAGATGATCTCACCACGGCAGGGATCAAGTGCTTCGGTCCGACACAAGCTGCGGCGCAGCTCGAAGGCTCGAAAGGCTTCACCAAGGATCTGTGCGCCGAATTCAATATTCCAACCGCGGCCTATGGCCGCTTTACCAACGCGGAAAGCGCCAAGGCTTACGCCGCCGAGCAGAAGCTGCCCGTCGTCATCAAGGCCGATGGCCTTGCGGCGGGCAAGGGCGTGACCATCGCCGAGACGCACGCGGAAGCAGACGCCGCGATCGAAGCGTGCTTTGCGGGCGCATTCGGCAAGGCGGGCAGCGAGGTCGTCGTCGAGGAATTTCTCGAGGGCGAGGAAGCGAGCTTCTTTGCGCTGTGCGACGGCAAGACCGCACTCGCTCTTGCGACGGCCCAGGATCACAAGCGCGTCGGCGACGGCGACACCGGCCCCAACACCGGTGGCATGGGCGCTTATTCGCCGGCTCCCGTCATTACGCCCGCCATCTTCACGCGCATCATGGACGAAATCATCCGGCCGACCGTCGATGCCATGGCGAAGCGCGGCACCCCGTTCACGGGCGTGCTGTTCGCGGGGCTGATGATCACTACGGATGGGCCGAAGCTCATCGAATACAACGTGCGCTTTGGCGATCCGGAGACGCAGGTGCTGATGCTGCGGCTCAAATCGGATCTGCTGCCGGCGCTGCTCGCGTGCGCCGACGGCGTGCTCGACCGGCTCGACCTGCGGTGGAGCGATGATGCTGCGCTTACGGTCGTCATGGCGGCGAACGGCTATCCGGGGTCGCCGGAAGTTGGCAGTGAGATCAAGGGAATCGATGCGGCAGCGGCAGTCGAAGGGGTGGAAATCTTCCACGCCGGCACACGCCGTGACGGCGATCGCCTGCTCGCCCATGGCGGGCGCGTTCTGAACGTCTCGGCAGTTGGGTCGACCGTCGCCGAGGCGCAGGTGCGAGCCTACGAGGCAGCAGCGCGCATCGATTGGCCGGGCGGTTTCTTCCGGCGCGATATCGGCTGGCGTGCAGTCGAGCGGGAAAAATCCGGGACCTGACCTGCTCTCCCGGCAACGTGCGCTCATCTTCCAACGGACGATAAAATCCACATCTAAACTGCCGTACGTCGCGATGCCAATCGAAGCCCGCTAGGTTTCTCATGAGCAGAAAACCCGTTCACGTTCGCCCCGTTGCGACGCCCGCGCCAGCCTCGGCGACGCCGAGCATCGCGCTGGCCCTCGGGGGCGGCGGGGCACGCGGCCTTGCGCACATCCCGATCCTCGAAGCGTTCGACGAGCTGGGCTTGCGGCCAAAAATCATCGCGGGCACGTCCATCGGCGCGGTCTTTGCGGCGGCGTACGCCTCCGGTCTCAGCGGCAAGCAGATCCGCAAGCACGCGTTCGAAGTGTTGACGAAGCGGCTCGATCTCGTGCGCGATCTTTATTCGGCGCGCGTGCGCATGGCGGGCGGGCTGTTCGGTGCGTTGACGCCGCGGCCCGCCTTCCTTTCGCCGGAGAAGCTGCTCGACATCATCCTGCCGCCGCAGATCGCGCGCGATTTCGCGCACCTGACGACGCCGCTCAAGATCGTCGCGTCCGACTTCTACGCGCAGGAGGCCGTCGTCTTCTCGTCGGGTCCGCTGCGTCCGGCGGTGGCCGCGAGCATGGCGCTTCCCGTCATCTTCCATCCGGTCGAGCTCGAGGGACGCGTGCTCATCGACGGCGGCCTCGTCAATCCGCTGCCGTTCGACCTCGTGGCGGGAATGGCCGACCTGACGGTCGCGGTGGATGTCAGCGGTATGCCTACGCGGCGCCCAGGCCAGACCATGCCCAAGGCGTGGGAGGCGCTGTTCGCATCGAACTTCATCTTCGAGCGCACCATCATTCGCGAGAAGCTGAAGCGCCGCCAGCCGGACCTCTACCTCGACGCCGGGACCAGCCGCTTCCAGATCCTCGACTTCCTGAAGATCGATGAGATCCTCGCAGCCGCGGAGCCGGCAAAGGAGCGCGCGAAGGCACAACTTGCGCGCATGCTCGAAGCGGAGACCTTGCCGATCGCCGATGTAGCCGAGCCGGTCACCGAGCTTGCCGCGCCGCGGCGTCCGGCGCTTCTGAAGCGCAAGCGGGGGCGGAAGTCGTAGCCTACTTCGTGTTCGGGAATGGGCGAGCAGGGCAGTCGCGGTGCGCGTTTAGCGTCTTTGCACAAAGAAGCTCTTGAGGAGGCGGCTTGCATCGTCCTCACCGATGCCCGGATAGATCTCGGGCCCGTGATGGCATGTCGGCTGGCTGAAGATTCGCGGCCCGTGCTCGACACCGCCGCCCTTCGGATCCGCCGCGCCATAGTACAGCCGATGGATACGGGCGAACGAGATGGCTGCAGCACACATCGGACAGGGCTCCAAGGTCACATACAGGTCGCAGCCGACCAACCGCTCCGAGCCAAGCAAGGCGCAGGCCGATCGGATGGCAAGTATCTCAGCGTGGGCCGTGGGGTCGGACAACTCGCGGGTGCGATTACCCGCCGCAGCCAAAAGCATCCCATTGGGTCCGGCAACCACTGCGCCGACGGGCACCTCCCCGCGGGCGCCCGCTGCCTTCGCTTCGGATAGGGCGCGCAACATGTGGCCCTGATCGCGCTCCGGTGCCATAAGGGCTCCCGATCTCAACCGCTTCATATCCAGATGCCCGCCGACAAACCAGCAAACCGCCAACATCGCAAGCCCGCCGGTAAGCCGCAGCGGGTGAAGAGAGCGTTCGGCGCGCCGAAGAGGCCCGGAGCATCGAAGGGGCCCGGAGCGCCGAAGGCCCCGGGGGCCGCAAAGACATTCGGGGCACCGAAAGTATCGGGGGCCTCGAAGGGGAAGAGGCCGCCGCGTCTGCAGACAAAATCCGGCACAGCAGTCGGCGTGAGCAAGCCGAGGCATAGCCCTCGCAGCGCCGAGGCCGCCACGACGCGGCCCGCCGGCGCGGGCGAGCCCCTGCGGATCGCCAAGGCCATGGCGCGTGCCGGCCTCTGCTCGCGCCGTGAGGCGGAGCGGTGGATCGAGCAACGGCGCGTGAGCGTCAACGGCCGCCTTCTGACGACGCCGGCATTCGAGGTGACCCCCAAGGACAAGGTGCTGGTCGATGGCCAGCCGCTGCCCCTGGCCGAGCCGCCGCGCCTGTGGCGCTATTATAAGCCGCGCGCACTGGTGACGACGCACAACGATCCGCAGGGGCGCCCAACGGTATTCCAGTCGCTGCCCGAGGACCTGCCGCGCGTCGTTTCCGTCGGCCGGCTCGACTTCAACAGCGAAGGCCTGCTGCTGCTCACCAACGACGGGGCCCTCGCCCGCTTCATGGAGCTGCCATCGACGGGCTGGCTGCGCCGCTATCGCGCCCGCGCCCACGGCCGTGTCGCCCAGGCCGATCTCGACAAGCTGAAGGACGGCATCGAGATCGAGGGCGTGCGCTACGGCCCGGTGGAAGCGACGATCGACACCGTGCAAGGCGCGAACACGTGGCTGACGATCGGGCTGCGCGAAGGCAAGAACCGCGAAGTGCGCCGCATCCTCGCCCACCTCGGCCTGGAGGTGAACCGGCTGATCCGCATCTCCTACGGACCGTTCCAGCTTCTCGACCTGAAGCCCGGCGAGGCCGAGTCGGTGAAGCGGCGCGTTCTTGTCGACCAGCTGGGTCCGCGCCTCGCCGCGGAACTCAATCTCAACGAGCCCACCGAGGAAGAGCGGGCCAAGCGCAAGACCCGCAATGCGGGACGGGACGAGAAGTCATGAGAATCGTTGGCGGAGCTCTGCGCGGGCGCCCCATTACGGGCCCGCAGAACGGAGGCGTGCGTCCGACGGCCGACCGCGTACGCGAGAGCGTTTTCAACATCCTTGCCCACGGCGTGCCGGACCTGGAACTCGAGGGCGCTCGTGTCGTCGATCTTTTCGCTGGCACCGGGGCGCTCGGCATCGAGGCGCTTTCGCGCGGAGCAGCATTCTGCCTCTTTATCGATAGCGATGCCGACGCGCGGGCTCTGATCCGCACCAATATAGAGAAGTTCGGGCTGACGGGCATAACGCGCATCTTCCGCCGCGACGCCACCGATCTCGGCCCCGTGGGCACCATGGCGCCTTTCAACCTGGCTTTCCTCGATCCGCCGTACGACCAGGGCCTTGCGGAGCGCGCGCTTCTTTCGCTCGCCGGAGGCGGATGGCTGACACGCGGGGCGATTACCGTCACCGAGGAGCGCGCCGGAGCGGACGTTGCGCTGCCGGCCACGTTCACCGAAATCGACCGGCGCACGTACGGCGATTCGCAGATCGTGATTGCGCGGTTCGCAGGATAGAGCCGCAGCGAAAGCTGGGAGTTGAAAAAGCGTTCACGCTTCGGACTGGTAGGGTCCGAAGCGATCATGGTCTAGTACGGCTCCTGGGGCATCAGAATCCAGAGCAGGATGTAGACGAGGACGCCGGGAAACCCGACCGACAGCACGCTGAGGATGACATAGCCGAGGCGCACGAGTGTCGGATCCCAGTCCAGCCACTTGGCAATGCCGCCGCATACGCCGGCGATGAGCTTGCCCTGGCGTACGCGCATCAGCGGCCGGCGGAGGGGATCGTCCATGGACATGCGGTCAGGTCTCCATTGCGAACGGTGCGTATGGTCTTTCGCAGGAAACGCTCATATCGGCCATAAGTTTCACGGCGCCAGGCTGTTGATGTAGGCGATGATGGTATCGACCTCCGCAGCGGAGAGCTCGAACTTCGGCATCTCGTCGTGCGGGCGGGCGATGGCGCGCGAGAGCGGCTCGCGCAGCGCCAGGATCGGGTGGCGGCCCGCCATGTCGATCCAGCGCGGCGCCCGGGGATTGGGGCTCTCGCCGGTGCGTCCGATGGCATGGCACCAGGCGCAGTTCTTCTGCGCCAGCTCCTTGCCATGGCTGATGAGCGCGTCGCTGCGCGCTGTCGCGTCGTTGTTGTGGCCGAGCCGCTCCAGCCCCTTTGCGGCGCCGGTGAGCGCGGGATCAAGTAAAAGCGCGCGCTCGAGATCCGCGGTTGCCGCGAGCTTGTCGCCCTGCGCCTCGTAGACATAGCCGCGGTTGGCATAGGCCTGCGCGAACGAGGGATTGATGCGGATGGCCGCGGTGTAATCGGCAATGGCGGCCGCCGTGTCACCCTTCTTGCGGTGGGCAAGGCCGCGGTTGTTGAGGGCGGAGGCGTTGTTCGGCTGCTTGGCGAGTGCCGCGGTGAAATCCGCGATGGCCTCGTCGGCATTCTCCTGCAGCAGCCGCGCATAGCCGCGCGCGACGAAGAGGCCGGCGGAGCCGCCGTCGATGCGCAGCGCATCGGTCAGATCGGAGACGGCGCCGACGTTGTCGCCCGATGCGAGGCGCGCTGATGCACGCCCCGTCAAGGCCGGCACGGATGCGGGCTCCAGCCGCAGCGCCTCGGTGTAGTCGGCATCGGCCTCGCGGTATGCCGTGCGGGCCGCGTGGGCGTCGCCGCGGCGGCGGAAGGCTTCGGCGCGATCGGCGACGGAGGCGGCGCCTTTGTGAATGATAGCGCTGCACGCATCGATGCGCGCCTCCGGCATCTTCGCCGTTCTACACGCCGCCATGTCGCCCGCGGCCGCAGCGGAGACGCTTGCGAGCGCGAGCAATAGCGCAGCAGCGCATCCCGGTGTCGGCATCCGGTTTTTTTTCACCGTTCGCCCCTGAGCTGCATTGATCATGGTTCCCCCGGTATTGGCGTTTTGACACTAAACCGATGACGCGCGCTTCGGACTGATAGGGTCCGAAGCGATCATGGTCATTTGCTTAGACCGATGATTCACGCTTCGGACTGATAGGGTCCGAAGCGATCATGGTCGTTTGCTCAGACCGATGATTCACGCTTCGGACTGATAGGGTCCGAAGCGATCATGGTCATTTGCTTAGACCGATGATTCACGCTTCGGACTGGCAGGGTCCGAAGCGATCATGGTCTGGGATTGCGGGGCGTGGCCTTGCGCGGTGTCAAAGGCGGGTTCCGTTCCTTCTCCAGGCCGTCTTCACGGCACCTGAAACGCAGCCAGAAATACAAACGGGCAAAGCAGGTTTCCCTGCCTGCCCGCCGGTAAAATTCGATGTGCAAAAGCTACTTCGCCGCCGCCTTGGTATCGTTCATCAGCCCCTTGCACGGGCGCGCCACGATCTCGCAGCGGTACATCACCTGCCCCATCGTCTCACCGATGGAGACGCGACCGCAGCGGGAGACGAAATCGCGGGCGTTGTTCATGTCGAGGAACGATTCGCCGTAGTCATAGCGCACGCGCTCCATCCAGTCCTTCTTCGCCGCGTCGAGGGCGCCCTCGGTGCCGATCCACTGCGTGCCGAGGCCGCGCACCTTCTCGGTGCACTGCACTTCGGGCCGCGCCGCGAACTCGTCCTCGCGCTTCACGTAGCCCATCACTTTCGTCGCACTGTTGTGCGCCGACGCGCTGCTCGCGGTGCTCGTCGACTTGTTGCGGTAGCGCTTCACGTGCTTGGCGCGCGCTTTCTGCCGCGCGGTCGGGCTGCCGCTTCCCATCGACCAGTCCCAGTAATCCGTCGCGGCGGCGGGACCGCTATAGGCCGGCAACGCGACGGCTGCGGCTAGAACGAGTAGAGCGGGCTTGATCATCGGCTTCTCCCGGTGCGTTCTGAACGGCGCCTTGGTGCGCTGAATGGCTCGACAGCACGGCGCTTGCGGCGTCGGCCGCGTAAGTCATTTGCGATGTTTTTAGTGCCGGTGGTCACGCAGACTCGTTGCATCAACCTTAGCCGAAACGGCGCGCCGCAAGTGGGCCGCATCGCACGTATCCACAACGGCGAAACGGTTGCGCACTGATGATGCGCATACGCCGTTGACCTCGCGGGCCGCTGGCGCCGAGGCATGCAAAGAGCGGGGGAGACGGGGCGTAAAGGCACCGCGTCAGTTTAGTTTTTATGCGGCGCTTTCACGCCCCGTCGCGCAGAGTGGCGCGGCCGTCCGATTGCGGGTGCCT
>Ga0182743_1002528_pt1 | contig 15869 bp, 17 predicted proteins | sample eDN3rd30CKraftOP_FD_128522 | JGI IMG/M metagenome (GOLD analysis project Ga0182743, IMG submission 128522) | Enriched Organic Plus compost microbial communities from Emeryville, California, USA - eDNA 3rd pass 30_C Kraft OP (version 2) (version 2) ... | reverse complement strand
CTAAGGGGCCAGTGCGCCATGGCTCGCGCCAGCTATGTGGCCAGCGCGCGCGCCATGGCGCACCCCCCAACTGGCCGGACTTTACGCCGCCGCCCCGGCCGACTTTTGCTCCGCCGTTGACACGGGCAGCAGCCTGCAACCTGCGCATCCAATACCGTCCGTGGCCGCCGCCCTGAGCGATATTGGTCGGTCAGCCCCTCGATCCGATGCTCGGCAAACCGGCGACGCCATTTTCCCATCGTGTGCTCGCCATGCCCAAGCCGAAGCGCCACGTGATTAGCATGCTGCGGGAGAGGCACAACGTATACCAATATATGCATATGGAATGGCATTAATATAATTTTATCATCATGTAGTTTGCTTGCTATCGTGCTGGCAAGGCCCTCCGGGTCGACGCGGCCATGCGCTGCGAGGGAGAGGAAATCATGTCATCCAGAGTTGCCGCACTGTATTGGCGATCATCCTTCCATGTCCCGCCAACCGGGACGGGCTGCGGTCACCGCATCACCCCAACTGAGAATGTAAGGCTGATCCATGTTTTTGTCGCAATTGCTTTTGCCGGATGGCGGACGTGCGGTGGCCTTGCGTGACGGCGATGCCGCGCATCTGGTTCCGGGCATGGACAGCACCCGCGCCCTGGTGCTGGACGCTATCGCCGCCGGCCGCAGCCTGGCCGGCGAGGTCCAGGCGCGCTGCCAAGGCGCCCCGGTCGACTTGGGTGCCGCGCTGGCCGAGGGGCGGATGCTACTGCCGCTGGACCATCCCGACCCGGCGCATCTGCACCTGACCGGGACGGGGCTGACGCATCTCAGCTCGGCCGCGACGCGCAATACCATGCATGCCAAGCTGGACGGCGACGAGCTGACCGACAGCATGAAGATGTTCCGCATGGGCCTCGAAGGCGGCAAGCCCGGCACAGGCCAGGTCGGCGCGCAGCCCGAATGGTTCTACAAGGGCAATGGCCATGCCGCCGTGGCGCCCGGCGCGGCATTGGACAGCCCCGGCTTTGCGCTGGACGCGGGCGAGGAGCCGGAAATCGCCGGGCTTTACGTCATCGGCCCGGACGGCACGCCCTTCCGGCTGGGCTTCGCGCTGGGGAACGAGTTTTCCGACCACGTCACGGAACGGGGCAACTACCTCTGGCTCGCCCATTCCAAGCTGCGCCCGGCCAGCTTCGGCCCCGAGATGCTGCTGGGCGCGCTGCCGCAGCATGTCGAGGGTACCAGCCGCATCCTGCGCGACGGCGCCACGCTTTGGGAAAGGCCCTTCCTGTCGGGCGAGGCGAACATGAGCCACAGCATCGCCAACCTGGAACACCATCATTTCAAATATGCGCTGTTCCGCCAGCCGGGCGATCTGCATGTGCATTTCCTCGGCACGGCGACGCTGTCCTTTGCCGACGGCGTCCATGCCCGGCCGGGCGACGTGTTCCAGATCGAGGCCCCCGCGCTCGGCCTGCCGCTGCACAACCCGCTGGTCCAGATGCCCAACGATGCGGTGCCGGTCGCCGTCGCCACCCTCTAGAAGTCGCATGTCCAGCACCCCGTCCTTTACTCCCGCCCTATGGCCGCGCCAGCTGCGCTCGCAGCATTGGTATGGCGGCAATTCGCGCGACACGATCTATCACCGCGGCTGGATGAAGAACCAGGGCTATCCGCATGACCTGTTCGACGGCCGCCCGGTGATCGGCATCCTGAACACCTGGTCGGACCTGACGCCCTGCAACGGCCACCTGCGCGAGCTGGCGGAAAAGGTGAAGGCGGGCGTGTGGGAGGCCGGCGGCCTGCCGGTGGTCATCAAGCGGCTGGGCGAGGCCGGGCAGCTTCACAAGGACGCGCTGACCGTCAGTGGCGCCACGATCTGGGACGAGGTCAAGGAGGTGGTGAACTGGAACGAGGAGGTGATCCTGCCCGCCGACCGGCTGCTGACCGACCAGGGCGGCATCGCCGTGCTGCGCAGCAACCTGGCGCCGAACGGGGCGGTGCTGAAGCCCTCGGCCGCCAGCCCGCACCTGATGGTGCATCGCGGCCGGGCGGTCGTCTTCGAGGACATCGACGACTACAAGGCCAGGATCGAGGATGAGGCGCTGGACATCGACGAGACCTGCGTCATGGTGCTGAAGAACTGCGGGCCCAGGGGCTATCCCGGCAAGGCCGAGGTCGGCAACATGGGCCTGCCGCCCAAGGTGCTGCGCAAGGGCATCACCGACATGGTGCGGGTGTCCGACGCGCGCATGTCGGGCACCGCCTATGGCACCGTGGTCCTGCACACCTCACCCGAGGCGGCGGCGGGCGGGCCGCTGGCCGTGGTGCGCGACGGCGACATGATCGTGCTCGACGTGCCGAACCGCCGGTTGCACCTGGACATTTCGGATGCGGAACTGGCGGCGCGGCTGGCCGAATGGCGGCCGCTGCCCGACCAGCCCGCCAGCGGCTATGCCTGGCTGCACCAGCAGCATGTCATGGGCGCGGATACCGGCGCGGACCTGGATTTCCTGCGCGGCTGCCGCGGCAACCCGGTCGGAAAGGACAGCCACTGATGCGGATCGCGCTCGTCGGCATCGGCAAGATCGCGCTGGACCAGCACGTCCCGGCGCTGGCGGCCAGCCCCGACTGGGAGCTGGCCGCGACCGTCAGCCGGCATGGAAGGGTCGTTGGGGGAATGGCGGTCAGGCGCCGGGGAAAATCAGGCCGCGCAGCAGAAGTTCGGCCTCACCGCCCTCGGGCACCTCGTCGGGATAGCCGAGCGAGACGTTGACAACCGGAGCACCGCGGATACGGACCGACAGCGGCCGGTGGGTATGACCGAAGAACCAGTAATCAGGCAGGTGCGTCTCGATCCAGCCGTCAAGATCCGAAGCGAAGGCCGCGCTGATGCCCGAAATCGGATCGGAGACCGCCAAGCACGGGGCGTGATGGGTGACGACAATGGCTTGTCCGTGCAGGGTCTGGCAATCTCCCGCGTCAACCAGTCGAGGTGATCGCGGTGAATCGCGACGGTGTCCTCGGGGCTGATAAGCCCGCCCTCTGCCCGACGAATTCGACCGTAATCCGGCATGACCATCGCCGCACGCTCCACCGCCGTCCCCGGATCGCCCAGCAAGGCGAAATCCGTCCAGAGCGTGCAGCACAGCAGGCGGCAGGTGGCAGGTGGCAGGCGCCGAAGGTCAGAAACTGACTCTGGGCCAGGTTCACACCCGCACCTGAGGCGATCCGGGCCAACGCCAAGGCCAGTTCCGTTTTGGATCATTGGCGAGATCGCCCGCGATGATCAGCGCGTCGAGGTCACGCAACACCGGCACGATCCCGGCAAAAGGATCGCGCCCGGCACGGGCCCAGAGGTCGAGATGCAGATCGGCTGTGATCAGAACGTTCATTGGCCACATGCCCCTGTGGTCAGAACGAGATCGACCCGACTTTCGTTCGGATGGATAGGCCTCGATAAACGGGATGCTGGACATGAGGATTCCTTTTGGCAAAGCGGGGCCGGCGGCCGGAGAACCGGCCAGGCGATTCCGACAGGATGGAAGTGAGTCAGGGCAGGGGAGGCGGGCTGACGACCGGCTCAACCTGGATGGGTTTAATGTTGCGACATTGCGTCGACCCTCGAGACATGGCTCGGCCGCTCGGAGAAGCCGCGCTTTCCGGCGGAAACGTGGTAATCAGGAAACTGCGGAGATCCGGCGAGCTTCAGGCCGTTCCATCGCTCCGGATGGGATTGAGGCGACCTTGCCGGGCAGCGTCCCGGCGGTCAACGGCTCGGGTCCGAGGCCCGATGACAGACCACGGCCTCTGGCACCATCTGGCCGGATTCCTTCAACGAATTGAAATAAAACAATTTTGCTTACAATCAAGCGCTGCGATGGCCATTAATTGGTTGTAGAAAGGACAAAAAAAGGGGCCCGAATGGCCATTATTTCGGTTGTTTGACACGGGCTTTCACCTCACAAGAGTAAATGCCCGGTAATCTGTATTATGTAATTAAATTGCGTCAGCAGGTTTAACCAAACGAGAAGCAGACCGGACGCTCATTGCGCCCGGTCTATTGCCACTACTCAGCCCCGACGCAGCTGTTCAAGGAGCGCGGCAGAAGGCTCGCCGGTCACCGGCAGTCCGCGCGAGGTTTGATAGGCCTTGATCGCATTGATCGTGTTCGAGCCGACGTTGCCATCGACGCCCTGCGTATCAAAGCCGCGCGCGGTCAGCAGGCGTTGCATCTCTTTGCGCTGCTCGATCCTCAGGCCGGGATGATTGGCGGGCCACGGGTTCGCAAGTCCCGGATAACCCTTGAGCCGGTCGGCCAGATGCGCCACCGCCAGTGCATAGCTATCGGCGTTGTTATAGCGCAGGATGGCGTGGAAATTGCGCGTGATCAGGAAAGCCGCACCGGATGAGCCACCGGGAAGGATCAGCTCGGCCGAGGCGGCACCAGGCGGCAAGGGCCGCGAGGTTGCCTGACGAATGCCAAGCGACTGCCACTCGGCAACACTGCGGCGCTTGCCCTTGCCGGCGAGGCCAGTGTTGAACCCTGCGGGCAGCGTCACCTCGACTGCAGCGGGCAGACCCGGCTGCCAGCCGGATTTCGCCAGATAATTCGCGGCTGATGCAAGCGCGTCAGAGGGATCGTTCGACCAGATATCGCGCCTGCCGTCCCCAGTGAAATCAACAGCATAGCTTAGATAAGTCGTCGGAATGAACTGGGTGTGGCCCATGGCGCCGGCCCAGCTGCCGGTCATATGTCCAGGGTCGATGTCGCCCGCTTGCAGGATGCGCAGCGACGCCATCAGCTGGCTACGGAAGAAATCCCCCCGGTAGCCTTCATAGGAAAGCGTCGAAAGCGCCTCGATCAAAGGCAGGTCCCCGCGCCGCTCACCATAGGTCGATTCCATGCCCCAGACGGCGGTGACGATCTCTTTATCGACCCCGTAGGTCGCCTCGATCCGGCTCAGCACATTGCCATATTGCGCCAGCGCCGCGCGACCATTGTTCTGGCGTTTCTCTGAGACCGCGTTTTCAAGATATTCCCACAGAGATTTCTTGAATTCTGCCTGGTTTTGCGAGCGCCGCACGACCTCGGGGTTATAGGTCACGTCGCGGAAAGCGATGCTTAGCGTGCTGTCGCTGATGCCTTGGGCGCGTGCTTGTGCCTTGAAACCCTCGACCCAGTTTTGCAGCCCGGCAACCTTTTCGGGCGGCGGGTTCTGATAGCGGCCCCATTTGATCTCTTGTTCCTGCTGCGGCACGCCCATGCCGGTGTAATTCCCGGCGCAGCCGCCAAGCAGCAAAGCCATGGCTGTAAGCGTCGCTGAAAGTCGCAAAGAAAGCCGCATGCCCGTTCCTTCGTCAAAGCGTTTTGCCCCAGCCTAACCGCGGATTTTCAATGCTGAAAGCCGAAATCTTGCCGGTGGCAAAGCACCGCTATGTAAGAAATAACATAATATATTATTAATTAGACATTGATTTTGCTTATTCTATAAGTGGCGTCCAGATGACCTCATCAATTCGGGGCGCTCCGGTTGCCAGCATGACCAGCCGGTCAAACCCCAAGGCGCAGCCCGAAGCAGGCGGCATGAAAGCCAATGCGGCCAGAAAATCCTCGTCCAGCGGATAACGCTCGCCATAGATTCGCGCTTTTTCATCCATCTCGGCCTGAAAGCGACGGCGCTGCTCAACAGGATCGGTCAGCTCGCCAAAGCCGTTGGCAAGCTCGACCCCACAAGCATAAAGCTCAAACCGCTCAGCCTCACGCGGGTCGCCTGAGGTCGGGCGGGCCAGCGCCGCCTCGGCCGCAGGGTAGCGATCAAGGATCAGTGGCCGGCCCATACCAAGATGCGGCTCGACCTTTTCGACCAGAATACGCGACAGAATATCGGACCAGCCGTCATCCGCAGCCAGCCGGATCCCCTGCCCCTCGGCCTGTGCCCGCAATGCGCCGGCATCGGTTTCGGAGCCGTCGCAGGTCGCAAGCAGATCTATACCGGCGTACTCGCGGAAAGCCTCGGCAACGGACATCACCTCAGGTGCAGCATAGGGGTCGCATTCGGCCCCGCGAAACCGCAGCGCCTCGGCCCCCGCAACCTCGGCCGCGTGCCTTAGATATTGCGCGCAATCATCGAAAAGAACGTGATAATCTTCTCCTGACCGATACCATTCCAGCATACAGAATTCGGGGCTATGCAGGGCGCCGCACTCGCGGTTGCGCCAGACGTGACTAAAGGCAAAGATGCGCGCTTCACCCGCCGCCAGCAGCTTTTTCATCGCAAATTCGGGACTGGTGTGCAGATACATCGGCTGCGCCTCGCCATCATTGCCGATCCGGCTGGTAGCGAATGCGTGCAAGTGGGCCTCATTCCCCGGGCTTACGGCCAGCGCCAGCGGATCGACCTCGACAAAGCCCTGTGCACCAAGCCAGTCGCGGATCGCCGCCTGAATACGGTTGCGCGCCAACAGCAAAGGTCGCCGCCCGGCATGGTGGTTGCGGTCCCACCACGGGCTGGATTTTGCGCCGTTCAAAGGGGGGTTCATGCGCGCGACTCCTTCCTGAGTGTCGTTTTCTGCTTGCGGCTGGCGCAAAGCTGCGAAAAACGCTATGGGGTATCATCTTCGCCGGCCTTCGATAGCTGGCCTTTCGGAAATTGAAAAGCAGGCAAGGGAAACCGCCTTGAAAGTCATCGCCTCCAGCCTTCGCAAAGGCAATGTCGTCGAGATCGACGGCAAACTTTATGTCGTTCTGACCGCCCAGAACTTTCACCCCGGTAAGGGCACGCCCGTCACTCAGGTCGATCTGCGCCGCATCTCGGACGGGACCAAGGTCTCGGAGCGGTGGAAAACCACCGAGCAGGTCGAACGTGCCCATGTGGACGAACGCGAATACGACTTCCTTTATGAGGATGGCGAAGGCTACCACTTCATGGAGCCCGAGAGCTATGAGCAGATCGTGGTTTCGCCCGATGTGGTCGGTGATGACAAGGTGTTCCTTGAGGATGGCGTGCGCGTCTTCCTGCAGGTGCATAACGGTGTAGCGATCGCCCTGGAGTTGCCGCAGAAAGTGACCGTCGAGGTTGTCGAGACCGAGCCGGTGGTCAAGGGCCAGACCGCTTCGTCAAGCTACAAGCCCGCTGTGGCCCATAACGGCGTGCGCATCATGGTCCCGCCGCATATCGGCGTTGGCACCAAGGTGATCATCAACACCGCTGACCTGACTTATGTCGAACGCGCCAAGGCCTGAACTGCAGGCCCAAAATTCAGGGCGGGGGATGTGCTATTCCCCGCCCTTTTTATTTTCGGATTATATCCGCAGATTGTGCGGGTTGTGCGGATAGCCCGGCGTCAGGGGAAAATGGGTGCGAGCATCAGCCCTTCGGTCTCGGGCAAGCCCAGCATCAGGTTGGCGTTCTGTACCGCCTGCCCCGAGGACCCTTTGCACAGGTTGTCCAGCGTCGAGACGACCAGTGTGCGACCCGAGATCCGGTCCCCAATCACGCCGATATGGCAAAAATTCGACCCCTGCACATGTGACATGGCCGGCAGCTGGCCAAATGGCAGGACGACGATAAAAGGTTCATCGGCATAGGCATTGGCCAAGGCCGAATGAATGGCCTGCGCCTCGCCCTTGAGATAGCAGGATGCAAGGATGCCGCGATTCACCGGCACCAGATGGGGGGTGAACTGAATGCGGACCTCGCGTCCGGCAAGCGCCGAAAACTCTTGATCGAACTCGCCCAGATGGCGGTGTTTGCCGCCCTGCGAATAGCCCGCAACATCCTCGGAGCGTTCGGCGAACAGCATGTTTTCCTTGAGCGAGCGCCCTGCCCCGGAAACTCCGTTCTTGAGATCGCAGATGATATCGTCCAGATTGATCAGCCCCGAGCCGATCAGCGGCCGCAGCGCAAATTGTACCGTGGCGGCATTACAGCCCGTTCCGGCGACAAGGCGTGCGTCGCGGATCTGGTCGCGATAGAATTCGGTCAGGCCATAGACTGCCTCAGGCTGAACCTCGGGCGCTGCATGGTCTAATCCGTACCAGTGTTTGTAATCCTCGGGGTTGCGCAGCCGGAAATCGGCGCCCAGATCGACGATCTTGACATCCCGCGGCAACTGGCCGACCAGCGGCTGGCTAAGGCCATGCGGCAGGGCGCAGAAAACCACGTCGATGCCCGAGAAATCAATCTCTTCCATCCGCATCAGGGGCGGCAGCTTCAGATGTCGCAGATGCGGGAAAACCTCATCATAGCCCTGCCCGGCTTTGCGGTCAGCCGACAGTGCGGCAACCTCGATCCGGGGATGGGTGGCCAGGATGCGGACAAGCTCCGCCCCCGTATAGCCCGAAGCACCAAGGATGGCGGCTTTCAGCGTCATGTTTCGACCCCGAGGAACTGGCCGCGGCGGCGGCCGAGGATGGTTTTGGCCCATTCCGCAACCTCGCGGCGGCCGGAACCGGCACTATGCCCGGCCCGCCGCCATGTCAAGCTGAGCGCGGGAGGAGGCAGCGGCTTGGGGTGAATGGTCGGGAAAGTGCTTTACCTTGAAGTTTTATAGATTTTATGTTTATCATTCTGATTTTACTATTATATAATTAGAAGTTATTGAATCTTTTCCTTCCACCGTTGGGCGGAACGCCCGCCTGCCTGTGCCGGAGATTGGCGAGCGCAGATTTTGCAAACATGCTCCAGATTCGACATATACAATATAATTAACTGTAATGTATGAATAAATTATTCAATCAATGCGGTCAGATCATAATCCTGCGCAAGAATGCTGCATCTGCATCATTTTATTGCGAGACATGCGGGCGCGAATCCAATATTCGGGCAGCGGCCGCCAAGGCCAGGACTGACGGAGAGGGATTGATATGAGTGCGACCCCCGAACGCAAGGACCGCCTTGGTCCCGGCGATATCCGTGCCCGCAAGGGCGGCGAACCCGTGGTCTGCCTGACCGCCTATACCACCCCGATGGCGCGGCTGGTCGATGCGCATTGTGACATTGCGCTGGTCGGCGACAGTCTGGGCATGGTTCTGCATGGCCTGCCCTCGACCCTTGGCGTCACCATGGAAATGATGATCCTGCACGGCAAGGCCGTCGCGCGCGGCCTGTCCCACGCGTGTCTGGTGGTCGACATGCCCTTTGGCAGCTATGAAGAGGGGCCGGCACAGGCATTCCGCAACGCCTCGCGCCTGATGGCCGAGACGGGCTGTCAGGCCGTCAAGCTTGAGGGCGGGCAGCATATGGCGGAAACCGTGGCGTTTCTGGTCGCGCGCGGCATCCCCGTCATGGGTCATGTCGGGCTGACCCCGCAATCGGTGAACACCCTTGGCGGATACAAGGTGCAAGGACGTGGTCAGGCCGAGGCTGACCGTATCGCCCTTGATGCGCGGGCGTTGGCCGAGGCCGGAGCATTCTCGGTGGTGCTTGAGAAACTGCCCGAGGCTTTGGGTCATCGCATCACCCGGGAAATCGCTGTGCCGACCATTGGGATCGGTGCTGGTGCTGATTGCGACGGGCAGGTTCTGGTCGTCGATGACATGCTGGGGCTTTTCTCGGACTTTCGGCCAAAATTCGTCAAACGTTACGCCGAACTTGGCCAGGACGCGGATGCGGCAATCGCCGCCTATGCCGCCGAGGTACGTGCGCGCCGCTTTCCCGGTCCGGAACATGCCTTTGGCGAGGGCAAACCCGCATGAGTGCGCCGATCATCCGCCCGCTTGCCGAATTGCGCGCCCTGATCCGCGACTGGAAATCCCGGGGCGAGACCATCGGCGTGGTGCCGACCATGGGTGCGCTGCATGAGGGTCATCTTAGCCTTGTGCGCGCAGCGCGGACCAGTTGCGACCGGGTGATCGTCACCCTGTTCGTCAATCCGCGCCAGTTCAACAGTTCCGAGGATTTTGCGAAATACCCCCGCACCGAACACGCCGATGCGGCGCTTTTGGGGCCGCTTGGCGTGGATGCGCTGTTTGTTCCCGATGGTGATGAGGTTTATCCGCCGGGTCATGCGACGGTCATTTCGGTTTCGGGCGTAACCGAACCGCTGGAGGGGCAGCATCGCCCCGGCCATTTCGACGGAGTGGCGACGGTGGTGACGCTGCTTTTCAACATGACCCAGGCTGATCGCGCCTTTTTCGGCGAAAAGGACTGGCAGCAGCTTCAGCTGGTGCGGCGGCTGGTGCAGGACCTGAAAATGCCGGTCGAGATTGTCCCCTGCCCCTGTGTCCGTGACGAGGATGGGCTGGCGCTTTCGTCCCGTAACCAGCGCCTTAGCCCCGAGGGCCGCAGCCGCGCCGCCGCCCTGCCCCGTGCCCTGTTCGAGGCCGCGCGAAAGATCGAGGCGGGCGAGCCGGTCGAGGCAACTTTGACAGCAGCGGCGGCCGAGCTTGAGGCGGCAGGAATTACCCCGGTGGAATACCTGGAGTTGCGCGATGGCGACACGCTTGAGGCGCCGCAGGCCGGCCGCGCAACGCGATTGCTGGTTGCGGCATGGCTTGATGGCGTACGGTTGATCGACAATGTGGCGGTCAATCTGCCCTAAGCGCCGGGCTGTGCAGGCAGTGCATCAAAGACAAGCTCGGCCAGGAAACCGGGCCGGGCGTTGCTCAGCCGCAATTCGCCCTGCGCTGCATCGGTGATATCGGCGACCATGGCAAGGCCGATGCCCTGCCCTTGTCCGCTCGGGTCAAGGCTAAGCCCGCGTTGGGTCAACCGCGTCAAATCGGCCTCGGGCACACCGGGGCCGTCGTCGCGGATACCTATGTGGATATGCCCACCCTCTGCCTTGATCGAAACCTGTATCATCTCATGGGCGTGGCGCATGGCGTTCTCAAGCAGCGCCCCAAGCGCCTCGGTCAGATCGTCAGGGTCGATCCGGGCCCGCAGGCCAGAGGGTTTTGGCACCTGCCAGTCGAGCGCCGCCCCCATCGGGGTCCGACGCAGGACCTCAACCAACTTGGCAGCGATTCGTTCAGGCTCAGCGCCCGAGGTGTTGCGGTCTGACTGGATGCGTGCACGCGCCAGTTCACGATCGACATGGCGGTGCATCTGGGTGGCGATGGTTTCGATACTGCCGGCGATTTCATCCTCGTTCCGGGCGCGCAGCCGTGCCGCATCGCCCAAAAGGGCTTGTAGCGGCGTCTTGAACCCATGCGCCATATTGGCGGCGCGGTGACGGGCGCGTGCCAGCTCTTGCTCGCGGGCATCCAAAAGCTTGTCGATTTCGGTCGCAAGCGGGATTACCTCGGTCGGCAAATCGCGGCCAATGCGCGGACGCGAACCCGAGGTCAGCTCGGCCACCCTTGCGCCGACCTGCGCCAAAGGCCGCAGCCCCACGGTGATCTGCAGCCAGCTTGCCAGCAGCAGCACCGCCCCAAGCAGTCCAAGATAGGGCAACAGATCGCCCAGAAAGCCACGTCGCGCCAGCTCAAGCTCATAACGATGCGAGGCAACGATGATCCGCAGGGGCACCGGATTGGCGCTTTGGCCGACCATCAGGCTTTGCTCGACAGCCAGCAGCGCCTCACCCTGAGGGCCGGGCAGCGACCGTACCTTGACCTCGCCCGGGGATGGGACGGGTTGACCAGTCACCAGCACATGATCCCAAAGCGAGCGTGAGCGGCGGATCTCATCCCCCAGCTCTACCTGCCAGTAATGGCCAGAGAACGGCTGGTCATATAGCGGGTCTTCGGGCGATTCGCGCAGACGTGGGCCCGAGGCCCCTCCCGGTTGCACCATCGCCGTCAGGGCCAGCGCCCGGGCTTGCAGATCAGCGATGGTGACACGTTCTACATGGCGTTCAAACAGGATCGCCAGGCCAAAGCCGGACAGCGCGAGCGCCAGCGCAATCGCCAGCGCCCCCGCCAGCACCAGCCGCCAGCGGATCGAGCGGATCACGCGCTGCCCTGCATCTGCGCCTCGCCCCCTTCGAGGTGATAGCCAAAACCGCGACGGGTCCCGATCACGCCGGCGCCCAGCTTGCGACGCAACCGGGTAATGATGGCTTCAACAGCATTCAGTTCGCGCGAATCATCGTCGCCGTAAAGATGCTCCAACAGCTCGGTCGGCGGTACGGTGCGATCACGGTTCACGGCAAGATATGCGATCAGCCGGAACTCCAGCGGCGTAACCGACACCGGAATACCGTCGATTGAGGCGGTCATGCGGTTGATGTCCACCGTCAGCCGCCCGATCTGTTGGGTCGCATTGCCCCTTCCCCCAGCTCGGCGCACCAGCGCGCGGGCGCGGGCGATCAGTTCCTCCATACGGAATGGCTTGGGCAGGTAGTCGTCGGCGCCGGCGTCTATACCCTCAACCCGCTCGGTCCAGGCACCGCGCGCGGTCAGGATCAGAACCGGACTTTCGCAACCCTCGGCCCGCCAGCGCTTGAGCACGGTCAGCCCGTCAAGGCGCGGCAGGTTCAGATCCAGCACGATCAGGTCGTAATTCTCGGTGCCGCCGCGAAACCACGCTGTCTCGCCATCGGCCACCAACTCGACAAGAAACCCCGCCGCTTTCAGCGCGCGTTCCAGATCCGCGGCAATCCGCAGCTCATCCTCAACCACAAGGGCGCGCATCAGTCGTCGTCCTCTTCATCATCGCTTTCCTCAAGCTTGATGATGGTGCCGGTCCTGGCATCCATCTCGACCTCGATCAGCCGGCCATCGGTAGTGATGAGTTCGACCTCATAAATCAGCAGGCCATCCTCTTGATCCATCTCGATTTCCGTGACCTGCCCCGGATGGGTTTCTTGCAGCTGCTTCAGCGCCACGGCAAGGGGCAGAATCTCGCCACGTTCGACCGCAGCACGGGCGAATTCAAAATCTGGCGTCGAGGAGCCCTGCACGGAATAGACCCCAGCCCGCTGTCCGACCGCGGGCGGTGGCAGAAAAGTCAGAATCAGGATCAGCAGAGCGCATCTTTTCATGGTTCTATTCATAAAGAGAAATCGCTGACATCTGACTGACAAACGGCGGCATCATGCTGTCTTGCGGTTATTCTGCCGCTATGCGGGTTTTCTTTCCTTTCAATACACCTCTGTTTAAGAAAACTGACAGAGTGCTGACAGTTCGGGTCAGATCGTTGTCAGCATGGTTATGGCATTGCTCAGCGATCATCGCGGAACACTACCGCTGCTGGAGCAAAGGAAAGGATTTAGTTCGATGGTACGCAAGATCGGCACTTCTCTCTCGGAACGGTTGACCGGGACCAAATACGGTGACTGGCTGTCGGGCCTGGGCGGCAATGACAAACTGTACGGCCTGGATGGGAACGACACCATGTTCGGTGGTGACGGCAATGACACGATGGAAGGTGGCAACGGCCGTGACAGCCTGAGCGGTGGTAACGGCAATGACTTCCTGCGCGGCGGCAACGACAACGACACTCTTTATGGCGGCAACGGTGACGACCGGCTCAGCGGCGGCAATGGCAATGACGACCTGAACGGTGGCCGCGGTGCTGATTACCTCCACGGCGGCGCGGGCCGGGATGAGCTGGAAGGCGGCGCCGGCAATGACACCTTGGTTGCGGGCGCAGGCAATGATGAGCTGGAGGGAGACGACGGCAATGATCGCCTTTATGGCGGCGATGGAAATGACAAGCTGGAAGGCGGTCGCGGCAATGACGTGCTGAACGGCGGTGCCGGTGCCGATATCTTTGAATTCGAGCGTGGCGACGGCCGTGACATCATCACCGATTTCCAGAACGGTGTTGACCGTCTGGATTTTGATGACTTCAGCCGTGCTCAGGTGCAGGCGGTGATCAAGAACGCCCAGCAGGTTGGCGACGATCTGGTGCTGCGCCTTTCGGCCGACACCACGGTCACCATCCGTGATATGCAACTGGGTCAGCTGGATATGAGCGATTTCATCTTCTGAGATCTGCCCTTCATGTCCTGATGAAATACGCCGCCGCATCCCATTGCGGCGGTGTTCTCATGCGGGCGTTCAGGCCCCCGCGATGCGGATCATGCCGTTGCTGATCATCAGAGGCACCGGGTCAAGTCCGCAATCCGTACCCTGCACCGCCGCGCCGCTTGCGATGTCGAATGTCGCACCATGGACCGAGCACATCAGCCGTCTGCCATCGGCCGAAAGGATACTGTCGCCAAGGTGATCCAAGGGCAGATAATGATGCGGGCAAGCGTTCACATAGGCCCGGATCTCCTCGGTTAGCCGCACCAGCAACAGGGGAAAATGCCCATTGTCGCTTTCCACGGTCAGGCAGCGGATACGGTCCAGATCAGCCTCGGCACAAATATCGGTGCCTGCAGGCGGGGCCGAGGCATAGTCGCGCCAACTCATCGCTTACTCGGCTGCGTCGATCTTTAGCACGCCGCGGCGGATCTGATCCTCTTCGATCGACTCAAAAAGGGCGCGGAAGTTGCCCTCACCAAAACCGTCGTCGCCCTTGCGCTGAATGAACTCGAAAAAGATCGGTCCAATGACGGTCCTGGAAAATATCTGCAACAGGATCCGGGTCATGCCACCGCCCAGAACGCCTTCGCCATCAATGAGGATGCCGTGCTTTTTCATCCGCGGGATCGGCTCTTCGTGGCCTTTGACCCGGCGATGTGACATTTCGTAATAGGTGTCGGGCGGGCCGGGCATGAACTTCATCCCCGCCGCGGCGATGCGATCGGTCGCCGAGTAGATATCCTCGGTGGCGATGGCGATATGCTGGATGCCCTCGCCCTTGTATTCGCGCAAATATTCCTCGATCTGGCTGTGATCATCGGTCGATTCATTGATCGGAATACGGATCTTGCCATCGGGCGAGGTCAACGCCCGGCTGACCAGCCCGGTCTGGCGACCCTTGATGTCGAAATACTTGATTTCGCGGAAATTGAACGTGTCGTGATAGAACTTGTACCAGGTGTCCATATTGCCGCGAATGACATTATGGGTCAGGTGGTCGAGGTAGTAGAAACCGAACCCCTCGGGACGCGGGTCACGCTCGTCCAGCCAATCGTAATCTGTGTCATAGGCGCTGCCCAAATCACCGTAGCGGTCGACAAAGTACAAAAGCGAGCCGCCAATGCCATAAACCGCCGGAGCGTCGATGGATTTTCCGGAACCGGTATATTCGGTCCCGCCAAGATCCAGCGCCCGTTTCAACGCTACCTGCGCATTCACGACGCGCCAGGCCATCGCCGGGGCGCAGGGGCCGTGCTCACCCACAAACCCCGCGGCATGGCTGTCAGGGTCGGCATTCAGCAGATAGTTGATGTCTCCCTGACGATAGAGGGTGATGTTGCGGCTTTTATGCTTTGCCACCGGGACAAAGCCCATCTGGCGGAAAATGCGGTCCAGAACCTCGGGCTGGGGATGGGCGAATTCGACGAACTCGAAACCGTCGGTTCCGGCCGGGTTGCTGGGGCTGATCGTGGCTTTTGGGGCGTCATGCGGGAACGGACCCATGGCGTCTCCTCCTCTGTTCGCGTCTGTTGGGACAATGATCGCGCATTTTCGATGCAAGAATGGCGCAATATATGCCATGATCGCGATAAAAAGGCATGAATCGCGCATTACAGGTCAGATCAATGCAAGAAGTTCGCATAGACGGATTCGATATCGCCATACTCAACGCCCTGCAGCGTGACGGGGCGATGACGAACGCCGCGCTGGCCGAACTGGTAAACCTGTCGGCCTCGCAATGTTCACGCAGGCGCGCAGCGCTGGAAGAGGCCGGCGTGATCGAAGGCTATGCCGCGCGGCTGAACCCGCAAAAACTGGGCTTTGGCCTGCGCGCCATCATCCGTGTGCGCATTTCGCGGAATTTGGGCAGTGATTTCGCGTGATCTCGGGCACGCATTTCACGGCATCTCGGGCAGCCATTTCGCGCCCTCGGGCAGGCTGGCCAACGGGTGTTATTGAGTCAGGGT
>Ga0182743_1002526_pt1 | contig 15884 bp, 11 predicted proteins | sample eDN3rd30CKraftOP_FD_128522 | JGI IMG/M metagenome (GOLD analysis project Ga0182743, IMG submission 128522) | Enriched Organic Plus compost microbial communities from Emeryville, California, USA - eDNA 3rd pass 30_C Kraft OP (version 2) (version 2) ... | reverse complement strand
TACCTGATCCGGCGCGGCAAGTACCGGCGCGGCGAGCGCTGGGGCTACGAGGTCCGCCCCGGCGGAGCCAAGCCGGGCTCCACGACGCGGTCCTACGGCGCATGGCAGGCGGCCGGCGTGCGGCGCGCCGATGGCGAGCGGTTCGCCGATCCGAAGATCAGCGCACGGCTCTGGGCGCCGGTCGCCGGCGGTCCCTCGTTCCTGATCGGGCAGAACTTCTATTCGGTGCGAAGCTACAATCCGTCGATGAATTATGCGCTCGCCATCGCCCACCTCAGCGACCGGTTGCGCGGCATGGGACCGTTCGTTCATCCCTTCCCCGGCAGCGAGCGCATCCTCACCTCCGCCGAGTTGCATGAACTGCAGCAGCGTCTCACCGATGCCGGCTTCGATACGGGCGGTGTCGATGGTCGCGTCGGCAATGCCACAATGCGCGCGGTGCGCGACTATCAGAAGAAGGTCGGCCTGGTCCCGGCCGACGGCTATGCGGGGCTCAAGGTGCTCGCACGGCTGCGGCAGGGCCATTAGCGTTTTTTGGCTTGAGCCTTTTTGAGCTTGGTCGCCCGCGCTTCCCATCACGGCGAAAACGCCGGGATGAATCGATCAGGACATCGATGCCAATAAGGCCATCGCTATTGCGATTGGCCGATGGCCTCGGCGGCCACCGGCCATTGGCGAGGCCGGTTCTACTCCGCCTGGATGTTGGCTTCCTTGATGACCTTGCGCCACGCAGCGGTCTCCGTCCGGATCGCATCGGCGAATTGCGCCGTCGTGCCAGCAACCGGAATGAAGCCGCGGGCCTCCACTGTCTTGCGGATGTCCGGCTTCGCCAGAACCGCGGCAATATCCTTCTGGATCGTCTCGATGATGGCCGGCGGCGTTCCGGCCGGCGCGAACAATCCGAACCACGAACCCGTGTCCAGATTGCTGATCTGACCGTCCGTCGCCTCCTTGACGGTGGGGACATCCGGCAATTGCGACGACCGCACGTCGGTGGCGACCGCGAGCGCGCGAAGCTTTCCAGCGGCGAGATGCTCCACGAAATTCGAGACGCCGTTGTAGATGGCCTGGATCTGGCCACCCAGCATGGCTGCGACCGCTTCGTTCGATCCCTTGTATGGAACGTGCAACAGCTTGATCCCCGAGCTTTGCGCGGTCAGTTCCATCACGAGCCGCTGGACGCTGCCGGCTCCGGACGAGCCGAACGTGATGCTGTCCGGCTTCGCCTTGGCCAGCGCGATGAACTCCTTGAGGTTCTTCGCCGGCGTATTGTTGGTGACCACCAGCAGCATCGGATTCTTCGCCACCATGGCGATCGGCATCAAATCCTTGTCGACCGAGTATGGCAGTTTTGTCATCAGCGCCGGATTGATCGTGATGCTCTGATCTCCGGCGAACAGCAGCGTATAGCCGTCAGCCGGACTCTTGGCGGCCGCAACGGTGCCGACGATGGTGTTGCCGCCGACGCGGTTCTCGACAATCGTCGGCTGCTTCCAATGATCCGACAGCCCATTGGCGACGATCCGCAACAGCACGTCGGCGCCGCCGCCGGCCGAGAACGGGATGATGAAACGAACGCTCCGCTGCGGATAATCGGCAGCGATGGATTGCGAGAATGACATGACCAGCAACAGCCCAGCCGCCGCAAAGTGGCATGCATGAGCGCAAAAAACTCCTTGGGCGACACTCCTTCGCACACTTCTCTCCCTGATTTCGATTGATTGAATACGCTGGAAAACGTCGATGAGTGATTAGATCTTGAAGCTCTCGTGTGTCGCCGGATGGAACAGCTCCTCCGGTGTCACGAGCCGCGACGACAGACCCTGCGCGTGATGATGACGCAGGAAGGTCTCCAGCGCCTTGCGGTTTTCCTCGAGCCCATAGGGCCAGATGTCCTCGCCCATCAGCTCGCGCGCTTCGGCCAGCCGCTCCTCCACGAACGGCATCGTGACCTTCGTGGCCGAAGTATCGGCCAGCGCTTCCATCGCCACGGCCTTCGACTGGTTGAACGCCTTGAACACCGCCGCCGGCAACCACGGATGCTGCTCGACCAGCGTGCGCCGCACGCCGATCAGATGCATGATCGGGAAGATACCGGTGCGTTTGAAGTAGTCCTTCGCGGCAGCGACAGGATCGCGGAACAGCCAGCCCACATTGGGCTCTCCGACCGTGGTCGGCGGACGCGGCGCGATGAAGCCGTCGATCTCGCCCTCGGCCAGCAGATCGGAGATCGTCTTGCCCTCCGGCGCGCTGTCGAGACGTACGCCATCGGGCAGCTTGATGTTGATTTTCTCGGGCCGGCCGGCCTCCTCGATGCCGCCCCGGATCCAGTGGATGTCCTGCGGCCGCACGCCGTGATCATCCTCCAGGATCGCCCGCGCCCAGACGATGGCCGTGAGCTGGTATTCGGGAATGCCGACCTTCTTGCCCTTCAGGTCCTCGGGCGTCTTGATGCGATCGGTGCGGCAATACATCGAGGTGTGGCGAAACATGCGCGACACGAAGGCCGGCACACCGACATAGGGGCAATTGCCCTGCGCGGTCTTGACCGTGAAGCTCGACAGCGAGCACTCGCAGATGTCGAAATCCTCGGTGCGAAAAGCCCGGAAGAAGATCTCTTCCGGCGACAGCGTCATGAAGGTGGGGTCCACGCCATCGATTCGCACGGCGCCATCGATCAGGGGGCGGTTTCGGTCGTAGTCGCCGATCGCGACAGAAAGATTGAGCTTGGCCATCGTGATTGTGGTTTCCTCCTCCGGACGCAAGAATTCTCAGCGCATTCTGCCTAACGGCAAAACAGACATTGGCAGGGCCGGCGCAAATGAGCCGAGACAAGACTACATTTTTAGAACGCTTGTCCCGCTTTAGCGCCCGAATGGCGTGTTGTCCAAGGCTTGTGTAAGGCGAGTACAAGACTTGTGAGAGAGGCGCCGCCCGTGCAGGCTTCCGGTGAGCTGACCCCAGCCCGCCCGGCATGGGAATTGCTAACAACTCGACCCGATTAGCCCCTTTCGGCTAGGGCATATGGCCCACAGACAGGAGACGTTATGACTGTTTCGACACGCCCGCATCCGATCAACCGTCGCCGCGCAGGCGCTCTATTTGCCGCCTGCGCAGCGTCTTTGATGCTTGCTGGCCCGGCCAGCGCGCAAAAATGGCCGGAACGGCCGGTAACGGTCGTGGTTCCCTATGCGCCCGGCGGCTTCACGGACACGTTGGCCCGCATCGCCAGCCAGTATCTTTCCCAGGAGTTGGGCCAGAGCTTCGTGGTGGACAACCGTCCCGGCGCGGGCGGCGGCATCGGCACCACTTCGTTCCTCCGATCGACCCCGGACGGCTATACGCTGATGTTCGGCTCAGCCACCCAGCCCAGTCTCGCGCCGCTGACGCGCAAGATCACCTACAACGCCGATGACCTTCAGCCAGTGTCCATTTTCGGGCGCATTCCGTTCCTGCTCGCGGTCCGTGCGGATTTCCCCGCCAACAACGTCAAGGAGCTGATCGCCCATGCCAAGACCGTCAAGCAGGGCCTGAACGCGGCTGTCACCGGCTCGGGAACGACCAGCCACCTGATCACCACCAGCTTCGCCCACCGCGCCGGCATCAACGTTGTGACCGTGCCGTACAAGGGCTCGGCACCGGCCGCGGCGGCGGTGCTCCAGGGCGACGTGGACATGGCCTGGGCCGGCGTATCCGAGATCATGCCGCTGATCGAAAGCGGGAAAGTGAAGGCCCTGGCCATTTCCTCCCCTCAACGCCTCTCCACGCTGAAGGACATTCCGACTGTCGGGGAAACCCTGGACGGCTTTTATCTCCAGACCTGGAACGGATTCTTCGCCGTGCCCAATACGCCGAAGGACATCATAGAAAAGGTGTCCGAAGTGATGCGAAAGGCTGTGGCTGATCCCAAGATCGAGGGCCAACTCCGCAAGCTCGGTTTCGATCCGGCGGCCATGACCCCCGAAGAGATGGCCAAGCTGATGGCTTCCGACAAGGCCTTCTATGCGAAGGCCGTCAAGGAAGCGGGTCTGACCCAGCAGTGACGCGACACGCGGTTCGCCGTTTCACAACGACGGCGGACCGCTTTTCTATCCGACCGCACGCTCCGCACGGCGAAGCCGGTCAGAGCCGGCCCGGTTGCGCCACCGGCGCAACATCCAGCAGACGCATCTGCGCGCGCGCCGATCCGTTCCAACGATCGATGGACAAGCAGCCGGCGGCATGGACCGCCTGACCGCGCGCGGCCAGCAGCGCGTTGCCGAGCGGCTGGTTCAGCGCGCGAAACGCGATGGCATTGACCATGGCGCCGTCGCCCGAACGCAGACGCACCCGCACATGTGCCTGCCCGACGGGATCGGCATAGGCCACGATATGCGACGGCAGCGCCACCACCGGTTCGGGATTGCCGGCGCCGAACGGCCCCGCCCTGCCCAGCATCTCGATCAGGTCCGGATGGACGGCGGCCGCGCTCACCGCGCCGTCGATCTTGAGCGCGCGATCCTGCCGCGCCAGCGCCACCGCGCCGGACAGCGTTTCCTCCAGATAGGCGCGGAACGCCGACAGCGCGTCCCTCTTCAGGGTGACGCCAGCCGCCATGGCGTGACCGCCGCCCTTCATCAGCAATCCCTCGGCCACCGCGCGGCGCACCGCGCGGCCGAGATCGACGCCGGGAATGGAACGCCCCGAACCGGTGCCGGTGCCGCCCGGTTCGAGCGCGATGGCAAAGGCCGGACGGTTGAATTTCTCCTTGAGTCTCGCGGCGATGAGGCCGACCACGCCCGGATGCCAGTTCGCGGCGGCCGTCACCACCACCGCACCCGTTTCGTCGAAACCGAGCGCGGCGCTCGCCTCGGCCTCAGCCTCGGCCAGCATCGCCTGTTCGATCACCTGGCGTTCGCGGTTGAGCCGGTCGAGTTCGGCGGCGATGCCGCCGGCCACGGCCGGATCGTCTTCCAGCAGGAGGCTGACGCCGAGATCGGCGCGGCCGATGCGGCCGCCCGCGTTGATGCGCGGACCGAGCGTGAAACCGAGATGCCAGGGCTCGGGCGGCCCCGACAGGCGCGCGGCGTCCATCAGCGCGGTCAGCCCCGGATTGTCGCGACGGCGCATCGCGATCAGCCCCTTGGCGACGAACGCGCGGTTCAATCCGATCAGCGGCACCACGTCGGCGACGGTGCCGAGCGCCACCAGATCGAGCCACGAGAGCAGGTCCGGCGCCGGCCGCGATCCATTCCAGAAGCCGCGCAGGCGCAGCACGCGGCTGACCGCGACCACACTCATGAACACCAGGCCGGCCGCGCACAGATGACCGAGCTTGGACAGATCGTCGAGCCTGTTCGGATTGACCACAATCGCGTCGGGCAGCGTCTCGTCGGCCTGGTGATGGTCGATTACGACGACGTCGAGACCGAGCCGCCGCGCCTCCGTCAATGGTTCATGGCTCGTCGTGCCGCAATCGACCGTGATCAGCAGCTTCGCGCCGCGCGCGGCAAGCTTGCGGATGGCATCGACGTTCGGGCCATAGCCCTCGAAGATGCGGTCGGGAATATGCACCAGCGGATCGAGACCGCCCGCGCGCAGGAAGCGCGCGAGCAGCGCCGAGGCCGTGGCGCCGTCCACGTCGTAATCGCCGAAGATCGCGACCTGCTCGCCGCGCGTCACGGCATCGGCGATCCGTTCGGCCGCCGCCTCCATGGCCGTCAGCGAATGAGGGTCCGGCATCAGGCTCTTGACGGTGGGATCGAGAAACGCCGACACCTCGTCCGGCTCGACGTCGCGACCGGCCAGAACGCGGGCCAGAAGCTCGGGCACCTCGTTGCGCTGGGCGATAGCCAGGGCGCGCGCGCCGCCGCGCTCATCCAACCGGTCGCGCCACACGCGGCCGCAGGCCGATTGCTCGACGCCGAGGAAGGCGCGCCCGCTGTCTCTGGCTAATGTGGCCGGCGCCGCCGTCATCACAAGATCGTCGGGAATCAGATGTCTGGATGGGCCAGTATAGGCCGCCCGCATGGCAATGACATGGGAGTGTGGGCCCCGGCCGGACTTGCCAACAGCTATCCCGGCACGTCGCGACGCTATTTGCGCCGCGAAGGCACCTGCAATTCGTTGAGCTTGCGGCCGAGTTGCGATCTGCGGTGCCAGCCGGTCTTGTCCTTGATCCGGCGCAGATGGGTATAGACCGTGTTGGCGCTGAGCCCGCAGTCGCGAGCATAGTCGGCCGCCGTCACGCCGGCCTGGAGCGCGAGCGCCAGCGCGGATTCCGCCGGCGTCAGGCCGAAGAGGCCGCGCAGCAGGCTGGCTGCGGCCTCGTTGCGCGTCAACGGATCGCGGATGAACACGATGGCGACGGCCGCCGGCGCGGCGACGTATGCGCCCGCCAGCGGACGCAGCGCCACGACATAGGCGGGCCTGCCCTGCGGGCGCGGCACCAGGAACTCGCAGCCGGCATACCGCGCGTCACCATCGACCCCAAGGCGCGCAAGCGCGGCGAGCCCACCGGCCAAGGCGCTGCGCGCGGTGCCGGTCGAGAAGGCGAGCGCGCCGCGTTCGATGCCGACGCCGTCATTGCGGGCCGCGATCTGCCTGAGGCTCGTATTGCCGTAGAGAATGTGACCGTCGCGGCGAACCAGGGCGACGCCGTCATTGAGCCAGTCGAGCGCTCCTTCGAGCAAGCGCACCGGCTGGAGGGCGCCTTTAAGCCGCGTCGCCACGTCGAACGCTTGCTGGAGATGCGGAACCAGGAGCCGCATCGTCTCGATCTCGGCCTCGCCGACATGGCCCTGCCGACGGGTGCGCTGCACCGCGACCACGACATGGTCGCTCGGCGAATTCAGCACCGTAGCGGAGACGAAATAGCGGAAATCGGTGATCGGCAGCAGCTCGGAATAGAAGCCGTCGCGATCCATTCCACGCTCGTCGATGAACTGGTAGTCCCAGCCGATCTCGCCGCTCTTGAACCGATGGCCGTGAAGCACGCGCGGGCTGCGGGGCGCCCAATCGGCGAGATATTTCTCCTCCAGATTCAATGGCACGCCCGCGGCCTGAAAGGCGCGATGGCTCATCGTCGTCTTGTCGATGACCTCGAACGTGGTGCCGACGCCACCGCACAGGCGCGCGATGCCGCTCAACGCCTGCGGCCATCGCGCCTCGTCGAGGCCGGCGGCGTGAATCGCCCCGACGATATCCACCAGCCGGTCAGCCTTCGGCATGCCCCCTCCGCCTGCCGATCAATATGCCCCGCAGCATAGGTCAGCCCCCGACGCCCTCCAACGGCTTTGGCCGGATGCGACTGGGAGCGGCCTGCTCTCGCGCCATTGTGGTCGTCACGAAGGCGGGGTCGTCATCAGTGGCTGGTGACGACGGCCGCCATCCGTCTGCCTAGGCTTTCCGGATAAGGCCGGTGTTTTCATTCTCGGGGGCGTTGTGATGCGGATCGGCATGGCGTGCGGCGGCATTCTGCGGACCATCATCGTGGGGCTTGCGGCTCTGACGGGCGCGGAAGCGGCGCGGGCGCAACAAGGCGTCCCGATCGGCAACAATCTCCAGTTCGCGGAGACGCTGGCGCGGAACACGACCTACAGGCTCCAGCGGCTCGGCTCGGCCGATATCGATGTCAATGTCTGGTCGGGAACGACGCCGGACGGCAAGCCCGCAAGAAGCCCTAGCAACGAAACAGCGTTGCGGGACGTCATCGCCGAGATGCACGCAGCCATCGCCCAATGCAACGAACGCCGTCTCTCCAACCTGAAGCTGCGAGCCCTGACTATTCTCCAGTACATGGCCGCCGGCCAGCCGGACGGTCCGGCGCGCCGTCTCGCCGTGACGGCGCGCCTCCTTGCCTCGGTGAGGATGTCCTGCAACGGGCGCACCTACGCCGCCGACCGTCAAGCCAAGGAGGTCAACGCTGTCATTGAAGGTACGTTTGCGCCGGTCATCCGACGCATCCAGGCCGATATTCGCCAGCGCGGCGAGCAGAGCCGCACGGCGCAGCAGAACCCGCCCTCGCCCGAGGACATCTTCGCGGAGATTGAAGAGCAGGAGCAGGCTGAACGGCAAAAGGCCGGCAAGCCGCAGGTCCGCCGCCAGAAGCAGTCACGCCGCACGCCCAAGCGCGCCAAGACCGGCAACGCCGCCGAGTCCCGGACGGCAACGAGGCCGGCACAGGCCGGGTCGATCTTCGAATACACCCTCGTGCTGCCAAGTCAGCCGCAGGCTTACACCGCGCAGATCATCGATGGCGCGACCGGCGACGCCGTAGCCGGCACCCGGGTCGACGCCGACGCGGTCGTGAACTGGACGCCCTACGGCACGCTGCTGCCGGGGCGACGCTATCATCTCCGCTTCGACGGACAGACCGTCCTCGAATTCACGCCTGCGGAAGGACATGTCGCGGACCTCAGACACCTGCGCACGGCGCCGCTCGTCCAACTGACCGCAGGGGCGACGGCAAACGCCATGACGGTCCCGCAACTGGCCGCCGGCACTTTTTTCAACGGCGTCGCCGAGGCGGCGATCCTCAACAGCGCGCGCTCCCTCAACGGCGGCGGCGGCTTCATCTCGCTCCAGTATGAGCTTGCCCGCGACTATCTCGCCCTCGCCCACCTGGTGCGGTCCCACCTCGCCTTCGCTCACGCCCTTCGCCTGTTCATTCACGGGTCCTACAACACCGCGAGCGGCTCGGCGAACGCCGGCGTCGCGGCCGGCACCGACAATGTCGCTCAGACCTATATCGTTCGGAATCCGGCCAGCACCTCCACCGGCATTTTCGCCGGCGCCACCGGCCAGGCGGTGACCATCGACACCAAAGTCGACACCTACAACTGGGCCGCAGGCATCCAGGTCGATACGTCCGCTATGCCGCTCGCCAATGGTGTCGCCGGCACGCCGGCCGCCGTGCTGATCCCGAGCTTTGCCATCGGGCTGCGCCACCAGCACCTGACGCGGGAGGACCGCATTGGCCAGCAGAGCCTCACCTTTGCCGACCTGCATTCCGTGACGAACCTCAACACGACCTCGAACTTTCTCGCGCCGAGCTTCGGTTTCGGCCTGCGTGCGGTCCCCACGAACCCGGCGGGCCCGTTCGGGAGCATCCGCGCCATGATCGCGCCCGGGATGCTGTGGGCGTCGGCCTCGGCCTCGCAGGCCAGCCAGTGCGGCCCCTGCGGCGCCGCGAGCCCCGAGCGCAACGTCAGCCTTCGGCGCGACTTCAGCGACAGCACATTCAGCGTGTTCGCCGGCGCGAGCGCCGAGATCGGCTACCAGTTCAACCCGAGCCTCAAGCTCTCGGTGCTCGGCTCCTATGAATACATGAGCCACGTGCCGGTGCTCGACGTGCCGGTCACGCCGGCCGAGCAGCCGGTGAGGCTCGGCTACGGCCCGGGCCATACATGGCAGGCCGGCGCAAGGCTGACGCTCCTGTTCGGGCCGCCCCCGCCGCCCTGAGGCGGCATGCCGCCTCCGCTCAATCCAGGTGGAACTTTCCAAGCTCGCGATGCTCGGCGAAAATCCGGCGCACGGTGCCGGTCACCGAGCGCATCACCACCGTATCGGTCTCGATCACCTGCGCGCCATACTTCACGCCGCTCAGCATCGGCCCGTCGGTGACGCCGGTGGCGGCGAACAGGCAATCGCCGCGCACCATGTCCTGGATCTCATACTTCTTCTTCGAATCCTTGATACCCATCTTGAGCGTGCGCTCGCGCAGCTCCTCGGTGTCGATGATCAACCGTGTCTGCATCTGGCCGCCGATGCAGCGCAGCGCCGCCGCCGCCAGCACGCCCTCGGGCGCGCCACCGATACCGAGATAGATATCGATGCCGGTCTTCGGCTCGGCGCAATGGATCACGCCCGCGACGTCGCCGTCGGTGATCAGCGTCACCGAGGCGCCGATCTTGCGGACGGCCTTGATCATGTCGGCATGGCGCGGACGATCGAGCAGGATCGCATTGATCTCGGATGGCTTGACGCCCTTGGCCTTGGCCAGATTGGCGATGTTCTCCTCGACCGGCGCATCGAGATCGACGACGCCGGCCGGATAGCCCGGACCGATGGCGATCTTGTCCATGTAGCAGTCGGGCGCGTGCAGCAGCGTGCCACCGTCGGCCATGGCGAGAGTCGCGATGGCGCCCGGCATGTTTTTGGCGCAAAGAATGGTGCCCTCGAGCGGATCGACCGCGATATCGACCTTCGGACCGCCCTTGGTGCCGACCTTCTCGCCGATGTAGAGCATCGGCGCCTCGTCCATCTCGCCCTCGCCGATCACGACGGTGCCGTCGATCGGCAGCCGGTTCAATTCGCGGCGCATGGCATCGACAGCCGCCTGGTCTGAGGCCTTGTCCTGACCGCGACCGCGCAGGCGCGCCGCCGAAACGGCCGCGCGCTCGGTCACGCGCACGATCTCGAGAGTCAGGACACGTTCCAGCAGCAGATCGGGCTGGACGGTAATCGACGCCATCGCAGAATTCCTCCGGTCCCCGAGAGCGCTCGGGTCAAATGGTCAATTCTTCTCGATGCGAATGAGCTGGGCCTTGCCGGAAATCACCCGGTCGCCGCGCACGGCCGCCAGCGCCTTTCGCACTGCATCCTCAGTCGTAGCATAAGTGATGAGTATGACAGGAACCGGGCCTCCGCTCTTGGAGGCGCCGCCGGCCGGCGGGCCAGGATGCCGCTGGACGATGGATTCCATCGAAATGCCGTGTTGGGCCAGCCGCTTGGCGATGGCGGCGGCCGTTCCAGGCCGGTCCTTCGCCATCAGGCGGATGTAGTAGCCGCCCTCGTGGCGCTGCATCGGCGCCTTGCTGCTGGGCTTGAGACGCCCGACCGGCCGGCCGAAGGTGTGGACAACCTGTCCGCGCGCGATATCGGCGATATCGGCGACCACGGCCGACGCCGTCGCCATGCCGCCCGCGCCAGGACCGACGAGCGTGATCGGCGAAATGCCCTCGGCATCGACGGTCACGGCGTTGGTCACGTCCATCACCTGGGCGATGGCGGATTCCTTGGGAACCATCGTCGGATGCACGCGCTGCTCGATGCCCTTGGCGGTCTTTTCGGCAACGCCCAGCAGCTTGATCCGGTAGCCAAGCGCGTCGGCCGCCTCGAGGTCCGCCGTGGTGATCGAGGTGATGCCTTCAACGTAAAGCGCGGACGGATCGACCCGCGTTCCGAACGCCAGGCTCGCCAGGATCGAGAGCTTCTGCGCGGTGTCGAAGCCCTCGATATCGAAGGTGGGATCGGCCTCGGCGTAACCCAGCCGCTGCGCCTCGCTCAGGCAATCCTCGAACGACAGCCTCTCGCGCTCCATGCGCGTGAGCATGTAATTGCAGGTGCCGTTGAGGATGCCGTAGACGCGCCGGATCGTGTTGCCGGACAGCCCCTCGCGCAGCGTCTTGACGATGGGGATCGCGGCACCCACCGCCGCCTCGTAATTCAGCGCCGTCCCGCTCTTCTCGGCAACGCCGGCCAGCGCGAAGCCATGGCGGGCCAGCAGCGCCTTGTTGGCGGTGACGACCGGCTTGCCGGCCTTGAGCGCGGCGTTCACCGCCGCCTTCGCCGGATCGCCATCGCCGCCGATCAATTCCACGAAGGCATCGATTCCGGGATCGCTGGCCAGCGCGACGGGATCGGACACCCACCGAACCCTCTTCAGGTCGATGCCGCGACTCTTGTTACGGGAGCGCGCGGTGACCGCCACGACCTCGATCGGCCGGCCACAGCGGGCGGCCAGCGTCTCGCGCTGGGCGTTCAAAAGGCGGATGACCGACGTGCCGACCGTGCCGAGACCGGCCAGACCCAGTTTCAGCGGGGCAACCATGCAGCGTCCGTGGTTCTCTATCGAGCATAGGCGGGGGCCGGAACGCCCCTCTTGCTCCGGGCCATGCTCCGTGCGGCGCGTCAGCGCCGCGTGGCGAGGGGAACCACGTTGTGCAACGTTTCACCGGCGGTTTCAAGGAAACGGCGCAGATTGCGGGCCGCTTGCCGGATGCGCTGCTCGTTCTCAACAAGCGCGATGCGGACATAGCCCTCGCCGCGCTCGCCGAATCCGGTGCCGGGCGAAACCGCGACCTCCGCCTTCTCGACCAGAAGCCGCGAGAACTCCACGCTGCCGAGCTGCTGGAACGGCGCCGGAATCGGCGACCAGGCGAACATCGAGGCGCGCGGCGGCGGCACATCCCAGCCGGCGCGGCCGAAGCTCTCAACCAGGACATCGCGCCGCCGACGATAGATGTCGCGCATCTCCTGGATGCACTCTTCGGGGCCGTTGAGCGCTGCGGTGGCCGCGACCTGGATCGGCGTGAAGGCGCCATAGTCGAGATAGGATTTCACCCGCGCCAGCGCGCCGATCAGCCGCTCGTTGCCGACCGCGAAGCCCATGCGCCAGCCGGGCATCGAGAAGGTCTTGGACATGGAGGTGAACTCGACGGTGACATCCATGGCACCAGGCACTTCAAGGACGGACGGCGGCGGCTTGCCGTCGAAATAGACCTCGGCATAGGCAAGGTCCGAGAGAATGAAGATGCCATGCTTCTTCGCGAAGGCGACCAGGTCCTTATAGAAGTCGAGATCGGCGACGAAGGCGGTCGGGTTGGACGGATAGCAGACCACCACCGCTATCGGCTTGGGGATCGAGTGGGTGATCGCCCGCTCCAGCATCGGGAAGAATTCGGGCGTCGGCTCCGACGGCACCGAGCGCAGCACGCCCCCCGCCATCAGGAAGCCGAAGGCATGGATCGGATAGCTCGGATCGGGGACCAGCACGACATCGCCCGGCGCGGTGATCGCCTGGGCCATGTTGGCGAAGCCCTCCTTGGAGCCGAGCGTCGCCACCACCTGGGTGTCGGGATTGAGCTTCACCCCGAACCGGCGCGCGTAATAATTGGCCTGGGCGCGGCGCAGGCCGGCGATGCCCTTGGAGGCCGAATAGCGGTCGGTGCGCGGCCGGCCGAGCGTTTCCTTCATCTTCTCGACCACATGGGCCGGCGTCGGAAGGTCGGGATTGCCCATGCCGAGGTCGATGATATCGGCACCGGCGTTGCGGGCGGCGGCCTTGGCGCGATTCACGGTCTCAAAAACGTAGGGCGGAAGGCGCTTGATGCGGTAGAATTCTTCCATGATTTCAATCTCTACGACGGACCGGTGCCGGACTCTCGTTCCGGAGGCTGACTTCGGATGCTTTTAGAGCAAGATCCTTGTGAGGGCGACGGTTTTCGCCATTTCGGCCTTCAATAGATCGAGCCGCGGCTCGACGAGGGCTGGCGAGCCGCGGGCTGACGGGAGGCGGGCTTCTTCGTCGCCGAAGCTCCATCTCGGGCCGCCGGCTTGCTCGGAGGCGGCACCGGGGTGACCGGCTGTCCCCCCGCCTCCTGGTTGCGGGCCCGCGCGGCCATCAGATCGTCCTCGATCTTGCGCTGCTCGTCCTCGTTCAACAGTTTGGTGTCGCGTGGCGGCGGCATGTCATGGACCGCCGGATAGGCCGCGCGCGCCACCGGCCGCTCCGGCGCTCCCTCGGGAAGGCCCACGCCCGGCAACTCGCCGCCCCGCTCCGCGATGAACTCCGAGATCGAGCCGCAGCCCCCCACGACCGCCGTCAATCCCAGGGTCATCGCCACAGCCAGGCCACGAGCCTTGCCGCCCATTCTTAGGGCCCGATTTGATGTGCCAAGCGGTCGCAAGCGGTCGTTCGCCTCTTCAATTCGCCCGCATCAACACCAATGTTGCGTGGACAGCGTGCCTCAAGCCAAAGCGTACACGAAATTGGCATAAATTGCAGGCAACGTCAGCGTTTCGGGTACCCGGCCAATATGGTCAAAGCAAGGATCGGGACCACCGCCGGGAGGCCCAGGAAGGCGATACTGGAATATGGTTTGCATCGCGGGACCCGTGACCAGGCGCGACGCGACGCCCGAGGGACGAACAGCAGGGGGCTATGAAGGATAACGTCCAGCCGGCATCCTCAAGGATCGGCGCAGCCGATGTCGAGGTCTTTGCCCAGAACGTGGCCCGGCTGGTCGAAGAGGGCGGCAAGGCCGTGGCGGCCTATATGCGCCCCCGCGAGGAGCGCGGCTTCCACGACACCCTCCCCGACGAAGCGGCCAATCTGGTGCGCACCTTCGGCGCCGTGGCTGAATATTGGCTGTCCGATCCCACGCGCGCGATGGACCTCCAGGCCCGGCTCGGCCGCGCCTATCTGGACCTGTGGGGTTCGGCCGCCAAGCGGCTCGCCGGCGAGGAGGCTCCGCCGGCCGCGGCGGCCGATCCGAAGGACCGCCGCTTCGCCGATCCGGAATGGACCTCGAACCAGTTCTTCGACTTCCTCAAGCAGGCCTATCTGCTGAGCGCGCAATGGGCCGACGCCCTTGTTCGCGACGCCGAGGGGCTCGATCCGCACACGCGCCAGAAGGCGGAGTTCTATGTCCGCCAGATCGTCAACGCGCTCGCACCGTCAAACTTCGTTCTGACCAATCCGGAGCTTCTGCGCGAGACGCTCGGCTCCAACGCCGACAATCTCGTGCGCGGCATGCAGATGATGGCCGAGGACATCGAGGCCGGCGGCGGCGATCTGCGCATCCGGCAATCGGATGCCAGCGGCTTCGAGGTCGGACGCAACCTCGCGCTCACGCCCGGCAAGGTGGTGTTCCAGAACGAGCTGATGCAGCTCATCCAGTACGCGCCGACCACCGAGCGGGTGCTCAAGACGCCGCTGCTGATCGTGCCGCCCTGGATCAACAAGTATTACGTCCTCGACCTCACGCCCGAGAAATCGTTCATCAAATGGTGCGTGGACCAGGGCCTCACCGTGTTCGTGATCTCCTGGGTCAATCCCGACACGCGGCACGCCGCGATGGGGTTCGAGCATTACATGCGCCTCGGCCCCCTCGCCGCGCTTGATGCGATCAAGCAGGCCACCGGCGAGAGCAAGGTCAACGCCGTCGGCTATTGCGTCGGCGGCACGCTGCTTTCCGCGATGCTGGCCTATATGGCCAAAACGCGCGACCGGCGGATCGTCTCGGCGACGCTGTTCGCGTCACAGGTGGACTTCACCCACGCCGGCGACCTCAAGGTTTTCGTGGACGAACAGCAGCTCGAAAAGATCGAGAGGCTGATGGCCGAACGCGGCTATCTCGAAGGCAAGCGCATGGCGAATGTCTTCAATATGCTGCGCTCCAACGACCTGATCTGGCCCTATGTCATCAACAATTACCTGCGCGGCAAGGCGCCGATGGCGTTCGACCTTCTGCACTGGAACGCCGACGCAACGCGCATGCCCGCCGCCAATCACAAATTCTATCTGCGCCATTGCTATCTCGAGAACGCGCTGACGGCCGGCACGATGGAACTGGCCGGCAAGACGCTCGATCTCTCCAAGGTGACGATCCCGATCTATAATCTGGCCACCCGCGAGGATCACATCGCGCCCGCGCAATCGGTGTTCCTGGGATCGACCTTCTTCGGCGGGCCGGTGAAATTCGTGCTCTCCGGCTCCGGCCATATCGCAGGCGTGATCAACCCGCCGAGCCGGACCAAGTATCAGTACTGGACCGGGGGGCCGGCGGGCGACGGCTCCATCGAGACCTGGCTCGGCGCGGCCGAGGAGCATCCCGGCTCCTGGTGGCCGGACTGGCTCGACTGGCTCAAGGGCCACGGCGACAAGACGGTCGCCGCGCGCAAGCCCGGTGGCGGCAAGCTGAAGGCGCTCGAAGACGCACCCGGCAGCTACGTAAAGGTGCGGGATTAGCAGCACCCGCTCCTGCGCCAAGACGCGGCGAAATAGGGCTGTCCCGTTTGTTTTAAGGAACCAGCGCGACCTGATCGAGGCCCGTCGTCTCCGGCCAGCCCATCATCATGTTCATGTTCTGAACAGCCTGGCCCGACGCGCCCTTCACCAG
>Ga0182743_1002520_pt1 | contig 15914 bp, 18 predicted proteins | sample eDN3rd30CKraftOP_FD_128522 | JGI IMG/M metagenome (GOLD analysis project Ga0182743, IMG submission 128522) | Enriched Organic Plus compost microbial communities from Emeryville, California, USA - eDNA 3rd pass 30_C Kraft OP (version 2) (version 2) ... | reverse complement strand
GTTTTCTACTTGGCAGGCGCGAGAATAACCTCAGCGCAGGCCCGTCTCCTTGAGCAGGCCCATTCGCTTGGCGTCGTAGTAATAGCCGCTGGCGTAAAAGCGGACCGCCTGGTCGGGATTGCCACGGGCGACCAAGTAAGCGCCGCGCAGATACTTGACCGCATATTTAAGGTTGGTCTCGGCATCGAGCAGGCCATTGGCCGAGCCCGAATAGCCCATGGTCTGGGCCGTCTGGTGCCGGATCTGCATCAGCCCGTAATAGGGGCCGTTGCGCGCCTGCGGGTTATACTTGCTCTCGCGCACGATCACCCGGCGCACCAGGGCCTCGGGCACCTGGTAATAGGTGGCGTATTGGGCGATGAGCCCGTCGAGCCGCGGATTGCCGGGCGCCGAATAGGCCAGGGCATCGGCCGCCGGCGTCGGATCGGCAATGGCCACGCTCGCCGCTACCGCTTCAGAGGTCGCCGCGACCTTGCTGGTCTCCTCGAGCGCACTCGTCGTGCCCGCGCCGCTATGCGCGAACTTGATGCCCGTCATCGAGCATCCGGAAACAAGCAGGGCAGCCGCTGCTGCGAGCGGGATGAAGCGCAGGCGAGAGTGCAAAGGCAGAGCGTCCTCAACAGTTCCGAGTGTAACGCCACTATGGTTCAAAAGCGGCGCCTTGATGGCAATGGATCGGTCTCTGCCACATTTGACTGAAAATGGCCAGTACGGCGCGATTGACTGGGTCGGCGCGGCCGAACTACTCTCGTGGCAAGGCCGATACAGCCTGCCGCTTGCGCCATTACCGGCATGGTGAACCGTATCAAGAAAACTCCCCCTCGATCCTTTCGCGTTCGCGAACGAGTCGGCAATGCAAGCACTGACGAAACCGTTCGCGACACGAAGGATGCTTCATGCGCACCTATCTTCAAGCCAACGCCATGGCGCGGTCATTGCGGACCGGCCTCGAAAAGCGCCTGTCAGTCGCCATCTCCCACAGCGAGGCGCTCGAGCTGGTCGCCGGCCAGTTCGAATTCGACGACTGGAACGCTCTCTCCGCCCGGATCGAAGCCGCGCCGCCCCCGCAGTCGGGGTCCAGCCAGCCGACCTTCGAGCCCGCCATCCCCATCATCCGGATCTTCTCGGTCGAGAAGGCCTATGAGTTCTACCGCGACTATCTCGGCATGAATGTCGACTGGGAGCATCGGCACGAGCCCGGCTTGCCGCTCTACGCCCAGGTGTCGCGTGCCGGCTTGGTCCTCCACCTCTCCGAGCACCACGGCGACGCCACGCCCGGCTCCACCGTCTTCATCTGGATGCAGAACCTCCTCGCCTTCCACACGGAGCTGCGCAGCAAGACCTATCCGCTCCGGCCCGGCATCGATCAGGGGCCGGGCGAGACCGACAAAGGCTTCGAGATTCCCGATCCCTTCGGCAACCGGCTCCGCTTCCACGAGCGGGGCAGCACTTCCTGAGCCGGGGTGTTGCCGGCGGCTCGTCTCTGCTAAGAGGCGGGCCATGACGCAGGAGCTGCCCAACCAATATATCTACACGCCACCCATGGAGCCGTATCTGACGGTGATCCATGAGGACGAGGACATCATCGTCCTCGACAAGCCCTCTGGCCTGCTTTCCGTTCCGGGCAAGCCCGAAGAGCTCAAGGATTGCCTCGAGAGCCGCGCCCGCGAGCGTTACCCCACGGCCTCGACCATCCACCGGCTCGACAAGGACACCTCGGGCGTCGTGGTGATGGCCCTCAACAAATGGGCACACGGCCGCATCGGCATCCAGTTCGAGAAGCGGCAGACCGAAAAGTTCTACGAAGCGCGCCTCTGGGGCCTGCTTGAGGAAGACCGTGGGCGCGTCGACCTGCCGCTCGCCACCGACTGGGAGCGCAAGCCGCGCCAGCGTGTCGATTTCGAAAACGGTCGCCCCTCGCAGACGGATTGGGAAGTGCTTTCGCGCGAAGGCAACATCACGCGCGTCAAGCTGATGCCGATCACCGGCCGCACGCACCAATTGCGCGTCCACATGCTCAGCCTGGGCCATCCGATCGTCGGCGATCCCTTCTACGCCCCCGAGGAAGCCCTCGCCGCCGCCGACCGCCTGCAGCTCCACGCCGAAATGCTCGCTTTCACCCATCCGCGCTCGGGCGCCCGGATGGAATTCCTCATCCCCTGCCCCTTCTGATCACGCATCCCCCGAAAACCGGCGGCGACCAGTTGCCGAACGCAATCGCATTCTATAGTTTGCGCCCAATTCAGCCGCTCCCCGCGGCATCCAGATGCACCCGTAGCTCAGCTGGATAGAGCGCTGCCCTCCGAAGGCAGAGGTCGTGAGTTCGAATCTCGCCGGGTGCACCAATTTTTTCAATGACTTAGCTTCGCGCGAGTTTTCGAGAAGCTCGGTAAAGTAATCACCGGGTAATCACATTGCCTCGCGTGCGCGAGGCATCACACCCAGCCAAACGCGCGCGCCGAAAAAATTTCTTAGCGGGCTCTTGCAGGAATAATCGGGACGTACAATGTAATAGTGGTCCGACGAAAGTTGGCTCCTAGTTATTGAACCGGTGACTCCACCCTAGGGTGTGGCAGAGGCCTTGTAATGGGCCCACCGATGGATCTGAGGGTGAAACTAGGCACCTGATCCAAAGGGCAGTGTTCGACCTACCGTCCATGTTTAACATGAGGCGAGTAACGGTTGGCATTGCCCGTGGTTTAGAGCACGGTTCCGTTACTCGCCTCCAAATCAGGAGGCAGTTTTGTCCCCCAAATATGACAATGAAGAAGCCCGCAAGGCTGGTCTCGCCAAGGCTTTTCTGAAGTTTACGGAACTCTTGGTAAGAGAGCATGACCTGTCGCTAGAGGTCCTAAGTTCCAGCGCCGGTAGCGATCGCATGACCGCCGCCAAAGCGGCGCGTTCGTTGCCGCCGGACTACCTAATGACGCCCTTAGAGGTCGGCCAGACCCTAGGGGTATCGCCAAAGACCCTCGCTAACCTGCGTAGCAAGGGCGGTCACATCCCCTTTACCCGCACCGGTCGTTTGATCCGGTACCGACATGGCGACGTCCTGGACTACATCCGGGCGGGCAAATGCTTGAGCACGAGCGAGAAGGTGAGCGCGCCATGACTTTCTCGAACCCAGAAATCTTCTCCAATGAAGTCGCATACTCAAAACTCCCGCCGATCGGCAATGGATCAACTGAACGAGTTGGCCAGCAAGTTGACACAGGCGAAAGCTGGTTATCGACAGACGGTGCGCGAAACGGTCACTAAAGCCTACGAGGTCGCGAAGTCGTTGATGCAGGATCGACGGCGGTGGGATGAGTTCTGCAAGGACAAATGGTGGCAAGAGCGAAAGAAGCCGCCAACACTCGGCAATCAGAAGGACGCACTGCGGTTTGTATTGCGCAAACTGACGGGAGAGGGACCGTCGGCCAGCAAACGCGCCAATCGCTTCTATCTTGCCCTCGCTCCTCTTATGGAAAAAGGCGTGCCGTCATCCCGCGTCCCAGAGATTGTGAAAAAGGCTGGCGGCTGGGAGAAACTGGCGAAAAAGCACAAGCCGTCCGATGAAAACGTCGAGGTTCTGGCTCCTATGTCTGATGGCTCGGAGGCGCTTACGCGGCCAGCGCACCATGTGGACAAGAAGACGCAGCCGAGCAAAGCCACTCATTCAAGCGAACGCACATTCCCACTGCGCGATCTTTGGAACAACGAAATGGAGGTAGGTGCCCGAGTGATGGCGGAACTCTCGCTGCCGCGAGGCCATGACCTCACTGCCGCTGGCGAGCCGCCGAAGATACATTTTTGTATTATCGAGAGCCGCCACGACCCTAAGAACGGATTGCAGGTCAACGTCGTCCATATGGCAGGCAGCGATGCAGCGGCCATGAGGAAAGGATTGGCCAAAGCTCGCGCCCGATCGCTGGATAGCTAGGAGGAGGTGGTGGGGGGCGCTCAGGACCAATTGGGTGCCCTTACCTATTGTAGCTCATATCACACCCCTTACACCCCCCACCAACCTGCTTGGCACACCCATAGACCTAGCTAACCCTAGAACATAACCCTCACCCCCCTTTAGCGTCGACTAGTCGGTCAATGCTGCACGTTCCCGCCTAGCGGTGAAGGCAGCAACAGGCCCCCTATTGTCGAACGCGGGGCTTGGAGAATGATCATGGTCAAACCGATCAACAGCCTTGAACGCCTTATCTCTGAGATGAGCGAACAAGACCACCGCCTTCGTGATTACGAAGCGAATGCCCGTCGAGGATATCTACCACTCAACAACTATGTGGAGAGGGACCTTCAGGATCAAAACTGGATGTATTTAAACGCTGCCAATGCGACGTCACGGATCGCTGTGGCGAGAATTGCCGAAAGGCGCATCGAGGAAGCGCTTGCCCGGCTACCGCCCTCAATGCCGATATTCTGGATAACTTTAGCACCCCTGAAGTACGCGATGGCGGCGAGTGAGGCGAAGAACTTCGACGTTCGGAGGCTGCAAGGGTGGACTCGGCAGGTCCTAGGAGGCCTAAGCTTCATTGGATGCGTGGATGTCGCGTACTACCCGAGGTATTGGGGGTTCTTCCCCGGCACTAAGGCGATGTCATTCCACGTACATGCCTTAGCATGGGGTATGGATCGCCATTCGCTCTTCGCTTTAAGCGAACAATTGAACGCAAAGTACGACTGCATGATCCCCGGAGCCGTGGCAGTTCACGTTCAGGACGTTCCTCTTCGTATGGCCCTGCAAAAAGTGCCCTATATGCTCAAACGCCCAACTAAGTCGTATCGCATTCGCATCGGAAAGCGGGAATTGACGGATTCGGAGACAGGCGAAATCACTAGCGAAAGGACGTACAAGCAATTCAAGCAAAAGCTGCGGACACGAGAAATCGTCATGTCGGTGAACCTGCTCCACAATTGGTTTTTGGAAGAACTCTTTTTCGGCTCGCTGGAAGGTACCACCCTGCGAAACGAGATAGTTGGAGAGGTTCTGCGACCCATGTTTCGTCGTGATCCAGGGTCGCGCAATGCGAGCCGTCCCGGCAGCGTGAATCGAGGCTAAATTGCTATCTATTTGACAAATAAGGACAATTTATGCATGAATAGGGCTCGCTCATCGTCGAGCGTTTCATCGAAGGTGCAGAAAATGTCACGGCAGCAACCACCGCCACCGCTACGAAAACAGCACCATCATCATCTCATAGGGCCCTTCGGGGCCCTTCTTTGTTTTTGGAGGTAATTCATGGGCAATGCCCTACGCCGAGCCGATCTTTTCACCCCCGACTTCGATCCCGCCATCATCGTTTGTGGTCGGGCTAATGGCGGCAAGCCGCATGCTTCGGTCTTCGATGCCGGTAGCCGGGTTGGGGCCGAGACGGCGGCGGCGATCATGAACATGCACGTGATTCCGGTCGGCGATGAAGCGATCAAGGCGCTTGCCGGGAAGCTCCCGCAGGGACGCATCTTCGGCAGCGGACGCGCCTTCGTGCCCTTCGTCAGTCGGCAGCTCTATGCCGAACTCGAAAAGCATATCCCGGCAGCGGCCAGGACCGCCAAGCTCAAAGTGGTGGCTGCGAGCAGCGATGCCGCAGGTAGCGGAAAAACGCCGCCCGCCAGCCCCAACGAGGCAGGGACCGACAAGGTCAACATGCCCAAGGACTGGGCCAGCATCAAACTGGGCAGCATGGTTCTGGCCTCGGAGGGGCGCGGTGAGGGCTGGTACGAAAGCGTCGTGATCGAGGTCAAGGGCAACGACGTTTTCGAGCTCAAATGGCTGGACTGGCCCGAAGAGCCTGCCTTCGTCAGGCACCGTACCCGGCTCGCCCTGCTGCATCCCGGCATTGGCGATGAAACTCCCTAACCCTCACCCGGGCCGGTCTCAGTACCGGCCCGAAGCTTTTCATGGGCATGAGAATGAAAATCAAATCCCAAGCTGCAATCGATCACTTCGCCCGGCTCGAGGTCAACCGGCTCCCACGGACGGAGGCGAAGCATGAAGGCGCGAGCGCTTGCGATCGGGCTGCTCACCGGCTTGCTGTGCATGAGCCACGCTGCCTGCGCGTTTGCCCAGGAGCGCGGCACACCATTTCGGGGGGTGGCGCGAGGCGATACGCGCGCCGAGGTCGTGGCGGCACTCGATCAAATCGGGTTCCGCTGCATGACCGATGCGGAAAAGAAGGTCTTCAACAATGTCATGTTCGTCGAAGACATCGGAGGACTCGACGTCTGCCGGATCGTGAGGAAGGACATCGATATCGGCATGGGCGCCCACGATATGGGGACACCCGACTTGGTGGACTACGTCACCAACATCCTGTTCCTCGAAATGCAGCAAATGGGGCTGCTCTATATGGTTCAATTCCAGAACGGCCGGGTCTCCGAAATGCGGCTGCAGCGGGACTTCTTCAATGCCGCCCAGACCCCGCCTTGGGACTTCGTACGCGCCATCCGTGACAGCTACCCCTTCCCCGACGGCATGCGGCGAACAGAGGACGGCGTCGAGGGCATCACCGATGCTGGCGATCTCGTAAACGTGGTGATTTCGCCCAACGGTAAACGCGTAATTCTCTGGGTTAGAGCGGCCACGGCCGACAACCAGCCTGCGTTCAATTGAGGGATCGAGAATGCACCGTCTTGCCTTGACCGCTATGGCTGTCCTCTGCCTGCCACTCATCCCCGACAACGCTTTGGCTGCATCGTCAAATAGTCCGGCACTCGCCCGAGAGGCTCTGACAAAGCTATCGGGTTGGTGGCGCTACGACAGCTGGGATTGGGGGTGCGACGACACGGACAATCAATATCGAGCCGCCTTCGGAGCCTGGACATCCGACGACACCGGCATCCATTTCGGCAAAGGCGACCTTGGGGTCGGCATGTACGACGGCGGCTGCACGTTCAGCGATTTGCACTATTCTCCAGCTTCAACGGTCTCAGCTGAGAGGGTTAGCGTGCACGCGCAGTGCAGGTTTGAGGGAGAGGACTCAGCCGGTCCCGCCGATATCTACATCTTCGACAAGAGCCAGATACGCGTCATGCTCCCGGGATTTAATGCTCCGGGCATGGACCTCATCGCTTGCCCGGTCGCGCAGCAGCAGGCTGCGGCTAAAGAGGCGGATGATTGGGTGCCGGTCAACGCCAGTGGATGGTCGATCGAACTTCCGGCAAACCTCGCCAGCGGACCGCAGCAGGCTATTATAGAGAATGGCAAGGATGTCGGCACATCCTACACCGCCGAAAACAGCCCCGAGTCATTGGTGACGTTTGCCGCTGACCTCGGCGGTCGGCCCATGAAGTACCTGGAGGCCCGCTACGCTGGCCGGGAATACGCGATCACCTATCGGTTCGACCGTGAGGCCGTGGCTGTGATGTCGGGCTTTATGGGCGAAGGGAGCCCGCAAACATTCTACACGAAGTGCCTTGCGGGGACCGAGGGGCGCTGCTTTGAACTGATCTACGACACCAAGGACGGCAGCCGCATGGCTCCGGTGGTCGAGCGGATCAGCCAGTCGTTCAAGACCGCTGCCGTCGCGCCCGCGGTAGCAGGGAAACACGATGCGTTCCTCGCCGAGTTGCCGACGGTGCTCGATGAAGACGCCATCCATGACCTGTGCAGGTACGTTGGGGAAAGTCACAACCCCGCTGAGGAGTTCGCTCCGGCACTCGCTGGCCGCTCTGTCGATCTACGGATCATCGCGCAAAGCTTTTCGCCACAGGACCACCTGCTCAGGGGCACCAACTACCTCCATGCTGGCGCCTATGCCGCCGACGTGGTGGTTGATGTGGACGTCTTTAAGGTCTCGACCGATGGTCTACACAAAGGCGGGGCAGTCAGGATACAGGGCAGCCTATTGGAGCCGGTATTCTACGGCAACATAATGGACAACTGCTTCATCCAGGTCACTGCCAGCAGTCTTGAGGCGGCGGGGTTTTAGACCGGGTGGTACGGCCACGCCCACGCGGCATGACGGCAGCTTCCGACCCCATTGCGGTCGTTCCCGCCATGATGAAAGTTTCTTAATAGCTGTCATGCATGGGCACTCACCAGGTGAGCCGATGCGTCCCATCTCCCATCGTTTGGGTGGCTGCTACCTTTCCCCAAGAGTTGCCGTTCACTTGGCCGAAAGTGGACAGCAATCAGGTTTTCTATTCCCGTCTCATCCGTCCTCCGCCGGTGACGAACAACAGACACTTTGGCGTCGGAACGAGCCATCGCCGAGAGATGGAGAGGCAGCGCCACTGGTCGTAGGATTAGCGGGGTTGGATCTGGCCCACCGCTTCGTTGAGGTTGTCCTTCCTCGCAACCGTCAAGGGGAATCCGGTCAGGTTAAAAATTTTCGAGCGAAGTTCGACTCGCACCGCAGGCTCGTTGGCCGTCGTGGCGTTGTGAAAGTTGAAAAGTCCTTGGATCGCAGGCAGTACCGATATCGCCATCGCTTCGATCTGCGCGTTAGTCGACCCGGGTTCCATAGACTGGAAGATGGCCCCCAGCGCCGCCGCCAGTTTGCCGCGGAGGAGGACGCTTTCGTCAATGTTTCGCCCTGGTGCAGCACAGCGCAGGGCGCGCACCAATTCCGGATACTCGGCTGCCAACTGCGTGGACGTCAACACTGCGAGACGGTCAGCTTCAGTGCTTGCGCGCGCCGGCTTGCCTGCGCCATTTGAGGTGTCGGCGTAGTAGTTCTCGATTGCGCCGCGGCGGAGGAAGAAGCAGCCGAGTTGTTCGAGCCCGGTGAGCAGCACGCCGTAGCGGGTAGCCAGTGCCGTCATCCTAGTTCCAAGCTCACCAGTAAAAACGGAAGGGTCGGTCAGAAGTTGTGCAAGCGCACAGCGCCGACGCTTCACATCTGGGTCTTGCTTGTCCGACCAATAGGGATAAGCGCTGACCGCCCCGTCAATCGCTGCAGTGTTGGCGGCGATGAGCCCGGCAAGTTCAGATCGCAGATTGCCTTCGAGTTCTATGAGCGAGCTATAGCCGATAGCGTTTGCGATCGCAGTCGCCCCTTCCGCGCCGCTGAAGTCGTTCACTAGGCGGTTGTCGTCGGCGAGGGCATCGAGATCGGCAAGTACTGTCACTCGCATGCCGATCTTGGTGAACAGCTTCCTCGCCTCGCGAAACTCGCCCTTGCCAAGCGCGGGGAGGATCTGCGTGTTGCGTGCATCGATCTTGAGGCCGAGGAGTCGGGCAGTACGTGCCGCGACGATCTCGTCGCTCGGCCCTTCGACGAGCAGGATGCGCTCTGCGAACAGAGCCTGCCGGTGGGACAGGCTGGTGCGTGCTACGAATTCTTTGAGCTTCGACGATTGGAGAAGGCCCTCGGCGGGATCAATCTGGCGGCAATCTGCACCCCCGCCGAAAAAGACGATGCTGGGAAGGTCGGCGAGCGAACGGAAAGGCAGGAACGATGGCGAGTGGGTAGAGATCACGATCCGCTTTCTGCCAGGATCGGTCCAGTCGCCGGCGACCGATTCCATCTCTTCGAGAATGAACGCCTGTAGCTGCGGATGAAGCGAGATCTCTGGCTCGTCTACGATGAGAGTTCCAATCGTGTCATCGTAGATCGCGGCGAGCAGCGAAACGAGCTGGGTGATCCCGCTAGCTTCGAGCCCGGATTGATAGCGCGCGCTGTCGGACATTGCGGTGAAGAACATGCCGAGCCCATTCTGACTCCACTGGAAGTCGATTCCTCGTTCGAAGAGCTGCTGCAGCCGCGTTTCGACCTTGATCCGCAAATCAGGGCGCTGCTCGAGGTTGATGATCTCGCCCACAACGCTCTCGATTTCGTGCCATTGGGGACGGTAATTTACGTGTCCATAAAAAGCCTCGCCGTGTTGTGATCCTACCCCAGGAGAATCGGTAGCTGCTCGGTACCGCTCGATCGGTCCGGTGCGACCGGCGGGTAAGAAACGAACATACGCGGCCTCCGCACCGCGACCTCGTAGCGCCCGCTGGATGGACCGCAACGCCCGCGTCTTGCCGCTGCCATTGGGCCCGACGAGGGTGGTGATGCCGGGGCGGATCGTAACCGTGCCGCCGGGCTTTCCCGCAATGACGTCGAGCGGAACTGCAACGTCGGTGGCCGGGGCTGGGACATGGATTGCGGCATCGTCGGACACGGGAACCTCCTGGGATCGAAGTCTGCTTTTAGGACTCGTCGCAGCGATGTGTCACGACCGCAATAGTATCGGATAAAGAACCGTAGACTTCGTTGTTTGACCGCTCAAAAACTGAAAGTTAAATTTGCGGCCTTGTCTATGTCGGATTAGCGACGTCCGCTTTTATAGCAGACGGCCCGAAAGTTGGTCGTCCGCAAACCACCCCATTGAAGCCGTGCATTATGCTAGTCATTAGCACCCACAATATGCCGCACGGTGGCCCGTCCGGGACTGGAGCCACCGGATGCCGACTTCATGTCAGTTGTTCAGCTCTATGCCGCGAACCCCTGAAGCGGCCATTTTTTGGCGCGTGACGACATCGGCTCTGCGCCTTGTGCCGGTCGATACCAAGAACCCGTCGTTTGGCCGAAGACGGAAATAACCGACCAGCTGGACGCGGACATCTCGTCTCAAATAGCTGCGCGCGGTGTCGAGGATTTGGCGCTGCGCTCTCGGTCTCCGATGGGGGAGGCAACGTTTCTCAACTGGCACCAGACTCCATTCGCCTTCAGCGAGGCTTGGCCGCCTGAGTTTTCCTCGGGCCCTGAATATGCGGCCAAGATCGGCGACTTTCTCGGGCGATTCTGGTCGGGGAGTACTTCATCCCCGGAGCTTGAGCGGAAAGTCACCGATTTCCTCCACGAGCCTGGCAATTTCTACAGCATCGACTCCGCTCGCCGCCGGATCATCGTCGTCGCGCCAGCGTCTGGACGGGTCGCCTACGGATTTGGCAAGTAACTTGGCGCTCCGGTTCGCGGAGCTACTCCCTCAAGCAGCGTCGCCAGTAGCTTCGGCGCTATCCTTGACAACGGCGTCACTGCCAGGCGGATTGGAGCGTCGTTTGCGGCAAGTTGAAAGCGTGTTGCGTACTCAGATCTCCCGTCCAAGCCTCGACTGGTTGGGCGATGGGTTGCCTTTCCTTCTGGAAGAGGACGATGCGGCTTGGGGACAACCTGAGTAACTACGGATATTCCCCAATAGCATTACCGCGAACGGCGATGGATTCTGCGAGCATCATGGCGTTGGGGCGGCAGATGCAGAGGATCCATCTCGGAGGCGGGCATATTTCGGACACTGACATCCTAGCCTTCGCGCTGTGGTCGGATAGTATCGCAGGAGCCTCAGAAGCAGCGACGTTGCTGATAGAGCATTTTGGGTCGTTGCCCGAGGTGCTCTCCGCGAACCCCTACCAATTGTTTGCGCTCTCCGGGCTGGATGAAGGCGTGGCCGATCAAGTGATCGCTCTAAGGCTAGCCGCGGAGCGGTATGCCCACTCCCGCGTCACATCGGGTCGCTCGGTACTAAGCTGTTGGGGCGAGCTGCTCGACTATCTTCATGTCACAATGGCGTTTGAACGAATAGAACAGTTTCGTATTCTTTTTCTCGACAAGAAAAATCGCCTGATCGCCGACGAGGTACAGCAACACGGCACGATCGACCACACTCCTGTCTATCCGAGAGAGGTAATCCGCCGCGCGCTCGAACTGGGAGCAACAGCCCTCATTTTCGTTCACAATCACCCATCAGGCGACCCAACTCCCTCGGCTGCCGACATCCAAATCACGCAGACGCTGTGCGAGGCATGCAGACACTTGAACATCAGGGTGCACGACCACGTCGTCATCGCCAAGGCAGGTCACACGTCGTTCCGGGATATGAAGCTGCTCTAGGCAATGGCTATCGTCAGAAATCCCAATGGACCGAAAGCTCGGCTCGCGCTGAGATCGAGGCATCCAAAGGGAGACAAGATGAAGACCGAACGACAACTCGCACGCCTATCCAACGAACGGCTGGATGCCCACCTAAACTATCACATTGAAGCAGTCACATTGGCCGCCATCTATGGACGGCGGTCGGTCAAAGATGAGCAAGCCCTGGAGAGGGTACGGAAGGTGATGGAAACCAGAAATCAAAAGCCACCGCACTAGTTAGGCATCATCTAGAAACTTCACTATAATAATCAATAATTGTTCGCGCTTCCCCGCCACAATACACTTGTGTCAACACAAATAAAGTCAGCTTATATTACCAATTAGAATTCCAAAAGCAAGGCTTTCGATTATTTGATTGGATAACGTAATTATTTTGCCTAATCCTTATTCCGCGATTCGACCGGGGCTCACTCGTCACACTCCTCGGTCGAGGAGGGAAAAATGAAGAGAGGCAACACACGATGGATCAGGAACTCTGATCGACTGATCCACATCCTGGATAACGACGTCAGGACCTGCGAGACCCTGACGACTTTATTGCGTTTGGAGGGGTTCAAGACGCAATGCTCTCGCACTGCCGACGCGCTGTGGTTGTCGAACTCGCGACCACCCGACGTTGCGTTGGTGAATTTCGACCTGGAAGACGGGCACGGCATGGACGTGCTCAAGGCGATTGCAGAACAGCGCATTGGCACTTCGGTCATCATGCTGGCCAACAACCCGCGCGTCGACTTTATCGTGCGCGCCGTGCGCATGGGCGCATCCGATGTTTTGGTCGCGCCCTATGAGGTGGACCACATGATCCGAAGTATCATGCTGTGCCTTGGCTCCGAGACCCAATTCTTTGGCTCCGAGATTGCGCCCCTGCCAACCTTCTCGAGCCTAACCAACCGCGAGCGCGAGGTTCTCGACTTGATTGCGGCCGGTCAGACCAACAAGGAAGCAGGGCGCAGTCTGGGTATTTCGCCTAAGACCGTTGAGACGCATCGCTCTAGGGTCATGGAGAAGTTAGGGGCAAAAAATACTGCAGATTTGATGCGGATTTTCTTGGCCCGATAAGGACTAGGCGGGGCGGTAACAAAAATCGCCCCGCGTCTTAATTTGATCTAGTTCAAAGCGCCAACGTTCTCGGGTATGTAATCGACTAAGGCAATTACAGCCTTTCTCCCGGGAGTGCCATGTTGCCTGCCGACTTCCCACCTGATGACGACGAACCCGATCACGACGATGACCCGATCACGATTGAAGTTCACACCGACTATTTGTTGCGGCGTGATCGCGTCGAGGATCTGACCAATTATCAGCTCCTGAATGCCCATCGGGTTCTGCACAATCCCAAATTCGATGATAAGCGCTGGTTGCCGATCATCGAAGCCGAGATGCGCAAGCGTGGACTGATTAGGCCATCCTAAGAGCCATCCGTATGCCTACTCATTTCGCCATGCATCGCATGTTTCCGCATGCATGCGAGCCTACGGCTGTCGATGGAAGGATGGCGACCAATGGCGAAAGAGCATGATGCCGAAGATTGGGTGAAAATAGGTGCCCCGATCCCGCGGTTCACGAGCTACGAGGCGCTCGCGGACGGATGGCTCACGATAGTCTGGGCAAGCGGCAAAGTCGCGAGGCTTCAGGTCACTGAGGAATTGGCTGCGCAGTGCTACGTGGAATATACCATTCGCGACGGTGTGACTCTGGAGCGACGCGAGCGGAATTTTGGGGCTTCCTTTGATGGCACAGCCGATCCGGCAGGCTGGGAAACGGTCTTAGAGGCCTTGGCAGTCGAGCAAGATCAGCCCATCGGATAGTTCAACCACCCCGTCCTTTTCGCTCGCCAGCGGTTACTTTGCGGTCCGCCAGCACACGGTAGATTTGCATCCGCGAGCAGCCGATGGCTCTAGCGATCTCGCTTGGCCCTAAACCATCTGCCTTTAGTTTGCGGATTCGGTCATGGTCGAGGCGCGTGGCCCCGCCTTTGTAGACACCGCGCTCCTTGGCTCGCTGAATACCCTCGCGCTGCCGCTCCTTGATGAAGCGTCGCTCCATCTGCGCAACCATGCCCAGGACCGTGATCACCATCTGCCCCATCTCGCCCTTAGTCGAGACCAACGGGTCGAGCACCGTCACCGAGGCTCCCCGCTGCTCGCACTCATGTACGATGTTGAGGACGTCCCGCGTATCGCGTCCTAAACGATCCAGCCGCGTGACAATCAACTCGTCTCCTGGCCGCAGGAACTCGATGATGGTTTGAAGCTCATCCCTGCCCGCCCTGCTAGCGGCAGAGACCTTCTCGGAGCGTATGACCGAGCATCCAGCTAACTCAAGCCTTGCGCGCTGGCCGTCCAGATCTTGGTCGGTGGTACTGACGCGGGCGTAACCGATAAGTGCCATATGTAACCTCAGGGTTTTGACCTGAGGCTAGCGCGTCACAAATAGTCGCCGTCAACCCGGATGTTACAGCATGTCCCACCGGCACGTGACGTATCGGCTGGGTATACCGCGTAGTTACGTGTTTGACCGCTACAAACACCGTTGCTAAGCCTTACATGTTTTGGGGGACACCATGAATCAATATCGAATACTCCATCTTTCAGACCTTCATCTCAAAGATACAGCATCAAACGACCAGAAAATTGTGACAGACGCCCTCATGACCTTCTTGAGGTCCCGCGTCGAGGAAGGGCTTCGGCCAGATCTTGTTATTTTTTCGGGCGACCTCGTCAACGCTGGCGCTAGTAATACCCCGTTTCGACAAGCCATCGATAAATTTATTCGACCTATGCTGCAATCTGTTGGCGTTTCAGCCGACAAATTTATCGTATGTCCAGGAAATCACGACATCGATCGAAATCATGTCCGAACAGAGAACTGGGAGGAGGAGGGGTTAATGAGCGCGCTCCGATCGCGCGACGATATCAATCAATTCATTGATCGCCATATCGCCTCCTCATTTAAAGGCAATTCTCTTCCTGGACCTTTTAAGCGCTTAGCGCCATTTTATAACGTTATTTGGAGAGAGTACGCCCGCCCGAACGATTTAACATCGCCATTTCTTTTATCTAGAAAGATTGATGTAGACAGTGCCAGTATAGGTATCTGTGCATTCAACACTGCATGGCGCTGTACGGGAGAGCCGGAGAACGCTGATCGAGGACACTTAATACTTGGAGAACGTGTAGTCGATAGAGCCGCCGAGTTTGTAAAAGGGTGTGATCTACGGATTGCAGTTCTACATCACCCCTTAGACTGGCTGCGCGACGAGGATCGCGCAGCAGTGGAGCCTCGACTTCATGAGGGATTTGACTTGGTCCTGTTTGGACACGTCCACCGAACCTCTCCGGAGGTCCGCACAAACGCGTTTGGCGGGTTGGTTTACTCGCAGGCGGGCTGCCTCTACGAAACAAGAGAGTACTTTGATGGGTTTAGCGAAATAGTCATCGACTTCGAGAGCGATCAAGCGACCGTCTCAATATTTGAGTACGATGATCGTTCCAGGCGCTTTAGCCCTGCATCTTCCTTGGTGCAAGATGGGCAGCTTACTTTTCGAATGGATCGCTCCAACGGGAGTTCCTTCCCGCTTAGAACCGTCGTAGCGCGGATGACACCTATTATTCGAAAGCTCGGAAACGATCATATTAGCCTGACAGCATCATCTGACGAGACCCTAGATATCGAGCGCAACTTTGTCGCGCCACCGCTGTCGCCCAATTCCGCGGCGGCGCAATACATTGGCTCCGAACAGAAGGATGACGATCTACGCGACCTGCCGTCGCTTGTGGCAGATGCCGAGAATTTACTAATCGCGGGAGATCACGAAAGCGGCAAGACAACGATCGCTCATCACATTGCTCTTCTGGCGCGCGGATACCGAATTCGATCGAAACGAGATCGTCGCCCGTCGCTCCGCATCGAAAGTCACGATGATTGCACGCGGGTTTTTCCGCATCGGGTAGGTAGGTGACGCCAATCTTCCGCGCGCCCTCTACCGAAACGCCAATATCCAAAGGGGTCTGCAGGACGACATTCTCACCGGCGAGCAATCGATAGATGGCCTTGTAT
>Ga0182743_1002519_pt1 | contig 15916 bp, 16 predicted proteins | sample eDN3rd30CKraftOP_FD_128522 | JGI IMG/M metagenome (GOLD analysis project Ga0182743, IMG submission 128522) | Enriched Organic Plus compost microbial communities from Emeryville, California, USA - eDNA 3rd pass 30_C Kraft OP (version 2) (version 2) ... | reverse complement strand
TTGGGGTTCATGGCAAACCGGATACCGGCAAATCCTGCCTGCCAGTAGATTTTTCAGGGAACTGTAAGGTATCCTATCCCTCTAATACGTTGGGCAACCCCCGTTTGCCGTACACAGGAGCCGTCCATGAACGATTACCGTCCTTCCCCTTTCAACCGCTCTGGCGCCTATGCTGGCGCGCCGGGCGAAGTCGTCCGCAATAAAGTCCTGCGCAACACCTACTGGCTGCTGGCGCTGTCGCTGATCCCTACCGTGCTGGGTGCGGCGGTGGGCCTGTATAGCGGCATCAACCAGGTCATGATGGCCAGCCCGGGCATGTCGGCCATCATCTTTCTGGTCGGCGCCTTTGGCCTGATGTTTGCCATCGAAAAAAACAAAAACAGCTCGCTGGGCGTCGTCCTGCTGCTGGCCTTTACGTTCTTTATGGGTGTGATGCTGTCGCGCCTGCTGGGCTTTGTGCTTGGCATGGGTAACGGTGCTCAGCTGGTCATGACCGCCTTCGGCGGTACGGCCGTGGTGTTCGGCACCATGGCAACGCTGGCCACCACCATCAAGCGCGACCTGTCCAGCATGCAGAAATGGCTGTTTACCGGCGCAGTAGTCATCCTGGTCGCCGCACTGGCCAACATCTTCCTGCAGATGCCGGCGCTGATGCTGACCATCTCGGTCCTGGCTATCGTGATTTTCTCGGCCTTCATGCTGGTGGACCTGCAGCGTGTGGTCAATGGCGGCGAGACCAACTACGTGTCGGCGACCCTGGCCATCTACCTGGACGTCTACAACGTCTTCTCGAACCTGCTGATGCTGTTGGGCATCTTTGGCGGTAATCGCGAATAAACCGTCCGCAGCTCGGCATCCTGAGGCCCGCCTTGTGCGGGCCTTTTTTCATTGCATGTTTTTTTATGGTTGATTGAGCTGTGGCGCCGATCGGGCGGCGGCGTGATCCCAGACCACCATCAGACTCGTAATCGCCCTGTCCAATACGCCGACAGACACACCGTCTCGAGCCTGCACAGACAGGCCGACAAGAAAACCATGAAAGACCGCCGCAAAAGCACGGACATCGGTGTCCGAGGGCAGTTCGCCGGCATTGACCGCTCGCTGGACGCAACGCTCGTAGCCTTGGCGTGTTCGTGCACGGTGCTTTGCCAGCGCCTTCTGCATATGGCCATTCTCAGGCCCACATGTACTTGCCGCAAACACCAGCAAGCAACCTTTGGGATGACTGCGTTCGGTCTGCATTGCCGCAGAGCGGCGTAGCGCCAACTCAATGGCATCACGCGGGGAGAGAGCGTCATCCCATAAGCAAGCGTTGACCTGGCCATGCGTGGCGGCATAACGCTGCACGACTTCTCGAAACAATGCTTCTTTCGAAGCAAAGGCCGCATAGAAACTGGGAGCGGTGATCCCCCCGCCTATACCGGCCTTAAGCAAAGCCAGGGAAGTGGATTCGTAGCCATGCTCCCAAAACAGATGCATGGCCTGTTCGATGGCCGCATCCCGATCAAACGTACGCGGACGACCCATCTGTGCCATATCGGATTCCTTTGTTTGACGATATACATACTAATCGATACAGAACCCATTGACCAGGCATGACGATCCCATCTACATTTATACCGATCGATATAAAAGGAGTTTTGTTATGAAGAACGCACTCGCAGGCAAGACGGCTCTGGTCACCGGCGGCAGCCGGGGCATCGGGGCTGCTATTGCCAGAGCTTTGGCAGAGCAAGGCGCAGATGTCGCCATTACCTATGGCGTATCGCGCGACAAAGCGGAAGCCGTTGCCACGGAGATTCGGGCGCTAGGCCGCCGTGCGGAGGTCATCGCCGCTGATGCCTCAGATGCAACGCAGGTCGTTTCAGCCGTGGACACGACGGTTGCCAAGCTCGGAAAGCTCGACATCCTGGTCAACAATGCCGGCAACTTTCTGACCGGTACCATCGATCAGCTCTCGCTCGATGACTTTGATCGCACCATGTCGGTGAATCTACGCGCAGTGTTCGCAGCCACACTACAGGCGGCAAAATACCTGCCCGATGGCGGACGCATTATTTCTATTGGCAGTTGTCTCGCGCGGCGTGCGGGGCGCAGCGGGATCAGTCTCTATGCTGCGAGCAAATCGGCTTTGGTCGGCCTGACCAAAGGCGTGGCACGTGACTTGGGCAAGCGTGGCATTACGGTCAACGTGATCCATCCTGGGCCGATCGATACCGACATGAACCCCGCCCATGGGGCCTCAGCGGCCTCAGCAGCAGCGGCATTGGCCCTGCCCGCCTATGGCCATGTCAATGACATTGCCGCCACGGTGGTTCATCTGGCAGGTGAGAGCGGACGCTATATCACGGGCGCTGAAATCGACGTGGACGGTGGATTCAGCGCGTGAGCGGTCAGTGCGAATGGTCGCTATAGGCCGCGTTGACGCGAGCTCTATCTGCATCAATACGCGCATTCATTTCCGCGAGCTCTGCCTTGGCTTGGTCTCGAAACGCCTGCATGTCGGCATGCAGGTCATCGTGATGTACCTTCAATTCGTTATACGCGTCGCGCGCGGACTGAGCGTCGGTTTGCCCGTCCTCAATCATGCGGTGTGTCATGTCCAGAAACTGGGCCGCCTCGCGATTGATGATATTTGAGACACAGGTGTTGGCGTGATTTGAGGCGTGTAGCGCTTGCTGCGTATTTTCATCCTTCACCTGCAGGGCCGCCGTTTCGTAGGCGGCCTTTTTTTCCGGATTGGTATATCTGACACGCAGGTGTTTTTCCAGTTCTCGCTGATTCGCGGCGTGCACATATACGCCTCCGCCTGCGTGGGCGACTTGCTCGAGCGTGTGGCGATCCTTTTTGGAAACGTCGAAGCCGATGATGTTCACCACTGCTTTCACGTTGGAGTTACGCAGTGCCTGCGCAGCGGCGATCGGATCTCCGTCACAGGTTTCGAGTCCGTCTGACACGACAAAGACGGCCCTATGTCGTTTCTTCTTATCTGTCTCTGGTTTGAATGCGGCCCCGGCCTGGGTAATCGCGGCAGCCAAGGGGGTCCAACCTTTGGCTTGCAAGCCATCTAATGCCTTGTCGAGTTTCGGCTCGTCCACGCGAGCCGGATCCGAAAGCATCTCTACTGCCGCGCACGACATCGCTTTGTCTCGTTCGTCATTGCTACCGCGATGGCCAAACGCTAATAAACCCACCTCTACATCGCTCGGGACCGTCTGCAGAAACGCGCGCGTAGCGGTTTTGACAGCGGCCAATTTGCGCTTGCCACCCGCGCGGCCTCGCATCGAGCCTGAGGCGTCAATGGCGATCACGGCTTGGTCCCACCGTTGTCCCAGTGTCTGAGGTGCGTCCGGCAGCGGTGGTCCCGCATGGAGACGATAGTCTGAATAGCAGGTATCGGCAGGCTCGCCAAACTCGGCGAGAAAGTCCGTATATAGATCCTCTGCCGTCCAGAAGTCCCTCTTTGCGGCCAGTGCGGGGACATCGGCGCTCATCGCGGTGATAGGCAATAGCCAGACACAGCCCAAGACTAACCCTAGCCATCGGCGTGTCGCCAAGCGGGTTTTATACGTCGATGCTGCGCCGTCCAAGATTCGCCTCCGTCAGAGGGGGCGATGCGCATCGCCCCCAGATTCCGGGGCCAACGATACCACCAGCGACGGCGCCATAGCGACGAAAAACCATGGCAAAGCCGTTACAAGCGCTACGGCCTATAACCGCTGTCAGCGCGACGACCGCTTCTTAACCCGCACGATCTTTAAACTCGGGCGCACCCATTGCCTCGGCACAGTGCGCGCAACAATACATTTTTCCCTCTTTCTCAAGCCCGTGCCCAATGATTCGAACGCCACAATGCTCGCAGGTGGGCGCCAGCGTTTTAATGGCGCATTCAAAGCTATCGAACGTATATGACTTTCCGTGGATAGCTATTTCAAAAGATTTGTCATATTCATTTCCACACGAATCACACTTCGCCATATCGGCCTCCTCGGTTAAGTCGTCTTGAATGACTCGCCCGGACGGGCTACATGCGTCACATCCCGGCGTTTCAGGAGCCCGCAAGTCTCAAGCCTGACTGAGCGTCGAGGTAACGCAGTTCACGTTCGCATGGCTGCGCGATAACTGCTCTGCAGCACGCGGATATAGGTATATTTCCTGGTGATGAGCAAATTTTTCTGTTTGTCCGACCCGCGTAATCGAACTGCGCATCGATCGGCCTGGGCCAGTAGCGCAGCGCCCGAAGGCCCTCCTGCAGCAGCTCATTAGCGAGGCGGATAAGGCGATGCCCGCAAGACATTCGCCAGGTGCGCACAGTTGAGCGCCAGCTCTGTCGTCGTCTGAGCCGTCTTTTGCGGCGTAACAGGCAAGTCGTCAAAATTCGTTTTTTGCATAGCTTCGCCGACCCAATAGGTCACTGCGCTCGCCGGCAATGTAAAACCCACATCATTCAAGGCCTGAAACAGTTCGGCACTGACATGGTGCGCACCATCCTCATTACCTACGACGACGACCCCAGCTACCCGGCCGTAAGTCACCATACGTCCGCCGTCATCCAACTCGCCTAAAAAAGCGTCCATACGTTCGAGAATACGCTGGCATACGCTGGAAGGATGGCCGAGCCAAATAGGGGTTCCCAATATCAGAATATCGGCCGCGAGAATGCGCCGCCGCAGATCCGGCCATTGGTCGCCCGCGCCTTCGTCCGACGTTACACCGGGTGAAATGGTCAAGTCGACGGCACGTACCACATCATCACATTGAACACCGTGCTTGCGAAGCGCCTCGGCGACCTGGCCAAGCAGCTTTTCACACGATGAGGCGGCAGGAGATTTTTTGAGTGTGCAATTAATGGCGATCGCTGAAAGTGCCATGACGCGTCCTCCGTAGGCAGACGCCGTGATTGCGCAAGACCCATGCCCGCGGGACACAAGCCCCTCAAGCAGTCATAGCAGGGCGGCGGCTCGATTTGCCAGATCCGCTTTACGAATCGTGTGACAAGTGCGATGGTTACAAGCGCTGCAAATCCAGTAATACGCGGCGCGTGGACAAGGGACGGCCGACCAAATTGGCGGCCAAGCGCTCACGGAGATCTCGCCGTAATGCAGGCTCTATCGCTGGGTCATCGAAATCCGGCGCAGCCTCATCGATGCCATAGCCAGTTTCACTGAGCAACGTCCATTCAAAGCGCCGCAACGCACCCGCTGCCCGCGTCCCGCCCGCCAATTGCTGCAATGCCGTGTCGTAGGCATCGAACAAGGCAGGATGCGCGTCCTCGCGCGGCAGCAGGCGCAGCAGCAGCTCGTTCATGTACCAGGCGGACATGAGTGCCGTGCCTTTCAACGGCCGCAGGCCTACGACCTCGGCACGGGTCAGGGTCTTGACTTCGCCCGCACCGCTCCACGACAACAACAATGGTTGAAACGCGGATAACACCGGCCGTAACACCGAATACGGCCGCTTTGCCCCCTTGGCGACCAAGGCCACACAGCCGTGATCGCGGGAGAAACTCTGAACGATAAGAGAGGTTTCGCGCCACGGCGTGGCGTGGAGCATAAAGGCAGGGCAATCCTGGACGCGATGCGCCCTTTTACTCATAGCCTAAATCGCGCAACGCACTTTCGCGGTCGGACCAGCCTTTGCGCACCTTGATATAGACCTCGAGATGCACAGGCTTGTCGACCAGCTTGGCGATGTCTTGGCGCGCCTCGGTCGCGATGCGCTTCATGTGTTCGCCGCCCGCGCCCAGCAGGATAGGCCGATGACTCTCGCGTTCGACCACTACGCAGGCCGCTATGCGCAGCGCCTGATCGTTTTCTTCCCATTGCTCGATGACGACGGTGCACGCATACGGCAATTCGTCGCCCACCAGACGAAAGATCTTTTCGCGGAGCAATTCGGCCGCGATGAAGCGCACGGGCCGATCGGTGAGCGTGTCTTCCTCGAACATGGGCTCGCCTTCGGGCAAGCGAGCGGCGATTTCCTGCAGCAACTGATCGAGTTGCTGGGACTTGAGCGCGCTGACCGGCACCACGGCATCATAGGGATGCAGGGCCACGATCTTGGAGACAAAGGCAAACAAGTCATCGCGCTTTTTGATCGCGTCGATCTTGCTCACGACCAGAATGGTGCGCTTGGCATCGGGCAACAGAGGCAGCAGCTTGGCATCGCCGTCAGTCCATTTGCCGGCCTCGACGACATGCACTACAACGTCCACGTCAGCCAGTGCCTGCGTCACGACACGATTCATCATGCGGTTCATCGCCCCGCCATGGCGCGTCTGAAAACCGGGGGTATCGACAAAAACGAATTGCTCATGCTTGCGCGTGAGCACGCCGTGAATACGGTGACGCGTCGTCTGCGCCTTGCGCGAGACGATGGAGATTTTCGAGCCGATCAAGGCATTGGTCAGCGTGGACTTGCCCACGTTGGGGCGGCCCACTACGGCCACAAAACCGGTTCGGAAAGGGGTGTCGCTCATTTGACCTCTTGAGCCACTGCCACGGGCAGTGACAGTTGCGCTGTTTTACGGGCTTTGCCCGATTTACGGGCCGGGCGTCCAGGCGGACTCGCGACCTGGGCGGCCTCCAGGGCCAGCTTGGCGGCCGATTGCTCGGCGGCACGGCGGCTGGCGCCAGGGGCTACGATTTTGATTTCCAGGGCCGGGATGGAACACTCGACCTCGAATTGCTGGCTGTGCGCCGCACCATGCGTGGCGACAACCGTATAGAGCGGCAGAGCCAGTTTCCGGCCCTGCAGGAACTCCTGCAGCAGAGTTTTGGCGTCTTTACCCAGGGTTTTGGGATCTACGCTGGCCAGCACCGGCTGATATTGCCGTGCGATAACCTTGCGAGCCACCTCAAAACCACCGTCCAGAAAGGCTGCGCCAAAAATGGCCTCGACCGCATCAGCCAGAATGGACGGACGGCGGAAGCCGCCGCTTTTGAGCTCGCCCTCGCCCAGACGCAGATGCTGGGAAAGCTCGAGACGCTGGCCGATTTCGGCCAAGGAGGCTTGTTTGACCAAATTGGCGCGCAGGCGGGACAAATCGCCCTCGTCCAGCTTTGGAAACCGCTCGAACAGCAGTGCCGCCACGACGAAATTCAACACTGAGTCCCCAAGAAACTCCAGGCGCTCGTTGTGCCGCGCGCTATGGCTGCGATGCGTCAGCGCCTGCTCAAGCAGGCCCGCATCGCTGAAGCGATGATCGAGGCGGGTTTCCAGCGTGGCGAGAGACATGTCAGTGAAAGCTGCCGATGCGGCCTAAGTCGCTGAAGTTCATCCAGATAAAGAATGCCTTTCCGACGATATTGGCATCAGGGACAAACCCCCAGTAACGGCTATCGGCGCTGTTATCCCGGTTGTCGCCCATGGCGAAATATTGTCCTTCCGGCACCTTGCAGCGTACTCCATTACGGGCATACTGGCAGTTACCCATGTTGGGAAACTGCCAAATTGGCCCGTACATCTGTGTTTTTCCCTCATCTAGCAGGATCTGGTGCTCAACATTGCCCAATTTTTCCTTGTATTGGGCAATATACGACACTCGATCCGGCTCGAAATACTCGCCGTCCTGGACGTGGGGCACCAACTGGCCATTGACGTAGAGTTTTTTGTCCAGATAGGCGACCTCGTCACCCGGCAAGCCGACAATACGCTTGATGTAGTCGACGCTGGGATCCACGGGGTAGCGGAAAACGACCACATCACCGCGCTGGGGCGAGCCGGTGTCGACGACTTTTTTGTCAACGATAGGCAAGCGCACGCCATAGCTGAATTTGTTCACCAGGATCAAATCGCCCGATTGCAGCGTGGGCAGCATGGACCCCGACGGAATGCGAAAAGGTTCGACCACAAAAGAACGCAGTACGAACACGAACAAAATGACCGGGAAAAAGCTGACTGCATACTCGATCCACCATGGCACACGCGTCGCGGACTCCAGTGCGGCCTGGCGCATGCGAGTGGCCTCCTGGGGATCCGTCACATAGCTGGTATCGACGGCGTCGGCAGCCTCGCGGCCGCGTTGAGCGCGCTTGCGACGCAGCATCGACACGTCCAGCGCCCAGATAATGCCGGTCACCACCAACAGCACAAAAAGTATCAGTGCAAAATTCCAACTCATAGGGTTGCCGCCTTTTTCTTACTACTTGTCTTCGACCTGCAAAATAGCGAGGAACGCTTCTTGGGGGATTTCCACGCTACCCACTTGCTTCATGCGCTTTTTGCCCGCCTTCTGCTTTTCCAGCAGTTTTTTCTTGCGGGTAATGTCGCCGCCGTAGCACTTGGCCAGCACGTTCTTGCGCAAGGCCTTGACGTTTTCGCGCGCAATCACTTCGGCGCCAATGGCCGCCTGAATCGCGACATCGAACATCTGGCGAGGAATCAGGCCACGCATCCGCGTCACGACGTCGCGCGCGCGATAGCGGGCGTTGGCCCGGTGCACGATCATGGCCAGGGCATCCACGCGGTCACCGTTGATCAGCAGATCGACCTTGACCACGTCTGCCGAGCGGTATTCGAGAAACTCATAGTCCATCGACGCATAGCCACGCGACACGGATTTCAGCTTGTCGAAGAAGTCGAGCACGATTTCAGCCAGAGGGATCTCGTACGTCAGGTGGACCTGGCGGCCGTGATAGCTCATGTTGATCTGCACGCCGCGCTTTTGATTGCACAGCGTCATGACCGGCCCCACGTATTCCTGGGGCATGAATAGGGTCACCTTGACGATGGGCTCGCGTATGTCGGTGATCTTGCCGACCTCGGGCATGCGCGCCGGGCTGTCGATGATCTCCAGCGAGCCATCGCGCTGTTCGACCTCGTACACCACCGACGGCGCGGTGGTGATGATGTCCATGTCGAACTCGCGTTCCAGGCGCTCTTGCACGATTTCCATGTGCAAGAGTCCCAAAAAACCGCAACGGAAACCAAAACCCAAGGCCTGGGAGACTTCGGGTTCGAACATCAGGGCTGCGTCGTTGAGCTTGAGCTTTTCGAGCGAGTCGCGCAGCTGGTCGTATTCGGAGCTTTCGACCGGATACAGGCCGGCGAACACCTGCGGCTTGACCTCTTTAAAACCGGGCAGCGGGGTGGGAGCAGGCTTGCCCGCAAGCGTGATGGTATCGCCAACCTTGGCATTGGCGAGTTCTTTGATGCCCGCGATGATGAATCCCACTTCGCCGGCCGACAATTTGGTACGCGGCTGTGATTTTGGCGTAAAAACGCCCAGTTGCTCGCACAAATGCGTGGCGCCCGAGGCCATCAGCAGGATTTTGTCTTTAGGATTGAGCGTACCGTTGACAATACGCACCAGCATCACCACGCCGACATAGTTGTCGAACCAGGAATCGATGATCAGCGCCTGTAACGGTGCGTCCGGATCGCCGACTGGGGCCGGCACGCGCGAGACAATGGTTTCGAGGATTTCGTCGATCCCCATCCCGGTTTTTGCGCTGGCCAGCACTGCCTGACTCGCATCGATACCAATGACATCCTCGACCTCTTGGCGGGCTGCATCGGGATCGGCCTGCGGCAAGTCCATTTTGTTGAGTACGGGCAAGACCTCGACGCCCAGCTCGATGGCGGTATAGCAGTTGGCGACCGTTTGTGCCTCAACGCCTTGGGAGGCATCCACGACCAGCAATGCGCCCTCGCAGGCAGACAACGAACGGCTGACTTCGTACGAAAAATCGACGTGGCCCGGGGTGTCGATCAGGTTCAGGTTGTAGACCTTTCCGTCCTGGGCACGGTATTCCAGCGCGGCGGTCTGCGCTTTGATGGTGATGCCCCGCTCGCGTTCGATGTCCATCGAATCCAGCACTTGAGCGGACATCTCGCGCGCTGCCAGCCCGCCGCAACGTTGGATCAGGCGATCGGCCAGGGTCGATTTGCCGTGATCGATGTGGGCGATGATGGAAAAATTGCGAATATGCTGCATAGAGTGGATTTATTAGGGACAAAACGCACGTAAAGCCGGTGCGCGACAGAGACACAAACGCAAGCCATACAAGACCGCGGTCACCATACCGAGCCCCGATATCACTCGGGTCACGAGAAAAGAACCAGCCAAAAACGAGGGGGCGCATCGCGCCCCCTGCTGTGCCGCCTGGCCGTTCCCGGGGTATGTGCAGCCCCTACGAGAGCAACAAACCTCAGATACGGCGTGGCGGCCACTTTTGTGGCAACCAGCCATTTTAGCCGGTCTTGGCGTTTATTTGGACGGCTCGACCGCCACCCACTGCGCTTGATCGCCACGGCGGACCAATAAACCGGCCGCTTTGCCCTTGGGAAGCTTGCTGACCAGGCTGTTGAACTGGCTCGCATCCGTCACATCGGTGTTATTGACCGCCAGGACAATATCCCCAGGCTGCAGACCGGCAGCGTCCGCCGGGCCGCTGGCTGTGCGCACTTGAACGCCACCTTTGATGCCCAGTTTGCGCTGAACGTCATTGGGAACATTCACCACGCCCAATCCCAGTGCGTTGCCGGCTGGCTGGGCCTCTTCCTGAGGGGTCACCTCGGAATCATCGGCCTTGGCAGTGAGTTCGCCAACTTTGACCGACAGCGTCACGGTTTTGCCACGGCGCCAGACTTCCATGTCGGCACGGGTGCCCGGCTTGGTTTCTCCGACGATACGAGGCAAATCGGACCAGCGCTTGATGGTTTCACCGTTGAATGAGGTAATCACGTCGCCCGCCTTGACGCCGGCATCCCCTGCAGGGCCATCGGTCTCGACATTGCTGACCAGCGCGCCTTCGGCCTTGGGCAAACCAATGGCGCTGGCAACGTCCTTGCCGACCTCACCGATTTGGACACCGATACGGCCACGGGTCACCTTGCCGCTGGCACGCAGCTGGTCGGCAACGCGCATGGCTTCGTCAATCGGGATGGCCAGGGAAATACCCATGAAACCGCCACTACGCGAGACGATCTGCGAGTTGATCCCGACGACTTCGCCTTTCAGGTTGATCAACGGGCCGCCCGAGTTGCCGGGGTTGACCGCCACATCGGTCTGAATGAAAGGAAGGTATTCACCTGTATCGCGGCTCATGGCACTGACGATACCCGCCGTTGCGGTGGAATCCAGCCCAAAAGGCGAGCCGATTGCCAGCACCCATTGGCCCTTTTTGAGCTGTTTGGGGTCGCCGATCGCCAGCGGAGTCATATCCTTGGCGTCGATCTTGATCAGCGCCACGTCGGTGCGCTCGTCTGTCCCGATGACCTTGGCCTTGAACTCTCGCCCGTCAGTCAGCGTGACATAGATGTCGGCGGCGTCGCTGACAACGTGATTGTTGGTCAGGATGTAGCCATCAGCCGAAATGAAGAAACCGGAACCGACGCCACGGGGGACTTTACGTTCTTCGGGCGCCTGGCGCGGCGTAGGACGTGGTTGTTGCGGGATGCCTGGGCCTTGGAAATCCGGACCGAAGAACCAGCGGAATAATTCGTAGGGATCGCCGCTACCGCCCGGTGTGCGTACGGCTACGGTCTCCGTCGTGCGGATATTGACCACAGCAGGATCGGCTTTGGCAATGACGTCGCTGAAATCAGGCAGCACTACCGCGGGACTGGCCGCGGCCGGTGCTTGCGTCTGCGCCTGTGCAACAGGCCCGTAGGCGCCGGCCAGCAAAACGGCTGACATGACTGCGGGGGCAAAGCGCCGGATAAAAGGTTTCGACACTGAAAGTGATTCCATGAGAGAACTCCGAAAACTCCCCATACCTTTTGCAGGCTTTATTGTTATTGAGAAGATACAGGCACGTATTCAGTAGAGGTGGCAAGCTGCTCCAGCGTCTCGGCCGGGACCTCGCCCAGCGCGGTCAGCCAGAAATCAGCGATGCGCGTGCTATAGATATTGATCGCACCGCGCCGCACCGCTCCGTTGGACATGGGATGGTCGCGTTGATCATCATAGGGCTCGATAAAGACGGAAATGGCGGCCAGCCCATCAGACAGCACCAGCTGGCTGACATTGCTGCGCCCCATCGAACGCACTACCTGCATGACCGAGACAAACCCGGCCGGCGCAGGAATACGCCATCCTTGGGCCGCCAGATCGATGGTTTCGATCTTGGGCTGCAAGACCTTCCAGTCTCGCGTGTTCCACGGCGATGTCAACTCATTCGCATCGACCTTGTCGCCCAAGCGGATAGAGCTGAACGAGACCTGCTCGACCACGCGTTGCTCGCTGTCTACCGTCTGCGCGCGGAGCAGTAAATTGGTGGCCACATCTGCGCACAACCGGTAGCCATAGCGCTGCCCGTCGCGCGGCTGAATCGTGATGATCCGGCATTGGCGGTCCGCGACACGGTGCAGCTTGTCTTGCACCCGAATGTCGTAATGTTGCGCCAACTCGGTCGGATTGCCCAGCAGCAAGCCCGGGAAGCGGTCACCGCGACGCGGCTCCATCAACACGGTCTTGCGCTCGGGAATGAGGCATTGAATTTCGTCGTTGTGGCGCAGGTATTCGCGAGGCTGGCCGTCCAGGATTTCCAGACGCTCACGCTCGCCCGTGCCATCAATGACATGAACGAGCCGGGATGACTGGATGGCCTCGCCCTGCTGGTACATGAATACGCCCGCATAGTCCTGCTTGCGTGCAGCCTGCTGGATATCGTAGAGCAGTTGTACTGCCGAGTCCGGCGCCGCAGTCTCAGCAGCCCGGGCGGCGTCATGCAAAGAGGAAAGCGCGACCAGGAAAACGGCAGTCAACGCCCACCCTGCCCCTTGTATCGGCCGGCGGAACAAGCCGGCACGATGCCATGCGGGGCGACAGAAATGTTGTAACTGCGCGATCAACGTCCAGCTCCGGCATCGAACGACACCTGGCGTACCGCACTGGGGCCCGCCATTTGGCGATGAGCCTCGAGGTAGTCACGCAGCGCCGGCGTTTCGTTGATGGACGCATCCGCCAACGTACGGGTATCGGCCGGCCGACTGCTGCCGCCCATGATGTAAGGCTGTGCCACCCAAGCCACCGTAGCAACGGCGGCGGCAACGGCCAGACTGGAGAGCCCGAAACGTAACGGAGAACGGCGTCGCTGCGGCGCAACAATCGGCAGCTCGGCATCCAGTGCACGAGACAGACGCGCGTGAAAATTCGCACTGGGACTGACGGCCAGATCGGCATTGCGCAAGGCATCGCCTATCAGGTGATAAGTGTCCCAGGTTCGGCGGCCTTGCTCAGTGGAAAGGTCGGGAAAATTGAAATCGGACGACTCACCGTCCATCCAGGCCGACACCGATTCCTCGAGGGAAACTTCGGTCTCTACCACTGATTTTGCTGTTGACTGCATGACTGCCGCTCCTTACCAACGACGCTCGGCATCGGTGTCCAGCAATGGACGCAACCGGGTGGCGATGGCTTCGCGCGCACGAAAAATGCGCGAACGTACCGTGCCAATGGGGCAGTCCATGCTTTGGGCGATGTCTTCGTAACTCATACCTTCGATTTCACGCAGCACGATAGCGGTCCGGAGCTCTTCGGGCAAATCCTCGATGACGGCGTTCACTGTCTCGGCGATTTCCCGGCTAGCCACCATGGATTCCGGTGTGCTGATATCGGTTAGGTTGTCTGTTTCGTTAAAAGTTTCACCGTCTTCGGTTTCAATTGCATTTGGCGCGCTCGGACGGCGCCCGGCAGAAGCCAGCCAATTGCGGGCCGTATTGACGGCAATGCGGTAAAGCCAGGTATAAAAGGCGCTCTCGCCGCGAAATTGTGGCAGCGCCCGGTAGGCCTTGATAAAGGCTTCCTGAGCGACGTCTTCGATTTCAGCGGGATCGCGGATCATGCGACCCAATAGCCGCAGGATTTTGCGCTGGTATTTGAGCACCAGCAGATCAAATGCTTTTTTGTCACCCCGTTGTACGCGGGCGACCAATTCGGCGTCGACATCGCGCTCGCTCATGACGCCCCCTGCACGGGTGACGTCCGCAGGCGCTGAGCGGCCCCTGCCAGCAGGCAAAGCCGACGCCAGGCTGTTGCGGAGATGCGCGACTGCCAAATGGAAACGCGATAGTGCGCACGAGGGCCGGCAGCGGACGCATCGGCCTGCAGGCGCAGGCTCAGCCAGCACGGGCCGCGATGGCTATCTTGCAACTCGGCTGAAATCCAGCGCCGCCCCTGGCGGATCTGCCAGCGGCGACTGCCTGCGACCGCGCGGATCGCGCGCACGGCCGCGTGACGCGTCGCGCGCACCGGCACGCACAGCGTCCGCAGGCCGGGTTCCCAGAGGTCGGCCAAATTAAACCCGGCGAACGGCCATGGAGCCGTTGGTGCCGCCAAAACCAAAGGAATTGGAAAGCCCCACATCGATCTTCATGTCCCGGGCCTCGTTGGCGCAGTAATCCAGGTCGCACTCGGGATCCTGGTTGAAGATGTTGATAGTGGGTGGCGATTTCTGGTGGTACACCGCGAGCGTGGTGAACACGGCCTCGATACCGCCAGCGGCCCCAAGCAAGTGCCCCGTCATCGATTTAGTGGAATTCACCACCAGCTTTTTGGCGTGATCACCGAAGGCCAGTTTCAGCGCATCGGATTCGTTTTTGTCGCCCAACGGCGTCGAGGTGCCATGGGCATTGACGTAATCCACCTCGTCGAGGTTGATGCCGCCATTACGCAAAGCGTTGATCACGCCACGGCGCGGGCCGTCCTTGTCGGGAGCGGTGATGTGATGCGCATCCGAGCTCATTCCATAGCCCGCAAACTCGCCGTAAATGCGAGCGCCGCGTTTTTTGGCGTGCTCATATTCCTCGAGGACCAGGACGCCAGCGCCCTCGCCCAGCACGAAACCATCGCGATCGCGGTCCCAGGGGCGTGACGCCGTCGTCGGATCATCGTTGCGAGTGGACAATGCACGCATGGCAGCAAAACCGCCGATGCCCAGAGGCGATACCGTGGACTCGGCACCGCCTGCCAGCATGACGTCGGCATCGCCGTATTCGATCAGGCGCGCAGCATCACCAATGCAATGCAAGCCCGTCGTACATGCGGACACCACGGCATAGCTCGGGCCTTTCATGCCGAATCGGATCGATAACTGGCCTGAGATCAGGTTGATCAGGGAGCCAGGTACGAAAAAGGGGGAAATACGTCGCGGACCTTTGGCGAGCAGCTCGGTCTGCGTTTCTTCGATACGGGGAAGACCGCCAATGCCGGATCCCACGATCACGCCGATGCGGTCAGCGTTGGCTTCGGTAACGTCCAACCCGCTGTCTTGCCAGGCCTGAATGCCCGCAGCCATGCCGTAATGGATGAAGGTATCCATCTGGCGGGCTTCTTTGACGGGCATGTACTGCGTGACGTCGAAATCTTTGACCTCACCCGCGATATGCGTGGTGATGGCAGAAGGATCGAAACGGGAGATGCGGCTGATGCCAGAACGTCCGTTGACGATATTGTCCCAGGCGCTGGAGATATCGTTGCCCACGGGCGATACGATACCCAGGCCGGTAATGACGACTCGTCGCTTCACGGAGGACTCCTAAAAGACAAAAGAAAGGCGGCTTTCGGATGCGCCGTGCGAACGGCAGACAAGCAAGAATATCGTAACAATACTCTTGCATGCGAACCGCACGACACCTCTGAAACCGCCCCGACTCCCGATCGCCACCCCTGTATGGGGTAACGCCGGGAACAATATAGGCTGCGCTTACTGCTTACCGTGCGAATTGATGTAATCAATCGCCTGCTGCACGGTGGTGATCTTTTCGGCCTCTTCGTCGGGGATCTCGGTCTCGAATTCGTCTTCGAGCGCCATGACCAGTTCAACCATATCGAGCGAATCGGCACCGAGGTCGTCAAGGAAGGAGGACTCGTTTTTGATCTCGGCTTCGTTAACGCCAAGTTGTTCAGCGACGATCTTCTTGACGCGCTGTTCGATGCTTTCCATGCAGATCTCCAAGTGGGAAAAATCCC
>Ga0182743_1002510_pt1 | contig 15988 bp, 13 predicted proteins | sample eDN3rd30CKraftOP_FD_128522 | JGI IMG/M metagenome (GOLD analysis project Ga0182743, IMG submission 128522) | Enriched Organic Plus compost microbial communities from Emeryville, California, USA - eDNA 3rd pass 30_C Kraft OP (version 2) (version 2) ... | reverse complement strand
GACCGATCTGCTCGTGGTGCCAGATCCGGTCCGGCTCCGTGGACTGGCTGTAGACCCCGGACCACCGGCGCCGGACGGGCGGCGCCGGCCGCCCGAGGATCCGGCCGAGCTGCTCGAGCAGGTGCTGTTCGGGGTCGTCGTGGAGGTCGACGTCGAAGGGCTCGTCGTAGTCGTGGGTGTCCCCGAGGGTCAGCTCACCGCTGAGGCGCTGAGCGCACAGCAGCTGCATCGCGTGTCGTTCGACCACCGGGGCAGGTGCGTGCAGGCGGTCCCTCGCCGGCACGGCGAAGCCCGGGTAGTAGCGCAGCGAGTCGGCGTCGGCGAGCATCGTCGTGAGCGGCTCGGGCGGAGGAGCGGTCTGCAGCATCTGGAGGCGCACCCGACGAAGCGGGCGCCCCGCCACCAGCTCGGCCACGGGACCGTCGAGCGTCGCGCCCGGGCAGACCACGACCAGATCCGCATGGTGCACCTCGCCGGTGGCGTCGGTGACGCGGCCGTCCGCCACGGCGGTGACCGGGCGGCACGGCTCGTACCGGTAGCGATCGCCGTGGGTCCGCGAGAGCCATGCCCTGATCGCGGGAAGGCAGGCACGGGGCTCGACCTTCGCGTCGAGCGCGCAGTGCAGCGCCGCGAGGGGAGCGCCGCCGATGGCCGGGTTGATGCGTCGCGCCTCCTCACGGTCGACGATCCGCACGGCCCGCTCGGCCGCATCATGGCGTGCGCAGACCTCCTCCAGGACGGCCAGCTCGTCCGGTTCCCACACGACGAGCAGCGAGCCCTGCGCCACGAACCCCACATCCGGCACGTCGGCGGCGAGCTGCGCCCAGAGCTCACGGGCACGGAGCGCGTGAATGAGCTCGGCGCCGGGGGCCCTGCCCGAGATCCACACCATGCCGAAGTTCCGCACGGTCGCCGACCGCGGCTCGGCGTCACGCTCCAGGTGGGTGACGCTCCAGCCCCGCCGGAGCGCCTCGACCGCGTGCATCGTCCCGACCACGCCGGCGCCGACCACGACGCAGCGCGGCGCGGGAGCTCCGCCGCTCATCGACGGGGGAGGCCGATCGGGTTCGGGAAGGGCAGGAGGCCGGCATCGAGGACCGCGTCGGCGATCGGTCGGAGGAGGGTCGGGACGAGGTCGAACCCCGCCTGCGTGAGCCCGTCGCGCCACGGTTGCAGCGCGGCCTCGTCGGTGTGGACCTCGATGCGGTCCTTCAACGCCCTGCCGGCGGCCGTCAGCGCCCAGCCGCCGTCCATCAGATCGCGCTCGACCAGCGACGCGTGCGCGGCGTTCACGTCGGCCTCGGACCACCCGCGTGCCACGTCGAGCATCGCGACCTCCATGCCGGCGAGGAGGTGCGCCTCCAGGCCGGTCAGACCGGCGGCCACCAGCACCGCGACGTGCCCGTCGCCCCGGTGCTCGCGCAGCGCGGTGCAGCACTGCCACAGGGCCTCGACGGGGTCATCGGGGAGCGGGAGGGCCTGGTTCGCCGCGAAGAGCGGCCGCCCGGAGAGGTGACCGGCTCGGACAGCGGAGGCGAGGAGCGGCGTGATGCGAGGGGCGTCGGCTTCGATGCCGGGGCGGACCTCCCGCAGGACGTCGGCCGCGGCACGTGAGCGGGCGGCCAGCACCGCGTCGGGCCGCGCCCGGCCCCAGGCGTCGGGGATCGCCCGGTGGACGAGCTTCGACGCGAAGTTGGCGAAGGTCGACTCCACGAGCGCGGGTCCCACCGGCCCCATGGGCGCCGCCCGGCCGGCGAAGTAGCCCATCCAGAAGCCCTTGAGGCCCAGCGCCTTCATCTCGTCGAGGCAGCGCGGGGCGAAGTACGTGACGGCGTGGATCGGCTCGATCAGCTGCCACAGGCGGCGGGCCGGGTGCAGGGGGGCGGGCTCGCTCATCGGCTGCGACGCTCGGCGAGTTGGTCGGCGAGCTGCTCCGGGGTCGTGGCGGGGAGACCGCACGCGAACGCGTGGCACACGTAGGCCCGGCCGTCCTCGCGCCCCTCCCAGAGCGGACCGTCGAGGGGGTCGCCCCAGGAGCGCACGGCCCGCGGGTGCCAGGCCTCCGTGACCACCCTGAGGAGGTCGGGCCGGTCGCCGCACACGACGACCTCGTCGAGGCCGCCGACGAGGAGGTCGACCCCGGCGAGGACGTTGGCGAACGCGAGCGGGTGCTGGCCCGCCAAGCCGCCGAGGAAGGTGAGGACCCGCTCCGCGACCTCTCGGTACCGGCTCCGGTCGACGAGCGGCGCCAGGCGGAGCAGCGCGACGGCACCCGTGGACTGCGGAGAGGGCGTGGCGTTGTCTTGCAGGTCGACCGGGCGCGTGATGAGCGATTCGGCGTCGGAGCCCGTGGTGAAGAAGCTGCCGCGCTGTTCGTCCCAGAACAGGTCGATGAGGGCGTCCGCCGCGGTGGTGGCCTCGTCGAGCCACCGCCGGTGACCCGTGAGCTCGTACAGCCGGGTGAACGCGTCGGCCAGGGTCGCATGGTCCTGGGCGTAGGCGAGGTGGCGTGCCCCGCCGTCGCGCTGCCACGAGCGCAGCCACCGGCCGTCGTCTCGCCGGAGGCTGCGACAGAGGAACTCCCCGCACTCCACCGCGAGCTCGCGCCAGTCGTCGCGCTCCATCGCCGCAGCGGCGTCGGCCAGGGCGGAGAGGAGCAGCGCGTTCCACTCGGTGAGGACCTTGTCGTCGAGGCCCGGGTGGGGCCGGTCCTCCCTCGCGGCTGCGAGGCGGCGTCGGAGCTCCTCGACCTCGGGTGGCCTCGTGAAGCCGCCGATCGGGCGGACCGGGATGCTGCGCCCCTCGAAATTGCCCTCCTCGGTGATCCCGTACCAGTCGCAGAGCAGCCGGGCCTCGCGCTCGTCGCCGAGGGCGGCCCGCACCTCGTCGGGGGTCCACGTCTGGAAGCGCCCCTCCTCGTGGTGGTCGTCCTCCGCTCCGGGCACCGGCGAGTCGGCGTCCGTGGCGGACGCGAAGGCGCCCGGTTCGACCTGGAAGTCGGCACGGAGGCACTCGATCGTCTGCTCGACGACCTCGGCGTACGCCTCGTTGCCCGTCACCTGCCACGCGTGGAGGTAGGGGCGGATCAGGAGCGCGTTGTCGTACAGCATCTTCTCGAAGTGGGGCACCAGCCATCGCTCGTCGACGCTGTAGCGGGCGAACCCGCCGCCGAGGTGGTCGTAGATGCCGCCCGCGCTCATGGCGTCGAGGCTGTGGAGCGCAGCACCGAGCCCTTCCGGGTCCGGTGTGGCTCGGTGCCGTCGCAGCAGGAAGTCGATCGACATCGACTGCGGGAACTTGGGTGCGCCACCGAACCCGCCCCACTGGTGGTCGAAGGCCTCGAGGAGACCGGCGGCCGCCTGGTCGAGGACCTCGGCGCCGGGCAGCGTGGCGGCCGGCCCCGGCCCCATGCCCCGGCGGAGGTGCTCGGTGAGGCGGTCGGCCTGCTCGACCACGTCGCCGTGCTGGTCGCGCCACGCGGCGTCGATCCCCCGGAGCAGGTCCCCGAACCCCGGCATCCCGCCACGCGAGACCGGCGGGAAGTAGGTGCCGCAGAAGAACGGGCGGCCGTCGGGTGTGAGGAACACCGTCATCGGCCAGCCGCCCTGGCCCGTCATGGCGACGGTCGCCTCCATGTAGATGGCGTCGACGTCGGGCCGCTCCTCGCGGTCGACCTTGATGCACACGAAGAGTTCGTTCATGAGGGCCGCGATGTCGGCGTCCTCGAAGCTCTCGTGCGCCATCACGTGGCACCAGTGGCAGGCCGAGTAGCCGATCGAGAGGAGCACCGGACGGTCCTCCGAACGGGCACGCTCGAAGGCCTCCTCACCCCACGGGTACCAGTCCACCGGGTTGTCGGCGTGCTGGCGCAGGTACGGGCTGGTCTCCTGGGCGAGGCGGTTGGGCATGGGTCGAGTCTGCCCCGGAGGACCGCACGTATCCTCCCCGCCATGGAACTCCGACTGGACGGCAAGGTGGCGCTCGTGACCGGGGCGAGCAAGGGGATCGGCCGGGCGATCGCCGCGGCGATGGCAGCCTCGGGCGCCAAGGTGATGATCTCGTCGCGGAAGGAGGACCTGCTCCGGGAGGCGGCTTCGTCGATGGAGGGCGAGGTGGAGGTGTTCGCCGCGAACGCCGGCGACCTCGAGCAGGCGCGCGCCTGCGTCGACGCGACCTACCAGCGCTTCGGCCGCCTCGACGTGCTCGTGAACAACGCCGCCACCAACCCGTACATGGGGCCCACGGTCGACATCGACCTGCCCCGGTGGGAGAAGACCGTCCAGGTCAACCTCACGGCGCCGCTCTTCTGGACGCAGTTCGCCTGGCACGCGGGCATGGAGGAGACCGGCGGCTCGGTCATCAACATGGCTTCGATCGGCGGGCTCTCCATCGAGCCGTCGATCGGCAACTACAACGTGACGAAGGCGGCGCTCATCCACCAGACCCGGACGCTCGCCAAGGAGCTGGCACCGAAGGTGCGGGTCAACGCGATCGCGCCCGGGCTCGTGAAGACCGACATGGCCCGGGCGTTGTGGGAGTCCAACGAGGACGCGGTGGCCCAGCACGTGACGATGAAGCGGCTGGGCGAGCCGGACGACATCGCCAACGCTGCGGTGTTCCTGGCGTCCGACGCCGCGAGCTGGATCTGCGGCCACACCCTCGTGGTCGACGGGGGCATGCTGCTGTAGGCCGACGGCCTCAGCGGCGCGGTGGCGTGCGCCTCAGGTGTGCCCGGCCGACCTTGCCGAGCGAGGTCCGGGGGAGCTGCTCCACCACCTCGAGCTCGTGGGGTGCGGCGAAGGCCGGGAGCTCCTGCCTCACCAACTCCCGCAGCTCGTCGAGTGGCGGTGGGTGGAGGCGGTCGACGGGCACGACGACCGCGGTGACGGCCTGGCCCCAGCGCGGATGCGGCCGGCCGACCACCGCGACGTCGGCGACGCCCGGATGCCGGCGGAGGCGGTCCTCGACCGGCCCCGGCCAGACCTTCTCGCCGCCCGTGACGACCACGTCGTCGGCCCGGCCCAGCACCACCACCGTGCCGTCGGGCTCGACCAGGCCCAGATCGCCGGTGGAGTACCAGCCGGCGGCGTCGAGCGGCACCCGGCCGTCGCGGTAGCAGCGGAGCAGGGTGGGGGAGCGGAGGAGCAGCTCCCCGTCGTCGGCGGCGCGGACCTCCACACCGTCGAGCGGGCGGCCGTCGTAGACCACTCCGCCGGCGGATTCCGTCATGCCGTACGTCGCGATGCAGTTCGCCGGGCGGTCGGCGGGGATGGCGCTGCCGCCGAGGAGCACGGCCTCGAACGACGAGACCTCCACCCGGTCGAGGGCGGCCGGGACGAGGGAGGTGTGGGTCACCACGTCGCGGACGGCGTCGATCGCGTCCGGGTCCACTCCGGGCTGCACCACGAGACCCGCGCCGGTGAGGACTGCTCGGCTGACGACGCCGAACCCGCCCATGTGGTGCAGCGGCAGGCAGGCGAGCCAGGTCGAGCCATCGTCCGACCGCGCTCCCGCCGCAGTGATCCGGGCAGCCACGGCGAGGGCCTCGTGGGTGAGGACCACGGCCTTCGGGTCACCGCTGGTGCCGCTGGTGGCCATGACGAGGGCGTCGCCGTCGGCGGTGCTGCGCCCCCCGTCTAGCGCCCTCCGCTCGCCGTCGTCTTCGACCACCGCCGTGGCGAGGAGGGCACGGGTGAGGGCATCGCGGTGGGCGGTCGGCGTTCGGGGATCGATCGGCGCCGCCGCGTCGCCCGCCTCCCAGATGCCGAGCAGGGCGTCCACCCACTCCTGCCCGGGTGCCATCGCGAGGAGGACGACGCCGGCCATCCCTGGTCGCCCGCGGGCGGTCAGCGCTTCCCGAGCCGCTTGGTGTCGGCCAGCAGCTCCTCGATGGCACGCTCGAGCTGCTGGGCGAAGATCATCCGGGCTGCGTCGCCCGCCGCCGGCCGCAGCGCATCGACGAGGGTGGCCGTGTCGGCGCCGGCCCCGAAGCCCTCGCCGAGCGCCTTCACGAAGAGATCGATCAACTGGTCGGCCGCCCGGCCCAGGTGCTTCTGGAGGATCGCCCCGGCCTCCAGCACGAGGTCGACACGGACGCCGTCGGAGACGAGTCGGATGGTGAGGTCGAGCAGCCCCGGGTCGGAGATGAGCCACGCCTTGCCCTGACGGGTGATGAGCCCGGCGTCCTCCAGGAACCCCTGGGTGCCGGGCGGGGTGTCCGCCAGCAGCGCGCCCAGCTCCTCCCGTTCGACCAGGCGGGGCGCCTCGTTCTTCCATGACCCGCGGAGCGACTCGTCGAGGCCGAGCCAGTCGGCGATCCGCGTGGACGCATCGCCTTCCTCCAGCAGGGTGCGGATCGCGGGCAGCTTGAGGCCGCGGTCGTGCAGCTCCCCGATGAGTCGCAGCCGCTCCGCGTGCTCAGGGCCGTAGCGGGAGAGCCGGGCGTCCTTCGAGTCCTTGGACGGCGGTTGGAGCAGCTTCTTCGTCTGGTAGAAGCGGATGGTCCTCGGCGCCACGCCAGTGCGCTCGGCGAGCTCCTCGAGCGACATCAGGCCGTTGTCGGCGTGGGCGACCGGCTCGGGCGCCGCGTCCGCTCCTGCTGCTGGTTCCGCACGGGCCACGTGCCGATCCTGCCACAGGCGATGACAGCCGTCACTGTCAGAAACACTTGACACCAACTGATGTTGGTAACAGTGTGCAGTGTCATGGTCTCGTTGCTCGACCGCATGGCGCACCCGTTGGACCTCGACGCCTACCTGTCGCTGGCCGACCCCACCTGGGGGAAGCAGCTTCGGGGGGTCGTCGAGCAGGTGGTCCCGCTCACGAGCTCGTCTGCAGCGGTGCGGATCCGCCCCGGGCGGGGCTGGAAGGCGCACGTGCCGGGGCAGTTCGTCACGATCGGCGTGGACGTCGACGGCCGGCGACACCACCGCTGCTACTCGATCACCTCGCTCCCGACCGACGGCCGGCGGCGTGGCGCCCGGATCGAGATCGCCGTGCAGGCCGTGGACGGCGGGACCGTCTCGGAGCACCTGGTGCGCCGCGCCGCACCTGGCGACGTCGTCCAGCTCGCCCAGGCGGAGGGCGACTTCGTCCTGCCGACGCCCGTCCCCGAGCGGCTCCTGTTCGTGACGGGCGGCAGTGGCATCACGCCGGTCATCGGCATGCTGCGCTGGCTGAAGGACACGGGCGCCTCGACCGACGTCGTGCTGTTGCACCACGTGCGCACGCTCGACCGGCTCATGTTCCGGGCGGAACCCGAGAGGTGGGCCGGGCGCACTCCGACCGTGCGGGTGGTGCTGGCCCGTACGGGGGAGGGCGACCGGCGCCTCGACGCGGCCCGGCTCGACCACGACTGCCCCGACTGGAAGGAGCGGGAGGCGTTCGTCTGCGGACCGGACGCGCTCGCCTCGTTCGCCCTCGATCACTGGGCCGGCGCCGGGATCGAGGACCGCCTGCACCTCGAACGCTTCCAGCCGGCTGCCACACCGGTCGCCGCCCCGATCGGAGAAGGGGGCCGGGGGCCTTCCACGGTCGCGTTCGCCCGATCGGGTGTCGTCATCCAGGCTGACGACACCCTGCCGCTCCTCGACGTCGCCGAGGCGGCCGGCGTCCGCCCTCCCGCCGGCTGCCGCATGGGCATCTGCCACACCTGCACCAGCCACCTGTCGTGCGGCTCCGTCGTGGACCTGCGCGACGGGCGCATCCACGAAGCAGGGGAGCACGTGCAGCTCTGCGTCTCGGCGCCGCTCGGCGACGTCGTGGTGGACCGCTGACCCGACCCGCCTGACTCCACCCATCACCGATCCCAACCCCCGAGCTCCCACCCCCGAAGGGACGACCATGACCGCTGTCCTCACCCGCACGGTCGAGTCCGGCCGCAGCACACCGCGGCCCACGACCACGACCTCCGTCGATCGGCCGCCGTTGCCCGACGTCGACGTCGACCAGCTCCAGGCCGACCTCGACGCCATCCGCGAGACCGTCCTGTCCAGCCTTGGCGAGTGGGACGCCGCCTACATCCGCCGCCTCCTCCGGGCCCAGCGGTCGCTCGACCTCGCCGGTCGCGCCGCACTGCTCGCCGGCGTCTTCCCGCCCGCGTGGTTCGCCGGTGTCGGCCTCCTGGGCCTCGCCAAGATCCTCGAGAACATGGAGATCGGGCACAACGTGATGCACGCCCAGTGGGACTGGATGCGCGACCCCGACATCCACTCGACCACCTGGGAGTGGGACAACGCGTGCCCCTCCACGCAGTGGCGCCACTCCCACAACCACCTCCACCACCAGTGGACGAACGTCGAGGGCAAGGACCGCGACATCGGCTACGGGGCGATCCGCATCGACGGCAGCCAGCCGTGGCGCCCCGATCACCTCGCCCAGCCCCTCGTCTTCGCGCTGCTCGCCCTGCTGTTCGAGTACGGGGTCAGCCTCCACGACAACGAAGCCCTGCGCCTGCACCCGGGCGAGGGCGGCGGCACCGACTGGGAGGCGGCCCGACCGAAGCTCCAGGAGACGGGTGCCAAGATCCGCAAGCAGGCCGCGAAGGACTACCTCCTCTTCCCCCTGCTCTCCCTGCCGTTCGGCCTGCCCGGGATCGTGGCGTCCGCCACCGGCGCTGCCGCGGCGAACGTGGTGAGGAACGTCTGGTCCTTCGCCGTGATCTTCTGCGGCCACTTCCCCGACGGCGTGCGGATCTTCTCCGAGGAGGAGGTGGAGGGCGAGTCGAAGGGCGGCTGGTACCTCCGCCAGATCCTCGGTTCGGCGAACTTCACCGGCGGCCCGCTGCTGCACCTGCTGAGTGGCAACCTCGACCACCAGATCGAGCACCACCTCTTCCCCGACCTGCCGTCGAACCGCTACGCCGAGATCGCGCCCCAGGTGCGCGAGGTCTGCGACCGCCACGGCATCCCCTACAACACCGGTTCGTTCGTCCGTCAGTTCGGCAGCGTGGTCCGCAAGGTCCTCCGCCTCACGTTCCCCGGCGGCTGATCGGGACCGCCTCGGCCGGGTGACAGGTCAGAGTGAGGCGGTCCGGTAGGTTCTCCGGCCGATGTCCGAGACCGCCGGCCCCCTCCCGACCGGCTGGCGCGTCTGGGTGCTCGGCGCCCGTCCGCGCACCCTGCCGGCGGCGATCGTGCCGGTCCTCGTGGGGACCGCTGCCTCGGTCGGCGAGCTGCCGAGGGTCGATGCCATCGGCGACTCGTTGCCGCCCACGCCCTTCTACTTCAACGCGGACGTCGCCGACCGCTGGATCAACTTCGTCCTCGCGATGGTCGTGGCGCTCGCCCTCCAGGTCGGCACCAACTACGCCAACGACTACAGCGACGGGAAGCGCGGGACGGACGACCCGGAGCGGCGCGTCGGCCCACCCCGGCTCCTCGGGAACCGTCTGGCCTCGCCGGAGGCGGTGAAGCGGGCGGTCATCATCGCGTTCGGCGTGGCGGCCGTCGCCGGTGGAGCGCTCGTGCTCCGGGTCGGGTGGGAGCTGGTCCCGGTCGGCATCGCGGCCATCGCGGCCGGCTGGTTCTACACCGGGGGCCCTCGCCCCTACGGGTACGCAGGCCTCGGCGAGCTGTTCGTGTTCGTCTTCTTCGGGGTGGTGGCGACCGTCGGCTCCACCTACGTCCAGCTCGGGCGGATCACGTGGGTCTCGGCGGCGGCCTCGGTCGCGGTCGGTGCGTACGCCACGGCGCTCCTCGTCGTCAACAACCTCCGCGACATCCCGGGTGACACCCGTTCGGGGAAGCGGACCCTCGCCGTTCGGATCGGTGACCAGCGGACACGCATGCTCTACGCCGTGCTCATGGTCGTGCCGTACCTGGTCCTGCCGTTCCTCGCGGGGTTGTCCGATCGGCCGCTGGCAGCCCTCGCGTTCGCCGGCGTGGTGCTCGGGACCAGGCCGATCGCAGCGGTCCTCGGGGGTGCGACGGGTGCAGGGCTCGTGCCGGTCCTCGCCGCCACCGGCCGGGCGCAACTGGCCTTCGGCGCGCTGCTCGCCCTCGGCCTGGCGGTTCTCCCGTGAGGGTCCTCCGAGGTGCGGTGCCGGTCGTGCTGGTCGCGCTCGTCGTGGCCGGGTGCTCCAAGGGACGCCCTGAGTTCGACGGCAAGCTCTACGAGCTGTCACGGAAGGTGGAGCTGCACGTGGGGGAGCGCGGCCGCCTCATCGAGTCGCAGCGCACCGGCGGCGCACCGGAGGGCATGCGCTCGTACCGGATCCTCTACCAGTCGCAGGGAGCGAAGGACGAGCCGATCCCGGTGACGGGGTTGGTCTACCGCCCGGACAGCGACCCACCGAAGGACGGGTTCCCGGTGATCGTCTACGCGCACGGCACCACCGGCGTGGCGGACGCGTGCGCGCCGTCGCGCACGCCCTCCAACGTGTCGCTCATCAAAGACCTCGTCCAGGCCGGCTACGCCGTGGTGCAAACCGACTACCAGGGCCTCGGGACGCCGGGCCCGCACCCCTACCTGCACGGGCCGTCCGAGGGGCGGGCGGTGCTCGACTCGCTGGTCGCCGCCCGCCAGCTCGACGCCGCGGCGCTGAACCAGGACCGAGCCGCCATCTGGGGCTTCTCCCAGGGCGGGCACGCCGCCCTGGCCGCATCCCAGATGACCGAGGAGGTGCAGCGCCTCGGCATCGTGGGGGTGGTCGACGCCGCCGGCCCGAGCCGGGGTTCCTGGTTGACCGACGCCGTCGACATCCCGGGCGGGAGCCGCTACCAGTTCACGGTGCTCGCCCAGACGTCGTGGTCGAAGATCTTCGACCTCGACCTCGCCGCCGTGGCCGGTCCCGCCCTCGTCGACCGCGCACCGGAGGTCCTCGACGAGTCCACCGACCACTGCCCGAACACGGAGAAGATCGCCGCGGAGATCCCTGCCGACCAACGGGTCACGCAGCGCATGACCGACGTGCCGGGCTGGCGCGACGCGCTCGCTGCGGCCGACATCCCGACCGCTCCGGCGGCGGCGCCGGTGTTCATCCAGCACGGGACGTCGGACGACGTCGTGCCCTTCGGGGAGTCCATCCACTCCAAGCAGCTGCTGTGCGTGGCGGGGTCCACGGTCACGGTCAACACGCAGCCCAAGGGCACGCACATCACCGCGGTCGACCCTCGCCCGCCGTTGCAGTGGCTGGCCGACCGGTTCGCCGGCAAGCCGGCTCCCAACGAGTGCTGAACCGGTGAGCCGGCCGGCCGTCAGCGGTCGCCGAGCTCTGTGAGGAAGCCGAGCACCGCGTCGGCCGTCGGTCCGGGTGCTTCGAGGTGCACGCTGTGGCCCACTCCGTCCACCACGACGTGTCGTGCATCGGGGATCGCCGATGCCATGCGCTCGCCCAGAGCGGTGAACTTCGGGTCGTCGGCGCCGGTGACCACGAGGGTGAGCACCCGGAGGTCGTGCAGGCGGTCCCAGAGCGGCTCCTGGGTCCCGGTACCGGCAGAGCGCAGGCTGGACGCCAGCCCCTCGGCGGTGTTCGACCGCCGCTCGTCGTCGAAGCGGGCCCAGGCCGGCAGGTCGCGGAACAGCGGCCCCGCCAGCCACTCGTCGACGAACGCGTCGACGCCGATCTCGAGGATCCGGTCGGCGAGCCGGTCGTCGGCCTCCCGACGCGCTGCGCGCTCCGCCGCGTCGTCGATGCCGGCGGTGCCGCTCACCAGGACGAGGCCGCGGAGCCTGCCGACGCTGCCGAGCCCGTTCTCGATCATCGGAGCATCGGAATCCGATCGCCCGGTGATCGAGAGCGCGTCGAGCGGCGACAGCGCGTCGGGCGGCGACAGCGCGTCGGGCCGCGAGAGCGCGTCGAGCAGCGCCGCGTGCAGCGCCATCCTCGCTCCCATCGAGTAGCCCACCACGACCGCCCCGGCCGCCCGGTCGAGGAGCATGCGCCCCGTCGCCCACAGGTCGGCCCTGACCTCGGACGAGCCGCCGTGCCCCGGAGCGTCGACGAGCACGCACCGGTGCCGCTCGGCCAGGCGGTCGACGAACGGACCCCAGCAGCGCGACGTCTGGGCGAACCCGTGGACCAGGGTGACGGGTGGACCGTCGCCCACCGAGGTCCACGCGAGCTGGGCGCCGGACGGCTCGGTCACGGGGCGACCCTAGATTGTCGTGGTGCCAACGCCGGACCCCGACGCCGTGCCAGAACCGGGGAGCTGGTTCGCTGCGACGCTCGTCGACGAGTGGGTCCACCAGGGAGTGACCGACGCGGTGGTCTGCCCCGGTTCGCGCTCGACGCCGCTCGCCGTGGCGCTCGCCGAGCACGACGGCATGCGGGTGCACGTGCACCTCGACGAGCGGTCCGGTGCCTTCATGGCGCTCGGGTTGGGCATGGCGACGGGGCGACCCGCGATCGTGCTCACCACCTCCGGGACGGCAGCGGTCGAGCTGCACCCGGCGGTGGTGGAGGCCGACCACCAGCACGTGCCGCTGCTCGCCGTGACCGCGGACCGGCCGCCGGAGCTGCAGGGGGTGGGTGCCCCGCAGACCATCGACCAGCGCAACCTCTACGGGTCGAGCGTCCGCTGGTACGCAGAGCCGGGTCCGGCCGAGCCGTCGGGGCGCGCGGGTTGGCGCCACCTCGCCGCCGACGCGGTCGCCGCCACCCTCGGGAACCGACCCGGCCCCGTGCACCTGAACCTCGCGTTCCGTGAGCCCCTGGTGGGCGCTGCCGGTCCGCTGCCGCCTCGGGGTGAAGACCTCGACCGCCCTCGCCAACCGCACTGGGGGCTGCTCGACGAGGCGCTGGGACGCATCGCCCCGCTGCTCGCACGACGAGGTGTCGTCGTGGCGGGTGCACGGACAGCGCTCGACGACGGGGATGCGGATGCCGTGCTCGACCTCGCGTCGACGCTGGGCTGGCCGGTGCTCGCGGATGCGGCCTCCGGCGTCCGCGTCCCCCACCCCTCGGTGGTCTCGACCTTCGATCCGGCGCTGCGGCATCCGGTCGCGAGTGCCGCGCTCCGCCCAGAGGTCGTGCTGCACCTCGGTGGGCTCCTGGCATCACGGGTGACGAACGAGTGGCTGGCGGCGTCGGGCGCTGTGCACCTCGGGATCGACCGCCACGGCCGCTGCCCGGACCCCGATCGGCTGATCGCGGAGGCCTTCCACGCCGACGTCGCCGCGGTGTGCGCCGCGCTTCGAGGGGCGGCGGAGCGTTCCGGTGCCGGAGCGGACGAGGCCTGGACCGCGGCGTGGGCCACCGTGGAGGCCGCGGCCCGTGGCGCAATCGATCGCGTGCTCGCGGACGAGCCGGGGAGCGAACCCGCCACGGTGGCGGCCGCGCTGGCCGCGGTGCCGGACGGCGGTGATCTGGTGGTCTCCTCCTCCATGCCGGTGCGGGACCTCGAGTGGTACGCGCCGCCCCGCCGCGGGGTGGCCGTGCGCTCCAACAGGGGTGCGAACGGGATCGACGGTGTCGTGTCGACGGCGGTCGGCGTCGCCCTCGCCGGTCGGCCGACCACGCTCGTGATCGGCGACGTCGCATTCCTCCACGACACGAACGGCCTGCTGGGGCTGGCGTCGCGCTCCGTCGATCTCCGCATCGTCGTGCTGGACAACGACGGGGGCGGGATCTTCTCCTTCCTCCCGCAGGCTGCGGCCCTCGAGCCCGAGCGGTTCGAGCAGCTCTTCGGCACTCCGCACGGCGTCGACCTCGACGCGCTCGTGCGTGCGCACCACGTCGAGCAGGTGGTGGAGATCGTCCGCACCGACCGGGCGTCGAACGTCGAGGTCCACCGCCGGCTGGGCGACGAGGTGGCGGCGGTGCTCGACCGCCTCGTCCCGGTCCTCTGAGGCCGGCGCCTACAGGCGGACGATCGAGCCGAGCGTCGCGGCCAGCTTCGAGCGTGTCTCCTCGAGCTCGGTGGCGGGATCGGAGTCGGCGACCACGCCGACCCCGGCCCAGACCTCGGCCCGCGGGCCCTCCACCGTGACGGAGCGGATCCCGACGGCGAACATGCCGTTCCCGGCAGCATCGACCCAGCCGACCGGCCCTGCGTACCGGCCACGGTCGTGTGGCTCGAGCTCGCGGATCAGTTCGAGGGCGGACCCGCGGGGCCAGCCTCCGACCGCCGGAGTGGGGTGCACCGCAGCGACGAGCTCCAGCACGGACGGCGGTGGCGACGAGAGGCGCCCCTCCACGAGCGTGGCGAGGTGCTGCACCGGCCCGGCCTCGGCGATGTGCGGCTCGGGTTCGGCATCGAGGTAGGAGCACCACCCCACGAGGTCGTCGATGAGCGAGTCGATGGTGATCTGGTGCTCGATGCGGTTCTTCTCCGAGGCCAGGAGCTCGGCCGCCCGCTGCTGGTCGGCCGCCGGGTCGCCCGTCCGTGCCGTGGTCCCGGCCATGGGCTGCGCCCGCACCACGTCGCCGGCGCGCGACACCAACAGCTCGGGTGACGCCCCGACGAAGCCGTCCACGAGGAACCGGAGCGCGCGCGGGTGGGCGCGGTGCAGCCGCTCGGCGAGCACGCGGGGGTCGAACGCACGGTCCGCCGTCACGCTCACCCGACGGGCGAGCACCACCTTGGCGAGGTCGCCCCGGGCGATGCGGCGCGTCCCGTCGTCGACCGCTGCGCACCAGTCGGCGACGCCGCGGTCGTCCTCCACCACCAGCCGGCTCGGGGATTCCGCCTCGTGGAGGGGGTGGCACCCGGGCGGCGGCTGACCGACCCTCGTCGACCAGCGGCGCCCGTCCCGGTCGGTGCCGACGACGACCGCCGGCACCACCAGGGACGCGGGCACGTCCCTCCGGAAGGGGAGCGCCCCGATCGCCACGGGGCCTGCGCCCGGCCAGGTTCCGGCATCGGACGTGACGATGTCGCGGAGGACCTCGGCAACGCGTCCCACGTGCTCGGGCCACGGCGCCGGCAGCTCGATGCGGACCGCCTCGCCCCATCCCCAGAGCGAGACCGGCTCGGCGAGGAACCGAACCTCCGAGTGTCGGACGTCGAGCTCGTCGGCTCTGTCCAGCGGCTCCTGGACCGCCTCGAGGGGCACCGTCAGTGGTCCCGCGTCCCGCTGATCAGCTGGCTGATCCCGACGGACAGCAGCCGTCGACGGGCGTCGGAGAAGCCTGCGGCGGAGAGCAGGTCGACCATCTCCTCGGGCGTCGGGAGGTAGGCCACGGACCGGGGCAGGTACCGGTAGGCGTCGCCGTCGGAGAGGATGCCGCCCACCACCGGCACGACCTTGCCGAAGTACACCGAATGGCCGGCACGGAGGAGCGGGTTCGGCGGCTCCGCGACCTCGAGGAGCGAGATCCGGCCCCCGGGGCGCACCACTCGGCCCAGCTCGGCGAAGAACGGGGGGAGGGACTCGAAGTTCCGCAGGGCGAACCCGCACGTGACGCCGTCGACCGAGGCGTCGGGGAGGGGCAGGCGGAGCGCGTCGCCCTGGACGCCGAAGAACTCCCGCGAGGCCGCGGCGAGCATCCCGTGGGACATGTCGATCCCGATCGCCCGGAAGCCACGACGCGTGAGCGCGTGGCACAGGTCGCCGGTCCCGCACGCCACGTCGGCGACGACCGAGCCGGGGACGAGGCCGAGCGCGTCGACGGCCCGGCGTCGCCACCCGACGTCCATCCCGAACGTCATGACCCGGTTCACGAGGTCGTAGCGGGGAGCGATCGTGTCGAACATCTGCCGGACGGCCGTGACCTTCTCGTCACCGGTGGGGAGGTGGTCGGGGTCGAGCTTCAGCACCCCGCCAGCCTACGGCGGCTGCCAGAATCGGCCGCATGGCCATCGACTTCTCCTTCCCGCCCGAGATCGACGACGTCCGCGGTCGCGTCGCCGCCTTCATGGACGAGGTGGTCCGACCCGTCGAGGAGCAGGCGGACCGCGAGCAGTGGGACCGCAACGCGTGGATCGACGCCATCATCTCGATGCGCGGGAAGGCCAAGGACGCCGGCCTCTGGCTCCCGCACATGCCGGAGGAGTGGGGCGGCATGGGGCTGGGCCACGTCGCGATGGCGGCGGTGTCGGCCGAGGCG
>Ga0182743_1002505_pt1 | contig 16021 bp, 15 predicted proteins | sample eDN3rd30CKraftOP_FD_128522 | JGI IMG/M metagenome (GOLD analysis project Ga0182743, IMG submission 128522) | Enriched Organic Plus compost microbial communities from Emeryville, California, USA - eDNA 3rd pass 30_C Kraft OP (version 2) (version 2) ... | reverse complement strand
TTCGGGGTCGCGCCCGGCCAGATCTCGGCATTGCTGGGAGCGAACGGCGCCGGCAAGTCCTCGACGGTCATGGCCCTTGCCGGCGCCATTCCCACCGAGAGCGGCAAGGTGAGGCTCGGGGAGGAGACGCTGACCGGATTGTCGCCCGACCGCATCCGCCGCCATGGCGTGGCGCTCGTGCCCGAAGGCCACCGCGTTCTGGGGCAGTTGAGCGTGGAGGACAATCTTCTGGTCGCCGCGCTCGATCCTTCCGCCACGGCGCGACGGGCGGGCCTCGACCGCGTCTACGAAATCTTCCCCGAACTCGCCGAACGGCGCCGCCAGCAGGCGTCGGACCTCTCAGGCGGGCAGAAACAGATGGTGGCGATGGGCCAGGCTTTCATCGCCAGGCCCGATTTCATGATCGTGGACGAGCTTTCCCTGGGGCTCGCGCCGACTGTGGTCCGGCGCCTCGCCGAAGCGCTCAAGCTCGCCGCGAGCCAGGGGATCGGCGTGCTGCTCATCGAACAGTTCGCCAACCTGGCGCTCGATCTGGCCCGGCACGCCATGGTCCTGGAACGGGGGCGGCTCGTCTATGACGGCCCTTCGGCGACCCTGCGCGAGAACCCCGAAATCCTCCACGGCGCCTACCTCGCCCAGTAAGGAGCTCCACCCGTGTATCACGACGCCCGAGGTTCCGACTTCGCCGCCGCCGCCCGTTCGCTCTTCGGCAACGTCACCCTCGATTTCCCCGGCGAGCGCGGCGACCGGCGGCTGATCTCGACGGACCTGGGGACCGTCCGTCTCTCGCACCTGCGGGCCGGCGCCCACGACGTGCTGGGAGAAAGGGTGGTGCTGCACTCCTACGATCCGGACGCGATCAAGCTCATCATCCAGACGTGCGGCCTTTCCGAGTTGCGCCAGAACGGGCGTCGCGCGCAGGTCAGCGCCGATGCGGTGGTGGTCTACGACCCCACGCGCCCCTACCTGCTTTCCAATCCCGGGCCGGTGGACCTGGTCCTGTTGCAGATGCCGCGCACCGCCTTCTCGCGCCCGGTTCTCGAGCGGCTGGCCCGCCCGTTCCGCAGCCAGGAGCGTCATGCCGGCCTCCAGCAGGTACTGTTCTCGCTGATGCGCACGACCCTGGGGGAGGCGGCGCGGCTCGATGATGCCGCCCGCGTCAGCGTCGGCCAGACGCTTCTCAACCTCGTCAACACCATGCTCGAGGGCAATATGAGCCAGGAGCCGAACAGAGCACCGACCAAAGCCTCCCGCCAGGTGCTGTTGCAGCGGGTCAAGGCCCACATCGAGGCCAATCTCGGCGATCCGGACATGACCGTCGCCGAGATCGCGCGGCGCATGGGCTGCTCTCCCCGCTACATCTTCCGCGCTTTCGAGGAAGACGCCACCACGCCCGCCGACTACCTCTGGAACCTGCGCCTCGAAAAGGCGCGTGAGCAGCTCCGTTCGGGCGACCGCACGCAGTCGATCTCGGACATCGCCTTCTCGCTGGGCTTCTCCTCGAGCGCCCATTTCTCCCGTGCCTTCAGGGCAAGGTTCGATGCCTCGCCGAGGGAGGTTCGCGGGCGCGTGAACTGAGGATCAGGATCACCGCAGGGGCAAACTCTCGCCCCCGACTCCCGTCCTCCACCCGTCCCCCATGCGGACGGAAAGGCAATGGCGGGATCGAGCAAATGCGTCGCCCCCCTTGTGGGGAGGGAACAAGGGTGGGGGTGAACCAAAGCAAGACTCCCTCCCCGGCCCCAGCTGCCGGAGAGGGATGTGGAGCCTTGCACTTCCCCCCGTCAGTGCATGGACTCAACGACCTTCCATGTGTCGGTGAACTGCTCGAACCGGCGGATCTTGTCCCCGGCGACTCCCCAGACGTGAACGACACGGGCCGTGAAGTCCTTGCCCGTCTTCTTGTTCCGGGCCGTATAGACGCCGGTGGCGACCACGTCCTCGCCGGCATCGAGCAGGCGCTCGAGCTTGAAGGTATAGTCGTCGAACATGGCGCCGAGCGCCTGGAAGACGTTGGCGAAAACCTCGTCGCGGCCCACATAGGTGCCGGCGCAGGGGAAGCCTGCCATTTCCGTCCATCGGCAATCGGGCGCGATATCGGCCAGCATGCCATCCATGTCGTGCCGGTCATTGGCGTCGTAATGGGCCTTCACGACCTCATAGGCAGTACGCATCAATCAGTCTCCTCACACCGGTTCCTGGCCCGGCAGGTAATAGGTCATCGAAACTTTGCGGATATGGGCGCCGGCCGGGCTGTTCTGGATCGCGCCGTCCCCGGTGATGCCGAGGAATTTGCCGGTCGAGCGCATGTCCTTGAAATTGTAGAAGAAGGTCGACGCGACAGCGATCTTGAACTCGCGGAAGGTGAAGACATACTGGTCTTCGTCGAACTTGTAGGTGGTCGCCAGGTCCACGTCGCCGTGGCCGCGCTGCACTCCCACCAGGTTCTGCCAGGCATAGCGCCGGGACGAGAGATAGGTGTGCTCGTAGACGTGGTTGGGGCTATAGGTGAAATGCGCCCGCAGCCCGATAAGATCGCGCGTTTCGTGCGGCACCATCCCCGTGGCCGGGCCACCATCGATGACGCCCGGCCGGAAGATCTGGGCCACCTGCGGCTCCCCGACGCTCTCCTCCTTGGCGCGCACGAGCGAATAGATCGAGAGGGCCCGCTTGGACTTGAGGTTGAGGATCAGCGTCTCGGCCTCCTTGGGCCGCCCCGCGAAGATGATCTCGACGAAATAGGTATCGGGCGCCACCTCGATCACCTCGCAGGCGTCACTGGCGCCGTCCTTGCCGTCGTTCCAGACCACGGTTCCGTCGGCGAAACCCAGCTCGAGGGTCCGTCCATCCTCGAACGCCACGCTATGCTTGCTGCCCGCCAGGGCATTGGTCGCCGGCAGGCGGTTGGTGTCGATGCCGAAGGCGAACTCGTCGTAGGTCTTCCAATCCTTGGGGTTCTCGACCGCCATGGGGTCCTCCTCTTTTGTCGTTATTGCACAAAGGCCAGGGTCGGCAGGTCAACCGTGGAGGCGCCGCCGTCCACGGTCACGATGGCGCCGTTGACCATCGACGCCTCGGGCGAAGCCAGGAAGCAGACGACATTGGAAACTTCCTCGGCCGAGGCCGGCCGGCCCATCGGCACATCCTTGGTGACCAGCGCATAGGCCTCGTCCACACTGGCCAAGCCGTGCTTTTCGACGAGATGCTGCATCTGGTCGTCGGCCATGGCGGTGGTCACCCAGCCCGGACAGACCGTGTTGGTGCGCACGCCCTTGCGCCCGTAGTCGCGCGCCAGGGACTTGGCCAGCCCGATGCAGGCGTGTTTCATGGTCACGTAGCCTGCCGCGTCGGGGCCTGCGAACAGCCCGGCGATCGAGGCCAGCACCACGATATTGCCCTTGGATTTGATAAGCTCTGGCAGGCTTTCCCGGGCGCTGACGAAGGCGGTGTTGAGGTTGAGCTGCACCGCCAGGTTCCAGGTTTCGTCCGACATCGAGATCGTCGGCCCGACTCCGTGCCCGCCGGCATTGGCGATGAGGATATCCAGCCCACCGAACTTTTCGACGATGGCCTTGATCGCCGCCTTCATGCTAGCAGCGTCCGAGGCATCGGCCTGGAACACCGAGGCCCCGATTTCGCCGGCCACCGCTTCGAGCGGCTCCTTGCGTCGTCCCACGAGAGCGACATTGCCGCCCTCGCTGGCGATGCGCCGCGCCACCGCTGCGCCTATCCCCGTGCCACCACCCGTGATGAGGGCCGTCTTTCCCGAAAACCGCATATGCGCCTCCCAATTCTTGCGTTGGAAGGTGCCCGCTTTCGGGGCGCGCGTCCTGTCCCAGTGCGAAATCTCTCTTGACTGAGCGTGCACACCGCCTCAGGTCAGCGATCCCGGCAGGGCCGCCTCTGCCGCCGCGATCAGGTCCTGTTCGTGTCGGGAGAAATAGATGGCGCTGGCGAGGATGCTCGCGATCCCGAGGCCCAGCATCAGCAGCCCCAACGGCCCGCTGAACTGATCGATCGCCTTGCCGGCATAATAGGCGCCCAGGCCATAGACGCTGGCCCAGACAATCCCGCCCGTCGCATTGAAGACAAAGAACTCCGGCCACGGCATCTTGTTGGCGCCGGCTGCCAGGGCCGTGAGCGTCCTGAGCAGGGACACGAAGCGGCCGAAGAACACCACCTTGCCGCCATGCCTCATGAAGAGATAGCGCGCCACCTTGAGCCGCGGCTCGGTCAACCCGACCCGGACGCCATGGCGCTTGAGGACGCGGAAGCCGATGGTGCGCCCGATCAGGTAGCCGATGGTGTCCCCGATGATGGCGCCGGCAGCGGCGGCCGCGATGACCCATCCGATCTGCAGTTCGTGGGTCGCCCCGGCCAGTACTCCGGCGCTGATCAGCACGGTCTCGCCGGGCACCGGTATGCCGATGCTCTCGAGGCCCACGAGCCCGGCGACGGCAAGATAGCCATAGCTGGCCACGAACTTGGAAAAGGAGAGGCCGAGCAGGGACATCGTCGTTGAGCGCCTCCCTGCCCCTGGGTTCCTCTAGTCGCCATCGCGCGAAATGGTTTCGTTCAGCCGGGCGGCGCCCGGAACTTCCTTGCCTTCGGCCTGGTCCCTGAAGAGAGCGGCACGCGCCAGAAGCATCAGCGTCACGGGGGTGGTCACCGTGATGAAGATGAAGACGAGAATTTCATGAAAGAGCGGCCGGCCCTGGCTGATCGAAAAGAAGATGATCGAGGCCGCGACGATGAACAGGGTGCCGAAGCTGGTGCCGAGCGTGGGCGCATGGATGCGCTCGTAATAGGTCTTGAGCCGCAGGAGCCCGAAGGCGCCGATCAGCGTAAGCAGCGCCCCGGCCAGCACCAGGATCGCGATGACGACCGCCGCCCAGACCGGAAACTCGTCGAGCCCGCTCATTCGATCACCTCGCCGCGCATGAGGAACTTGGCGAGCGCCACCGTACTGACGAAGCCGAGCACCGCGATGATCAGCGCCGCCTCGAAATAGATGTCGGTGCCGGTGCGGATGCCGAAGCAGATCAGGCTGAGCATGGCGCACATGTAGACCGCATCGAGCGCCAGCACGCGATCCTGGGCGCGCGGGCCATAGGCGACGCGGAAGGCGGCAAGCGCCATGGCAAGGGCCAGGATGAGTTGGGCGGCCGTCACCGACCAGACAATGATTGCCGCGCTCATTGGAAGATCTCCAGCAATAGCGCCTCGTAGCGGGTCTTGACGGTGTTGACCCACTGGTCCTCGTCGGTGAGGTCGAGCACATGGATCAGCACCACATTGCGGGCGGAGTCGTAGTTCAGCCAGGCGCTGCCGGGGGTGGCGGTGACGATGCAGGCGAGCACGGCCAGGCCGACGCGGTCGGTCAGTTCGAGCGGTATCTCGATGAAGCGGTTGGTCTGCCGGCTGCGCCCGGTCAGCAGCACGCGGGTCACCTGGATATTGGAGACGAAGACGTCGAGCACCACCCGGCCGAGCAGGCGGAGGATCGAGCCGTAGCGATAGACATGCGGCTTGGGCGGATCGAGCGATGCGGTGACCCAGGCTGTGGCGATGCCGATCAGGGCCCCCAGCAGGATGTGACCGAGGCCGAGGCTCTGGTTGAGCAGCAGCCACATCACCAGCAGGCTTACGGAAAGCAGCGGATAGGGGAACAGGCGTCTCAATGTGCTGCCTCCCCGCCCGGCACTTCGACAAGCGGCGTCGAGAGGACGCTCGAAATATACTGGTGCGGCTGTTCGAGCGCCTGTGCCGTCAGGTCCATGTAGCGCATCACCGGGCCGCCCCAGACGGTTAGGGCGACACAGAGCGCCAGCAGCACAGCGACGGGGGCCAGTTCGATCACGCGAACGCGCGGCGCGGCCCCCTCAAGGGAGGTCCAGAACGTGGAGATGCCGAGGCGGGTCATGCCGATGAGCGCGGCGAAGCCGGAAACGATCACCAGCGTCAGCAGCACCCAGACGGGGCCCGGCACGTCTTCGATGCGCCCGGCGAGCATGCCCTGGAGCATGGCGAACTTGGCCACGAACCCGGAGAGCGGGGGCAGGCCCGAAAGCAGCAGCGCCACCGCGCCGAAGCTGATGCCGAGGATGGCCATGACGCCGGGGATGGCCAATCCCACTTCTTCCTCGTGGTCGGTTTCCTCGTCGTCCTCGCCATAGGCCTCGGTCGTCACCGCCAGGATGTCGGCGCCGGCGACGCGCGCCCGCTCGACCAGTTCGATCAGGAGGAAGAAGGCCGCGGCGGTGAGAGTGGAGCTGACGAGGTAGAAGAGCGCGCCGCTCGTGACCTGGGTCAGGCCGAGCCCGACCGCGGCGAGCAGGGTGCCGGACGAGACCAGCACGCTATAGCCGGCGAGGCGGGCCATGCCCTGCGAGGCGAGCACGCCGATGGTTCCGAAGGCAATGGTCACCATGCCCATGTAGAGCAGCAGGGCGCTGCCGAAGCCGGACGAGGCCCCTGCCCCGTCGCCCACCAGCAGCAGCGAGAGACGCAGGATGACGTAGATGCCCACCTTGCTCATGATCGCAAAGAGCGCCGCCGCTGGCGCGCTGGCAGCGGCGTAGGTGGTCGGGAGCCAGAAACAGAGCGGCCATGCGCCCGCCTTGATGAGGAATGCGATGCCCAGCACGCCCAGGCCCGCTTCGAGCAGGTTGCGGTTTTCGGCGGCGACGGAGGGGATGCGCGCGGCGAGGTCGGCCATGTTGAGGGTGCCGGTCATGCCGTAGACGAGGCTCACCCCGATCAGGAACAGCATCGAAGCCGCCAGGTTGATGGCGATGTAGTGCAGCCCCGCCCTCACGCGTGGTCCGCCCGACCCGTGCAGCGCCAAGCCGTAGGAGGCCGCGAGCAGCACCTCGAAGAAGACGAAGAGGTTGAAGAGATCGCCGGTGAGGAACGCGCCGGCCAGTCCCATCAGCAGGAACTGCACGAGCCCGAAAAACGCCGGGCCGGCGGCGCTCCAGCGGGCAAGCGCATAGACCTGCGCGCACAGCCCCAGGATTGCGCCGAGCAGCAGCATCAAGGCCGAGAGACGGTCTGCCGCCAGCACGATCGCGAAGGGCGCCGGCCAGTTGCCCAGGGCATAGGTCCGGGTCAGGTCGGCGGAAGCATCCGCGCCGACGCTTGCCAGCAGCGCAATCGCCAGGGCGATGAGGCCCAGGTTGGATACGAGGCTGATCACGGACTTGGCCGTCCGCAGGCGGTCGTCGAGCAGGAACAGCAAGGCGCCCGTCGCCAGGGGCAGCAGTATGGGCAGGATGACGATGTTCTTGAGCAGCAGGTCCATGTCAGTCCCTCCTGCCATCGACGTGGTCGGTGCCGGTCAGCCCGCGCGCCGCGAGCAGCACCACCAGGAACAGCGCCGTCGTGGCGAAACTGATGACGATGGCCGTCAGCACCAGCGCCTGCGGAATGGGGTCGGAGAAGCCGGTGATATCGGCACCGGCGCCCGGCAGGATGGAGGCGGCGTTCGAGCGCAGGCGGCCCATGGAGAAGATGAAGAGGTTGACCGCGTAGGAAAGCAAGGAGAGCCCGATGATGACCTGGTAAGTGCGCGGGCGCAGCAGCAGCCACACGCCCGAGCCCGTCAGTCCGCCGATGGCGAGTGCGATGATCAGTTCCATCAGCGGCCTCCCGCCGTGGTGACGGTGGGCCGGCTGGCCGGCTTGGCCTCCGGAACCCGCGCCGGCTTGGGCGCGCGGATGGATTGGTGCGCGAGCGCGATGAGGATGAGCACGGTCGCGCCGACCACCAGCAGGAACACCCCCAGGTCGAAGAAGAGCGCGCTCGCCATCGGCACCTTGCCGATCAGCGGCACGTCCACGTACTGGAACGCCGAGGTCAGGAACGGGAAGCCGAAGGCGAGCGAACCGAGGCCGGTGAGCATGGCCACCAGCAGACCCGAGCCCATCCAGCGGATCGGCAGGATGCGCAGGCGCGCCTCGACCCAGCGCGTGCCCCCGGCCATGTATTGCAGGATGAAGGCGATGGACATGGTGATGCCCGCCGCAAACCCGCCGCCCGGCGCGTCGTGACCGCGCAGGAAGAGGTAGACCGCCAGCACGGTGATGACCGGGAACATCCAGTTCATGATGACGGCCGGAATGGTCAGGTAATCGTGCACGGTGCTGTCAGTGTCGCGCTCTGGCCGCGCCTGGTCATAGGCGTTCTGCACTTGCTGCTGGGCCGGCTTGGGCACGCTTTCGGCGGCCGGCCGGAAGCGGCGCAGCAGCGCGAAGACCGTGATCGCCACGATGCCCAGCACGGTGATTTCGCCCATGGTGTCGAAGCCACGGAAATCGACGAGGATGACGTTGACGACATTGCGCCCACCGCCCTCCGCATAGGCGCGCTCGAGGAAGAAGGCCGAGATGCTGTCGAGCAGCGGACGCGTCATCACCGCATAGGAGACGAGCGCCATGCCCGCGCCGGCGATCACCGCGATCGCCAGGTCGCGATAGCGGCGCACGAAGGTCTTGATGCCGCCCCGGGGCTCGGTTTCGGGCTTGCGTTGCGGCAGCCAGCGCAGGCCGAGCAGGATGAGGACGGTAGTGACGATCTCGACCACCAGTTGGGTCAGCGCCAGGTCGGGCGCCGAGAACCAGACGAAGGTCATGCAGGTCACCAGCCCCGCCCCGGCCATGAGGATGAGCGCGGCGAGGCGGTGGAACTTGGCCTGGTAGGCGGCGCCGATGGCGCAGGCGAGGCCGATGGCCCAGAGCAGCGCCAGCACCGGATCGAGCCCATCCAGCGACAGGCCCAGCGCCCCGAAACCGCGCGAGAGCGGAATGAGCGCGGCCAGCACCGCGATGGCGACCACGAGGAACAGCTGCGGCTGGAGCCGGCGCGTGCCCAGGAACATTTCGAGCGTGCGCGCCCATTTCCAGGAGACGGTGACCAGCACGCGCTCGAAGATACGCTGCCCTTTGAGCCGCCGGATCAGCGGGGGGCCATCGATGCCGCGTGCGAAGTGGCTGCGCAGGGCGATGTACATCAGGACGCCGCCCACCAGCGCCACCAGGCTCATCAGCAGCGGCGCATTGAAGCCGTGCCAGACCGAAAGGCTGTAGTACGGGGTCTCGGCGCCGAGCACCGAATGCACCGCCGCGGCCAGGAACGGGCCGATGGTCATGCCGGGAATGATGCCCACCAGCAGGCAGATCAGCACCAGCAGTTCGATGGGGCGGCGCATGAGCGCGGGCGGCTCGTGCGGGGTGCGGTCGAGTTCGGTGGGCGGCGGCCCGAAGAACACGCCGATAATGAAGCGCAGCGAATAGACGACGCTGAACATGCCCGCCAGCATCGCCCCGATGGGCAGCGAATAGTCGATGAAGGGGTTGGGGTTGCGGACCGCCGTCTCGGTGAAGAACATCTCCTTGGAGATGAAGCCGTTGAGCAGGGGCACCCCGGCCATCGCCGCGCTCGCCACCATGGCGAGGGTGGCGGTGAACGGCATGAAGCGGATGAGCCCGCTCAGCTTGCGCATGTCGCGCGTACCCGCTTCGTGGTCGATGATACCCGCCGCCATGAAGAGCGAGGCCTTGAAGGTGGCGTGGTTGATGATGTGGAACACCGCCGCCACGAGCCCGAGCGGGGAGCCCATGCCGAGGAGCGTGGTGATGAGGCCGAGATGGCTGATGGTCGAATAGGCCAGGAGGCCCTTGAGGTCCTGCTGGAAGATCGCCGAGTAGGCGCCCAGCAGCAGGGTGATGAGGCCCGTGTAGGTGACGATCCAGAACCAGGCGTCGGTGCCGGCCATGAACGGCCAGAAGCGCACCAGCAGGAAGACGCCCGCCTTCACCATCGTGGCCGAGTGCAGGTAGGCCGAGACCGGTGTGGGCGCGGCCATGGCCTGGGGCAGCCAGAACTGGAACGGGAACTGCGCGCTCTTGGTGAAGGCGCCCAGCAGGACGAGGATCAGGGCCGGGATATAGAGGGGGCTGTTGCGCACCGCATCGCCCGAGGCCAGCACGTCGTCGAGGTCGAAGCTGCCCACGATGTTGCCGATGATGAGCACGCCCACCAGCAGCGCGAGCCCGCCCAGGGCGGTGACGGTCAAGGCCATGCGGGCGCCGTCGCGCGCCGCCTGGTTGTGATACCAGTAGCCGATGAGCAGGAACGAGAAGATGCTCGTCATCTCCCAGAAGACGACCATCTGGATGAGGTTGCCCGAAACGATCAGCCCGAGCATCGAAGCCATGAAGGCCAAGAGGAACGCGAAGAACCGCGGCACCGGATCCTTGGGCGACATGTAGTAGCGCGCGTAGATCACCACCAGCACGCCGATGAACGTCACCACGACCGAGAAGATCCAGGCGAAGCCGTCCATGCGGAACACCAGGTTCAGCCCCAGCATGGGCAGCCACTCGATCTCGTAGCGGATCACCTCGCCGGCAGCGATGGTCGGATAGGCCAGCAGCGCCGCCACCAGCCCGAGAAACGCAATCGCCCCTGCGAACCAGGCTTCGGTGTTGCGAGCGTTCGTAGGCAGGAAACCGGCTATGAGGCTTCCGGCATACGGCAACGCGACGAGAAAGAGCAGCAACACTGGGCCTGTCATAGGTGGGCAGGGTTTCCTTTTCGGCTGGGAAGGAGATTGCGACGCACAAGGCGGAATCTGCCTGACCGCCTAACTATGAAGCGGCTCCGGCAGTTGTCAAAGCAGGCATTTGATGTTGCGACAAAAAAACTTGCAAGCACCCGCCCGCTCATCCCCCACTGGGGATAAGTGGCTAGTCCTGTGCGAGCCAGCGGCCGGCGACTTCGATGTCGGCGTCGCCCAGTTCGTGGCCGAGCGGGACTTCGGCCAGGGCGGTGTCGGCTCCGAGCCGTGTGAGGTCGGCGAAGACCTCGTCGCCCTGATGGTGGAAAAGGGCGTCGTCGCGTCCGAGTACGACGAGCACGCGGCTGCCGGAAAGGTCGGCATCGGTCTTTTCGGCAAGCACCGTGGCGGGCCGCAGGGCGATGGCGCTGCGCACGAGGCCGGGGTGGAACTGCATGGCGGCCAGCAGGAAGTTGGCGCCGTTGGAATAGCCCAGGAACGTCGTCCGCGCCGGATCGATGCCATAGGCCTCCAGCATGCCTTCCACGAAGGCCTCGAAGGCCCGGGCCTCCGAGCGGATATCATCCTGGTCGAACCCGAGCGGCCCATCGCGCCGGAACCAGCGCGCAATCCCCTCCTCGGTCGCCCGACCGCGTACGCCCACAAGCGTGGCGCGCGGCGCGATCCTTGCCGCCATCGGCATCAGGTCCGCTTCGCTGCCGGCGCTGCCATGCAGCAACACGATGGTCGAGCCGTCGGGGTCGGGCGGCGTGTGGAACCGATGCACGAAGGGCAGGTCGGCGTAGCGGATGCGGTCCTCGTCCGGCATCGAGAATTGCGGCAGCATCACCTTGATCGCTTCCGCATTAGCCTGCCGCTCGGGAGGGATCATGAGGCGCGAGCCGAGCGTCTCCAGCGTCTCGTCGACGGTCAGGCCAGGGCCGTCCGTGGCCAGTTCGAACAGGATGTTGCCCGGCGCGCGCACGTACATCGAATAATAGTACTTGCGGTCGTGGACGTTCACGATGCTCGAATTGCGGGCGCGCAGCGCGCGTTCGACCACTTCGAGCTGATCGCGGTCCGGCGTGCGGAAGGCCACATGGTCGGCCACGCCCGTGCCGGGCGCCCCGGGCCAGAAGCCGGTGGCGTCGCGCACGTCGATCACGTCCCCGCTCTGCGAGACGAGGCGCTCGATCGCTCCGGCATTGGCTAGGTGCCGGTAGCCGAAATAGGTGGTGAGGAAGGCGCTCGTCTGGTCGGGCACATCGGTAAAGAGAGTAGCGCCGCGTATCCGGCGGACGGCATTGGCCTCGTCTATGCCATGCGCGCTCCAGGGCGGCGCCCCGCCTTCGATAGCGGCGCCCACGAGCTTGACCACGATGCCATCCGGATCGGTCAGGCGCAGCACGGGTTCGCCGAATTCGGCGGAGGGGCCCTGATGCCTGACGTTGTAGTGGAGCGCCCGCGTCAGCCAGAAGCCGATGCTCGAGGGCGGCACCGCCAGGGCGATCTCGCCGACCTGTTCCAGCCCAACCCGGCCGGGCGAGCCATCTTCCCAGGCGAAAAAGGTCAGGAGCGAGCCGGGAGAGCCTTCGCTGTCGCCGTAGAAGAGGTGCAATTGCTCGGCATCTTCGTAGCCGCCGGTACGCTTGACCAGCCGCAGGCCGAGAAAGCCGGCGTAGAAGTCGACATTGGCCTGCACCTTACGGGTGAGCAGCGTGATGTGATGGATGCCTGAGGTCATCGGCAACGACTAGCAGCCGCCCCGGAAAAACGAAAGGCCGGCGCAATGGCCGGCCTTCGCAAGAAGCTCGTGTGAGGACCGATCAGTCCTTGGCGCGCTCGACATAGGAGCCGTCGGCGGTCATCACGACCACGCGGGTGCCGGTGCCGATATGGGGCGGGACCATGGTCTTGACGCCGTTCGAGAGGATCGCCGGCTTGAACGAGGAAGCGGCCGTCTGGCCCTTCACCACAGGCTCGGTCTCGACGATCTCGAGCGAGACACGCTGCGGCAGCTCGATGGCGATGGCGACGCCCTCGAAGGTCTGCAGGAACACCTGCATGCCGTCCGAGAGATAGGCGGCCTGGTCGCCCACGACGTCCTTGGTGACGGTGAGCTGCTCGTAGGTTTCCGGCTCCATGAAGTGGTAGCCTTCCGCATCTTCATAGAGATACTGGTAGGCGCGCTCGTCGACATCGGCCTTCTCGACCATTTCGACCGTGCGCCAGCGCTGGGTGACCTTCACGCCGTCCGAGATGCGGCGCATGTCGACGTTGGTCACGGAATTGCCCTTGCCCGGATGGACGTTTTCGGCAAACAGGATGACGTAGAGCTTGCCATCCTCTTCGACGACGTTGCCTTTGCGGAGCGAGGACGCGATGACCTTGACCATAGTTTCTTCCTTGTTCAACGGGTGGCGGCGGCCTAATAGGAACGGCAACTAGGCCGGGCCGCGCATTGATCTCGAGGTGCGCCCTTACCGCAATTCCATCAAAACCGCCAGACCCCAGCACGAAAGACCTTGCACTTGCCCCCCGCCTCTTCGACACCGCAAGTCTCCCCGTGGTGGACGCCGAGCGTGCATGAGGACCGCCGGCCGATCCTCTTGGCGCGCAACCGGATCGAGGCGGCCATACGCTCCTATTTCGCCGCGCATGAGTTCATCCTGGTCGATCCGCCGGGCCTGCAGCGCTCACCGGGCAACGAAACGCACCTGCATGCCTTCGCCACCAACGCCATCGGCAACGATGGCCTTGGCGAGACGCTCTACCTCCACACCTCACCCGAATTCTCGATGAAGAAGCTGCTGGCCGCAGGCGAGCGCCGCATCGCCAGCATCGGCCATGTCTGGCGCAACCGCGAGCGCGGCGCGCTGCACCATCCCGAGTTCACCATGCTCGAATGGTACCGTGCCAACGAGCCCTACGATTCCGTCATCGCCGATTGCATCGAAATGCTGCGCATCGCCGCTCGTGAAACCGGCGCGGCCAGACTGCGCTATCGCGACCGCGAAGCCGATCCCTTCGCCGAGCCCGAGCGCCTGAGCGTCGTCGACGCCTTCTCCCGCTATGCCGGCATCGACCTCTTCGCCACCATGGACGCGAAAGGCGAGACCGACGCCGAGGCCCTTGCCGCGCAGATGCGCGCGCGCGGCCTTGCGGTGCCGGCCGAATTCACCTGGTCCTATCTCTTCAGCCGCGTCCTGGTCGAGAAGGTCGAGCCCAATCTGGGCCTTGGCCGCGTCACCGTCCTCGACCGCTACCCCGCCGCCGAGGCTGCCCTCGCCCGCAGGGCCGCCGACGACCGTCGGGTGTCCGAGCGCTTCGAGCTCTATGCGTGCGGCGTCGAACTCGCCAACGGCTTCGGCGAACTCACCGACGCCGATGAGCAGCGCCGCCGCTTCATTTTGGAAATGGCCGAGAAAGAGCGTCTTTACGACGAGCGCTACCCGCTCGACGAGGACCTGCTCGCCGCCCTGCCCCTAATGCCCGACACCAGCGGCGTCGCGCTCGGCTTCGACCGCCTGGTGATGCTGGCGACCGGAGCGGCCCGCATCGACCAGGTGCTCTGGGTCCCGGTCGCGGAGCGCCTGCCGTGAACCGCCCCATCCGCACGCCGCAGGAACTGGCTCAGGCCGGCTACATCGGCGCCGGCGAAGTCGATGACGTCGCGCGCGTCGCCGAACGCTATGCCATCGCCATCTCTCCGGCCGTCGCGGCAATGATCGACCCGACCGATCCGGACGACCCCATCGCCCGCCAGTTCGTGCCCAGCGCTGCCGAGCTGGTGACGACCGCGCTCGAGCGCGACGACCCGATCGGCGATCTCACCCATAGCCCCGTCGAAGGCATCGTCCATCGCTACCCTGACCGGGTGCTGCTCAAGGCGGTGCATGTCTGCCCGGTCTATTGCCGCTTCTGCTTCCGGCGCGAAATGGTTGGCCCGCAGGGCCTCGGCACCCTCACGCCCGAGGCGCTGGACAAGGCCATCGCCTATATCGCCGCGCATGAGGAAATCTGGGAAGTCATCCTGACCGGCGGCGACCCGCTCGTCCTCTCCCCGCGCCGCCTGGGCGAGATGATGGAGAAATTGGCGCAGATCGAGCACCTCAAGATCGTCCGCTTCCATACCCGCGTGCCCGCCGTCGAGCCCGAGAGGATCGACGACGCCCTCATCAGCGCTCTCAAGGCCTGCGGCAAGACCGTCTATGTGGCGCTCCACGCCAACCACCCGCGCGAACTCAACGCGGCCACCCGTGCCGCCTGCGCCCGGCTCATCGATGCCGGCATCGCCATGATCAGCCAGACGGTTCTGCTCAAGGGCATCAACAACGATCCCGACGTCCTGGCCGAACTGATGCGCGGTTTCGTCGAAATGCGCATCCGCCCCTACTACCTGCACCATCCAGACCTGGCGCCGGGCACCAGCCATTTCCGCGTTTCCATCGAGGAAGGCCAGAAGCTGGTCGCCGGCCTGCGTGGCCGCATCTCGGGCCTCTGCCAGCCGGTCTACATCCTCGATATCCCCGGCGGGCACGGCAAGGCCGAAATCCGCCCGTCCAGCATCGAGCCGCGCGGCGACGGCTGCTTTACCGTGCGCGACTTCCAGGGCGGGGAGCATCGCTATCCGCCCGAGGGATAGATCCCGGCCAAGGCTCCCCCTCCCGGCGCCGCAAACCCCTCGTTTTGTAAGTGACTTTCTTCCAGAAGTACTTTATCCCCTAATATGACGCCGAAGGCGCTCTTTCGACGCCATTTCATGTAAATTTCTTACGCAGTTCCCAGCGAGATTATCGTGCGTGTCTTCACCGCAGCCTTGGCGACCGAAACCAATACCTTCTCTCCCATCTCGATCGATCGCAAAGCCTTCGAAGCGTCCCTCTACGCGCCGCCGGGCCAGCATCCGGAAACGCCCACGCTCTGCTCCGCCCCCATCACCGTCGGCCGCCGCGTCACGCGCGAGCTGGGCTGGGAGCTGATCGAGGGCACCGCCGCCTGGGCCGACCCCGCCGGCCTCATCAATCGCCAGACCTATGAGAGCCTGCGCGACGAAATTCTGGGCCAGCTCAAGGCCGCGATGCCGGTCGATGCCGTGGTTCTGGGCCTCCACGGCGCCATGGTGGCGCAGGGCTATGACGACCCCGAGGGCGATTTCCTGACGCGCGTACGCGATATCGTCGGGCCGGATATCCTCGTCTGCGCCGAACTCGATCCGCACAGCCACTTCACCGCCAAGCGCGCCGCAGCCGGCAACTTCTTCGTGGTGTTCAAGGAATTCCCGCACACGGATTTCGTCGAGCGCGCCGAAGACCTCTGGCGCATCGCCGTCGACCAGCTCACTGGCAAGGCCAGGCCGGTCATGTCGGTCTTCGATTGCCGCATGATCGACGTGTTCCCGACCTCGCAGGACCCGATGCGCTCGTTCGTCAATCGGCTCTACGCCCTCGAAAAGAGCGATCC
>Ga0182743_1002501_pt1 | contig 16029 bp, 12 predicted proteins | sample eDN3rd30CKraftOP_FD_128522 | JGI IMG/M metagenome (GOLD analysis project Ga0182743, IMG submission 128522) | Enriched Organic Plus compost microbial communities from Emeryville, California, USA - eDNA 3rd pass 30_C Kraft OP (version 2) (version 2) ... | reverse complement strand
GTCTCGCAGAGCGCCATAACCAGCTTGCGAATATAGCGCGCGATGGTCTCGGCGGCGCCGATCGGTTCGGCGAAGACGCGGCGGACGGAGACCAGGTCCTCGGGCCGAATCGGTTCGATGGGTTCGGCGACCGCGCCCAGGGCCTGATCGAGACGCCGGCAGAGTTCCGGGCCGAAGCGCCGCGTCAGGGGCGCGCGCGGCTGCCCGATGAGGTCGCCAATGCGGACAAAGCCGAGATCGTATAGCCCCGCTGCGATCGCGGACGGCAAGCGCAGCGCTTGCAGCGGCAGCGGCGCGAGGATCGGGACGGTTTCGCCGGGAGGAGTGACAAACAGCGGATCGGCCGCGTAGCGCGCCAGCGCATGGGCCGCGCCCCAGCTATCGGCAATGGCGGCGCGGGCGGTGACGCCGGACATGACAAGCCGACCGGTCAGCGCCTCCAGCATGGCCGCTTCGCCGCCATGCAGATGGTCGGCGCCGGTCGCATCGATGACGATCCCGTCCGGCGCGTCGGCGGCGACGATAGGTGAGAAGCGTTGCAGCACCCAGAGCGCGAGGCGTTCGAGGCTGTCCAGGTCGGCCCGCGGGTCGGCGGGCTCGATGTGGAGGCCGGGCACCATCGCCTGGGCCTTGGTGACAGGCATTCCGGCGCGCAGGCCGAGCGCCTGCGCAGCCGGATCGGCCGCCGTCACCACCCGGCGGTTCTTCTCCCTTCCGGCGATGACCAGCGGCGCCTCACCGGGCGGCGCTGCGTCGCCCGCCTTCCGCCGCAACCGGTCTGTCGGCCAGTTCGGCAGGAAGACAGAGATGACCCGAGCCATCGCACGCCTCCAGTTCGATATCGAGACATTCGCCCGCCCGCGCCCGGATCAGCTCAACGAGCCAGCGCGGCCGCCCGACGCCGGGAACTGGAAGGGACGAGGACGGCAGCGCCGAGATCCGCCAGCGGGTCATCGCCGCCGTCGGCTGCCCGAAATCGCTGGCCTCCGCCTGCCGCCGCCATCGGCGCAGCGCGATGCAAATCGTCGCCGAGCCTTTCGCAGCGAGATGCAGCCGCCGCGAGGCGGTCATCGGCAGGCGCGCGACGTCCCCGACGACCGCTCCCAACCCGCCATGCCGCAGCCCCTCCTCCATACAGGCCAGAACGGCCTTGTCGTCCCCGGCTTCAACGAAGATCACCCGGCCGGGCGGCAATCCGGCCTGCTCCAGCCCCGGCGCGAAGAGATCCTGCAACGCCACGCACCAGAGCACCTGGCCGGTGGTGCGGGCAGCGATCCCGGCGGTGAAACAGGCCGCAGCCGCCCCATCCACCGCCCCGTTGCCGCCTCCCGCGACTTCATGGAGGCAGCCGAGCGCCAGCCCGCCACCGGGCAGCTTGCGATCCAGCGGCGCGATTCCGAAGGGCAGCACCTCATGCGGACGCGCCCCATCGCCTTCGAGCCGCGCGATGCGCGCCCGAAGTTCGGCAATGGCTGGGCTGTCTGCACGGCTGGGCATATGAGGATGGCGTCTCCGGGGCTTTGCACTGGTCGATTCCGTTGCTATGTTCTTTATTTGTTCTCTTGCGGGTCGAGAGTCAATCTCGGCCATCCCGGAAGTGATCGACGGGGCGCAATGCCCTATGGTGGGTAAGCATCCGCCGAAGGCCGCAGCCGTGCTATATTGATCAGAGGCGTTTGGGTGCGGCCCTTGGTTTGCGCGGCTTTGGTGCCCACTTTTTGGCGAGGCGCTCGAAGTTATCGAGGATACGGCCGATCTCTGCCTCTTCAGGGTCGAACTTTGCCCCATACCATTCCAACATCCGGTCGTGCTCATCGTGCTTGGGTTCGGCCATGGCTTCGAGGAAGTCGGCGTAGCCGGGAAAGCCACCCACATCTTCAGGGGGACAAGCACCGATGGCCCTGACGAGGCGCGGGTAGTCGGCACCCGGGATGGCGTCATCGATCTTCTCGACCTTAATCACATGGTGCCAGTTGTCTCCAAAGTCATAGATGTAATGGATGGTCTTGGTGCCGACATCCTCGAGCACATCAAGTAGACTGGATTTGCTGGCAGGCAGCGGGCCATCGTAATAGCCGTCAGGATCGGGCACGCCCCAGCCAACACCGCCGGCCCGGAACTCATAAAGGTGGCTGTCGGTCCAGCCCATGGCGGCCTGGATCACATCGTGCAGACGGTTGAGTTTGATCTTCAGTGGCACATCGAAGCGCCGCAACACCTGAGGTTCGACGTCAGATAATGTGACCTTGAGGCGCGCGACCAGCGTCATGCGGCAATCCTTTTCAATTCTGTCGCTGTCTTCCAATTCCAAGGGAGCAATTCATGCACACGCGATATAGGCAAATCCGGCAGGCGCGCGAGCACATCGGCCATCCATGCCTGCGGGTCGATGTCGTTCATCTTTGCCGTGACGATGAGGGTATACATGAAGGCAGCCCTGTCACCGCCACGTTCGGATCCTGCAAAAAGCCATGACTTTCTGCCCAATGCGATACCGCGTAGAGCGCGTTCGGCGGCATTGTTCGTCAGGCAGAGGCGGCCGTTATCGAGGAATGCAGTAAAGGCTTCCCAGCGACCTGTCCCGTCGAGCATGTAATTGATCGCCTTGGCGACAGGGTTGTGCTTTGACATCCGGGCCCGCTCGGCCCGCATCCAGTCGTGCAGATCATTGACCAGCGGTGCGACCCGTTGCTGCCGGACTTCATGACGCGCTGCTGCTGACAAGCCAGTGATTTCGCGCTCGACGGCAAAGATCGCATCGATCCGCGTCACAGCATCCAATGCAATGGGCGAGATATCCTCTGCAACCTTTTTACCCTTGCGGGCGGTGGCCTTGATGTCAGCGAGTTCAAAGAACTTGCGCCTTGCATGGCTCCAGCACAGCGCAGAACGCACCGGACCCGGGCTGCGATCTGCCAGATACAGGTCATTGTAGCCGCCATAGACGTCCGACTGCAGCACACCATGCCATCCGGCCAGATGCCGTGTCGGATGTTCCTTGCGACGATCTGTCGAGAACTTGAAGACAGCGGCAGGTGGCGCGCCGCCATCCCATGGCCGGTCATCGCGCACATAGGTCCATAACCGTGCGGTCTTTGTGCCCCCGCGCGCTAAAAGCGGCACGGTCGTGTCATCACCATGCAGACGGCCGCCGTCCAGCACATGGCGCTCAATCAGCGCATGAATGGGGGCCAACGCCACACAGGCGTGACCGATCAGATCGGCCAAGGTGGATAGGCTCAGATCAATCCCCTCTCGTGCAATGCGCTCAGATTGCCGGTTCAACGGTTGGTGCTGTCCATACTTGTCGAAGGCGATCATGGCGATCAGGCTGGGCCCGGCCCAACCGCGTGGAATGGCATGGAACGGGGCTGGCGGTTGGCTGATCTTCTCGCAAACCCGACAGGTGAACTTCTCGCGGACCGTTTGGACCACCTTCCACTGGCGCGGAATGACCTCCAGCGTTTCGGTGATATCCTCACCCATTTTGATGATGCGGTCAGAACCACAGCAGGTGCAACTGGTCGGTGCCTCGACCACCACACGCTCGCGCGGCAGATGGTCGGGAAAGGGTTTGCGCACCGGCTTGCGCCGCGTGAAAGCGCGCACGGTGCTGGTCTTATCTGTCGCGGCGGCCTGTTCAGCCGCCAGCGCATCCTCGGTGGCGGTCGCGTCCAATTCCTCAAGCTGCAATTCCAGCTGATCGATCAGTCGCGCACGACCTTCGGAAGAGATGCCGTATTTGTCGCGCCGCAGCTTGGCGATCTCCAGCTTCAACTCCTGGATCATTGCCTCCGTGCAGGATGCCAGGGCGCGGGCCTGTGCCAATTCGGCTTCCGCCGCCTGTGCGCAGGCTTGTGCAGCCTCAGCCGAGGCAGTCTGCGCAGCAAGTGCGGCGCGCAATTCAGCGATCTGCAAGGCGGCATCTGACATGGCAGATGTCTACCATGAACGCCACGAAAGGCCAATAAAAACAGGCGCTTCACCGCAGATTATCCAGCCGTCTTAGGCCTTTGCGTCCAGCGCGGATTCCTCAACGATCCGGACCTTCTCATCATCCGTCCAACGGCGACGGCGACCGGTATCAGAGACCGACAAAACTTGAATGCGGGGAGTGTCTTCGTGTGCGTCCATAAGGACACTCGATAAACGATCTCACTGCCCAGCAGACAGACGGCCCTCGGCGGATGTTTACTATGGTGGCGTAAAGTATTCGCAAGGAGCGTGGCGGCCGCCAAGCCCACGGTCGGCCGGCTTTGGCGAAACAGGTCAGGCCCGTACGGATTCCGCGGCAACCTGACGAGTGTGGCGACACTCAGGATACTGAGTGCAACCGTAGAATACCGTGTCGTTCCGTCCCCGCCGCTCCACCATCTGCCCGACCAGACAGTTGGGACATTGATCGAGTTCCCTTCCGTCGACGGTCTCGAACCGGACGTCGTCCCCGGCAATCTCGCAAAGCTCCCGAATGTACCGTGAAGGCTTGCGTCCATTGCACAGGATGAATGTCCCCCTGCTGGCACGGGTGAGCGCGACATAGAACAGACGGCGTTCCTCCGCATAATCGAAGGTTTCAGGCCGAGGGATGACGAGATTGAGCAATTCGTCGTCTTCGATCCGGCTTGGAACGCCGTAGTCGCCTTCGCTGACGTCCAGCAGGATTGTGTAGTCCGCTTCGAGACCTTTCGAGCGGTGAAAGGACAAACCAGCTACATCGATACTGGAGAAACCAGGGGCCTGACCGCCGAATGGGTCCAACTGGTTGTAGCGCCACAAGACCAGAACCTTTAGCTTTTGTCCCGGCTCCTGTCGCCATTGACCAGCGATGCCCTCGAGAAAGACGTTCAAGCGCTCAAGCAGCTGGAAGCACGCCGTAGGAAAGCTTGGCTTGCGCCATTCGACACTGACGGGAATAACGCGGATTGAGCGCGGTATGGCAGCGCGTGTTGAACGCACGGTCTTCTTGATCTGCTCCGGATTGCGCTGAACGAAGCGCGCGGCGGTTTCAGCCAACAGCTGGTTGCACCGGTACGTTTGCTCCAACCGGCCCTGCCAGCAAGCGCCGAAATTCTCTTCGAACTGCGTGAAGATCGTGATGTCCGATCCGGCGAAACGGTAGATCGATTGCCAATCGTCCCCGACAGCAAAAACCTTTGTGAAGGGCTTCTGGTGTTTGAGCGCCTTGATCAGATTGGCCCGAGGATCTGAAATGTCCTGAAACTCATCGATCAGGATCAGCGAGAATGGGCTCTGGTATCGCCCCGTCTCGACGAGCTGCACTGCATCACCGATCATCGAATCGAAATCGATACGCTTGGCCTCGTCGAGCTTGCGGGCGTAGGCTTCGGTGATCAGCCACACAGCACGCGCAAAGTGCCGCGCGCGCGGTTTGTCATGAAGAGATTTTGCCCGCTCGAGGAGCATGTTCAGAGTCAGCTTGCTGGCTCTAATGTGCTTGATGCACACGCCGATCAGCTTCTGGTAGTGGGTGATCACCACTGGATCGATCGCCTTGAGGATCTCCTCGACGCTCTTCTTCGCGAGCGGGATATCGCGTTTGACCAGCTCTGCCTCGAGATGCGGTAAGAGCGTTCCGTCCTGTGCCTGCGCGGACGTCGTTTCGAAGAAGTCCAGCTCCTCCCGCTTGTATCCGGCCCGCTTGGTCCTCGTGTGCTCCAAGTAGTTCTCAAAGGGCGAAGAGCCATCCGCGTTGATCGCGAAATGCTCATGGAACGTGTTGGTCAGCGGGTAGTGGAAATCAGGCTGGACAAACCGCCGGTTCCCGTCCTCTTCCTCGAATGATATCTGCTTCTCGTACTCGAAATCGACCGAATTGACCCAGAGCCAATTCACTATCCGCTGCTCCTGCAGCGACCTGACGTAGACGTCCGGAGCCAGGGTTCCGATGATACCGCCGCCCTTGTCGTTCCGGTCGGCGATGTAGCGATTGTAGTCCGCCTCGGAATCAAAGACCTCCGCAGGAATATCCGCCTTCGGCAAAATTGAGAGGAGGTCGATCCACAGCCGGTGAAACTCTGCACTCGTGTCCATCAGCTCACGAATAATTTTGTCGATCACACGGGCCTCGCCGGCAGGATGCTCGACCCAGTTGGCCAGCTGTGGTGGTCGTCCCTCAGTCTCTTCGATGATCCCCCGGCCGAGCGCGTGAAACGTGGTCACCCTGCATTCTAGCGCGTCCTCATCGACATTAAGCTGCTTTGCGATCCGCTCCTTCAGCTCATCGGCCGCACTTTTGTTGAACGCAAGGACGAGAATTTCGCTCGGATGGTACAGGCCCTTCTCGAGCACGTAGGCGACTTTCCCCACCATGGTCGCAGACTTGCCGGAGCCGGCTGAGGCCACCAGCAAGTTGTTGTCCTCGAGCCGGATGCAGGCCTCTCGCTGCTCTTTGGAAAGCGAGAAACCGCCCAGGTTCGAGAAAAACCCGTCGAACTTCTGCATTTCGTGAACAACGAAGTTTTCGTTGTAGCGGCTGCGAACGCTCGGGTCGGAGAGCATGGAGAAAGAGGTCGGGAGATAAGCCCTTAGCGAATCCGGGATGAGAAGGGCGTCAAACAGCGGGTGCGACAAGGCCTGTGACGCCGTTCCCGGGACGCTGGCGATCGCCCGGCTGACATCGGCATGGGCGAGGTATTGCCTGTTGCTGTCCGTGATCGCGAGAATTTTTGTGTCGACCTCCCGCAAGTGTTCCTTGTCGGAATCGATGAGCTCGGCGAGATGTTGGTTCACAAAGGCCAGCAAGTCGTCGCGGAGTGTCTGAGCCATCTTGGCAGTCAGCCCTGACAGGGCGTCGATGCGACCCTTCGACCGTATCTCGACAGTGTGCCAAAGCAGTGCCTTCGTCGACGAAACAGAAGTGATTTCAAGGCACTGGATCTCGTCCTCTGTCGCCCTTCTTAACCGAATGCGGTCCCGAGACGAGGCGCTGAGGATTAGCCTCCAATTCTCCGACAAGAAAAGGCGTGCCCATAGGCTGGGGCGGAATGTGCGAGATCGTCCAAGCATCAGAGCCTTTGCTGGCAGGTTGGCTGTCCAGGTCACCAGGCGATCAATAGGAACCCGCTCGCCTGAACCCTTGTGATTTGCCGTTAGGTGTACGCAACTAATTCAACGTCACTGACTACAGTATCCATTCGATCATCATGTAACTGGGCAAAACTGGCAAGGCATGGCACAAACACGAAGCGGCGGCACGTCTTGCACTCGGCCGCGGCGCGCACCGGCGAAGGTCTTCGACTGCGTCTACGAGTGCTCGGGCAACCGCGTAGCTGCGAACGCTAGCCACCGTCGATGAAATCGCAACGAGGAGAGGCGGGGCCATGTGCAACCTGTATCGCATTACGACCAACCAGCAGGCGATCCGGGAGTTCGTGGCCGCCACACATGACGGTATCGGCAATCTCGAACCGTCAATCGACGTCTCCCGACCGGCCGGCGCCAGTGGTGCGCAACATCGACGGCGGCAGGGAACTGGCCTCGTTGACCTGGGGCATGCCTACGCCCATCGAGTATTTGAAATCCCGCGACGCGCCGGACACGGGCGTCACCAATATCCGCAACACAGGCAGCCCCCATTGGCGCAACTGGCTCGGTGTCGAGCATCGCTGCGTGGTCCCGGCCACCGCCTTTTCCGAATATGGGCAAAAGCCCGATCCGGTCACGAAGCGCAAACCGCTGCACGGGTTCGCCCTTGACGATACGCAACCCCTGTTCTTCTTCGCGGGGATCTGGACGCCTTGGCGTGGAACCCGCGGCTCGAACCGCACCCCGCGCCCCGGCGATCATCTGCTGTTCGCCTTCCTGACCACCGAGCCAAATGGCGTGGTGAAGCCGATCCATCCGAAGGCCATGCCCGCCATCCTGACGAGCCGCGGCGAGGTCGGGACCTGGCTGACGGCCGACTGGAAGGAAGCGAAAGCGCTGCAACGACCACTGCCCAATGATCAGCTGACGATTCTCGAGACCCCAAACACCACGCCCGCCGATGGCATGCTGCAGGGCATCTGAACAATGATCCGGAGGACGAGATGGGCCGGAAAGAAGAAGAACAGTTAGCGGCCACATTCGCCAAGGCGATGGCGATGGTCTGCGTTCGAAACAGCATGCTGGAAGACCTGCACGCCGGGCCGGTCCCGGTCACGAAAACCGGCGATTATACCGACGTCTTCGTCATCGACGCCGACGGCAATCGCATCCCCTGGGGAACCGTGTCGAGGCTCGACGACGACGAGATGCGCGACCTGATGCGGCAGGTGGTCAATCGCCTCTACACTTTCCAGACCTGCTTCGCCGAGCCGAATTTTCAGGCGGTGATAGACAAATGGCTCGGCGTGGCGCGCCACTGGGATGACCCGGTCCGCGACGAGCGCCTCGCGGGTAGGTCTTCGTAGCCTACACCCACGAGGATGCGGAGGTCATCGCCGCCACCGTCGCCGGCATGCCCGACAGCCTCGGCGGCAAGCGCATGGCGATCCGGGTGGCAGAACTGGCCCGCGCGGGGCTGACGCCGGACTGGATGCCAGGCGCGGTGCCTCGCTGCGTTCCAGTGGAGGTGAAGCGGAATCAGCATGGCGAACGGGCGACCACCATCGTCGTCGGCTCCGAGCGCGTCCTCACCCGAGGCAAATGGCGCACCGTCGATGTTCTGGCCTGCCCGGTGACCTTCTCCCCGCATCCGCACCAGATCGAGGCGGCCCGGCGCGCCTATGACGACTGGTGGCTGGCGCTGGGCTGGGTGCGGGACGGGCTGATCGAGGGTGGGATGCTGCGAGATGTGGAAGTGACCACGGCAATGCCGAAGGCTACACCGTGGGAGACGAAACGAGCCTAAAGAGCACCGGCTTCCTCTTTGATTCTGCATCGCTTCCAGCTACGGTCAGCCCAACAATCACTACACCCGGGACGGTACATGGGCGAGGCAGTGCAGCGCGATAAAGCAGAAATTCGATCAACAGCAGGCTTTGTCTGGTCGATCGCCGAAATCCTGCGTGGCGATTTCAAGCAATCCGAATACGGCAAAGTCATTCTGCCATTTGTCGTCCTGCGCCGCCTGGACTGCATTCTTGAGGGATCGAAAACCGCCGTCCAGCAGGCGGCGGAATCCCTGCCGCCCGGGATCGATGATGCGACTCGCGACATGATCCTGTTCAGTGCGGTGGGCGGAAACATCAAGGTCTACAACCTGTCGCGCGCCACGTTCGAAAGCATGCGCGGCCAGGACCCGGGCCAGTTGCACCAGAACCTGCTCGATTACATCCGCAATTTCTCAGGCAACGTTCGCGACATCTTCTTCGACAAGTTCCTGTTCACCGAGCAGCTGAAGCGCCTCAACGACGCCGGTATCCTATGGCCGGTGTTCGAACGTTTCTGCCAGATCGATCTGCACCCCGAGGCCGTTTCGAACATCGAGATGGGCTATCTGTTCGAGGAGCTGATCCGCCGCTTCTCGGAAATCTCGAATGAAACCGCAGGGGAACATTTCACCCCGCGCGAGGTAGTTCGGCTGATCGTGGACCTGCTGATCGCCAATGACGACACAAAGCTGTCGGGCCGTGGCAAGATCAGGCAGGTCTATGATCCAGCCTGCGGCACCGGCGGCATGCTGGCCCTGGCCGAGGAAGCGCTGAAGGGGTTCAACCCCTCGATCCGGGTGGAGCTCTTCGGCCAGGAACTGAACCCGGAATCCTTCGGCATCTGCAAATCCGACATGCTCGTCACGGGCCACGATCCCGAGCAGATCGCCTTCGGCAACACGCTGACGCAGGACGCGCACAAGGGCCGCCGCTTCCACTACATGCTCTCGAACCCGCCCTATGGCGTCGACTGGAAGAAGTATCAGGACCCGATCAAGGCCGAGGCCGAGACCATGGGCTTCTCGGGCCGGTTCGGCGCCGGCACGCCGCGGATATCGGACGGCCAGCTTCTGTTCCTGCAGCATATGATATCGAAGATGCGCGATGATGAGGACGGCTCGCGCATCGGCATCGTCATGAACGGCTCGCCCCTCTTCACCGGCGGCGCGAATTCCGGCGAGAGCGAAATCCGCCGCTGGATGCTGGAAAACGACTGGGTGGAGGCCATCGTGGCGCTGCCCACCGATCTCTTCTACAACACCGGCATCCAAACCTATGTATGGCTGCTGACCAACCGCAAGCCCGCCCAGCGCCGCGGCAAGGTGCAGCTAATCGATGCCTCGGGCGAGCGCTTCTGGCGCTCCATGCGCAAGTCGCTGGGCTCGAAGCGCCGGGAAATCCCCGACGAGGCGCGCGAGGAGATCGTGTGCATCTATGCCGGTTTCCTGAACGGCGAGAGCGGCGCGTCCGATGTCGCGAAAATCTTCGACATCGAGGATTTCGGCTATCGTGAGATCAGGATCGAGCGCCCGCTGCGGCTGAACTTCCACGCCAGCGACGAGCGGCTTGCCTGCCTGGCCGATCAGAAGCCCTTCGCACGGCTCGACCCAACCGAGCAGGACCAGATCCAGATCGCCCTGCGCGGGCTGCCGGATCAGCTTTTCCGCAATCGCGATCAGTTCGATAAGGCGCTGGGCAAGGTGCTGAAGGCCGCCGGCCTGAAGATCGGGGCGCCGATCAGAAAGGCGATCCTCGCCGCCCTGTCCGAGCGCGATGAAGAGGCCGACATCTGCCGCGACAAGGACGGCAACCCCGAGCCCGATGCCGATCTGCGCGACCACGAGCTTGTGCCGCTGAAGGAGGACTGGCGCGACTATGTCGCCCGCGAGGTCACACCCTTCGTGCCGGATGCCTGGGTGGACGAAACCCACCGCGACGCCCGCGACGGCAAGGTCGGCCGCGTGGGCTATGAAATCAACTTCAATCGCTATTTCTACACCTACGTGCCGCCCCGCCCGCTGGAAGAGATCGACGCCGAGCTCAAGGCGCTGGAGGCCGAGATCGCCGGCCTCCTGAAGGAGGTGGCGCGATGAATTTTCCCTCGCCCCCCCGCCTTTCTTATTGCTTTGGTAACTTGGCTGTCCTATCTCTTGTGTCAACAAGACCCGCCACGCCTCGGGCGCCGCTTCGGCAGCGCACTGCGCACCCTGGCGGGTTACTTGTTTCTGGGGCCCTGCTGTCTGCGCCTTCGCGACATGGGGCGCCGGCATGAAGTTTAGCAAGCCTGCCATCTCCATCACCGATCAGATCGCCCTTCTGCGCCGGCGCGGCATGGTCGTGGATGACGAGGCCTCTGCCCGCCACTACCTCAGCCACATCTCCTACTATCGCCTACGGGCGTACTGGTTGCCGTTCGAGGCTCCGGCGGCGGATGGCGACCACGCGCTGACGCCCGGCACCCGGTTCGAGGATGTGCTGGCGCTCTATGTGTTCGACCGCCAGCTTCGGCTGATGGTCATGGACGCGGTGGAGCGGGTCGAGGTCGCGATCCGCGCGCAATGGGCCCATCACATGGCCATGACCTATGGCGCGCACGGCTATCTGGACCAGGTGCACTATGCCCATGTCACCCGCCATGCCAAAGCGGTTGCCGATCTGACCAAGGAGTTCCAGCGCTCGCGCGACACCTTTGCCGAGCACTACCGCAAGAAATACACCGCGCCGAAACTGCCGCCGGTCTGGATGGCCGCCGAGGTGATGTCCTTCGGCCTGCTGTCCAAGTTCCTGGGCGATCTGAAGCTGCGGAGCGATCGGCAGGCGATCGCGCGGCCCTTCGTGCTGGATGAAAAGGTGCTGACCTCCTTCGCGCATCACATGAGCCATGTGCGCAACATCTGCGCCCATCACGGGCGGCTGTGGAACCGGCGCTTCACTATCAAGATGGCGGTGCCGAAATCGCCCGCCCGGCTGGCCATCGCCCTGCGCGGGGCGGATGATCGCTATCTGCACAACACGCTGGTGATGCTGGATCACCTGCTGACCATTGTGGCGCCGGACACGGAATGGCGCGAGCGGTTGGCCGATCATCTGGCGACCTGCCCGCTGCCCGCCCCGGCGGCCATGGGGTTTCCGGTGGACTGGCAGGGCCGGCAGGCGTGGAGGGTCGCGAGATGAGGCAAATGAAGCTTCGCCACGCCGCGGACGTTCGAAACAGTAACGTCGATAAGGTTATCGTGGACGGCGAGCACCGGGTTCGCCTCTGCAATTACGTCGATGTCTATAAGAACGATTTCATTTACGCAGACATGGAATTCAGCGTCGGGTCGGCCACGGCAACCGAGATCGCAAACTTCGCTTTGCGCGTGGGCGATGTGATCATAACCAAGGACTCTGAGGACCGGAACGACATCGGCGTTCCGGCTCTCGTTCGCACCACAGCACCGGACCTGATATGCGGCTATCACCTGTCGATGCTGCGGGCGAAACCGAGCCTTGCGATCGGCCGATTCCTGTTCTGGGCGCTGCTAGCGAAACCAACACGAGAGGCATTCTCGAACGCTGCATATGGGATTACTCGATACGGGATGACCCTTGGGGCCATGAAAAATGTCGTGATTCCGCTCCCCGACCTTCCCACCCAGAAGGCGATTGCGGATTTCCTCGACCGCGAAACCGCCCGCATCGAGCTGCTGATCGAGAAGAAGCGGCAGTTGGTGGCGCGACTGGCCGAACGAGAAAAGGCGCTTCTGCACTTAATGTTTTCGCAGATCAAGGCGAAACGCTGGCGAACCCGGCACTTGGGAAATCTGAGGAACGGTGCCGGCTTTCCCGTTGAATTGCAGGGTAATCCAAATGAAGACATAGCCTTCTTCAAGGTCAAGCATCTGAAGACCTTCGGCCTCGACGCGGCGATCACGGCAACCGAGGATACGGTCTCGGCAGAGACAGCCAGGAAGCTCCGCGCGACGGTGTTTCCCGTTGGGACTATCGTCTTTGCCAAGATTGGCGCCGCGCTCCTCCTCGGGCGATTCTCGATGATCGGGCGTCCGGCTTGCCTCGATAACAACATGGCCGCCTTTGTTCCCAACAAGCGGATGATCGATGCCGATTTCTGCCTGCTAGCCCTGTCACAGATTGACATGGCGACCATGGTTCAGCCCGGTGCCGTTCCTTCCCTCAGCACCGAAGCCTTCTACAGCTACGAACTTCCACTGCCATCGCTGGAGGAACAGCAGGAACTGGTAAGCCGCTTCCGAAGCGAACGGGCGACGCTGTCTTCCATCGCAGATGCGACTAAGACATCAATCGAGCGCCTGCGCGAATTCCGCGCCGCCCTCATCACCGCCGCCGTCACCGGCCAGATCAACCCCGAAACATGGTCCCGCCGCGGCACGACCGACCGCCGACTGGACCAAATCGAAGCGGAGATGGGGGCATGAGCACAACGCACGCAACATTGGCCCACAAGGAAAAGGTCGTTCAGAACCATCTGATCAGCCAGCTGGTGACGGGGCAGGGCTATCTGCACCGCGACCCGAAGGCCGACTATGACCGCGCGCTTGCCATGGATCGCGCTCTGGTCCTGCGCTTTCTGCAAACTACCCAGCCCGAGGAATGGGCCAAGCTCGTCACCCATTACGCCACCACGGCCGAAGACACGCTGTTCACCCAGCTGACCAGGGCGCTGAAGGATCGCGGGCTGCTGGACGTGCTGCGCAGCGGGCTGAAGATCGTCCCGGGCATCCGCTTCTCGCTCTGCTTCTTCCGCCCGGCCAGCGGGATCGAGCCGAAGCGGATCGCCGAGTTCGAGGCGAACATCCTCAGCGTCATGGACGAGGTGGAATACAGCCAGAAGCACGGCGGCCGCCTCGATGTGGTGCTGTTCCTGAACGGTCTGCCGGTGGCGACGATCGAGGCGAAGAACCTGCTGACCGGCTCGACCTTCCGCCATGCCGAGCGGCAGTATCGCACCGACCGCTCGCCCGCGGGCGAGCCTCTCCTGACCTTCAAGCGCGGTGCGTTGGTGCATTTCGCGCTGGACGAAGACAATGTGTCGATGACGACCCGGTTGCAGAACGGCAAGACCCGGTTTCTGCCGTTCAACCGTGGTCGCGACGGCGGTGCCGGCAACCCCGATGTGCCGGGCGAGTTCCGCATCGCCTATCTCTATAGCGACGGGCCATGGGGCGAGGCGATCTTCGCGCGCCGGGTGCTCCTCGATATCCTCGGGCGCTTCATGCACCTTGAGGCGAACGGCAAGTCCGAGGTGATGATCTTCCCCCGCTTCCAGCAACTGGACGCCGTGCGCAAGCTGATGGCCCATGCCGGCGATCATGGCGCGGGGCGGAACTATCTGATCCAGCATTCGGCGGGCTCGGGAAAATCGAACACCATCGCCTGGCTAGCGCATCACGCGATCAACCTGCACGATGCAGCTGATCAGCCCGTGTTCAACACGGCGATTGTCGTCACCGACCGAGTGGTTCTGGACCGCCAGCTTCAGGGGACGGTTGCCCAGTTCGAGCAGACGGCCGGAGTGGTCAAGAAGATCGACGGCACATCACGCGACCTAAAGGAGGCCATCGCCAAGGGTGCGCGCATCATCATTACCACGATCCAGAAGTTCTCGACCGACCATCTGAAGGAATTGTCCGGCCAAGGCACCCGCACCTTCGCGCTGATCATCGACGAGGCCCATTCCAGCCAGTCCGGGAAATCCGCGCAGGCCATGACCGATGCGTTGACCCGCGAGGCCACATCGAGCGACGACATCGAGGACATCATCGCGGAATACCAGAAGAGCCGGGGGCCGCAGGCCAACATCAGCTTCTTCGCCTTCACGGCCACCCCGCGCAATGTCACCCTGGAACGCTTCGGCGTCGAGGGACCGGACGGGCTGCCGCACCCCTTCCACCTCTACTCGATGCGTCAGGCGATTGAAGAGGGGTTCATCCTCGACGTTCTGCAGAACTACATGACCTACAGGGCATATTATCAACTTGAGAAAGCGATCGAGGATGATCCCGAGTTGAACGGCCGGCGTGGGCAACGAAAGGTCGCGCGCTATGCCAGCCTTCATCCCACAGCGATCGGCCAGAAGGTCGAGATCATGGTGGAACATTTCCGCCGGCATGTGATGGGGGAGTTGAACGGCAAGGCAAAGGCGATGATCGTGACGCAGAGCCGCGAGCACGCGTTGCGCTATTTCTTCGGTGTCCGCGACTATATTGCCAGCAACGGCTACGGTGATCTAAAGGCGCTGGTCGCCTTTTCGGGGGATCTCAAGCACAACGGCGAAACCTACACCGAGGCTGAACTCAACGGCTTCTCGGAAACCGAGCTTCCAAGCCGCTTCGACGGTGTTCGCCCCGACGGCACGCCCTTTCCCGAGCAGTATCAGATCCTGATCGTCGCCGAAAAGTATCAGACCGGCTTCGATCAGCCGAAGCTATGCGCCATGTATCTGGACCGAAAGCTCGCGGGTCTTCAGGCCGTTCAGACGCTTTCGCGCTTGAACCGGACCATGGCCGGCAAGGAACGCACCTTCATTCTCGATTTTCAAAACAGCATCGAGGACATCCAGAACGCCTTCCGTCCCTACTACGAGCAAACGGCTCTGGAAGCGATTTCTGACCCGAACCAAGTCTATGACCTTGAGTGAACCGCGCCGGGTTTGCCGGAGGCTCCAACTCCTGAGTAAGGTGGAGCATCATGAGCAAGACAACGAACAAGTTTTCTCCGGAAGTGCGTGAACGCGCGGTGCGGTTGGTCCTGGACAATGAGGGTCAGCATGGATCGCGGTGGCAGGCAGTCATGTCGATTTCGGCGAAGATCGGCTGTGCGCCGCAGACCTTGAACGATTGGGTCAAGAAGGCCGAGGTTGATAGCGGCAAGCGTCCGGGCGTCTCCAGCGAGATGGCCGAGAAGATGAAGGCGCTGGAACGCGAGAACCGCGAGTTGCGCCAGGCGAACGAGATCCTTCGCAAGGCGTCAGCATATTTTGCGATGGCGGAGCTCGACCGCCGGTCGAAGTGATGGTGGGTTTCATCGACGCGCACCGGGATGCGCACGGGGTCGAGCCGATCTGCGACGTGCTGCCGATCGCCCCGTCCACCTATTATGATCACCTTGCGAAGCGGGCCGATCCGTCTCGGCT
>Ga0182743_1002499_pt1 | contig 16037 bp, 16 predicted proteins | sample eDN3rd30CKraftOP_FD_128522 | JGI IMG/M metagenome (GOLD analysis project Ga0182743, IMG submission 128522) | Enriched Organic Plus compost microbial communities from Emeryville, California, USA - eDNA 3rd pass 30_C Kraft OP (version 2) (version 2) ... | reverse complement strand
TGTCGCAGACCCCGGGAATGAGGCCGCGTCACGTACCCTGGCGGACCGCGCTGGCGGTCTTGCGCAGCGCCGCCACGAAAAGCTGGGCGGCGCGCGGCAGGGCCGTGTTGCTGGGCAGCAGCAGCTGTGCCTTGACGCGCGTGCGCGGTTCGAAGCGCAGCACCACCACGTCAGGGTCGTGGCGCGTGCGCACGTAGAAGGGGTCGATGATCGCCACGCCCGCGCCCGACCGTGTCAGCGAGTACGCCACCGAGGTGAAGGTGATGCCGATGGCGGTGCGGCGCGCGACGCCCGCCTTGCGGTAGCTGCCCTCCAGCAGCTCGCCCAGCGGCAGGCTGCGGTCGAACGAGATCAGGGGGTAGGGCTCCAGGTCGGCCGGAGTGACCGCCTGCCGGCCGGCCAGCGGGCTGTCGGGGTGCACCAGGCAAACCATGTCGACCGTGCATAGGTCGATGACGCGCGCGCCGCGCAGCCGTTCGGCCTCGTGCCGGGTGGGCGACAGCAGGATGCCCAGGTCGGCGCGCTCCTGGGCGACGGCCTCGGCCGCCGACAGGTTGTCGGAAGAGGTGGTGACCGAAATCTGGATCTGGGGCCACGCCTTGCGGAACTCGACGCTGGTGGGCGCCACCAGGTTCTCGGCCAGGGTGGGCAGGGTGGCGATGTGCACGGTGCCGGCGGTGGTCTCGCGCATGTCGCCTACCAGCCGGTTGACGCGCTCGATGCCGTCGAAGATGCGATTCAGCTCGGTGAGCAGCTCCTGCGTCTCGCGGGTGGACTGCAGGCGGCCGCGCTTGCGCACGAAGAAGGGAAAACCCGCGTGGGCCGCGCACTCGCGCAACATCAGGCTGACGGCGGGCTGCGAGATACCCAGCGCGGCCGCCGCGTCGGTGACCGATCCGTGCAGGCTGACCGCGCGGATCACTTCCATCTGGCGTACCGTGAGCTGCTGCATGGCATGTCTCCTGGGGCTCCGGCTCTGCGGCCGGGTACGCGGGAACGGGCAGGTCGAGAACATAAGGTCGACTTATGCTTAGATTAGCCCGGCTGCGTTGTGTTTGTCTCCCCTCGCTCCTACACTCGATCGCACCATCAACCCTGCCGCCGGACACCGCCCGCGGCGCCCGCGGCCGGGCCGGGCCGACTTTTCCTGTCTTCTTTTTCATCGATCGCCCCGCGTGGGTGCGGCGCGCGTTCGTCCGTTGGGAACAAAGGAGCCGTTGCGCAATGAAGATCGTTTCCGTGGAATCCTCGGTGGTGGCGCTACCGTTCGACATGGGCGGGCCGTACCCGCGCTTTGCCGGCGCGCCGTGGGACCGCATGCAGATCCTGCTGGTGCGGGTGGAAACCGAGGACGGCCTGGTCGGCTGGGGCGAGGCCTTCGGTCATGCGGCCATCCCGGCCACGCGGGCGGCGCTGGACACCATCGTCGCGCCGCTGGTGGTGGGACGCGACGCGTCCGACGTTTCGGGCCTGAGCCGCGACGTGCTGCGCGCCACGCACCTGCTGGGCCGCAACGGTAATTTCGTCTACGCGTGGTCCGGCGTCGAGATCGCGCTGTGGGACCTGCTGGGCAAGCGCACCGGCCAGCCCGTGTACCGGTTGCTGGGCGGCAGCCGCGTGGACACGCTGGAGGCCTACTCCAGCCTGCTGCCGTACGGCAGCGCCGAGCTGGCGGCGCGCAACACCCGCGCCGCGGCCGACCAGGGCTATCGCTACGTGAAGCTGCACGAGGTCGAGCCGCATGCGCTGCGCCTGTCGCAACAGGCCGTGCAGGGCCGCGGCGTGCAGGTGATGATGGACGTGAACTGCGCTTGGGATGTGACCGGCGCGCGCGAGATGGCGCGCGAGATGCTGGGCGACGGCATGTACTGGCTGGAAGAGCCGGTGTGGCCGCCCGAGGATGCCCATGGCCTGCGCCAGGTGCGCGAGCTGGGCATTCCCATTGCGGCGGGCGAGAACGTGGCCGGGTTGTACGGCTTCAAGACGCTGATCGAGGCTGGCGCCATCGACGTGGCCCAGCCCAGCGTGACGAAGCTGGGCGGCATCGGCGAGGCCATGCGCGTGGCGACGCTGTGCGAGGCCCATGGAGTCGAGGTCGTGCCGCATTGCCCGTACTTCGGGCCCGGGTTCATCGCCACGCTGCACATCGCCGCCGCGCTGCCGCGCACGCCGCTGATCGAAGTGCTGTGGGCCGACATGGAGGCCAATCCGCTGGACCCCTGGGTGCGCGTGCAGGACGGCCGGTTGGCGGTTCCGCAGGGCCCGGGGCTGGGCGTGGATCCCGATCCGGACGTGATGGCCCGCTACCGCGAGGGCGACTGCCATCGCATCGAGGAAGGAGTCCTGGCATGAAAGTGACGCGAGTGCAGACCCGCGTGGTCTCCCTGCCGCTGGCGCGCCCCATCCTCAGCGCGCTGGGCACTATCGACCGCTGCGGCGTCGTGCTGGTGTACGTCCATACGGACGCGGGAGTGGTCGGCGAAAACCTGGTCTTCACGCTGAACGACCGGCGCACCGGCGTGCTGCGCGGCATGGTCGACGAACTGGGCGATCTGCTGACGGGGCACGATGCGGGCCACATCGCGGGCTTCTGGAGCCGTGCGTGGAAAGACATCAATTTCTTCGGCCACAAGGGCATCCCCGTGATGGGCATCTCGGCGCTGGACGGCGCGCTGTGGGACGCGGCCGGCAAGGCGGCCGGGCTGCCGCTCTACCGCATGCTGGGCGGCGCGCGCGATCGCGTGCCGGCCTACCACAGCGGCGGCCTGTGGCTGGACCGCGATCTCGACGAGCTGGCGCGCGAGGCGCAGGACATGGTCGCGCAGGGCTTTCGCGCCGTGAAGATGCGCCTGGGCATGCCCGATCCGCGCGAAGACATACGGCGCGTGCGGGCGGTGCGCGAGGCCATCGGCCCCGGCGTGCGGCTGATGGCCGACGCCAACCAGGGCCTGGACGAGGCGCAGGCCATCCGCCTGGGCCGGATGCTGGAGGAATACGACCTGGGCTGGTTCGAGGAGCCGCTGCCGGCTTGGGACGTCGAGGGCCTGGCCCGCGTGGCCGCCGCGCTGGATACCCCCATCGCCAGCGGCGAGACCGAGTACACGCGCTACGGCTTTCGCCGCATGCTGGAGCTGCGCAGCGCCGACGTGCTGATGCCGGACCTGCAGCGCGTGGGAGGCGTCACCGAGTACATGCGCGTGGCGCACCAGGCGGCGGCCCACGACATCCCGGTGTCCAGCCATCTGTTTCCCGAGACCTCCCTGCAGGTGCTGGGCGCGCTCGCCAACGCCACCTATCTGGAATACATGCCCTGGTTCTCGTCGCTGTACCGCGAGCGCCTGGCGTTCGAGGACGGCGCCGCCGTCGTGCCCGAGCGGCCGGGATGGGGCTTCACGTTCGACGCCGACCGTATCGCGCACCTGGAAAAGCAGCAACCCTGAGCGGTCCGGCGCGTCCGCGCCACCGCCGTCACAAGACCAAAGGAGACAACCATGACGCTTTCACGCCGCAATTTCGTGCTGGGTAGCAGTGGCGCCCTGGGCGCCGCCCTGATCGGCGCGCCGCGCTTCGCGCGGGCCGCCTCCGACAGCATCCGCATCGGCTGGCTGGCCGCACTGACCGGGCCCAGTTCCGCGCCGGGCGTGGGCTTCGACCGAGGCGTCAACTTCGCCATTCAGGCCATCAACGCGGGCGGCGGGGTGAACGGCCGGCAGCTCGAGCTGATCACCCGCGACACCCAGGGCGATCCCACCAAGGCCGTCAACGCCACGCAGGAGATGATCAACTCGCGCAAGGTGCACGCCATCTGGGGGCCCACCAACTCGGGCGAGTCGCTGGCCGTCACGCCCATCATGGCGCGCGCCCGCGTGCCCAACATCCACCCGTGCGTGATCGACTCGCTGATCGACACCAAGCGCTTTCCCAACGCGTTCCGCATCGCACCCTCCAGTACGCAGTGGGACGACGCCGTGCGCGGCTACTGCCTGAACGTCATGAAGGTGAAGAAGATCGCCGTGATCGGCGACACCACCGGCTATGGCGTCAGCGCCGCCAAGAGCTGCGCCGAGAACTTCAAGCGCGATGGCGCCGAGGTGGTCTACCTGGGCAACATCGACGCCACCCAGCCCGACATGTCGCCCGACATGCTGCGCATGCGCAACGCCGGTGCGGAAGCGATCGTGGTGTGGAGCGTGTCCACCGGCATGGAGTCGCGCATGCTGAACAAGCGCGCCGACATGCAATGGGACGTGCCGTTCGTCGGCCACCCGTCGCTGGCCTCGGGCGAGATCCGTTCGCTGGTCGAGAAGCCGCAGAACTGGGACAAGGTATATGCGGTGGGCTACCGCAGCTGCAGCTACGGCGCCGACGGCAAGCTGCCGCCGCATTCGCAGGAACTGGTCGACCGCGTCAAGGGCAAGGTGCGGCTGGACGACACGCTGCTGTGGTGGGTGGCTGCCGGCGTGGATGCCGTGGAGCTGGTGGCCAAGGCCGTGCGCGAGACCGGCAGTTCCGATGCCAAGGGCATCATCGAGCACTGGAACACGCTCAAGGCGTATCCCGGCTATTTCGGCACCTATACCTACACACCCCAGGAACATAACGGCTATCCCACGCAGGAGGTGGTGATGTCCGCCGCCAACTCGGCGCGCGACGGCACCTTCGCGCTGGCACCCGGCTACAACTGATCGGAGGCCGGCATGTTCGGATCCATCCTGAGTTCGGGGCTGGCGGTCGGCGCCATCTACGCGCTGATCGGCATCACCTACAACACGATGTACTCCACCTCGCGCGTGATGAGCTTCACCGCCGGGCAGCTGGGCATGCTGGGCGGGGTGCTGGGCTCGCTGTTCATCCTGAAGCTGGGCCTTCCCATCTTCGCCGGCTTCCTGCTGACGCTGGCCGGCTGCGCGCTGGTGGGCTTCGTGACCGAGCTGGTGGCCGTGCGGCCGGTGCTCAAGAGCATCGAACAGCACCTGTACGTGCTGTCCACGCTGGCGCTGGCGCTGATGATCCAGCAGGTCACGGCCATCCAGTGGGGCACCGAGCCGCAGCCGTTTCCGCGGCTGTTCGGCATCGGCTCGGGCGTGCTGGACGAGAAGTTCTGGCTGCCGGTGGCCGCCTGCGCGGCGGTGGTGCTCGGGCTGGAGCTGCTGTATCGGCGCACGCTGGTGGGGCGCGCCTTCCTGGCGGTGGCCGAGGACAACTTCGCCGCCCGCGCACTGGGCTTGCCCGAACGGCACCTGCGCGTCTTCAGCTACGTGCTGGCCGGGGTCATCGGCGGCATCGCCGGCTTTGCCGCCGGCGAGCTGATGCTGGCCTTCTTCGCCAATGGACCGCTGCTGAATTTCTACGGTTTCGTGCCCGTGGCGCTGGGCGGCTTGGGCAACAACCGGGGCGCGGTGCTGGGCGGCCTGGCGCTGGGCGTGTTCCAGCAACTGGCGAACTTCACGGTGGGCGGGGTGTTCGCGTCGATCGCCGTGTTCGTGCTGTTCATCGTCGTGCTGCTGGCCGTGCCGCAGGGCATCTTCGGCAGCGCGGCGGCAAGGAGAGTCTGATGCCGACCGATACCCTCACCGCCGTGCCGCGCGCCGGCGCGGGCAGCGGCGCACCCACCCGCGGCGCGGGACTGCCCGTGCTGCCGTACCTGCTGATCTTCCTGCTGGCCTGCGCCCTGCCGCTGGCGGGCGACAATTACTGGACCGTCATCGCCACCCGCGCCGCCATTTACTGGGTATTGGTGTCGGGCCTGAACCTGATCGTGGGCTACGGCGGGCAGCTGGCCATCGGCTGGGTGGCGCTGCTGACGCTGGGCGCCTATACCGCCAGCGTGCTGGCTGGCGGCAACGTGTTGCCGCCGGTGCCGCCCTTCGCGGCGCTGGCCGTGGCGGGGGCCTGCGGCGGCCTGTTCGGCCTGGTGGTCGGCCTGCCCGCGCTGCGGCTGCGCACGTTCTACTTCGCCATGGCGACGCTGGGCTTCGCCACCATCGTCACGCAGATCGCGCTGGCCTGGCAGGACGTCACGGGCGGCGGCATCGGCCTGCCGGGGCCGGCGCTGCCCGCGCCGTTCGACAGCGAGGTGGGGCTGTACTACTTGTGCCTGGCGGTGGCGGCGGCCTGCACGCTGCTGTCGGCCAGCGTGGCGGCCAGCCGCTTCGGCCGGGGATTGATCGCCATCCGCGACGCCGAGGTGGCGGCCGAGGCCTGCGGCATCTCCAAGGCGCGCCTGCTGGCGGCGGTGTTCGTCTTCAGCGGCGTGTTCGCCGGCGTCGCCGGGGGGCTGTTCGCCTCGCTGCAGACCTACATCACGCCCGAGGCGTTCACCTTCGAGCTCTCGGTGCTGTTCTTCATCTCCATCCTGATCGGCGGGCGCGGTTCCATCCTGGGGCCGCTGCTGGGCACCCTCATCCTGACGGCATTGCCCGAGTTCGCCGCGCCGCTGGCCGCATGGTCGAACTTCCTGTACGCGGCGATGCTGCTGGTGATCGTGCTGACGGTACCGGGTGGCATCGCCGCGCTGCTGGACTTCCGCGGCCGCCGTGCGCGCGACGACGATCGCCGCGTCCTGCCCGATCCGTCCCGGCTGCAGCGCCTGCTGGACCGCGGCGAGAGCGGACGCGGCATCGAGCTGCAGGACGTTTCGCTGCACTTCGGCGGCGTGAAGGCCATCGACGGACTGGACCTGGCGATCGCGCCCGGCCGCATCCATGGCCTGATCGGGCCCAACGGCAGCGGCAAGACCACGACCCTGAACGTGATCTCGGGCTACGTCACGCCGCAGCAGGGTGGCGTGCGCCAGGCCGGCGCGCCCGTGCCGATGGGGCAGCCCCTGGCGTGCGCGGGCCGCGGCCTGGCCCGCACGTTCCAGACGCCGCGCATCGTGGGCGACGCCACGGTGCTGCAGAACGTGATGATGGGCGGCCATGTGCGCGCGGCCGGTACGTTCGTCGAATCGGTGTTCCGCCTGCCGCGCCACCGCCGCGACGAGCGGGCGCTGCACCAGGACGCCCACGATGCGCTGGCCGCGGTGGGGCTGGCTGGCTTGGCGCACCTGCGCGCCGACCGGCTGCAGCACAGCGAACTGCGCTTCCTGGAGATTGCCCGCGCGCTGATGCTGCATCCCGCCTACCTGCTGCTGGACGAGCCGGCGGCAGGCTTGTCGGCCGACGAGATCCTGCGGCTGGGCGAGCTGGTGCGAGAGATCAGCCGGCGCGGCACCGGCGTGCTGCTGGTCGAACACCATGCCGACCTGATCTTCGACATCTGCGACCACGTCACGGTGCTGAACCTGGGGCGCGTGCTGGCCAGCGGCACGCCGCAGGAAATCCGACAACACAAGGAGGTGGTCAGTGCATACCTCGGCGCATGACGATACCCCGCTCCTGGCCGTGCGCGGCCTGCATGCGGGCTACGGCAAGATCCGCATCCTGCACGGCATCGACATGGCCGTGCGGGCCGGCGAGATCGTGGCCCTGCTGGGGCCCAACGGCGCGGGCAAGAGCACGCTGATGCGGGCGCTGTCGGGCATCATTCCGCGCACCGGCGAGGTCGCCTTCGACGGCCGGCTGCTGCGCCCCGGCAACCCGCGCGAGGCGGCGCGCGCCGGCCTGGTCCACGTCATCGAGGGCCATCGCGTCTTCACGCAACTGTCGGTGCTGGATAATCTGATGCTGGCCGGCTACGATCTGGCGCGGGCCGAACGCGGCCGGCGCGTGGAAGAGGCGTTGGGGTATTTCCCCGAGATCGCCGAGAAGCGCACCGACCGCGCGGGCGCGCTCAGCGGCGGGCAGCAGCAGATGCTGGTGGTGGCGCAGGGGCTGGTCAAGCGGCCGCGCCTGCTGATCCTGGACGAACCCTCTGCGGGGCTGTCGCCCGTGCTGGTCGACCGGGTGCTGTCGGTCGCCGCGCGGCTGCGCGAGCAGGGCACGGCGGTGGTGCTGGTCGAGCAGCTGGTCGAGAAGGCGCTGGCCCTGGCCGATCGCGTTTACGCGATGGCGCAAGGCGGTATCGTGCTGCAGGCACCGGCGGGCGAACCCGGCCTGCCGCAGCGCCTGGAGGCGGCGTATTTCGGGTCGCAGGCCCGTGCGCCGCTGCAGTCATGAACCCGGGTTCACAACCATCGAAGGAACATCATGCCGTGGCAGCCCAGCGAGCGTTATCCCGATCCTCGCGTCGAGATTCTTGATCCCCGCTTCCAGCGTTATCGCCTGTTCCACGCGGCCGTCGAGCAGCTGGGCACCGGCCTGCGCTGGGGCGAGGGGCCGGTGTGGTTTGGCGATGGACGCTACCTGCTCGTCAGCGACATCCCCAACGACCGCATCATGAAGTGGGAAGAGCAGACAGGCGCCTTCAGCGTGTACCGCCAGCCGTCGAACTGCGCCAACGGCAACACGCGCGATCGCCAGGGCAGGCTGATCAGTTGCGAGCATCGTGGCCGCCGCGTCACGCGCACCGAGTACGACGGCTCGCTTACCGTGCTGGCCGACCAGTACGACGGCAAGCGGCTCAATTCGCCCAACGACGTGGTGGTCAAGTCGGACGGTTCGATCTGGTTCACGGATCCGCCGTTCGGCCTGACCGACTACGAAGGTGTCCGGGCGCCGCAGGAACTGCCCGAGCGCGTGTACCGCATCGATCCGGACAGCGGCGCGCTCGAGGTGATGGTGGAGGACGTGGCCGGCCCTAACGGGTTGTGCTTCTCGCCCGACGAGCGCACGCTGTACCTGGTTGCCTCGCGCGCCACGCCCAGCCGCCAGATCCTGGCCTATCGCGTGGGCGCGGACGGCCGCACGCTGGGCGAGCGCCGGGTGGTCGTGGACTGCGGCCCCGGCACCTCCGACGGCATTCGCTGCGACGAGGACGGCAACCTGTGGTGCGGCTGGGGCATGGGCTCGGATGAGCTGGACGGCGTGATGGTGTTCGCGCCCGACGGCACGGCCATCGGCCGCATCCGCCTGCCCGAGCGCTGTGCCAACATCTGCTTCGGCGGCCGCAACGGCAACCGGCTGTTCATGGCGACGGGGCGCGGACTGTACGCGCTGTACGTGAACACGCGCGGCGCCGTGTACTGAGGCCGAGTGCGGCTCAGTCCGCGGGATGCCCGAAGGGCGCTACCTCGGCGTCCTCCATGCCATGCCGCGCCAGCGCATGCGCAATGAAGCCCCATTGCTTCAGGTCTTCCATGAACGCGTCCAGCAGGTCCAGCGCCTGCGCCGGGCACCACCGCGCGGCCGCCATGGACTGCTGGATGGCCATGAAGTTGCCGCCGAGCAGGCGCAGATCGGGGTGGTGGGTTACGTCGGCGAGCATCTGCGGGCGCAAGCCGGCTGCCACCTCCAGGCCCTCCGCCAGGAACGCGTCGACGACCTGCGGCGCGCGCGCCACGTCTACCACGCGCGCATGCCGCAGCGTGCGTGCCAGATGCAGGGCGTGGGCGCTGCCGGCCCCGGCCGCGACCCGGTGGCCGGGCCGGTCCACCTCTTCGTTGCACGCGATGGCCGAATCCGCGCGTACCACGTAGACCGCCTCCATCAGCAGATAAGGCGGCGTGAAATGCAGGGTCTCTTCACGCGCCGCATCGATGGCGAAGAAGCCCACGTCGGCCGAGCCGTCCTGCACCGCCTGCACGCATTGCCGCGTCGATACGAAGGGCAGGGCATCCAGCGCGATGTCCAGCTGGGCGGCCAGTTCGCGCGCAATGTCCAGCGCCAGGCCGCCCGGTTGGCCGTCGGCATGGGCGCGATACAGCATGGGATCGGACAGGTCGATCGCCGCGCGCAGGCGGCCGGAGGGCGCCAGCTGGCGCGCCACCTCGACGAGCTCGCCCATGATCAGTGCTCCGTGATGTTGGCTTGCGCGATGGTGCCGGGCCATTGCGCCAGTTCGCGGTCGATGCACTCGCCCAACTCCCGGGCCGATCCGCCGATGGGGCGCGTGCCGCTTTCGGTCAACCGGGCCGATACGGTCTCGTCGTGCACCGCCTCGATGAAGGCCCGTTCCAGCGTGGCGCGCACGTCGGTCGGCGTGCCTGCCGGCGCCACCACGCCGATCCAGTAGATCGACTCGAAACCCGGGTAGCCCGATTCCGCCACGGTCGGTACGTCGGGCAGCTGCGCCATGCGCTGCGCGCTGGTGACCGCGTACGGCTTCAGCCGGCCGGACCGGATGAACCCGGACGCCGAGATGTAGGCGTCCATCTTCACCTGGTACAGCCCGCCGACCAGGTCGGTGAGGGCCGGCGCGGCGCCCTTGTACGGAATGTGCTGTATGTCCAGCCCGGCGGCGCGCCGGAAGCGCTCCATCGACAGGTGTGGAAACGTGCCCGGGCCCGCGCTGCCGTATGCCAGCTTGTGGGTCTTCGCGTACGCGACGAACCCGGCCAGCGTGTCGGGCGGCACGGAGGGATGGGCGACCAGCACTCCCGGCATGTCGCCCAGCATGGCGATGGGCACGAAGTCGCGCCGCGTGTCGTAGGGCAGCCTGGGATAGATGGACGGATTGGCGGTGTGTGCCGTCGTGGCCATCAGCAGCGTGTAGCCGTCCGGCGCCGACGTGGCCACGTGTTCCGAGCCGATCATCCCGCCGGCGCCGGCGCGGTTTTCCACGATGACGTTCTGGCCCAGGATTCCCGAGACCTTCGCGGCCACCAGTCGGCCCACCATGTCGGTGCTGGCCCCCGGCGGAAACGGCACCACCAGCCGGATGGGCCGCTCGGGGAAGGCGCCGGCAGCACGGGCATGGCCAACCACGGCCAGGCAAGCCGTGGCTAACGCCAGGAGGAGGGTGGCAAGGCGGAGGATGCGCGAAGTCATGGGCAGTCTCCTCGCGGCGCTTCGGCGCCGGCTCGTCGTTATCGCGTGCGGCCCCCGGCGAGGGGCCTCAGGCCCCCAGGCCGTAGAGCGCCGCGGGGTTGCGCGCCAGGATGCGCTCGCGGTCGGCGGCATCGGGAGCCCAGTCGGCCAGCAGGTCGAACAGATCGCCGTCGTTGGGCATCTCCCGGCCCACCATGTTGACGTGAGGCCAGTCGGAGCCCCACACCACGCGTTCCGGCGCATGGGCAATCAAGGTGCGTGCCAGCGGCGTGACGGCGGCGTAGGGCATGTCGCCGGCCACGCAGCGCATCGGTCCCGACAGCTTGATCCACACACGGCCGGTGTCGAGCAGCTTCAGGAGGGTTTTGGCCGCCGGCTGGTCCACGCCCTTGGCGGCCGGCACGCTGCCGAAGTGGTCCAACACGATCTTGCGGTTGGGCAGCGCCAGCAGGGGCGCGGCATAGTCGACGATGTCTTCGCCGTGCGGATAGAAGTGCACCGGCCAGCCGACGTTGCTGGCCTGCGCCGCCAGGTCGGGCAGGATCCGCGGCAGGTTCGAGGCGCGCCGCGCGCTGACGAAGCGGATGCCTTTCACGCCCAGGCGGTCCAGCCGGGCGAACTCCGCGTCGGGTAGCGTGTCCGGCGGCAGGATCACGCCGATGAAGCGGTCCGGGTGCCGCTCCAGCACCTCGAGCAGGTAGCGGTAGTCGCGGCCGTAGCCGCCGCCGCTGACCACGACCGCGCGCGCCAGGCCCAGCGTGTCCAGCAGGCGGATGGCCGCTGCGGGTGGCGCCTCGCCGGATACGTAGGGACTGTCGGGGTCGAAGGGATACTGGTCCGCCGGGCCGAACAGGTGGATCTGGCAGTCCCAGCCGCCAGGCGGCACGGACATCGCGGGCTGCTTCGGCGCGGGATCGGGCGGCGGCGTGAGATACGGCATGCGGCGTCTCCTCGTGCCGGCCCCTCGGCGGCGAGGCCGGGTGGGACTAGTATTCCGGGACGCCGGCGTTCCGGGTAATGCCTTCCGGCACGCGAACGATGCGCTTTTGTTATGGCCGGCGCTGCGCCTGCCGTAAGGCGGGTCAGTCGTCCCGGTTGGGGTCCATCCCGGGGAACAGCACTTCGGTGAAGCCGAACTTGGTGAAGTCCCGGATGCGCGACGGATACAGCCGGCCGATCAGGTGGTCGCATTCGTGCTGCACCACGCGCGCATGGAAGCCCTCGGCCTCGCGCTCGATGGGGTTGCCCTGGGGATCGCTGCCGGTGTAGCGGATGTGGCGGTAGCGCGGCACCACCCCGCGCATGCCCGGCACCGACAGGCAGCCTTCCCAGCCGTCTTCCTGCTCGTCCGACAGCGGGGTGATGACCGGGTTGCACAGCACCGTCAGCGGCACGGGAGGCGCGTCGGGGTAGCGCTCGTTGTGCTCGAAGCCGAAGATCACCAGCTGCAGGTCCACCCCGATCTGCGGCGCGGCCAGGCCCACGCCCTGGGCGTGCTCCATGGTCTCGAACATGTCGCGGATCAGCGCGTCGAGTTCGGGCGTGCCGAATTCGGTAACGGGCGCGGCCACGCGCAGCAGGCGCGGGTCGCCCATCTTGAGGATGGGATGGATCATCGTGTGGCTCAGTCCTGGCGGGTGCCCTTCTGGATGAACTCGATCTTGTAGCCGTCCGGGTCCTCGACGAAGGCGATGACGGTGCTGCCGTGCTTCATCGGGCCGGCCTCGCGCGTGACCTTGCCGCCCTTTTCCTTGACCTTGGCACAGGCCGCATAGGCATCGTCCACTTCCAGGGCAATGTGGCCGTAGCCGTTGCCCAGGTCGTACTTGTCGGTGTCCCAGTTGTGGGTGAGCTCGATGACGGCGCCTTCCGACTCGTCCTCGTAGCCCACGAAGGCCAGCGTGAACTTGCCGTCGGGATAGTCCTTGCGGCGCAGTTCGCGCATGCCCAGGACGTTGGTGTAGAAGTCGATGGATTTGTCGAGATTGCCGACGCGCAGCATGGTGTGCAGAAGTCGCATGACGCAAGTTCCTTTCGGTGAAACGTAGGCTTCCATCGTAACAAGAAAGGCCTTCCAAGAGAGGCCCTTGCCGAGAGCCGTACGGGGAAATGCGGTAAGGTCGTCCATCGTCCCGCACAGCCCGGGGCGCCTATACCGACAAGGAGACGAGATGGACGCTACCCGCTACCCCCTGGATGGCCGCCTGCCCGAGTTGCTGCGCAGCGGCCGGCGCGTCCGGGGCATCTTCAACGGCCTGCCCAGCCCCGCCATCGTCGAGATGTGCGGCTACGCCGGATTCGAGTTCGTCATCATCGACAACGAGCATGGCAGCGCCGGGCTCGGCACCACCGAGAACATGCTGCGGGCGGCGCGCGCCAGCGGCATCATCCCGGTGGTGCGCTGTTTCGAGGCCGACCTGCCGCGCGTGCTGGACATGGGCGCCAGCGCCGTGCAGGTTCCCATGGTCGAGACCGCGGAGCAGGCGCGGCGCCTGGCCGGCATGGTGCGCTATCCGCCGCTGGGCAACCGTGGTTCGGCCTTCAGCACCCGCGCGGCGGGGTACGGCGCCTATGGCGGCGACGGTCACACCGAACGCAGCAACGCCGGCATTGCCCTCATTGCCATGATCGAGACGCCGCAGGCCATCGACCAGGCCGGCGCGATTGCCGCGGTGGACGGCGTGGACGCGGTCTTCATCGGGCCGAACGACCTGGCGCATGCCATGGGCCACGGCAGCGACTGGAACGCCGCGCCCGTGCAGGCCGCCATCGAACGGGGGCTGAAGGCGGTGGCCGAGGCGGGCAAGTGCCCGGGCATCCTGGGCCTGACGCCGGCCGACGAGGAGAAGTACGCGGCTTTGGGCGCGCGCTACTTCGCCAACGTGGCGACGGGGCTCATCACGCGGGCCTTCGCCCAGGCCGCTGCGGCGGGGCAGGATACGCGGTTGCGATATTGATGTCGGAGACCGGGCCGGACGCTGTGTCGGGCGGCCCGGGCAGGCGTGCCTAGAACCGCGGCAGCGTGCCCGGGTCGTGGCGGCGCAGCTGGTTCTTCGCGTCTTCGAAGCCCGGCAGGATGTTGCCGACCTCGGCCCAGAAGTCCTGGCTGTGGTTCATCTCGCGCAGGTGCGCCAGCTCGTGCGCGATGACGTAGTCGATGATGGCCGGCGCGAAGTGGATCAGGCGCCAGTTCAGCATGATGTTGCCGTCGCTGGTGCATGAGCCCCAGCGCGTGGCCGCCGACGACAGCCGCCAGCGGCGGATCTTCAGGCCCGTCAGTTGCAGGAAGTGGCCCAGGCGCGCGCCGAACCAGTCGCCGGCGCGCTGCTGCAGCCAGGCCTGCGCCGTGTCGCGCACGCGCGCCTGGTCGGCATCGGCCGGCAGTGGCAGCCACAACGTGTCGCCATCCTGCGGCGCCTGCGGATCGCCGGACAGGAAGGTCTGGCGGCGGTCGGAGGCGAGGCCCAGCACGATGCGCTTGCCCAGGTAGGGCAGGTCTCCGCCGGCCTGCCAGCGCGTGTGCGTCAGGGCGAGCTGCTCGCGGCGTGCCTGCCAGTCGCGCAGCTTGGCCAGGATCCAGCGGGCCTTCTCGCGCACCGCCTCGTCGACTTGCGTCAGCGTGACCCAGTTGGGCGCGGTGACGCGCAGTCCGTCGTCGGCAATGACGAAGCCGATGGTGCGCCGTCGCGAACGCAGCAGCACGAAGCCGATGGACTGCTGCGGCGTGGCGACCTCGCGCCAGCGGCCGCCGGGCGGCAGCGTCTCGGGGCAGGGCGTGGGAACCAGGGTGGCGGTGGAGGCCGCGCCGGGGCGCGGCACCGCGGGCGGCGGTGCGGCCACGGAGGGCGTGGGGACGGGCGAGGGCGGAGCGACCAACGGCGCCGGGCCGTCGTCGCCTGCGGGCGCCGAGGGCCCGAAGTCGAACGACAGCTCCAGCTGATCAGGTCTCGCCATATCTTTCGGGATTGAGCACGCGCATTTCCGCTTCGATCCAGGCCTGCACCTTGGCGTTCAGGTCTTCGGGGGAAACGCCCTGCGATTCTATCGCGGGTCCGATGGACACGGTGATCATGCCCGGCCGCTTGATGAAGGCATTGCGGCGCCAGCATTCGCCCGCATTGTGCGCGATGGGGATGACGGGGGCGCCGGTGCGGCTGGCCAGCAGCGCGCCGCCCATCTTGAAGCGTCCCGTCTTGCCCGGCGGCACGCGCGTGCCCTCGGGAAACAACAGCGGCCAGCGGCCTTCGTCCAGCCGCACCTGCCCCAGGCGCACCACCTGCTCGAAGGCATCGCGGCCCTTGGCGCGGTCGATGGGGATCATGCGCAGCAGCGCCAGGCCCCAGCCGAAGAACGGCACGCGGTGCAGCTCGCGCTTGTAGACGAAGCACACCTCGCGCGGCATGTGCGCGGGGAAGAACAGGGTCTCCCAGGCCGACTGGTGCTTGGACAGCAGGATGGCCGGGCCGTCGGGCAGGTTGTGGGCGCCCTTGATCTGCCAGCGGATGCCGCAGATGACGCGCGCGCCCCAGATCGCCAGCCTGGGCCAGCCCACCGTCAGGCGGTAGCGCCAGTGCAGCGGCAGCGGCGCCCACAGGATGCAGGCGAAGGCGTAGGGAATGACCGTGACGGACAGGAACACCGCATAGAGGAACGAGCGCAGCCAGGCCATTCAGTTCCCCAGCAGCGCGTCGGCGAAGGCGGGCAGGTCGTCGCACACCTGCGTGCCGGGCGGCAGGCCGCCCTTGTCGCGGGTGCGCCGGCCGTTGCCCGTCAGCGCCAGCCACGGCGCGCAGCCGGCCGAGGCGGCCGCCTGCAGGTCGCGCAGCGAGTCGCCCAGCGCAGGCACGCCGGCCAGGTCGACGTCGTAGCGGCGCGCGATGTCGTGGTACATGCCGGGCAGCGGCTTGCGGCAGTTGCAGCCGTCGTCGGGCCCGTGCGGACACAGGAAGATGGCGTCGATGCTGCCGCCCGCCTGCGCCACCTCGTGGTGCAGCTTGGCATGGATGGCGTTGAGCGCCGCCACGTCGAACAGCCCGCGCGCCAGGCCCGACTGGTTGGTGGCCACCACCACGGTCCAGCCGGCCTGCGACAGGCGCGCAATGGCCTGCAGGCTGCCGGGCAGGGCGATCCATTCGTCCGGCGTCTTGATGAAGGCGTCGCTGTCCTGGTTGATGACGCCGTCGCGGTCGAGGATGACGAGCTTCACTGTGCCAGCCTGGAGATGTCGGC
>Ga0182743_1002497_pt1 | contig 16044 bp, 16 predicted proteins | sample eDN3rd30CKraftOP_FD_128522 | JGI IMG/M metagenome (GOLD analysis project Ga0182743, IMG submission 128522) | Enriched Organic Plus compost microbial communities from Emeryville, California, USA - eDNA 3rd pass 30_C Kraft OP (version 2) (version 2) ... | reverse complement strand
TCGGGCGCCTGATGGTCGTAGAAGTACAACCCGGTGACGGCGTAGTGCGAACGCGGCCGCAGGGGTTTTTCTTCCAGGCTCTGGGCTTTGCCGTGTTTGTCGAACTCGACGACGCCGTAGCGCTGCGGGTCATGGACGTGATAGGCAAAGATGGTGGCCCCGCTTTCCTGGGCTGCGGCATCGTGCAGCAGCTTGGAAAAGTCGTGGCCGTAAAAGATGTTGTCGCCCAGCACCAGTGCAGAGGGCGCGCCATCCAGAAAGGTGTCGCCGATGAGAAAGGCCTGGGCCAGTCCCTCGGGATTGGGCTGAATGGCGTACTGCAGGTTCAGGCCCCATTGGCTGCCGTCACCCAGCAGCTGTTCAAACCGCGGCATGTCCTGCGGGGTGGAAATCACCAGGATGTCCTGAATACCCGCCAGCATCAGCACGCTGAGCGGATAGTAGATCATCGGTTTGTCGTAGACGGGCAATAGTTGTTTTGAGACGGCCAATGTGGCCGGGTACAAACGTGTACCCGAGCCTCCCGCCAGAATAATGCCCTTGCGCCTCTTCATTGAGTGTGATCCTTGCGTATCTTATCGGCGCGCTAATTGCGCAATCGTTTGTTGAACGCCGTCTTCCCAGTTCGGCAGAGATACATCAAACGTTTGACGTAGTTTAGAGGTATCCAGGCAACAATTGGCAGGTCTGGGTGCAGGGGACGTGTAGGACGAGGCTGGAATCGGCTGAATGGTATCGGGCGACGCCTGCAGCGCCATGCCGGCCTCTCGTGCCAATCGCACCAAGAGGCGGGCATATTCGTACCACGAGGTATGCCCCGCCGCCGTCAGGTGATAGCAACCGTAGGGGAATTCGCCGGCGGTGTTCGTCTTTATGCTCTGTTGATAGCGTGCGATGAGCTGCGCCGTGATGTCGGCAATCAGCGCTGCGCTGGTGGGTGCGCCGACCTGGTCGGCAACGATGTTCAACTGTTCCTGGTTCTGGGCAATGCGCAGAATGGTCTTGATGAAATTGCCGCCATGTTCGCTGTGTACCCAGCTGGTACGCAGGATCAGGTGCTGCGGCAGATGCCGGACGATGCCCTGCTCGCCCGCGAGTTTGCTGCGGCCGTAGCTGGACTGCGGGGCAACCTCGTCGGATTCAACGTAGGCCGCGGGTTTGTGCCCGTTAAAGACATAGTCGGTCGAGTAGTGCACGAGCAGCGCGCCCGACGCGCTGGCTGCTTTGGCCAATAGTTCTGGGCCGGTGCCGTTGATCTGCATGGCGAGCTCGGGCTCGGCCTCGGCGCGATCGACGGCGGTGTAGGCGGCGGCGTTGACGATGATGTCGGGCCGGTGCGCCTCGAGCGTGGCCTGGATGGTGGCCGGCTTGGCCAGATCGCAGTCCTGGCGATCTACCGCGACGAGTTCGCCCAGCGGGGCCAGGCTGCCTTGCAGGGCATGACCGACCTGGCCGTTTTTACCAATGAGCAGAATCTTCAAACGTTTGCTCCCGCCGGGCCGTAGTGCTGCGCAATCCATTCACGGTAGGCGCCGCTGACGACGCCCTCCACCCAGTCGGGGTGATCCAGATACCACGTGACGGTCTGGCGCAAGCCGGATGCAAAGGTCTCGGACGGAGTCCATCCGAGTTCCTGTGCGATTTTGTTGGCGTCGATGGCGTAACGCCGATCGTGCCCGGGCCGGTCGGTGACGTGGGTGATTTGCTGTGCGTAGGATCGGCCGTCTGCGCGCGGTCGCAATTCGTCTAGCAAGGTACAGATAGTGTGAACGACATCGAGGTTGGCACGCTCGCTAGCGCCGCCAATGTTATAGGTCTGGCCGGGTCTGCCCGCCTGCAGGACGCGCCGCAAGGCGCTGCAATGGTCTTTGACGTACAGCCAATCGCGCACCTGCTGGCCATCGCCATAGATGGGCAGGGGTTTGCCGTCCAGGGCGTTCAGGATGACGAGCGGGATCAGTTTTTCCGGGAATTGGTAGGGACCGTAATTGTTTGAGCAATTGGTGGTCACCACCGGCAGCCCGTAGGTGTGGTGCCAGGCGCGGATCAGGTGATCGGACGCGGCCTTTGAGGCGGAATACGGGCTGTTGGGCTGATATGCATGCGTCTCGGTGAACGGCGCGTCGGACGGGGCCAGCGAGCCATAGACCTCGTCGGTGGAGACGTGCAGCAAACGGAATTCGTCTTGCTGCGCGCTCGGCAGCGACCCGTGATAGGCGCGCACGGCTTCTAGCAGGGTGAATACGCCAATGATGTTGGTCTGGATGAAAGGCGCCGGCCCATCGATGGACCGGTCCACATGAGACTCGGCCGCAAAGTTGATGACCGCGCGCGGGGCGTGCCGGGCCAGCAGTTGATCGACGCAGGCCCGGTCGGCGATGTCGCCGCGGACAAAGTGATGGCGCGCGTCGCCTTGCAGCGATGCGAGGGTGTCGCAGTTACCTGCGTAGGTCAGCTTGTCCAGGTTGATAACAGGCTCATCAGATTGCGCCAGCCAATCTAGAACAAAGTTACCGCCAATAAAGCCTGCACCGCCCGTAACAAGTATTGTCATTTCTCAAATGTTTCTTAAAACCCGGCCGAGGCAAAGGCGTTTTGCATGCGTGTAATGTACTATTACAAGCTCGCTAGTATAAACCTTTGCCGCTGTTCACAAGAACGTTGCCATTATCCAGAATACTTTCTCGCTTGAGGCGTTTGCGCGGCGGCCAAACGCATTGGCCGCAGAATACGCTACGCCAATGGCTGGTATTGCAACAAAGTGACAACCCCTCTACTGATTATTACATCCGGCCTCGATTGCAAGAATCCGGGCTGCCCGTCTCATATAAAAACATCGACAAGGACCTGCCCCATTTTGGCGATCTGGCGCCTGGAACGGGAGTGGTGATTGTTCGGTATTTAAATTCCCGATGGGTATCGGCACTGCGCACGCACCGCAGCCAGCTTAGCCAAGTGGCTTATTTTATGGACGATGATTTACTGCGTCCGAAACATTGGGTAGGTTTACCGCGCGCGTATGTCAAAAAACTGAATAAATATTGCGCCGCGTTTATCCCAGATATTTTGACGCTGTCGTCGGAATATTGGTTTTCTACTGAGGAACTGCGTCAGCGATATTCGTTTAAAACGGCGCAGGTGATCTCCCCTCGTCCATTGGTGGGTGATGCACACGGGCCCAGCCTGCTACATCCATTGGGGGAACGCGGCCCTATTCAAATGTTCTATCACGGCTCGGCCACGCATCAGGCCGAGATGGAATGGCTGTTCCCGATTATTGGGGCGCTGCTGAAAAAATGCCCGGACCTGCATTTCGAGTTAATCGGCAATCACACGATCAATCAGAAATTCCGCCATTTACCTCGTACCCGGATTTTGCATCCGCTGTCCTGGCATAACTACATCAGCCATTGCCATACCTTGCATGGCCATATCGGGCTGGCGCCCATCCTGCCCTCGCCTTTCAATGGGGGACGTTCGCATAGCAAGATCTACGACATTGCGCGCTGCGGCGCGGTGGGGATCTACTCGACGCCGAGTCCCTATGTGGATGCGATCGCTCACGGGGAAGACGGGTTGTTGTTAAAAAATGACCCGGACTTGTGGGTGGAGACGATTCACGAGCTCGTGAACGACCGCGCCAGGCTGAATGCGCTGCGCGCCACAGCCATCGAGAAACACGCGGCGCCCGTGGTGCAATCCGCTGCGGTATTGGATCAGGCCTTGCATACCGCGCAGGCTTGATGCGGGTTATCCCCACATATCAACTAATTGTCAGGATCCTTTCAGCAAGGTTTAATCCAGTAGCGGTAAGTCGTAGTACGGCCCGGTTCTCAATCTGATCGGTCGGTGGCTGCGCCGTCCAGTCTCATGCATTGCGCTTTGTTCTTGCTGCACCTTTAAAGCTGTTTCATAACACGCTGGTCCATGCAGTTCACTCAGGAGACAACAAGCCATGCTAAACAACGCGTCATCTCGCCGCCGTTTCATTGCCGGTGCCACCACTATCGCAGGGTCCGCGGCGCTAGGCTTTCCGGCTGTCACTCGTGCCCAGGGTTCACCGATTTCGCTACGCTTTCAGAGCACGTGGCCGGCCAACGATATTTTTCACGAGTTCGCACAGGACTATGCCCGCAAGGTCAACGATATGGCCGAGGGTCAGCTAAAGATCGAGGTGCTGCCCGCCGGTGCGGTGGTCAAGGCCTTTGACCTGCTGGATGCAGTGTCCGCCGGCACGTTGGATGGCGGCCATGGCGTGGTGGCCTATTGGTATGGAAAGAATACGGCGGTGGCGCTGTGGGGCTCGGGCCCTTCGTTCGGCATGGATGCCAACATGCTGTTGGCGTGGCACGAATATGGCGGTGGCAAAGAGCTGCTGGTGGAAATCCAGAAGGCGATGGGCGTCAATGTCGTGTCGTTGATGTACGGCCCGATGCCGACGCAACCGTTTGGCTGGTTCAAAAAACCGATCACGAAATACGAGGACGTCAAAGGGCTGAAGTTCCGTACGGTGGGCCTGGCGATCGATATGTATACCGCGATGGGCGCGGCGGTGAACGCCCTGCCGGGCGGCGAAATTGTGCCTGCGCTGGATCGCGGCCTGTTGGATGGGGCGGAGTTCAATAACGCGTCGTCCGACCTGGCCTTGGGCTTTCAGGATGTCTCAAAGATCTGCATGCTGCAGAGCTTTCACCAAAGCGCGGAACAGTTCGAGATTCTGTTCAACAAAAATAAATACGAATCGCTGCCCAAGCATCTGAAGCATATCCTCGCCTATGCCGCGCAGGCCGCGAGCGCCGACATGTCGTGGAAAGCGGCCAATCGCTATTCGGCGGACTACATCAAGCTGCAGAAAGAGCACAACGTCAAGTTCTACAAGACACCCGACACGATTCTGCAAGAGCAGCTGAAGATCTGGGACACCATGATCGAAAAACGCTCGGCGGAAAACCCTTTGTTCAAAAAGGTGCTGGAATCGCAGCGCGAGTTTGCACAACGGGCAGGACGCTGGCAGAACGACGTCTCGGTGAATTTCCGGATGGCATTCAACCATTATTTTGCGCGTAAACCTGCGGCTTGAAGGGCCATTGGTTGATGTTGCGCCACGGCCTCGTACCCGTTTGCTGTGCTGGGCATTAGCCCGATGCGGTGAGCGGGTGCGAAGCCGTGCCTGTGTGGTTGGCGCCGAGTCGATATAGGTACTTCAGGATATGCGATGCAGGTGCCTCGATGGCGTTTCGACGAGAATGCCTCGATGCCGTTGCCGCAATGCAGTGTCTTCCTATGCCGCCGTCATGCCCAACCGCGCCGTTGTGACCGCCCTATTTTCTCCTGATCTGGATCAAGCCCTATGCTAAAGCTGATACGCATGGTGGACCGCTTGTCTACTTTCGTCGGGCAGGCCTTTGCCTGGCTGATCGTCGTGCTGACGGTGCATATATGTTGGGAAGTATCCGCCCGGTACATATTCAATACGCCCAGCGCCTGGGCCTTTGATTTGCAGCTCATGTATTACGGCATACTGTTCATGATGGCGGGCGCGTATACGCTGGCGAAAAGCGGTCACGTCCGTGGCGATATTCTGTACGGCTTTTTGCCCCCGCGCGTGCAGGCGGGGCTGGACGTGATTTTGTATATCGCGTTCTTTATTCCGGGCGTGGTGGCATTGGTCTGGGCGGGATGGTATTACGCAGGAGAGTCGATTGCGATTCGTGAGCACTCGTCGTTGATGGCGAATGGTCCACCTATTTATCCCTTTAAGGCGTTTATCCCTGTTGCAGGCGCAGTACTGTTGTTGCAAGGCTTCGCGGAAATCGGACGCTGCCTGCTCTGTTTGCGCGATGGTGCGTGGCCCTCACGCGAAGAGGACGTAGAGGAAGTCGACGTCGACAAGCTCAAGAAAATGGTGCACGTCAAAGACGAAGACATCGCAAAGCTGGATCGCTATGTCACTGATGAACAACACGGTGAACGGGATCGCGCAGTGACAAACGAAGCGCGCAGCAAATCAGGCCGCTCCGAGAATGACCAGGAGCGCAACAAATGAAAATTCACAAAGCACTGTGGTTTGGTTTGACGTGTATTGGCATTGTGCTGGCGATGATAGGGTTCTTGACGCCATGGCACGATCTGACGACAGGACACCTCGGATTATTGATGCTGGCCTTGATTGTGGTCGCCATCATGTTGGGCTTTCCGACGGCGTTTACGTTGATGGGCATGGGGGTGTTGTTCACCTTTCTCGCGTACTACCTGCAGAATCCGGATGCGCAGCGCTCGATTCATCAGACCCTGGATCTGATGGTGCAGCGGACCTACGCCACGATGACCAACGATGCGTTGATCTCGGTGCCGCTGTTTGTGTTCATGGGCTATCTCGTCGAACGCGCGAACTTGATTGAAAAGCTGTTTCGTTCGATGCATCTGGCGTTGGCCAGGCTGCCCGGCGCATTGGCCGTGGCGACGCTCGCAACGTGCGCGATATTCGCGACGGCCACAGGCATCGTGGGTGCGGTGGTCACGTTGATGGGCCTGCTGGCCATGCCGGCGATGTTAAAGGCCGGCTATAGCGTTCGATTGACTGCCGGTTCGATTACTGCGGGGGGATGTCTGGGCATTCTGCTGCCGCCCTCGGTGATGTTGATCGTGTATGGCGCGACGACCGGCGTGTCGGTCGTACAGTTGTATGCCGGGGCGTTTTTTCCGGGGCTGATGCTGGCCGGACTGTATGTACTGTACGTCATGCTCGTCGCCAAATTGCGGCCCGACATGGCGCCGCCATTGACAGCCGAAGAACGGCGCATCGCCCTGCCTGCCGACGCTGACGCATTATCGCGCCAAGGCTATACCCATGCGGTCAACGGTCTGCTGGGAACGCTGTTCAAGGGTCGCCGCAACGCCAGCGTATCGTTTGGATTTCTGTCTCGATACACGATGTTGGCATTGACGCCATTATTGGCGTTTGTGGTGCTGACCGGGTCGGTCTATTACCTGGTGACGCAACCGCCGACGGTGTATGAGATCCCCGATGAGTTGCGTCTGGGCAGCGGCGGTGATGATTTTGGTGGACTCGCTGAGCCTCCGATGGCAGGAGGATTGAGTGAACCGCCTGTTGAGGGAGGGCTGAGCGAACCGCCAATGGAAGGTGGATTGAGTGAGCCGCCGGGCAGCGCTGCTGCAGCGCCGAATACAGCTGCCAATTCTGCCGTAGCCGGCGCCGCGCCCGCTCCATCCGACACAGGCCCCGCACGCGTCCCTGCCCCCACTGGCTATTGGATATTCTTCGGCATCTGCCTGGCCATCCTCGCAGTCTTTTATGTGTTGCTGACGTGGGCGCGATTGGAAATCTTCAAAATGCTGATGGGGTCGTTTTTCCCCTTGGCATTGATGATCGCGGCGGTGTTGGGTTCCATCACATTCGGACTCGCCACGCCGAGCGAAGCCGCCGCGATGGGGGCCATGGGAGGCGCATTGTTGGCGCTGGCCTATCGGCGGCTCAATATGCCTGTGCTGAAAGAATCGGTCTACCTGACCGCAAAGACCAGCGCCATGGTGTGCTGGCTGTTCGTGGGGTCATCGATCTTTTCCGCCGCGTTCGCGCTGTTGGGCGGTCAGCGCATCATCGAAGAATGGGTGCTGTCGCTGGGCCTGACACCGATCGAATTCATGCTGCTGGCGCAGATCATTATCTTTTTGCTGGGCTGGCCATTGGAATGGACAGAGATCATCGTCATCTTCATGCCGATCTTTGTGCCCCTGTTGATCACATTCCAGATCGACCCGCTGTTCTTTGGCCTGCTCGTGGCGCTGAACCTGCAAACCGCATTCCTGTCGCCGCCGGTCGCCATGTCTGCGTTCTATCTGAAAGGCATCTCGCCGCCGCACGTCACCTTGAACCAGATATTCTTGGGCATGATGCCGTTCATGGGAATCCAGGTCGTGGCGATTTTCTTGCTGTACATGTTCCCGGGCATCGGGCTTTGGTTGCCGACAGTGTTGTATCGTTGAAATCGAGGGGCCGATACACCCCTGCCGCACATGCCGCATCATTGCGGCCCGCTTTGAACCGTAAAAGGAATCCGCTCACATGCTGCAAACGCTGGAAGTGGCCTATGGTCCGCAAACCGCCGTCATCTGGCTGGCCCGCCCTGAGGTGCGCAACGCGCTGGACTCGCGCCTCATTGCCGAGTTGACAGAGACGTTCATGACGCTCGCCGACGACAGCGAAATACGCGCCATCATCCTGGCGGGCCACGGCAAAGTCTTTTGCGCCGGCGCCGACCTCAACGCCATGCGCCATAGCGCCCAAGCCAGCGAAGCCGACAACCGCGCCGACGCGCTGGCCCTCGCCACACTGCTGCACACTATCTACACCTGCCCCAAAGCCACCATCGCACGCGTACACGGCGCCTGCATGGCTGGCGGCCTCGGCCTGGCCACCGCCTGCGACATCGCCATCGCCGGCCGCGACACCCGTTTCGCCCTCACCGAAACCCGCCTCGGCCTCATCCCCGCCATGATCTCGCCCTACGTCCTGCGCGCCATCGGCCCTCGCGCCGCCAGCCGCTGGTTTCTCACAGCAGAGACTTTCGATGCCGCCGAAGCCTGGCGCATCGGCCTCGTCCACGACATCTGCGAAGCCGAAGAACTCGACGCTCACATCAACGCATTACTAGGCAAACTCATGCTGGCGTCGCCCAACGCACTAAAAGAATCCAAGCGTTTGATTCATGACGTCTCTCAACATCCCATCGACGACGCCATACTGGAAAACACCGCGACCCGCTTGGCCGCGCTACGCTCATCGCCTGACGGCCAGGAGGGTATCTCTGCTTTTCTGGAAAAACGTGCGCCATCGTGGGTGCCGGACCAAGAAGCGTCCTAGCCGCCAGCACATCCGTTCGCATGCAGATAGCGTCAAGCTGACGCATCATCGCCCTCTATTCGCGCCTAGATCCGTAGCGATCACACCGTGCGCGCCTCCGATCGCCCCATCGCTGCCATGCAGCCGTGGCCGGCCTTCATCGCAAGTCCCTGTCGGGCGCGTGTGGGTGGTGCTGGCCCGTTGAGCGGCGGGCAGTCCCCGCAGGGGACCTCGGCGCCTGGTGTTGCGCCGAGCCGCTGCGATAGGGCCGGCGCCACCCACACGCGCCCGGCAGGGACGCATTAAGAACCCCCACCTACATCAGCACAAACAAACTCAATGCTGATGCTCATCAATCACCAAATGTGCCATCCCCGCCTCAGTAGCGATGCCAACCTTTTGACCAACAGGCAGCGTAGCCTTGGTCCGGATGTGTCCATAAGGCAACCCAGTAATAACCGGAACTTTAACGACACCACGCAGCCATTTCACGACGGCAGGCATGTCGTACCCGGCATCATGCGGTGCCAACCGATAGTCTGTGAAATGACCGAATACGATAGCCTTTTGGCGTTGCAGCACGCCGGCCTGCCACAGCTGAGCCAGCATGCGCTCCACCCGATACGGATGCTCAGCGACGTCCTCAATGAACAGAATACCCCCGCGCACTTTGGGCATATATGGCGTGCCCATCAACGACATCAAGGTGGCCAGATTGCCGCCCCACAATACGCCACGCGCATCGACAGGATCGGCGTCCTGAGTCTCAAAACTGAGGATCTCCAGCTCGCCGCGCATGATCTCGCCGAACAATGCAGCCGTCAGATCGTCGACCGTTTTACCGCCAAAATCCGCAACGGCTGTCGGCCCGCTGTAGCTGACCGCCCCCGTCTGCGCGAGCAAGGCCAGATTGAACGCTGTGAAGTCGCTCAACCCCACGAAACGCTTGCCACTGTCCGCCACAGCGCGCCAATCGATCTGCGGCAATAAACGGCTGAGCCCATAGCCACCACGCGTAGCCATCACAATCGGATGTTTTTGCTTCAACGCACGCGTGATGCCCGCCAGGCGTTGTTTTTCCGTGCCGGCAAAACGTTGATGCACAGCCAATGCGGCGCGATCCACCGTAGTCTTGAATCCCTCTTGCGCCAGGCGCTCGCACGCCAACGCCACGGTGTCCGGGTCACGCACCGCAGACGAAGGCGAAATCAAATAGATCCCGCCGGCAGGCTTGGCATGATGATGGTGCGAGTGGCCGTGATCGTGACCGCAATCGTCATCGCAATCATGCCCATCGTGCCCATGTGCGGGATGTGTAGAGGTACTCATTTCGTGGATTCCTTTGTACGGCGTTCGCGGAAAAACCGCCGCAGCATATCGCCGCAAGGTTGCGCCAATACGCCGCCTATAACAGTCGTGTGATGATTCAATCGCTCTACCGCGCCCACATCCAGCACGCTGCCGCAGGCGCCGGTCTTGGGATCCGCGGCCCCGTAGACCACACGTGCCAACCGGGCATGCAACATGGCGCCGATGCACATGACGCAGGGTTCCAGCGTGACATACAGGCTCAATCCAGGTAACCGGTAATTGTCCAGATGCAGAGCGGCTGCGCGTAATGCAACGATCTCTGCATGCGCAGTAGGATCGCTGTCAGTGATGGTGCGGTTATAACCTGTGCCGAGCACCTGACCCTCGGCATCGACGACGACGGCACCTACGGGGACTTCGCCCACACGCCAGGCGGCCTCGGCCTGCTCGATCGCCAGAGACATGAATGATTCGTCCGCTGGGGACGCCAGCGTCACCACATCAACCACGGTACACCCGGGATTTCAGCGCGATCCGCCCGGCCAGGCTGGTGACGGCCTCTTCGAGCCATTGATAGAGCTCCGCTTCTTCGCCATAGCGGGCCTGATTCAAATTCGACACGCGGCCTTCTTCGATAAAACCCCAGGCGCGGCTGCGTTTGTCGCGGTGTTTCGGATCCCATACACCGAAGGCAAAACCACCGGCTTTGCGAATCAAGGAAAAACACGGGATGTCAGTGTAGCCATCACCAACGAACACCATCTGGTCAAAGGGCACGCGCAGACGGTCCTCGGGGATTTTGCGATTGACTTCGAAGGGCTTGTTGCGAAACTCGCGTCCGATGATGCCTTTTTGAATATGGAACAGATAACGGGTCTTGTCCGTGAAGCTGACTAGGCGCCGCGGGAAAGCAATCCCGCCATCGGCGCCGTACACGAACTCCGACGCCCAGATTTCGGTGAATTCGTGGGCGATGGGTGTTGAACGCACGACATCGCCGATGCCGCTGGAGATCAAGTAAAACTCGAGCTGCACCTGAGGGTGCTCGGCTCGGACTGCAGCACGCAAGCGTTGGAACAATGTTGTGACGCCATCATGCAGAGGCAGCCTGGCGCCCCAGTCTCGCAGGCCCTGTTGCGTGATCAAGCCATGCGCGCCGCTGCGCGACAGCTCGATCATCTCGTAGAGATAGGCTGGAACAGGGTCCCAGTCCTGATCGGACAGCAGTGGGCCGACTTTGTCTTTCCAGAATGCAGCCGTATCCACCCCCAGGCTGTCGAGGAAGCCAGAAGTGCTGTCTGGCGCCAGCGTGTCGTCGAAATCGAATATCAGGGCGATGACGTCAGACATGGATGCGGCAAAGAGTCGGTAATAGGCGACATTTTGCCTGATCCCGACTCTGCCGTCTTATTGCTGCACGGGCACAGGTGTCGCGGGTGTCCCGGCAGGCGGCGTCGTTACCGTACCCGGCGTCGTCGAACTGCCCGGCGCAGCCCCTGGGACCGTACCCGGCGCGGTGGAACTACCAGGCATGGCGCCCGAAGTCCCCGGCGTCGTACCCGTCTGAGACGGAGGCACCTGGATGACCGTTTCGCGCAGAACACCGCCGCTCTCCACGCTGCCCTTTACCGTCGAGGGTGACTGCATTTGCTGCAGGCAGTCCTGACGCTGGGGTTGAGGCAGTTTCGTGCAGCGATCGACCGAATTGTTGCTGTAATTCGCCGACTGACCGTCATCGAGCCGCTTGCGCTGGGCCTCGTCGCGCGCCGCGCCTGCCTCTTGCAGGCACACGGCCTTGCTCTGGTTGGTCTGGCCGCTGTTGCAGCGCTGCACGTCATATTCGTACTGAGACTGGATAGAGGCGGCCGTCGGTGCATCGGCCGCGTTGGCGGCAGAAATCCCTGCCATCCCGCCCAACGCGCTCAAAGTCGCAAATGCCAGGCAGCAATACCGATTGTGCATACGTAGGTTCATTTTCCGCTCCTTCAACTTGGCCAGGCTGCTACTGCGCCCGGCTCAGCTTTTACAGTACGCCAAAGCGGCAAACCAGAGGGCGTGCAGATGTTACAAACGCTAGCAGATTCGGACGATGTAACTGCCCTATTTCGAGTTGAACTCGCCACGGTCCCGCTGGCCGCGATAGACCGCCGCCCGCATCAGCAACATGGCCGTCACCGGCGACGTGATAAACAGCAACAATGTGATGAGAATTTCATGGATCACGAAACGTTGCTGTATAGAGGAAAACACCAGAATCGACGCCAGCAAGACGCAGACCGCGCCCAGGGTATTGCCGAGAGTCGGCGCATGAATACGCGAGACGAAATTCTTGAACCGTAGTAACCCGGCTGAGCCGATCAACGAAATGACGCCCCCTACGACCAGCAAGATACTGGCCGGGATGCCCGCCCACAATGGAATCTCGAGGTTCATGGCTCGATCACCTCGCCACGCAGCAAAAATTTGGCCATCGCGGTAGAGCCGACAAAACCGAACAAGGCGATCAGCAAGGCCACGTCAAAGTACACCGGCGTGCCTGACCGGACGCCAAAGGCCAACATGGTCAACATGCCATTGATGTAAAACGCATCCAACGCCAGCACGCGGTCCTGCGCGGTGGGCCCGCGTACCAGTCGCACCGTCGCACACGCCATGCCCAAGACAAAACACAACAAGGCAAAGGATGCGGCCCAGAATAGAACAAGGTTCACTGAAACACCTCAATCAGGGTACGCTCGTAGCGCTGTTTGACCAATTCGACCCAGGCTGCTTCGTTTTCCAGGTCGAGCACATGCAATGTCAGAATATTGTTGGACACATCGACCCACACGGTGCCTGGCGTATAGGTCAGGATGCAGCCCAGCAGCGCACGGCCATGCGGGTCATGCAGATCCAGCGGGATGTGCACGAACCCCGGCGTGTACTCGCGCCGATAGGCGATGATCAGTTTAGCGACCGCAATATTCGACCGGATGATATCGATCGCCACTCGCCGGCTCAGCCCCAGCAGCAACCATAATTTATGAGGCCGTCCGCGCAGCGGCCGCAGGCGGCTGGACGCAAAACCCAGCCATAGCGCGAGCGCCAGGCCTAATGCGATCTGCCCGGCAGAAAGCGACTCGTTGAGCAGCAGCCACAAGACGAGCAACGCTGCAGGCAGCAGGAGTTTGTACCAACGCCGCATCAATGCCCCCCCAAGGTACGCGCCGGATTGGCCGACAGTACCGCATCAATGTATAGCGCGGGTTGATCGAGCGAGCGCGCCGCATCATCCAGATAAGCCGACACCGGCCCCGCGCCCGCCGCGAGTGCGACACACAACAGGATCAACACGGCAACGGGCCCCGCCTCGAACACGCGCAGCCGCGGCGTCGTACGTTCCTCGTTACCCCAGAAAATCCGCATCCCGGCTCGCCCAAACGCCACGATGCCGGCCAACCCCGCGGCCAACACGGCGGCCACCAGAATCCAGGCATCCGCCGGCTGGGTCGAGGCATTGGCCTCGGCAACCGCCGCGGACAAGAGCGAGAACTTGGCCACAAAGCCGGACAATGGCGGTAAGCCCGTCACGAGCAAGGCGCACGACACAAACGACAACCCCAGAAACGCCATCGCCGCAGGAATCGCCACACCCACCACATCGTCGGAGCGGTTCGGGCTCTCTGGATCATCCAGGTCGAACATATCCAGCGTGACCGCCAGCACATTCGCCCCGAAAGTCTGGGTGCGCTCGACCAGCTCGACCAGCATGAAAAAGGCCCCCGTAGCCAGCACGGAGCTCAACAGATAGAACAACGCCGGCCCTGTCAGCCGCACGCCCGGCATGCCCAACGCCGTGAGCAGCGTCCCAGCGGAAAGGATCACGCAATAGCTGACCAGCTGATCCAATCGCTGGGTGGCGAGCAAACCGATCGCCCCGAAAATCAAGGTCGCCAGGCCAGCCGCAAACATCCAGTCAAGGCTGAATGCCGCCGGCGCCCCCGTGGGCAGCAATAGCGAACCAATGCGCAGCAAGGCGTAGATGCCCACCTTGGTCATGATGGAAAACACGGCCGCTACCGGCGCACTGGCCGCGCTATAGCCGCGCACCAGCCAGAAATTCAGCGGCCAGGCACCGGCCTTGACCAGAAACGCCAGGCCCAGCACAGCCGCGCCGGCCTCGAACAACAAGCGATCACTGCCACCCAGGACGCCGGCGCGCACCGCGAGATCGGCGAGATTCAGGGTGCCCGTGACCCCATAGATCAGCGCAATACTGATAAGCAGCAGAAACGACGCCACCAGATTGATCGCAATGTACTGCAGGCCGGCACTGACGCGCGCCACCCCCGATCCGTGCAGAATCAGACCATACGAGGCCGCCAGCAAGACCTCGAAAAATACAAATAAGTTGAACAGGTCCCCCGTCAGGAACGCCCCATTGAGGCCCATCAACAGGAACTGGAACAGCGAATGAAAATGCACACCCAGGTGGTCCCAGCGCGCCAGGGAATAGATCAATGACGCCAAGCCCAGCACGGCCGTCAACGTCAACATGACGGCCGACAAGCGATCGACGACCAGCACGATGCCGAACGGCGCGGGCCAATCCCCGGGCAGATACACCCCTACGCCACTGGGCCAGACGCCGCCGACACCGGCTGCCAGCGCGAGCAAGGTAATCGCCGCCGCGAGCTGAGCGAGACTAGCCGCCAGCCCGATTCCCGCCCGTAAACCTCGGCGCTTGTCCGCCAGCAATAACATTGCCGCGCCCGCAATCAGCGGGACGGCAATGGGATATATAGGCGCGTGTTGCAACCAATCGATCAAGATTCCGACTCCCTGCCATCAACGTGGTCGGTGCCGGTCAACCCGCGAGAAGCCAGCAATACGACAAGAAACAATGCGGTGGTTGCGAACCCGATCACGATAGCCGTGAGCACCAATGCCTGGGGTATGGGGTCGGCCATGGCGGCCGGATCCGGCGTGGCGGCAGGATCGATAACGGGAGGCCGTCCGACGGTCAGCCGCCCCATTCCAAAAATAAACAGGTTGACGGCATAGGACATCAAGGTCAGTCCCATGATGACCTGAAACGTACGGGGCCGCAGGATCAGCCATACACCAGATCCGGCCAACACACCAATCGCGATGGCATATATCAATTCCATTAGGCAGGACTCCCGGATTCTGCGGCGGCTTGAGCTTCTGCTGCCGCCTTGCGTTGTGCGCGCAAGGATTGGTGAGCCAAGGCCACCAACACGAGCATGGTGCCGCCCACGACCAGCATGTACACGCCCACGTCAAAGAACAACACGCTGGAAAGATGGACATGGCCGATCAGGGGCAACGAAACATCCCACGCCATGGCCGAAAGAAAGGGACGCGCAGCGAACCAGGCCGACACCGCGGTGAGGCCCGCACACAGCAGGCCCAAACCGATCCAATGCTGGGGATTCAGGCGGCTGCGCGACTCCACCCAATACACGCCGCCCACCATGTACTGCAGAATCACGGCGGTCGCCATGACCAGGCCGCCCACAAACCCGCCGCCCGGCGAATTGTGCCCGCGCAAGAGCAAATACACCGATGCCATGGCCGCGATCGGTAACAGGAAACGTACCAGCACGGCAGGCAGGGCCAAGGCATTGTCCGGCAACAGGGCCTGAATGTCGGGCGCCACGATGGCACCCTGATCGCGTTGTTGGCGCGGCAAAGCGATACTTTCCGCCGCTGGCCGGAAACGGCGCAGCAAGGCGTACACCGTCAGCGCAACAATACCGACCACGGTGATCTCGCCAAAGGTGTCAAAGCCGCGGAAATCCACCAGAATCACGTTGACGACATTGGTACCGCCCCCCTCTGGCAAGGCCTTTTCCACAAAATACGAG
>Ga0182743_1002493_pt1 | contig 16075 bp, 19 predicted proteins | sample eDN3rd30CKraftOP_FD_128522 | JGI IMG/M metagenome (GOLD analysis project Ga0182743, IMG submission 128522) | Enriched Organic Plus compost microbial communities from Emeryville, California, USA - eDNA 3rd pass 30_C Kraft OP (version 2) (version 2) ... | reverse complement strand
CGACTTGGCATTCAGCCAGTTTTTCTGATCGTCAAAGATCAGGTCCGAGACGGCGTAATATTTGTCGTCTCCGCCACAGCGGGCAAGGATCCCCGCCCACAGTCCGACCGCATCGAAATAAACGTCGCGCTGGATAAAGCGAACCTTGCCGGTATCGACATATTCGGCCTTCAGCCTGGGCCAGCTACCCTCGTGAAAGGCCGCGCAATGGCTGCAGGTAAAGCTGGCATATTCGATGATCGTGACCGGGGCATCCTCCTGACCCAGGACGATATCGGGCAGGACCTTGCCTTCTGGCATCTGTTCGGCGGCCTGAGCGTTTTCAGCAGGTTGCGCCTCTTGCGCCAAAGCAGGCAGCGCGGAAAGAGTCAGCGCGGCCGTGGCGGCGGCAATCAGAGAGCGGCGGTGCAGCATCATGGAGTGGCCTTTCGGTCGTTGGAGTCCCAGCGGGACAGGATGTTCAGCGCCATGCGCCTGACAGCGGCGGACAGCGCGGGGTTGTCAAAGCCCGCGGCGATCTCCTCGGCCTGGGCAAGTTGGGCCGGGTCCGGCGGGGCCGGAGCGTGGCGAGGAGCGGGGGTAAACTGCGCCTGCCCCTCGGCAAAGCCTAGCGGCGCCGTTTGGGTCAGCACGATGCGCGAGACGGCGTTGAACCCATAGCAGGCATTCACACGCTCGCGGATCTGGCCAAGCTGCATGTTGATCAGCGGCGCCTGAGCGCCCGGCACCAAAAGCGTCAGCGTCGCGCCAATACCCTTGCCATGGCTGATCTTGACCGGGCGGGCATGGGCGGCAATCTCGGAGCCGACCACTTCGGTCCAATGGGTCAACAGTCGTGCGACGGCAAAGCCCCGGGTTTCACCCGCAGCCTTTACCCGCGACGCGACCAGCTGGGCGGCGGCCTCGAAGCCACGCATACGGCGGCGGGGCGGTAGCTCTGCTTTCTTCTGTGCCATCGGGCGACCATATGGTTTATCTGCATCGCAGTCTGAACTGTGGCGCGTCCGGATACCAGAGAAACGAGGCTGAAAATTGCGTGACCTGGCAGAGATCCCGACCGAGCTGCTGGCCTGGTATGACCGCCATGCCCGCATCCTGCCCTGGCGGGTCCCCCCCGGACAGGGCCGCGCCGATCCCTATCGCGTCTGGCTGTCCGAGGTGATGCTGCAACAGACCACCGTCGCAGCGGTCAAATCCTATTTCGAACGCTTTACCAGCCTTTGGCCCACCGTTCACGACCTTGCCGCCGCCGAGGACGCGCAGGTGATGGCTGAATGGGCGGGGCTTGGCTATTACGCACGCGCCCGCAACCTGATCGCCTGCGCACGCAAGGTTTCGGAGCTGGGCGCGTTTCCCGACACGCGCGAAGGCCTCGCCGCCCTGCCCGGCATCGGCCCCTATACCTCGGCTGCCATTGCCGCCATCGCCTTCGACCAGCCCGAAACCGTGGTGGACGGCAATGTCGAGCGTGTGACCGCCCGGCTATTTGCGGTCGAAACGCCCCTGCCCGCCGCCAAGCCCGAGCTTGTCGCGCTGGCCACCGGCCTGACCCCGGCCGGGCGTCCGGGCGATTTTGCCCAGGCGATGATGGATCTGGGCGCGACCATCTGCACGCCACGCAGCCCGGCCTGCGGCATCTGCCCGGTTATCAGCCATTGCTCTGCCCGGGCCAAAGGCATTGCCGCCGAATTGCCGCGCAAGATGCCCAAAAAGGCCAGGCCCCTGCGCCAGGGCATGGTCTGGATCGGTTTTGACAAAGGTGCCGTACTGGTCGAAACCCGGCCCGATAAGGGCTTGCTCGGCGGCACATTGGCCTTTCCCTCGACAGGCTGGGACGGCTCGGACGTGCCACCACCCGCCTCAGCGGACTGGCGGGAAATCGGCATCGTTCGCCATGTCTTTACCCACTTCTCTCTGGATCTGACCGTAATGACAGCGGAATTGACCGCCGCGCCGGAAAGAGGCAGTCTGACACCGCTCGGCACTTTCAGTCCTGATGCTTTGCCCGGTTTGATGCGCAAGGCATGGGCGCTGGCCAGACCCGCGACATCGCGCCGCCATGGCAAGCCCAGCCCGGACACGCCATAATCGCATCTGCGATGTCTGGCTGTTCAAGTCCGTCTGTTTTGTCGTTTTAGCCTGTTGCCCCATCACGGTTTCATTGTACCGCCCATGCAAACGCCATTCCGTTCCCGCCTGATAGACGCCCTGCCCTTTTGGCTTTCGCTAGGGCTTGTACCTCTTGCCGCCCTTGCCGCCTGGCGTGGCGGCTGGTGGTTCCTGTTGATGCCCGTTTACGCCTGGTATCTGACCACCGTTCTGGACTCGGTTCTGGGCCTGAACGAAGAAAACCCCGAAACCGAGACGCCGGAAACGCAGCTGTTCTGGTATCGCGCCATCACCATCATCTGGTTTCCGCTACAGGCGGTGATGATCTTTGGCGCGATCTGGTATGCGACCCGCAGTGACCTGTCGGGATGGGAAAAGCTTGGCCTTTTCTTTGGTATCGGCATCGGCTCGGGCACCATCGGCATAGTCTATGCCCACGAGCTGCTGCATCAGCGCAACCGCCTTGAACGCTGGCTTGGCGATCTGCTGCTGGCCTCGACCCTCTATTCGCACTTTCGCACCGAACATCTGCTTGTCCACCATTCATGGGTGGCAACGCCGCGCGATGCAGTCTCGGCCCGCTACAATGAGGGTTTCTTTCGCTTTTTCCTACGCGTGCTGATCGATTGCCCCAAAAGCGCCTGGCAGGCCGAGGCGCGGCGGCTGGAACGTACCGGCCGCTCAAAATTCGACGGTCGCAACCCGTTCTGGCGTTACGGCGCGCTGCAACTGGCAATGCTTGCGCTGGCGCTGATCCTTGGCGGCTGGCAGGGGTTGTTGCTGTTCATCTGGCAAGCCTTCATCGCGGTCTGGCAGCTTGAACTGACCAATTACGTCGAGCACTACGGCCTGACCCGCAAATATCTGGGCGAAGGACGCTATGAACATGTCCTGCCCCGTCACAGCTGGAACAGCGCTCATAAGGCGACGAACTGGCTGCTGATCAACCTTCAGCGCCATTCGGACCACCATTACAAGCCCGACCGGCGGTTTCCGCTGTTACAGACCTATAGCGCCGAAGAGGCTCCACAGCTGCCGATGGGCTATCCCGCCATGACATTCCTTGCCATGGTCCCGCCCCTGTGGCGGCGGCGGATGAACGCGCGCGTCAGGGCATGGCGGCGGCAGTTCTATCCCGAGATCACTGACTGGCAGCCTTATAACCGCGGCGATCTGCCCATGCCGCGCGGCGCACTATAGGGCGCTGCCCAACCCAAAAGGCCCCGCCCGGCCTTTAGCCGAACGGGGCAAGGCGGTCCCGGTCGCGCCAGAGCTCGCGGAGCTTCGGGACTTGGCGAACCGGGAAAATCAGTGGGCGCGGCCTTCTTCGGCCTCCATCTCGGCGCGGATCTGCTGGCGCAGAATGTCGATCGGAACCATCCGCCCCTCGCGCCGGAAGTGCCAGTAGGTCCAGCCATTGCAGCTTGGCGCGCCCTCAAGCGCAGCGCCGACCTGATGGATCGAGCCCTTGACGTCATTGCCGATCAGGCTGCCATCGGCGCGCACCTTGGCCTTATGGCGGTTGTTCAGCGAATACAGCTCTTCGCCCGGACGCAACATGCCGCGTTCGACCACCTGGCCAAAGGGCACGCGCGGCTCGGCACGTTTGGCGCGGATGGTGGCAAGCGCCTCACTGTCAAAGCGGCGTACGCGCGAGATACGCTTCTCGGCCACTTCGCGATAAGCCTCCTCGCGCTCGATCCCGATAAAGTCGCGGCCCAGCATCTTGGCCACGGCACCAGTGGTGCCTGTGCCAAAGAACGGGTCCAGCACCACATCGCCGGGATTGGTCGAACCGACCAGAATGCGATGCAACAATGCCTCGGGCTTTTGGGTTGGATGGGCCTTGGCACCATCGGCATCCTTCAGCCGCTCACCCCCGGTACAGATCGGCAGCACCCAGTCCGAACGCATCTGCACACCTTCGTTCAGCGATTTCAGCGCCTCATAGTTAAAGGTGTATTTCGCACCCTCGGTCTTGCTTGCCCAGATCATCGTCTCATGGGCGTTGGTCAGGCGCTTGCCGCGAAAGTTCGGCATCGGGTTGGCCTTGCGCCAGACCACATCGTTCAGGATCCAGAACCCCTGGTTCTGAAGCTCGGCCCCGACGCGGAAAATATTGTGATAAGAGCCGATGACCCAGATTGCCCCATCGGGCTTTAGCACCCGGCGCGCGGCGGCCAGCCAGTCGCGGGTAAAACGGTCATAGGCGGCAAAGCCCGAGAACTGGTCCCAATGGTCATCGACCGCATCGACCTTTGAGTTGTCGGGCCGGTGCAGATCGCCCCGCAACTGCAGGTTATACGGAGGATCGGCAAAGATCAGATCAACACTGCTCTCGGGCAGCCCGTTCATGATCTCAATGCAATCTCCGGCCAAAATCTGGTTAAGCGGAAGCGTTCGCGCCGCGGCGCGGGATTTTGTATCGTGCTTAGTCATCACTGCCTCGGGTTTCGGCTATTAGGTGCCGATTTATGAGCCGATAATGAGTCAGCACCGATTCGCCGTCAAATTCTTTTTTGAATCAACGGTTTGAGGTTTCTTCTTTACACAAGATGTTGTGGACGGGTGCAAAGCTGCGCCTATGATATGGGGTCACGCCCAGATCCAGCAGCGCCTTGCGATGCGCAGGTGTGCCGTAACCGGCGTTAACCTCCCAACCATATCCGGGATGCTGTTGCGCCAAATCCACCATGATGCGATCACGCAACAGTTTGGCCACGATCGAGGCTGCGGAAATGGACAGGCAGCGCCCGTCGCCCTTGATCACAGCCAGCCCCGGAACTGGCAGATCGCGGGGCAGCATGTTGCCATCGATCAGCGCCAGACAGGGTCGCTGCCGCAGGCCTTCAATCGCGCGGCACATCGCCAGATGCGAGGCGCGCAAGATATTCAGCTGATCAATTTCCTCGACACTGGCGTGCCCGACGGCCCAGTCGCTACACGCCATGATCTGTTCGGCCAGCACCTCGCGCCTCTTGGCCGTCAGCTTCTTTGAGTCATTCAGCCCTTCGGGAATGCAGGTGGGATCCAGGATCACCGCAGCCGCCGTCACCGGCCCGGCCAAAGGTCCGCGTCCAACCTCATCAACGCCTGCAACAAGGCGCGCGCCATCACGCAGCGCGGCCTCCTCCATCGAATAATCGGGCAGGCTCATGCCTCGACGGTCACCGGGGCGATCTCAACCTCTTCCAGATTGACGCCCTCACCTTCGCGGTCCACGACCAGAAAATCGGCTGTACGATCCAAAGGCGTCAGGACACCATGCCAGACCCCTGCACGCAGGTTCACCCCTATGCCCGAGGGCACCAGAAACGCGATCGGAGCCCCCGGCTTCCCTCCTTCATCCGGCGCCACGATCGACAGCCACGGATCAGGCCCCAGCGGCATAAAGGCCTGTGACCCCAGCGGATGCCGCTCCAGCAACGCACAGTCGTAAGGCAGGCTCACCGGCTCCGAACGAAAGATCGAGATGATCGCCTCACCACCGCCACGCTCCACCATGGCCAGCGCATGATGCCGCTCACAACGGCCGGCGTTGATCATTTTGCTGGGCGCCTCGCGCGGAATCAGCAGCTCACCAAAAGGGGCAAATTCCTCGGCTGTAATCGGCCTTGCCTTGATCGTCGTCATGTCTCTTCCGTGTCAAAATATCCCGGGAGTCCGGGGGCAGAGCCCCCGGGCCGGCAGCAATTACCGCTCCATCCGCGGTAGTAAGATGGTCAACAGTCCCATCAGCGGCAGATAAGAACAGATCTGGTAAACGAATTCGATCCCCTTTGCGTCGGCAACAAGGCCAAGCACGGCGGCCGCAATCCCGCCCATGCCAAAGGCAAAGCCGAAAAATATGCCCGCGACCATCCCTGTCCGGCCCGGCACCAGTTCCTGTGCAAAGACCACGATGGCGGGAAAGGCCGATGCAAGGATCAGCCCGATCAGCACCGTCAGCACCCCGGTTGCCGCCAGCCCGACATAAGGCAGCAACAGCGTAAAGGGCAAAATCCCCAGGATTGAGAACCAGATCACCCTCAGCGGCCCCACCCGGTCGCCGATCAGCCCGCCCAGGATCACACCCGCCGCCGTTCCGGCAAGGAACAGAAACAGCATCACCTGCGCCTGCTGGGTGGAAACCCCGAACTTTTCGATCAGAAAGAAGGTATAATAGCTCGAAAGACTGGCCATATAGATGTTTTTGGTAAAGGTCAGCAGCGCCAGTACCACGATGGCCCAAGCCACCCTCTGCCGCGACAGCGGTATGCTACCCGGCGTCCGGGCGACCGTGGCCTTGCGCCGCCCCTCGGCCCAGTCGCCGATCCGCCACAACATTGCCGAGCCCATCATTGCTGCTATGGAAAACACGGCGACCGAAGGCCGGCCCAGCGGCACGACGATAAAGGCCGCAAGCAGCGGTCCCAACGCCTGACCAAAGTTCCCGCCAAGCTGAAACAGTGATTGGGCAGTGCCATAGCGCCCGCCCGAAGCAATGCGCGCCACGCGTGAGCTTTCCGGATGGAACACCGCCGAGCCGACACCGATCAGCATCGCCCCCGACAACAGCACCCAATATTCATGCGCCAACGCCAGCAGCAGCACCCCGACCACGGTGGCCCCCATACCATAGGCAAGCGAGCGCGGCATCGGGTTACGATCCGTCACCATACCGACCGCCGGCTGCAACAGCGAGGCCGTGACCTGAAAGGCAAAGGTCATCATCCCGATCTGCCAATAAGTCAGCGAGAACTCTTCGCGCAGCAGCGGATAAATCGCAGCCAGCATGGACTGCATAATGTCGTTGATCATATGGCACAGGCTGATCGCGACCAGCACCGTCCAGGCCGTGGCAGAGACACCCTGGCCGCGGAATGTCGAAACGTCCGACACAGAATCTCACCTCTTGAAAATCGCCCGATTTGTCGTGCTGGGCCGGAGGATTGTCAACCGTGACAGGCGGATCCTGGCCGGCGTTCGGAAATATCCTTGACCCCTGCAGGAATTTGCACTCAAAACTGAACGAATGGGTCCAGTTTCAGGCCCCCGGTCGGGCTGGCTTGGCCGCTCTGGAATCCGGTGCTCACCCCCTTCGGGCAGTGCTTTCGTTCAAGTGCCTGCGTATTGAGTTCTGCCGCAACCTCAATGAACAAAGACGTATTCTGAAACAATGATCGAGCTACCCAGCCACATGGCACAGGCACTTTCGGCAGAGCTGCAGGAACGCAAGCGACGAAACATGACCTGGCAAACCGTCCAGGAAGAAGTCCTGAGCCGCATCCACAACGGAGAATGGGCTGAAGGGCAGCTGATCCCCACCGAAGCCGAGCTGGCATCCGAGTTCGGCTGTGCGCGCGCCACCGTCAACCGCGCCCTGCAGGCACTTGCGCAAAGCGGCGTTCTTGAGCGCCGCCGCAAGGTCGGCACCCGCGTCGCACAGCACCCCCGCGTCCAGATGGTCCGCTTTCTTTTGCGGCGCGAGATCGAGGCGACAGGCAAGGCCTACGGCTATTCGCTGCTGCTTTACGAAGAATGTCCTCCGCCGCCCGATACTGCCCAGGCGATGCTATTGCGCACCGATGACCGGCTGCTGCGCGTCCGCGCCAGCTTTACCGCCGATGGCGCGCCCTATTGCTGCGAAGAACGCTGGATCAACCACTTTGCCACCCCCGGCCTGACGCGTGAGGCGCTTAGCCGGATCAGCCCTTGCGAATGGCTGCTTGGCCATGTGCCGATCAACCGCGGAAGCATGGCAATCGGCGCCGCCCTTGCAAATGAGCGTTTCGTAACCGACGCGCTGCAACTGCAGCCCGGGGACCCCGTGTTGCTGGTCGAGCGGCTGGACTGGCTGAACAACATGCCTATATCGCTTACCCGGCGTTATTTCCCGCAGCATCACCGCTTTGCCGCGACGATCTGAAAGGTCGCGATCAACCCGAGTTGACCGGCATTTGCTTGCCTTGTCCTGCGCATTTGGCCAAATGTGCTGGACACAACCAGAACAATACAGGCAAGCAGACCGGAGCCGAGCATGTTCCCGACCCGATTTCGCAGGGGTGCGTTTTTGCGCTTCGCCCTGATGGCGACAACCCTGGCCATTCCGCTTTCGCCCGGATGGGCACAGGCGGCCCCTTCAGGCACGTCCGCCGCGACCACGATAGCTCCGACCGCACCGCCTCGGCCAAAGGCGCTGGTGTCGATCACCCCCGCCGAAATCGAGCAGGCCACCTATGACGGCACCGGCCTGCCCCCCGGTCAGTCGGCACTGACGGCCAAGGTGCAGATCCTGCTGGACCGCTCGGGCATCTCGCCGGGGGTCGTGGACGGCTGGCGCGGAGGGATGAGTGAAAGCGCCATCAAGGCCTTTCAGAGGCGGGCCGGTCTGCCGATGACCGGTCGCATGGATCACGCGGTTTGGGAACTGCTGCAGGGCTATGCTGGCCCGCCGCTGACCATGGAATATACCATCGTCGAAAAGGACGCGACTGGCCTCGTCGATCGCATTCCCCCGGATTATGCCGAAAAGGCTGCGATGACCTCGCAGGGTTATACGAGCGTGCTGGAAAGACTGGCCGAACGCTTTCACATGGATGAAAAGTTTCTGGCCAAGCTGAACCCCGGCGCAAGTTTCCAGCCCGGCGAGACCATCCATGTCACCGTCCCGGCAAAGCCGATCCGCGCCACCGTCACCCGGATCATCGTGGATAAGGAAACCCGCCGTGTCGCCGCTTATGACGCGCGGGGCAATATGGTCGCGGATTATCCGGCAACGGTCGGCTCTTCTGATACGCCATCGCCACATGGCAATCACGTCGTCGATGCCGTGGCGTTGAACCCGACCTATACCTATAACCCGCATCGCAATTTCAAGCAGGGACAGAATGATCGGGTACTGATCATCCCGCCCGGACCCAACGGGCCTGTGGGCAATGTCTGGATCGACCTTTCCGAGCCGACCTACGGCATCCACGGAACCGCCACGCCCTCGCAATTGTTCCTGAGCCAGTCGCATGGCTGCGTGCGGCTGACGAACTGGGACGCATGGGAGCTGGCGCATATGGTCAAGGCCAAGGTTACAACGGTCGAGTTCCTGCCCCCCGGGGTCAGAATCTCTGACGTGACCGGCGTGTCACCGGTGGCTGCGGCGACACAGACCGCGGCGACCACGGCAATCGCCTCGACCCGGCCACCAGCCCGCGGCAACCGCCTGCCCCCTGCGGCCTTCGCAGGCGAAGCCGCTCCGGCCGCCGTTGCTGCTGCCACATCCGCCGCCACCGCCCTTGGCGCACCAACTGCCGCTGCAACCGCGGCAGGCTCTGAGCCTCTGGTCGTCACCCCCGCGACCCCTGCCACGAGTGAGCCTCTGGTGCCCGAGGTCCCGCCTGCCGCCCCGGCGACCGAGGAGCCCGAGTATCCTTCGGACGTCACCCTGCCAAGCAGCCTGCCAGGCGAAGCCCCGGGCAGTGTCACGCTTTATCCGCAGGCCGGGCAGCCCTGAATGCGCAGGCCGGGGCGATATCTTTCGGCAATCCTGATCTCGGCACTGCCTGGCCTGCCCTCGCTGGCTTTGGACGAGACGCCGTTGGATGATATCGCCCCGCCTCCCAAACCCGAGGAAAGCCCGGGGGACATTCGCCCTGCGCCGCGACCAGAGGCAGCCGAGACCAACCCCGAGCAGCCTCAGCCCGCCCCTGACGACACCACCGATAGTACAAGCGCACCAGCCGCCCCCACCGCCAAGCCAGAAACCCCGGCCACCCCGGTCGGCCCGCCCATTCACAGCCAGTTGCGGGAAAGCGATTTCGATTATTCTGCCTGCCTGCTGCAATTGACGTTGCTTGGCGCCGATTACAGTGAGGAAGCACCCGTCCTCGATCCCGACCAACGTGATTGCGGGATTGACCGGCCCGTGCTTTTGCGCCGGCCCTTGCCGGGGATCGAGATACCGGGCGGTGCCCTGATGCGCTGTGATCTGGCCCGCGACCTTGCCCATTGGCTGCGTGATTTTGTCCTGCCCGCCGCTGCCCTGTTGCCTGATCGGCCCCGGCTTGCGGCGCTGGAGCCCGGTTCGACCTATCAATGCCGTGCGACAGTCGGGACCACAGGCGAAAACCTTTCGGAGCACGCTTTTGGCAATGCTTTCGACATTGCCGCCTTCCGTTTTGAGGACGGCTCGCGGATCGAGATCAAGCCGCGGCAGGACAGCGGCGACCTGCAAGAGGCCTTTCAGCGCGCGATCCGCGGGGCCGCCTGCCTGCATTTCACCACAGTCCTGGGGCCGGGCAGCAATGCCGCCCATGACGATCATCTGCATGTCGACATCAAGGCGCGGCGGGGTGGCTATCGGCTGTGCCAGTAAGGGATTTGTTTCCATGCCATGCCTTCATTCGGGACGTGGCGGGGGCATACCCAAAGCGTCGGCCAGTAACGCAAAGCTTTGTCGCGCATCAGGGCTTTTGTGGGTAAAGAACTGATCCAGCGCCGGATATAACCGCACCGCCTCATCCACCCGCGGATCAGAGCCTTGTGAATAAAGGCCAGCACGGATCATCAGTTCGGATTCTGCATAGGTTCCCAGCGTCGCGCGCGCACGCGCGATCAGCGCATTCTCGGCCGTGCTCGCCGCCTGAGGCAAGGAGCGTGAGACCGAACGCAGCACATCCACTGCCGGGAAACGGCCCCGTTCGGCGATGGCGCGATCCAGAACCACATGGCCATCAAGAACGCCGCGCAGGATATCGGCTACCGGCTCCTCCATATCCGAACCCGCGACCAGCACGCTGAAAATTGCAGTAATATCGCCCGAGCCGATTGGCCCTGGCCCCGAACGCTCGGCCAGCGACATGATCAGATGCGAGGTCGAGGGGGGGAAACCGCGATAGCTGGGGCTTTCACCAGCGGCGAGCGCGATCTCACGATGCGCCTCGGCAAAACGGGTAATCGAATCGGCCAGAAACAGCACATGCTGTCCGCGGTCGCGGAAATGCTCGGCCACCGTCATCGCAGCCCAGGCACAGCGCCTGCGCATCAACGGCGACTGATCCGAGGTAGCCGCCACCACGACCGAACGTGCCATCCCCTCTTCGCCCAGCGTTTCCTCGACAAACTCGCGCAGCTCTCGGCCACGCTCCCCCACCAGCGCAATCACCACCACATCAGCCGAGACGCCCTTGGCCAGGGACGAAAGCAGCGTGGATTTGCCCACGCCCGAGCCGGCAAACAGCCCCATTCGCTGCCCCCGCACCAGGGGCAGGATGGTGTCAAAGACGGCAAGCCCCGTATCCAGCCGCACGCCCAGCCGGTTACGCAGCGCAGCGGGCGGCGGAGGCGTGCGGAAACCCCGTTCCTCCCCCCCGGCGGCAAGGGGACGACCATCCAGCGGCCTGCCAAAGGGATCGATGATTCGCCCGATCCAGCTATCGGCGGGTGCAAGAGAGGGTGCAAAGACCAGCTCAACGGGCGTGCCGATCGACAGCCCCTCCATCGGACCTTCGGGCAGAATTGCCACCTGATGGTCGTGCAGCGCGATGATCTCTCCGCCCAAAGATGCACCAGAACCCTTTGAAAAGACGACACGATCCCCTAAGGAAGCATGGCTTGACAGCCCGCCTGCAAGGATCAGGCCCGCCTGAATGGCGCTGACCTGACCAAAGTGCCGGATCATGCGGACTCGTCCCATCCGCGCCGCAATAGACAGCATTTTATCCAATTTCTGCTTCTCCCCGCTGCCGGTCCGTCCGGTCCTGGAAAGGGTTTCTAAACCTGTTGGGGTTAAGACCGGGTTTATCGGAACCTGAGGAGATGCCGCGATGTTTGACCGGATCGAGACTTTGCGGATGGCCAATTCGCTGACGGCCCATGCTGCCGAACGGCAAAAGCTGATTGCCCGCAACGTGGCCAATGCCGATACCCCGGGCTTTCGTGCCCGCGATCTGGCCAGCTTTACCAAAACCTATCACACGCAAGGCGCGGTAGAGATGCGCGCCTCACGTCCTCGCCATCTGACCGGCGCCAGTTGGGGCGGCAGCCCGCGCGTGATCGACGACAAGGGTGAGCCCGCGCCGAACGGCAACTCTGTCTCGCTTGAGGATGAAATGATCCGCAGCGCCGAGGCCAGGCGTGAATTCGATCTGGCGCTGGCGGTGACAAAATCCTCGCTCAATCTGATCCGTACCAGCCTCGGACGTCGTGGCTAGGGGGTATAAGGATGTCAGAAACGCTTTCCGCCATTGAACTGGCCGCTTCGGGTATGCGCGCGCAGGCCGTGCGGCTGCGACATATTTCCGAAAACATCGCCAATGCCGACACGCCCGGCTATCGCCGCAAGGTGGTAGCCTTTGAAGAGCAGGTCGACTTTGGCCGCCGAACCGGTGCCGTCACCGCCGGGCCGACCCGGTTTGATCGGCGCGAACTACCTCAGATCTATGATCCCGCCCATCCGATGGCTGATGAGAACGGCTATTACGCAGGATCGAACGTCGATCTGATCATCGAGATCGCCGACTCCAAGGAGGCGGGCCGCAGCTATGAGGCGAACCTGCGCGTCTTTGAGCAATCGCGCCAGATGAGCGGCGCATTGCTGGACCTGATCCGCCGATAAGAAAGGAACTGCCATGATTACCCCGACACTTGCCGCTACTTCTTATGACCGCGTGCGCAACGTCGTCGCGCCAGGCAATCACGATCCGCAAGGCGCGGCCTCAGTGTTTTCCCGGATGATGGATCAGGTTGATGCCGCCGCCACCGGCGCCATGACCGGCAAGGCCGAGACGCATGATCTGGTGCAAAGTATCGCCCAGGCCGAAATCGCGCTCGAGACCGTGGTCGCCATGCGCGACAAGGTGGTCGAGGCCTATCAGGAAATCCTGCGGATGCCGGTCTGAGGATCTGGCCATGGATGAGAACCTGATCTTCGACCTCACCCGGCAAGCGCTGTGGATCGCGCTGCGCATGGCCGCACCGCTGCTGGGGGTGGCGCTGGTGGTGGGTGTGATCATCGGTCTTTTGCAGGCCCTGACCTCGGTGCAGGAAATGACGCTGACCTTTGTTCCCAAGGTGGGCCTTATGCTGGCGGTATTCTGGGTCAGCATGAGCTTTATGACCGCCATGCTGACCGGGTTCTTTACCGATCAGGTCCTGCCAGGGATTGCGGGGTCCTAGGTTATGGATAACGCGATCTATGCCGCCCTGACCAGGCAATCCGGGTTGATGCGCGAAATGCGCTCTGTTGCCAACAATATTGCCAATGCCAACACCACCGGCTTTCGGCGCGAAGGTGTCGTATTTTCGGAATATATGGTGTCGCTTGATCGGCGTGGCGAGACCTTGGCAATGGCCAATGCCCATGGGCGCATGATCGACCAGCGCCCTGGCGACATGACGTTGACGAACGGCCGCTTTGATCTGGCGATTGATGGCAAGGGTTTCTTCATGGTCCAGACACCGCAAGGCAACCGCCTGACCCGGGCCGGTGCCTTCATGACCAATGCTGAGGGCGAACTTGTTAACCCCGACGGTTATCAGTTGCTCGACGATGGACAGGCACCCGTCGTCATCCCTGCGGGCGTGCGCGACATCGGTATCGGCATGGATGGTACAATTTCCGCCGACGGCACGCCCGTTGGGCGGGTGGGCATCTTTGCAGTTACGGACCAGTCCCGCCTGCAGCATGTGGCGGGTACGCTTTTCGATCCCGGCGATGCAGCCGAACCACTGGATGACGCAGTACTGCGTCAGGGTTTTCTTGAGGGCTCCAATGTCGACCCGGTGCTTGAAATCGCGCGCATGATCGAGGTTCAGCGCGCTTATCAACTGGGCCAAAGCTTCCTTGATCAAGAGGACCAGCGCATCCGTCAGGCCATCACAATTCTGACCCGGTAAAAGGACTAAAACCATGAAAGCACTTCAGATAGCAGCCGCCGGGATGAGCGCACAGCAGATGCGCGTCGAGGTCATCTCTAACAACCTCGCCAACATGTCCACGACTGGTTATAACGCCCGGCGCGCCGAATTTGCCGACCTGCAATATGAGCAGGTCACTCGCCCGGGTACGCTGACCTCAACCAGCGGCACAATGGTTCCGGCAGGGATCCAGCTTGGTATGGGGGTGCGCCCGGCCAGCGTATCCGTCATGCTGGCCCAAGGGTCGCTGACCCAGACCAATGGGGATCTGGATATCGCCATCGATGGCGGCGGCTATCTTGAGATCACCCTGCCCTCAGGCATTTCGGCTTATACCCGAGACGGCAGTCTGAAACGTTCGCCGGAAGGTCAGATCGTCACCTCGGAAGGCTATCCGCTGGTACCTGACATTACCATCCCCGAGGATGCCCGAAGCATCTCGATCAACGCCAATGGCGAAGTCTTTGCCTATTTCAGCGACCGGGTCGAACCCGAAAACCTTGGCCAGATCACCCTAGCAAGTTTTATCAACGAAAAGGGCCTCGAGGCCATCGGTTCAAACATGTTTCTGGAAAGCACGGCATCGGGCGCACCCCGGGTCGCCTCGCCGGGACAAGAGGGGCTGGGCACGATCCGCGCCGGCTGGCTTGAGGAAAGCGCGGTCGATCCGGTGCGCGAGATCGCCGAATTGATCAAGGCCCAGCGCGGTTATGAACTGAATTCCAAGGTCATCTCTGCCGCAGACCAGATGCTTGGTACAACGGTGCAGGTCCGCTGATGCGCGCCATTGCCCTGATGTTTATGCTACTGCCGCAGTGGGCCACAGCCGGTGCGGCAGTCGCCAGCCGTACACTACCCGCCGGCACGGTTATCTCAGCCGAGGATGTCACCCTCGCCCCGGATCAGGCGGGAGGTATCGAAGATATCACCCAGATCCTCGGCCAGCAGCTGCGTGTCATGGTCTATGAGGGGCGAAGGATCGACCCATCTGCCCTGACCGAACCTACCCTGATTGGTCGCAACCAGCTTGTCACGCTGACCTATGAAAAAGCCGCTCTGCGAATCGAGACCGAGGGGCGCGCGCTATCTGCCGGAAAGGTCGGTCAGATCATCCGGGTACTGAACAGCAGCTCACGCGTGACTGTTTCCGGCCGTGTCGCGCCTGACGGTTCGGTCATCGTCCAGAATAACTGAAAGTGAATCTCATGTCCCGATATACGCCGTCCCATTCTGTCACACTAGTTGGTGCACTGACACTTGCCATGTCACTTTCGGCCTGCGCACGTGTGTCTCACCTTGGCCGCCCCCCATCTATGACCGAACCCGAAAGCAGCGTCGAATTTCAGGCCATGACCTCGTCAGGCTATGGTGTCAATGAGCTGCCCGACAGGCCGCAAAGCACGGCCTCGCTGTGGAGCAGCGCGCAAAACTCTCTGGTCGCGGACCGCCGAGCTTCGCAGCGCGGCGATATCCTGACCGTGGTGATCGAAATCGACGACCGGGCCGAGATCCAGAACAGCTCGGGCCGCAGTCGCAGTTCGTCAGACAAGGTCAGTATTCCCTCAATGATCGGGCTGCCGCAACGTATCGACGAGGCCCTGCCTGAGGGTGCCAGTATGAAAGAACTGGCCGATGCCAAGGCTGCCTCCAGCTTCAAAGGCAGCGGGAATATTTCCCGACGTGACAAACTGACTCTGCGGGTGGCAGCTACCGTTGTCGATCGCCTGCCCAACGGCGTTCTGCGTATCCAGGGCACGCAAGAGGTACGTGTGAACAACGAGGTGCGTGAACTGACCGTTAGCGGTTTTGTACGCCCATCAGATATCAGGCGCCGCAACGAGATTGCCTATGACCGTATCGCCGGTGCCCGTATTTCTTACGGCGGGCGCGGCCAGATCAGCGATGTACAGCAGCCGCGCTACGGTCAGCAGGTCGCCGATATCCTTCTGCCCTATTAGGTCATGTTGACAAATGGCGAAGCCAGAGCCTGATGCAGGCGATGTCGATGAAGCCGAGGAAACTGTCTGCGGTTTTGTCGTAGCGTGTTGCCAGGCGGCGACTGTTCTTGAGCTTGTTG
>Ga0182743_1002490_pt1 | contig 16080 bp, 15 predicted proteins | sample eDN3rd30CKraftOP_FD_128522 | JGI IMG/M metagenome (GOLD analysis project Ga0182743, IMG submission 128522) | Enriched Organic Plus compost microbial communities from Emeryville, California, USA - eDNA 3rd pass 30_C Kraft OP (version 2) (version 2) ... | reverse complement strand
GCCAGCCCCCAGGTCACGCGCGAATTCAGCTTCATGGTCTCGTCCTCGTTCTCCTCCCCTCACCCGCAGGGGAGCCGACTTTGATGGCCATTTTGTGTTGCCATCGACGGCCAGACTGGCTCAGTCCACATGAACGGCACCTGAACGAACCTGAACGGCTCGAGGGAGCGCAGCATGGCCGCGCTCCGCTCTATGCGCCTTTCGTCAGGCCTTCGCCAGTGCCTGGTCGATATCGGCGATGATGTCGTCGATATGCTCGATGCCTACCGAGATGCGCACCAGGTCTTCCGAAACGCCGGCGCGGGCCAGTTCTTCCGGATTGAGCTGGCGGTGCGTGGTCGTGGCCGGATGGCAGGCCAGCGACTTGGCGTCCCCGATATTGACCAGCCGCAGGATCATCTGCAGCCCGTCGATGAAGCGCCCGCCCGCCTCGCGCCCGCCCTCGATGCCGAAGCTGATGATGCCGGACGCATGGCCCTTGGTGATCTTCCTGGCCGTGGCGTTGTACTTGCTGGAGGGCAGCGCCGCGTAGTTGACCCACTTGACCTTGGGATGCGCCTCGAGGTGCTTGGCGACAGCCAGCGCGTTCTCGCAATGGCGCTCCATGCGCAGGCCGAGCGTTTCCAGCCCCATCAGGAACAGGAACGAACTGTGCGGGGAGAGGGCCGCGCCGGTATTGCGGAGCGGCACCACGCGGCAGCGGCCGATATAGGCGGCCGGCCCGAGCGCCTCGGTATAGACGACGCCGTGATAGGAGGGGTCGGGTTCGTTGAGGAGCGGGAAGCGCTCCTTGTTCTTCACCCAGTCGAACTTGCCGGAATCGATGATGATGCCGCCGATCGAATTGCCGTGCCCGCCGATATACTTGGTGAGCGCGTGCACGACGATGTCGGCGCCGAAATCGAACGGCCGGCAGAGATAGGGCGTGGCCACCGTGTTGTCCACGATCAGCGGCACGCCGTGCTTGTGGGCGATCTCGGCGAGGCGCGCGATATCGACCACGTTACCCGCCGGGTTGCCGATGGATTCGCAGAACACCGCCTTGGTGCGTCCGTCGATGAGCTTTTCGATGCCCTCGAAATCGTCGGCCGCCGCCATGCGCACCTCGAGCCCCTGGCGCGGGAACGTGTGCATGAACAGGTTATACGTGCCGCCATAGAGCTGGCTGATCGAGACGATGTTGTCGCCCACCCCGGCAATGGCCTGGATGGAATAGGTGATGGCGGCCATGCCCGAGGCGACCGCCAGCCCGCCGATGCCGCCTTCCATCTCGGCGACGCGCTGCTCGAGCACCGCAGTGGTCGGGTTCATGATGCGGGTATAGATGTTGCCTGCAACCTTGAGGTCGAAGAGGTCGGCGCCGTGCTGGGTGTCATCGAACGTGTAGGACGTCGTCTGGTAGATCGGCACGGCGGCCGAATGCGTTGTCGGATCAGGCGTATAGCCGTGATGGAGCGCGAGGGTTTCGAGTTTCAACGGGTGTTCCTCTTGTCTTGTTTCTTGACCGCTGGAGGGCCTTGCGGAATTGAGATTGCTAGGGTGCCCGACACCGTGCCGACCGCGCAAGCCGGCGCGTGGCCAATTCCTCCTCTTCCCACGGCCTTGACGGAAACAACTTATTGTCCAATCATATGGCCATGAGAACGAAGCGCTCCCAGATTAGCCGCTAGCCTGGTTCGATTACCTGCCCATCGGGCAAGAATCGGGCCAGGACAAACTCATTTCCCATCATCATGACGCCTTGCGCTCAATTTGAGCCACGGCTCGACCTGTCTCAACGCGACCGAAGAAATTCCGGTGCGCGAAAGGAATTACTATGGCCAGGAACAACCGCGAAAAGAAAAAACCGAAGCAGGAAAAGAAGAAGGTCGCCGCCGCGACCTCCATCGCCGAACTCGCCAGCCAGAAGAGGAAGTGATGACCTTCAAGTATCGCCTGGCGGTGCCCATCGTGGGCCCGCACAAGATCAAGCGCTTCCGCTCCTGGATCGGCGACGCCCTGCCCGATCTCGACTACAACCTGCCCCTGCAGACGCCCATCGCCACCAGTTCGATGACGGTGCGGCTGCGCTCGATGTCGGATCGCCAGCGCCTGGAGGCGGCCCTGCCCCCGCTCGTGCCGTGACCGCCCGCAAGCTCGACGCCTTCGAGCGCACCGCCCTCGGGCGGCTGGCGCAGGTCGAGAGCCTCGACCCGGGCGCCGGAACCGTCCTCGGTTTCGGCCGCCCGGCCCTCGAGCGCCTCTGCGCCCTGGGCCTGGCGGCGCGTGTCGCTGACGAACCGGGCAGCTACGCCATCACCAGCGACGGCTACCGCTGCATCTTCGGCATGACCCAGGCAGAGTACGAAGCCCTTCCCCTCCACGCCCGCCCCCCGCCGCTCCGCCTCTGGCAGTGGCCCCCGGGAGCATGAAGGAACCCTCTCCCCGTGCGGGAGAGGGAACCGGTCTCATGCCTGCCGGTATCGCATTTGAAGCGGCTACCCCCACCCTTGTTCCCTCCCCACAAGGGGGGGGGAGACCTGCTGGCTCGATCTCAACTCTGCTGGCCTCATCTCCCCGCTGGCTCGATCTGAACTCTTATGGTTCGGCCGCCCCCCAACGCCTCCCTCCCCCTTGTGAGGAGGGATTGAGGGTGGGGGTGAGGCCACAGCATCCGTCCGCGCTGCCCCCAGCGTTACCCCTACCCCGGCCGGCGCCCGAGCAGCCGGGCCAGCGCCAGCACGAAATTGGAGCGGTTGAGGGTAAAGAAGTGGAACTCGGTCACGCCCTCGTCGAGCAGTTCGATCACCTGCTCGGCCGCTACGGCCGAGGCCATCAGCGCGTGGGTCTCAGGATCGTCTTCCAGCCCCTCGAAGCGCTTGGCCACCCAATCGGGCATCGAGGCGCCGCAGCGGGCCGCGAAGCCGGAAATCTGCTTGAACGAGTGGATCGGCTGGATGCCCGGCACGATCGGCGCCGTAATCCCGGCCGCCCGCACGCGCTCGACATAGCGCAGGTAATCGGTGTTATCGAAGAACATCTGGGTAATGGCGCGGGAGGCGCCGGCATCCAGCTTGCGCTTGAGATTGTCGATATCGGTCTGCCAGTCCGGGCTCTGCGGGTGCTTTTCGGGATAGGCGGCCACGGAAATATCGAAGTCGCCGATCCTGCGGATGCCCTCCACCAGTTCGGCCGCGCTGCGATAGCCTTCCGGATGCGCAACGAACGGCGCACCCACGCCCTCCGGCGGGTCGCCGCGCAGGGCGACGATGCGCGAAATGCCGGCGTCCTTGTAGCCCTGGACCACCGCATCGACTTCCGCGCGCGAGGCGCCGACACAGGTCAGGTGCGCCGCCGCGTCCACGCCCGTCCGCGACTTGACCTCGGACACCATGCGCAGCGTGCGCTCGCGCGTGCCGCCACCGGCGCCATAGGTCACCGACACGAAGCGCGGCCCGAGCGGGGCGAGCTTGTCGATCGAATCCCAGAACTTCTCTTCCATCACGTCGGTCTTGGGCGGGAAGAATTCGAAGGAAACCTGCAGCTTGGACTCGATGTCCGAGAGGTGCCGGCTGGGCCGGGCCTGTTGGGCGTGGATGTTCATGCTGTCTCCGTCTGGTGTTCGACCGTCAGCCGCCACAGGCAAACCGTCAGTCCTTCTTCGTCTGTCTGGTTGGGGAAGGTCTTGAGGGCATCGACCTTCATGCCGATGCCGCGCGCCCATCCGGCCATCTGCGCTTCGGAAAGGCCGAGGCGCCGATGGGCATGGTGGGTGCGCAGGAATTCGAGTTCATGGGGCGCGAAATCCACGATCAGCAACTCGCCGCCCGGCTTGAGCGCCGAGCGCGCCGAGGCCAGCATCCGGCCGGGATCGTCGAAATAATGCAGCACCTGATGGATGATGATGATGTCGGCCTGCCCGATCGCCGGATCGAGATTGGCGATATCGCCCAGCCGCACCTGCGCATGGTTGATGCCGGCGGCCACGAGCTTGGCGCGCGCGATGGCGATCATCTCGCGGCTCGAATCCACCCCGATGCCGCGCCGGTAGTGCCCGGCCAGCAATTCGAGCATGCGCCCGGTGCCCGTGCCCAGATCGACCAGCAGGTCCACCCTGCGGCTGCCGAGCGCCTGGAGAATTGCCGATTCAACCGCCGATTCCGGCACGTGCAGGTTCCGCTGCGCGTCCCAGCTGTCGGCGATCTTGGCGAAGTAGGAAGCGGCCTGCTCCTGCTGGGCCTGGCGCACCCAGTCGAGCCGCGCCCGGTCGCGGACGCGATCGGGGTCCGCCTCGTCGAAATGCGCCACCAGCCAGCGCGCCAGTTCTGCCGCCGCGCCCTCGTCGGCCAGCGCGTAATAGGCCCAGGCGCCCTCGGCGTTGCGCGCCACCAGGCCCGCATCGGCCAGCAGCTTGAGATGGCGGGACACCCGCGGTTGGCTCTGCCCCAGGATTTCGGTAAGGTCCTTGACCGAAAGCTCGCCTTCGGCCAGCAGGGCCAGCAGCCGCAATCGGGTTACCTCCCCGGCGGCCTTGAGCACTCCAACCAATGAATCCAGTTCCGACAAGCCGCACCTCGCGCGTCATATAAAGATATCTTTATATGTTTCAAGCGAGCCGGTCTAGGGACTTCGACGTGATTGCCCGATGCGATGGGGCAGGCTTGCGCCCGCCCTACCTGCGATTACTCAGTTCATACCGAGCTTGAGCGCGTCGCGGATCGTGTAGAACATGTCCGTCTGGTCGGTCAGCCCGGCGAAGTTGGCGGCATGGGGCCCGAATGCGCCCACGCGCAGCTGCGCGCCGGTATGGCCCTGCGAGCTGCTTTCCGAGTTCCCGTAGCTGATCGTCATCACCGCGCCGTCCTTGGTGTTGAGCGCCTGGGTGAGCCCCGGGGCCTTGGTGCCGTTGCCCACGATCTGGCTGGAATGGGCATGGTCCGCAGTCACGATCACCAGCGTCTTGCCGTCGGCCCTGGCGAAATCGAGAGCCACCTGCACGGCCTCGTCGAGATCGACCGTTTCCCCGATCTGCCCGCAGGCATTGGCGGCGTGGTCCTGCTTGTCGATCGAAGCGCCTTCCACCTGCAGGAAGAAACCCTTCTCATTGCCCTTGAGCAGATCGATGGCCTTGGCGGTCATGTCCTTGAGCGTCGGAATGTCGGCCGTACGCTCGGCATTGACTTCGCAGGTCACCGCCGGCTGGTCGATATTGCCGTAATGGGTCGCCGCCGGGCCCATCCAGCGCACCGGCATGTTGCCCGGCGCGAAGAGGCCGAGCACCGGCGCATCCTGGGAGGCTGCCTTGACGCCGTTGAGTTCGTCGAGGTTGGAAACCACCACGAACCCGCGCTCCCTGGCCTGGTCGAGCAGCGTCTTGCCCTTCCAGTCGCCGGCCGCCGCCACTTCCTCGAACGTCTTGGCGCCGCCGCCCAGCACCAGGTCGGCGCGGGTGTTGAGCAATTGCTCGCTGATCGAACCGGCGCCGCCGTTCTCCAGCGCGTTGGCCGCACATTTCTCGGCCGTCGCCACCGGGCCATAGCAGCCCCGGTCGATCACATGGGCCAGCAACACCGCCGGGGTCGCGTCCTGCACCTCGGCGGTCGAGACGTCGCCTGTCGCCAGGCCCGCCGCCTTGGCCAGTTCGATGAGCGTGGGCACCGGCTGGCCCTTCACATCGACGCCGATCGCACCGTTATAGGTCTTCACGCCGCTCGACCAGGCCGTGCCCGAAGCCGCGGAATCGGTCACGTAGTTCGGCTTGCCGCTCTCCTTGTCGAGCGCGTAGTGCGTGTACTGGCCGGTAATCGGCAGGGCATCGATGCCCTTGAAGAACCCGCCGGCTCCTTCCGCATAGTTGCGGGCGATGGTGATTTCGGAATCGCCCATCCCGTCCCCGATCAGCAGGATGACGTTGCGCACCTCGCCGTCCTGGATCGCGGCCTTGAGTTCGGCCGTGGCATCGCCCGCTAGGCGGCGGGCCCCGCCCGGCTGGGCCAGGTCGCCGTGGGCGGCGCGGACATAGTCCGCCGGCTTGGCGGCGTCCTCGGCGAACGCTGCGGGTGAAGCGGAAACGAACAGCGCAGCGGCTGCCACCGTGGTCATCAATGAACGGGGAGAGGTCATCACGATGCAAATCCTCGAGTGGGTGGTTGGACGAGGCGGCAGGACTGCCGCCCTGCTCCGATCCTTTGGCCTGCTCGTGAATGCTTGGTGACAACCTCGTGGACAGTGCGTGACTGTGGATTAGCGTCGTTGGCTAGCGGGGGCTAGCGTCTCAGGCGTAACCCATGACGTCGCCATAGGCCCCGCGCTTGCGGAAGGCGTGGGCGCGCCAGAGCTCGAAAATCCCGGCGGCTTCCTCGGCGCTCAGCGCTTCGAAGCGAGCCCGCACATTGACCTTGTCGGCCTCCGTGGGCAGGTCGCGCCAGGGCATGGTCGCCACCACCGCCTCGAAAAGATCCGGCGAGAGCCCGGCGGCACGCAGCGCCACCGTGATGGCCACGTAGTCCTGCATGGCCAGCCACTTGACCAGCACTTCCGGCCCCACGCGCAGCATCACCGTGAGCGCGGCGGCGCAATGGTGGCCGTAGCCGAAGCGGGCGAAGCGGATGAGCGCGCGCTCGTCCAGCTGCTTGCGGTCGGCCAGCGCCTTCACCTGGTTATAGGCAACCTTCCACTCCTGGCTGTTGAAGCCGGCGCGGTTGCGCATGCGGTTGTAGACGACCGAATTGATCTTGCCGGCCGTGACCGGATCGACCGAGGCCTGCCCGATCTCGTCGAGCACCTTGTTTGCGGCGTTGTCGATCTCGTTGCGCAGCGACCCCCAGTCGATGTCGGGGCGATTGCGCAGGTCGTCGGCGATATCGCCGTCCTTGGCCGCCAGCGCCACCAGGCGCTCGATGGCATACTGACCCAGTTCGGCTTTGGTGTTGCGCACCAGACGCGAGATCGAAACCTTGTCGCCATGCTCGGTGATGGCGTCGCTCACCCGCTCGGCAACCGCATGACGGCTGGCGACCGCCACGCGATGGTCTTCGCTCTGGTTGGCCACGATATCGATGAGATCGTCGTCCGAAAGCACGCTCGAGAACTCGAGCAGCGGCTTGGCCACCTCGATCACGTCATTGGCCAGCTTGACCACCACCGTGCCCGGCGCCCGGTCGAGCGGAGCCAGCAGCTTGGCCACGTGGGCCCGCGCTTCCACTTCCACCAGTTCGGCGAGCTGGCAGAGCACCTCGTCATACTGGATGACCTGTTCGTCGTCGCACCGATCCGAAACGAAGGAGAAGAGCTGGGCCATGTTGCGGAACAACTGCTCCCGCTCCATGACGTTGGCGTCCCCGTTCAGCACGCGGAAGGTCGAGAATGCCTTCGTACCTTCTTCGATCTCTTGCATTTAGTCCCTCCGCGCGGGGTCGATCCGCCGATTTGGAAGACTTTGCCACCGCGCACTCGCAACCGGCTAAAGTGAGAAGGCGGAATTTGATTCAAATTTTAACGATTGCTTGTGTGGAAAACTGCCTCTCCGCGCCGCCTTGCCCCCGGTAGTCTGCGCCTCTCGGGCGCGCACTTGTCCCCGCGCCCCGAGCCATGCCCTCGCACCCCGCCGCCGACGCGGAGCAAACCGTTAACCAAAACGAAGAACCCGGCCACGAGGGCCGGGTCCTGGAGATTCGTACCGGTTGGTCGCCTTATTCGGCGGCGGCGGATTCACCGTCCGAAATCGCGTCTGCCGGCTTGCCGGTCTTGAGCGCCGCGCGGGCAGCGCGGATGCCGTCGCCATACTCCTTGGCGATGAGATCGAAATGGGCGAGCTGACGGTCGATGATCTCGTCGGGAACCCCATCCATGGCCGCGGCCAGGTTCGAATAGAGCCGCGCCTTCTGGCCGGCGTCGAACAGGTTGTAGAGGTCACGCGGCTGGCGATAGTCGTCGTTACCATCGCGGTGGTTATACCGGTCGGCATCGCCCGAGATCTTGAGCGGCGGCTCCTTGACCGACTTGTCCTCGACCGGACCGCCGAAGCTGTTGGGCTCGTAATAGGCGTCCGGGTTCGGATTGTTGGCGAAGAAGCGCATCGCCCCATCCTTGTGGTAGTGATGGACCGCAACCTTGGGCGCATTGACCGGCAGCGCCTCGTAATGCGTGCCCAGGCGATAGCGGTGGGCGTCGGCATACGAGAACACGCGCGCCTGCAGCATCTTGTCGGGCGAGTAACCGATGCCGGGCACCTTGTTGGACGGCGAGAACGCCGCCTGCTCGATCTCGGCGAAATAGTTGTCGGCGTTGCGATTGAGCTCGACCACGCCGACCTCGATCACCGGGTAATCCGCATGCGGCCACACCTTGGTGAGGTCGAACGGGTTGTACCAATGCTTGTCGGCATCGGTTTCCGGCATGATCTGGACCTGCATGGTCCAGCGCGGGAACTCGCCGCGATCGATCGTGCCGAAGAGCTCTTCCTGGTAGGATTCGCGGCTCTCGCCGATGATCTTCTCGGCCTCGGCATTGGTGTAGTGCTTGTGGCCCTGCTGGGTCTTGAAGTGGAACTTCACCCAGAAGCGCTCGCCATCATCGTTCCAGAACGAATAGGTGTGCGAGCCGTACCCGTTCATATACATCGGCGCCACCGGCAGGCCGCGGTCCGAGAACAGCGTCGTGACCTGGTGCAGGCTTTCCGGCGACTGGCTCCAGAAATCCCACATCGCGGTCTTGGAGCGCAGGTTGGTCTTGGGATGGCGCTTCTGGGTGTGGATGAAGTCGGGGAACTTGAGCGGATCGCGCACGAAGAACACCGGGGTGTTGTTCCCCACCAGGTCCCAGTTGCCTTCCTCGGTATAGAACTTGATGGCGAAGCCGCGCACGTCGCGCTCGGCGTCGGCCGCACCCATCTCGCCGGCCACGGTCGAGAAGCGGATCAGCAGGTCCGTCTTCTTGCCCAGGCCCTGGAAGAGCTTGGCGCGGGTGTACTTGGAAATGTCGTTGGTGATGGTCAGGGTCCCGAAGGCGCCCCAACCCTTGGCGTGCACCACGCGCTCAGGAATGCGCTCGCGGTTCTGATGGGCCAGCTTCTCGAGGAGCTGATAGTCCTGCATCAATACCGGGCCGCGCGGACCAGCCGTCTCCGAATTCTGGTTGTCGGAAACCGGCGCGCCGGCACTCGTCGTCATGCGGGGACGATCGACCATGGCTGTAACTTTCTTGGGTAGATTCTCAACGGGACGCATCTTACGCCGACGGGGCTAATTAGACAAATTGATAAGTCTATGGATCATGATAATATGAACTTATCATGAGCCTCACCCTCAAGCAGATGCGCTATGCCCTGGTCCTGGCCGAAACCGGCCATTTCGGGCGTGCCGCCGAACGCTGCCGCGTCACCCAGCCGGCGCTTTCCCAGCAGATCCAGCTCATCGAGGAGTTCTGCGGCGCCGCCCTTTTCGACCGTCAGGGCCGGACCGTGCGCCCTACCCCGCTCGGGGCCGAGTTCGTCGAACGCGCCCGCAAGGTGCTCGAGGCCTCCGACGACCTGGTGTCCTTCGCCCAGGGCCATGCCGGCCAACCCTCCGGGCCGATTCGATTCGGACTTATCCCCACCGTCGCGCCCTATCTGCTGCCCGACATATTCCCGGCCCTGCAGGCGCAACTTCCGGACCTCATTTTCCGCGCCAGCGAAAGTCGCACCGAAACGCTGCTCAAGGCCCTGGCCGAAGGCCAGCTCGACCTGGCGCTCATCGCCAGCGAACCGCCGCCCGGCGGCCCGCGGCTGACCATCGCCCCGCTCTTCCCCGATCCCTTCGTGCTCGCCTCGGCGCGCAACGAAGCGCCCGAGGGCCCGGTGCCGCTCGCCAGCCTCCCGGCCGAGCGCATCCTGCTGCTCGACGAGGGCCACTGCCTGCGCGACCAGGCCATCGCCGCCTGTTCGCTCGAAGCCGATCCTTCCGCGCGCACATTCGCGGCCACCTCGCTCTCGACCATCGTCGAGTTCGTGGCCAACGGCCAGGGCATCACGTTGCTGCCCGAAATCGCGCTGCGCAAGGAGGCCATTGACCCGCGCATCGCCATCCGCCCTCTCGCCTCCCCCGGCGCCGGCCGCCTGCTTTCCCTTGTCTGGCGCGAGGCGACCCCGTTCGCGGCGACCTTCGAGAAGATCGCCGCCATCATCCGCCAGGCTCACAAGGGATTGCCCTCAGGCGGGAACCGCCGGCCGGCGGCGCAGCCCATCGACGGTGAAGATCACCAGCGACACCCAGATCAGCGCGAAGCTGAGCAGGCCCACCGGGCTCAGGTGCTCGCCGAAGGCCAGGACGCCCAATAGGAACTGCAGCGACGGCGAGATGTATTGGAACATGCCGATCGTCGTCATCCGCAACTGCCGCACCGCATAGGCGAAGAACAGCAGCGGAATGGCCGTGGCCGGCCCCGTGCTGATCACCAGCACCAGCAGGTAAGGATCGGCCAGCGCCCCGATCCCCTGCGCGTGCCAGCTATAGGCGATGAAGCCCAGAGCGAACGGCGTGAGCAGCAGCGTTTCCACGAACAGCCCGATGGCCGAGGGCGCCGACACCGTCTTGCGGAAATAGCCATAGAACCCGAAGGTCAGCGCCAGCCCGAGCGAAACCAGCGGCAGCGTACCCAGCGCCATCCCCTGGATGGCGATCGCGACCGCCGCGATGACGATGGCCACCACCTGCCAGCGGTTCTGCTTTTCGCCCAGCAGCACGATGCCGATGGCGACATTGACCAGCGGGTTGATGAAATAGCCCAGGCTCGCCTCGAGCACCCGCCCGCTCTGCACCGCCCAGACATAGAGCAGCCAGTTGCAGCCCAGCAGCAGCGCCGAGATGAACATGGTGCGCAGGCTGCGCGGATCGGCCAGCACAGCCCGCACTTCGGCAAAGCGGTTGCCCACGCCCAGCAGTACCGAAACGAAGATCAGCGACCAGACCGTCCGATGCGCCACCACCAGCACTGGATCGACGGGCGAAAGCTGGTGGAACAGCAGCGGCAGGACGCCCCACGAACCATAGGTTGCGATTGCCGCCATGACGCCGCCACGGGTATCGGCGATCGTCACAAGTCCCTTTGCCGGCGCCCGATCCGCGGTCGCGCCGTCTTGCGAAGCCATATTGTTCTTCCGACAAGTCTCTGTGACACTGTCTAGCAGCGGCCACCCCGGGCGGCCAATCAGAGTTTGTGATCAGGTGGACTGGAATCCGTGATGCATTCCAACCATTTCCAAGCCAGTGCGTTCCCTCATCTGCAACTAGAGGAGTAAGCCGATGAAACCGGTTGTGACCTGGATCGTGATCGCCGACGGAACACAGGCCCGCGTGTTCGAAAACTCGGGTCCCGGCAAGGGGCTCGTCGCCATGGACGGCCTGCGTCTCGAGGAGGAGGCGCTCAAGACCTCCGAGATCATGTCCGATCGCCAGGGCCGCAGCTTCTCCTCCGTGGGGCACGGCCGCAGCGCCATCGAACCGCGCACCGACCCGGTCGAGCACCGGGAAAGCGAGTTCGCCCGCAAGGTCGCCGCCATGCTCGACGAGAAGCACGCCGAGCACGCCTTCAAGCGGCTGATCATCGCCGCCGCGCCGACCGCCCTGGGCGACCTGCGCAAGGCCCTCTCTCCGGCAACCCGCGCCGCCATCATGGCCGAGTTGCCCAAGGACTTGACCAACATTCCGCGCAACAAGCTCGACGAGCAATTCGCCGACGTGATCGCGCTCTAGCCCGATTGGTGCCGACGGAGAGGATCACTCCTCTTCGTCGTCCTCCTCCTCGTCGCCCGCGTCGCTGTGCCCGGCCACGGCGTCCAGGAATTCCAGCAGCAGCGGATTGAAGAGTTCGGGCTTTTCCAGGCTCGGCAGGTGGGCGCTGTCCTCCAGCACCACCGCGAACGAGTTTTCCATTTCCTCCGAGAGGTCGCTGTGACGCTCGAGGATATGGGGAAAATCAAGTTCTCCCACGACGAGCAGCGTCGGGGCCTCGATGGCGCCGACCGCATCTTCGGCCGGATCGCGGTCCTCTTCCTGGGTGAGGCTGCCCTGCTTGCTCAGTGCCTTCCCGTTCATGTCCAGGAACAGCTCGCGCGCCGGGCCATCCACGCGCCCGTTGGGGCTGAGCGGCCCATCCAGCCAGAGATGGGCCATCATCTTGTTGACCGAGGCGGTGTTGCCCCTGTCCTCGGCGTAATGGAGCGCGTCGTAGATCATCTCCGCCTCTTCGGGCAGTTCCGCCTCGGCTGCGCCTGAAAGCCCGGTGCCAACCAGCACCAGCCCCACGGTGCGCTCGGGGTTCTCGATGGCGAAATCGATGGCCAGCGCCCCACCCATCGAAGCACCCACGAAGACGGCGGCGTGGATGCTCAACTGGTCGAGGATCGCCTCGAGGTCATCGAGATGGTTGAACGGCACGTCGGGCGAAGTGGTCTCGCCGAACCCGCGCCGGTCATAGGAAATGACGTGGAAGCCCGCATCGGCCAGCACTTCCATCTGCTCGGCCCACATGCGCTTGTCGGCCACGTCGGCATGCAGGAACACCACCGGCAGCCCGAAGCCGTCGGCCTCGCCGGAAAAAGTGGCCCCATCCAGACGAACCTCAAACGGAGTCGCCATCTTTCATCTCCAACACGCGGGAATCGTATTCGCGTTGCCTATCACGGCACCCGCCGGCCTGTCGCCCTCGGTTCAGCGCCGCGCCACGATGAAAAGGCGCGGGAACCGCAACAGCACCTTGCCGCCGGCTACCGGCGGATAGGCATCGACGATCCTGGCACGATAACGAGCCAGGAACTCGGCCCGTTCCTTCTCCTCCAGCGGATCGATGAACGGGCGCAGCCCCGTGCTCTTGACCCATTCGACCACCGCATCGGCATCGGCGAGCACGTGGTTGTAAATCGTATGCCAGATATCGAGCCGCTCGGCATAAGGTGCCAGGGCCTCGTAATAGGCCCGCACCGGCGGCAAAGCCGCCCGCGCCGCGTCCTTGAGCCGCTCGGCCCATGGCCCTTCCGCCGCCACCTGGCGCATCGCGGCATGCGAGGGCTCGTTGATGTTGTCCGGCATCTGCACGGCCAGTGCCGCGCCCGGCTCGAGCGCCGCAAGCACCCGCGTCAGCGCCGCCATGTGCCCCGGCACCCATTGGTAGATCGCATTGGCGAACACCACACCGGTCCCCGCCTCGGGCACCCAGGTATTGGCGTCCGCCACGTCGAACCGCGCGCCCGGCACGCGCTCGCGCGCTTCGGCCAGCATATTGGGCGAGGTATCGAGCCCCACCACCTCTGCCCCGGGGAACCGCTCGACCAGCAGCTCGGTCGAATTGCCCGGCCCGCACCCCATGTCGACCACCACCTGCGGCGCCTCGACATCGACCTGCGCCAGCAGGTCGCGCGCCGGCCGCGTGCGCTCATCCTCGAAGCGCCGGTAAAGCGAGGGGGACCAGTCTTTCATGGGGAACACTCCGTTGGAAAAGAAGAGGCCGGACTTTCGCCCGGCCTCATGAAGATCAACGCGTCAGCGGCTTGTAGGTGACCCGCTTGGGGTTCACCGCGTCCGCCCCGAGACGCCGGATCTTGTCGGCCTCGTAGTCCTGGAAGTTGCCTTCGAACCACTCGACATGGCTATCGCCCTCGAAGGCGAGCATGTGGGTGGCCAGGCGGTCGAGGAACATACGATCGTGGCTGATGATGACGGCGCAACCGGCGAATTCTTCCAGCGCCTCTTCGAGCGCCGCCAGCGTTTCGGTGTCGAGATCGTTGGTCGGCTCGTCGAGGAGCAGGACGTTGGCGCCGGACTTGAGCATCTTGGCCAGGTGCACGCGGTTGCGCTGCCCGCCCGAGAGGTTGCCGACCTTCTGCTGCTGGTCGGTGCCCTTGAAGTTGAAGGCCGAGGTGTAGGCGCGGCTGTTCATCTCGCGCTTGCCCAGCAACAGCACTTCGTCGCCGCCGGAGATTTCTTCCCACACGGTCTTGTTCGGGTTGAGCGCGTCGCGGCTCTGGTCGACATAGCCCAGGTGCACGTTCTCGGCCACGGTGATCGTGCCCGAATCCGGGGTCTCCTGGCCGGTCAGCATGCGGAAGAGCGTGGTCTTGCCGGCGCCGTTCGGCCCGATGACGCCCACGATGCCGCCCGGCGGCAGCTTGAAGGTGAGGTTGTCGATGAGCAGGCGATCGCCGTAGGACTTGGAGAGCCCCTCGATATCGATGACGTTGTGGCCCAGCCGCTCGCCCGGCGGAATGATGATTTGGGCGGTCTGGGACTGGGTGCGCGCCTCGTTGATCTTGACCAGCTCGTCATAGGCCTTGATACGCGCCTTGGACTTGGACTGGCGCGCCTGCGGCGACTGGCCCAGCCATTCCTTTTCGCGCTCGAGCACTTTCGCGCGCGCAGCGTCTTCGCTCTTTTCCTGCGCAAAGCGCTTGGCCTTGGCTTCGAGGTAGGCCGAATAGTTGCCCTCGTACGGAACGCCGCGACCACGGTCGAGCTCGAGGATCCAGCCGGTGACGTTGTCGAGGAAGTAGCGATCGTGGGTGATGATCAGCACCGCGCCTTCGAATTCGCGCAGGTGCTTTTCCAGCCACGCGGTGGTCTCGGCGTCCAGGTGGTTGGTCGGTTCGTCCAGCAGCAGCAGGTCGGGTTTGGAGAGCAGCAGGGCGCAGAGCGCCACGCGGCGGCGCTCGCCGCCCGAAAGCTTGGTGACATCGGCGTCGGCCGGCGGGCAGCCGAGCGCATCCATGGCCATCTGCACCTGGGATTCGAGGTCCCAGAGGTTCTCGGCGTCGATCTTGTCCTGGAGCTTGGTGGCTTCGTCGGCCGTCTCGTCCGAGTAGTTCATCATCAACTCGTTGTAACGGTCGAGGATGTCCTTCTTCTCTTTGACGCCGGTCATGACGTTGCCCATCACGTTCAGGTCCGGGTCGAGATCGGGCTCCTGGGCGAGGTAGCCGACCTTGGCGCCCTGCGCCACCCAGGCCTCACCCGTGAAATCGGTGTCGATGCCGGCCATGATCTTGAGCAGGGTCGACTTACCCGAACCGTTCGGACCCAGCACGCCGATCTTGGCATCGGGGTAGAACGAGAGATGGATGTTATCGAGAACCTTCTTGCCACCGGCGTAAGCCTTGGACATGCCGTGCATGTGGTAGATGAATTGGCGGGCCATAAAGCGCGTGCCTCTTGATAATCGCGACAAATCGGAAAGCTGGCGGCCTATGTAGGCCAAGCCGCCCTCCCCTTCAATCTCTGAAACGCCGCGCCCCCACCAGGCCCCTTGCCACGGGCGTTATTGCCCTGTCACATCCAGTTCCTATTGCTCGATCAGCTCATTGTTTTGGGACTTTTCCGAAGTGACACAGAACCTGCCCACCATCGGCGCCGCGCTCTACCTGCCGGACCTCGAACGCCATCGCGACTGGCTCATCGAGGGCCAGCGCGATCTGGAGATCCAGGATTTCATTTTCCCGGAAATCCTCGATGGCGACCTGGAGGGCTTCTGCAGGGACGCCCTGGTGCGCCTCGATGGCTACAAGGGCCGGCTCGGCATCCACGGGCCGTTCTACAACCTGCCGCTCAACGCCCGCGATCCGCTGATCCGCGACGTCGTCAAGCGCCGGCTCTGGCAGGGGCTCGACGCCTGCGAACTGCTCGGCGCCACCCACATGGTCGTCCACAGCCCCTATACGACCTGGGGCTACAACAACCTCGACAAGACCGCGACCGGCCGCGAGGAACTGCTCGAACACTGCCACCTCACCATGGCCGACGCCGTGCGCCGCGCCGAGAATATCGGCTGCACGCTGGTGATCGAGAATATCGAGGACAAGGATCCCTCCGCCCGCGTGCTGCTGGCGCAGTCCTTCGAATCGTCCGCCGTCGGCGTTTCGATCGACACTGGCCACGCCTACTACGCCCATGGCAGCACCGGCGCCCCGCCGGTCGACTACTACGTCTCGGCCGCCGGGCGCCACCTCGCCCATGTCCACATCCAGGATGCCGACGGCTATGCCGATCGCCACTGGCCGCCGGGCGCCGGCACCCTCAACTGGCGCGCCTTCTTCGCCGCACTCGCGCGCTCGGAAGCCGATCCGCGCCTGGTGCT